>Ga0070707_100002486_pt1 | contig 17571 bp, 15 predicted proteins | sample KBSK5502metaG_FD_65468 | JGI IMG/M metagenome (GOLD analysis project Ga0070707, IMG submission 65468) | Corn, switchgrass and miscanthus rhizosphere microbial communities from Kellogg Biological Station, Michigan, USA - KBS K5-50-2 metaG | ecosystem: Host-associated > Plants > Roots >... | reverse complement strand
GCCGAGTGACTCTTCCTTGTACTTCCAGTGCGCGGCGACGCCGTACTCCGCCCGCCGGTGCATGCCCCAGGTCCTGATCTGCAGCTCGACCGGCTTGCCCTCCGGGCCGATGACCGTCGTGTGCAGGGACTGGTACATGTTGAACTTCGGCATCGCGATGTAGTCCTTGAACCGCCCGGGGATGGGATTCCACCGCGCGTGGATCGTGCCCAGCGCCGCGTAGCAGTCCCGCACCGAGTCGACAAGGACGCGGATGCCCACCAGGTCGTAGATCTCCTCGAAGCCGACGTTCCTGGCGATCATCTTCTGGTAGATCGAGTAATAGTGCTTCGGGCGCCCGGTGACCTTCTCCTTGATCTTGGCTTCGCGCAGGTCCGCGCGAACCTCCGCCACCACGTCCTGCAGGAACGACTCCCGCTCGGGGGCGCGCTCGGAGACCATCCGTGCGATCTCGTCATACCGCTTGGGATACAGGGTCGCGAAGGCCAGGTCTTCCAGTTCCCACTTGATGGTGTTCATGCCCAGCCGGTGCGCCAGCGGGGCGAAGATCTCCAGGACCTCCCGGGACTTGCGCTCCTGCTTCTCCCGTGCCAGGTAGCGCAGCGTCCGCATGTTGTGCAGCCGGTCGGCCAGCTTGATCACCAGCACCCGGATGTCGTGGGACATGGCGACGACCATCTTGCGCACGGTCTCGGCCTCGGCGGCCTCCCCGTACTTGACCCGGTCCAGCTTGGTGACCCCGTCGACCAGCGCCGCCACTTCCTCGCCGAAGTCCTTGCGCAGTTCGGCGAGGGTGTAGGCGGTGTCCTCCACGGTGTCGTGCAGCAGCGCGGCGCAGAGCGTGTCGGTGTTCATGCCGAGTTCGGCCAGGATCGTGGTCACCGCGAGCGGGTGGGTGATGAATGGGTCACCGCTCTTGCGCATCTGCCCGGCGTGCCAGTGCGCGGCCACCTCATAGGCGCGGTCGATGAGCCTGATGTCCGCCTTGGGATGAGTTGCCCGGACCGTTTTGATCAGCGGTTCCAGCACCGGGTTGATCCCGCCGCCGCGGGGCGCGCCGAGGCGGGCCAGCCGCCGGCGGACGCCGGCCCCCCCGGTGATGCCGGGCGAGTCGGCCGCGGCCTGGCCCGGCGCGGCAGCGGGGGTGGCCGCTGGCGCGGCTGCGGGCGGCGCGGTGGCCGGGGCAGACGCCGACGAGGCGGTCGCCGGAGCAGGGCGTGAGCGGGCACGGCGCGGCGGCGTCGCCTCGCGTGCCACCTCTGCGTCCTGCCCGGGAACGGGGGATTCCCCCCGCTCCGGGACGGACTGGGTGACGTCAGCGGCGGCCGTGCCGGTCGTTGCTACGTCACCTGTCACATGCGCTCCTGTCGTCCGCCCAGGCATCCAGTCTATCGGCGCGCGTCAGAGCCGGCTGCCTGGTCGGCGACCAGGGCCGCCGCGACCTGTGGTGACGCGGTGGTGACAGCGTGCCTGGCCTTGGCGGACGGGGGCGGCCGCGGCTCTACGGAAGGCCGCGGACGGGTCTGTGCGGCCGCCGGGAACGTTCAGACCGCCAGCAGCGCGCGGACGGGCTGTCCGCCGAGCTTGGCCCGGCCCGCGAGGAAGGTGAGCTCCAGGATGACGGCCAGCCCGACGATCTCCGCCCCGGCCCGGCGTACCAGGCTGGCCGTTGCCTCCGCCGTCCCGCCGGTGGCGAGCACGTCATCGATGATCAGGACCCGTTCTCCCGGGTCGAACGCGTCCTGGTGCACCTCGATGGTGGCGGTCCCGTATTCAAGCTGGTAGCTCTGCGCGTAGGTGGGCCCGGGCAGCCGGCCCTCTTTGCGGACGGGCACGAACCCCGCGCCCAGCTGGCAGGCTGCCGCGGCGGCCAGGATGAACCCGCGCGCCTCGATCCCGACCACCTTGTCGACCGGCCCGTGCCCGGTGGCCAGGGCGCTCACCACCGCGTGGAAAGCGGCGCCGTCGGCGAGCAGCGGAGTGATGTCCTTGAAAACGATCCCCTGTTTCGGGTAGTCGGGGATGTCGCGGACCCGGGCAGCGATCAGGTCGGCCACCCCGGTGCCCGTGGCTGCTGCGCTTTTCCCGCCCCCGCGCTCTGCTTGTCCCGCCCCCGCGCTCTGCTTGTCCCGCCCCCGCGCTCCGCGCCCGCCCCCGCTCGGCGCCCGCCCCCGCTCGGCGCCCGCCCCCGCTCGGCGCCCGCCCCCGCTCGGCGCCCGCCCCCCGCGCCACGGTCTTCGGCCTCCAGCCCGGCTCTGATCGCCTCCGGCGGTGAGTTGCGCGCCACCCAGCTACGGACCGAGTCGGCCAGGGCCAGGTGTTCTTCCGTCAGGGCCAGCGCCATAACCCACCTCACCCACCGAGACTTCGCATTTCGGCCCACTGTAAGACGCCGCGGGGCACGGGGGAACCCGGCCGGTGAAACTCGTTACCAGCGGGTAGCATAAGCAGTGTTACTGACGAGTAGGGCCGCCTGATCCGGACGGGGCCGGTGGTCCGCTGCATGGGGGGAGGCGGGCGATGAGCCACTATAAGAGCAACCTCCGCGACATCACGTTCAACCTGTTCGAAGTGCTGCGGCGCCAGGACCTGCTGGGCGCGCCGCCGTATCCCGAGCTGGACGAGGAGACCGCGCGGAACATCCTGGACGAGGTGAACCGGCTCGCCACGGGGCCGCTCGCGGACTCGTTCGCCGAGGCCGACCGCAACCCGCCGGTCTTCGACCGGGGGACCGGCACGGTCCGGATGCCGGATGGCTTCAAGCGGTCCTACCGTGCCTATATGGACGCGCAGTGGTGGCGGCTGCACGTCCCTCCAGGACTTGGCGGCATCGGTGCCCCGCGGTCCCTGGGCTGGGCCGTCGCGGAACTGGTGCTCGGGGCCAACCCGGCGATCTGGATGTACGCGAGCGGCCCGTCGATGGCGCAGGTGCTGTGGCTGCTCGGCACGCCGGAGCAGCGGCGTTTCGCCGAGATGGCGGTCGAGCGCGGCTGGACCTCGACCATGGTGCTGACCGAGCCGGACGCCGGCTCGGACGTCGGCGCCGGCCGGACCAAGGCCATCGCGCAGCCGGACGGCACCTGGCACATCGAGGGCGTGAAGCGGTTCATCACCTGCGCCGAGCACGATATGGCCGAGAACATCTTCCACCTCGTGCTCGCCCGCCCGGAGGGCCACGGCCCCGGCACGAAGGGCCTGTCCATGTTCTGCGTGCCCAAGTTCCTGGTCGGCCCCGACGGCACGCTGGGGGAGCGTAATGGGGTCGAGGTGACTGGCGTAGAGCACAAAATGGGGCTGCACGCGTCGGCTACCTGCGAGCTGACCTTCGGCGCCGGCCGGCCTGCCGTGGGCACCCTGGTGGGGGGCACCCACGACGGCATCAGGCAGATGTTCATGATCATCGAGGCCGCGCGGATGATGGTTGGCACCAAGGCGATCGCCACGCTGTCCACCGGGTACCTGAACGCGCTCGAGTACGCCAAGACCCGGGTGCAGGGCGCCGACCTCACCCAGCAGGCCGACAAGGCCGCGCCGCGGGTGACCATCACACATCACCCCGACGTGCGCCGGATGCTGATGACGCAGAAGGCCTACGCCGAGGGCATGCGGGCGCTGGTGCTGTACGCCGCCTCGATCCAGGACGCCGTGCAGGTCGCGGCGGCCAGCGGCACGCCCGGCGAGGACACGGCCGCGCTCAACGACCTGCTCCTGCCGCTGGTCAAGGGGGTCGGGTCCGAGCGCGCCTACGAGATGCTGACGCTGTCGCTGCAGACGTTCGGCGGCTCCGGCTTCCTGCAGGACTACCCCGTCGAGCAGTACATCAGGGACGCCAAGATCGACAGCCTCTACGAGGGCACCACCGCGATCCAGGGCCTGGACCTGTTCTTCCGCAAGATCATCCGCAACGAGGGCAGGGCGCTGCGGGCGCTGCTCGCCGAGATCACCTCCTTCGCCGCCGGTGAGTCCGGCAACGGCCGGCTCAAGCTGGAGCGGGGCGCGCTCGCCCGCGCGGCCGGCGACATCGACGCGATGGTCGCCGCGATGGCCGCCGCCGCGGCGTCGTCGCTGGACCGCCCGCCGGAGATCTACCGCGCCGGGCTGAACACCACCCGCCTGCTCATGGCCCTCGGTGACCTGGTCATCGGCTGGCTGCTGGCCCGCCAGGCCGAGGTCGCGCTCGCGGCGCTCGACGGGGAGCAGGCCGATCGCCTCAGCCCCGGGGACCGGGCGTTCTACCAGGGCAAGATCGCCACCGCGCGGTTCTTCGCGCAGACCGTGCTGCCCCGGCTCGCGGCCGAACGGGAGATCACGGAGGCCACCACCCTGGACCTGATGGAGCTTCCCGAAGAGGCGTTCTGAGGGCCGGTCAGGACCAGGCGAGCATGCGCAGCGGGTCAGTGAGCATCGCGCCCACGTCGCGCAGCACCGCCGAGCCCAGGTCGCCGTCCACGATCCGGTGGTCGAACGACAGCGCGAGCGTGGTCACCTGCCGCACGGCCAGCGCGCCCTCGTGGACCCAGGGCGCCTCCTTGACCTGGCCAAACGCGAGGATCGCCGCCTCACCGGGGGTCAGGATCGGCGTGCCCGCGTCGACGCCGAACACGCCCACGTTGGTGATCGTGATCGTCCCGCCGGCCAGGTCGGCGGGCTGGGCCTTGCCCGCTCGCGCCGTCGCGGTCAGCGTGGCGAGCGCGCGCGCGAGTTCCGGCAGGGACAGCGCGTGGGCGTTCTTGATGTTGGGCACGAGCAGGCCCCGGTCGGTGGCCGCGGCGATGCCCAGGTTCACGTAGTGCTTGACCACGATCTCCTGCGCGTCCTCGTCCCAGGAGGAGTTGATCATCGGATGCCGCGACGCCGCCAGCATCAGCGCCCTGGCCACGAACAGCAGCGGGCTTGGCCGAAGCCCGTCGAACTCGGGCAGGTCCCGCAGCCGCTGCACAGCCTGCATCGTCTCGGTGATGTCGATCTGCAGGAACTCGGTGACGTGCGGGGCCGTGAACGCGCTCGCGGTGACGGCCGCCGCGGTGAGCTTGCGCACGCCCCTGATGGGGACGCGCTCCTCTCCGCCTTCGGTGCCTCTGACCGGGAGCAGCAGGGGCGCGGGCGGCCCGCTCTGTGCTAGCCCCGACCCCACCGCCCCGCCCACGGCCGCCTGCACGTCCTCGCGGGTGATGGTCCCCTGCGGTCCCGTGCCCGTCAGCGCGGCCAGGTCGACCCCGAGGTCCTTGGCGAGCTTGCGCACCGGCGGCTTGGCGGCCGGGCGGGCTTTGGTGCCCGCTCCCGCCGCGCCGTTGCCGGCCGCCGGTGCTGCCGGGCTTTCCGTCCGCGCCGCTGACGATGCCCTTGCAGAACGCTGGCCCGTGCCGGCCGTCTTCCGCTGGCGGCGCGTGGTCGTGCCGAGCTTCACCCCGTACCCGACCAGCACCGCCTGCCGCTCGATCTTGGGCGCCGGGCTGCCGTGGATGCCGGGCTCGCGCGCGGCTGGCTCCCCGGCCGGGGCTGGGCTCGTGCCGGGGCTGTCCTCCGGCTGGGGCGCGCTGGCCGACGCCGGCGCGGCCGGGGCGGCGTCCGCTGCCACGTCGACCTCGATGATCGGCGTGCCGACATCCACGGTCTGCCCCTCGGACACCAGCAGGCTGCTCACGACGCCGTCGAATGGGCTCGGCAGCTCGACCAGTGACTTGGCGGTCTCGATCTCCACGATGACCTGGTTGATCGCCACCCGGTCGCCCGGCTTGACGTGCCAGGTGACGATGTCCGCCTCGGTCAGGCCCTCCCCAACGTCCGGCAGCCGGAACTGTTTCACGTCAGCCATGCCAGGCCTCTCAGAACGCGAACGTGTGGTCGACGGCATCGAGCACCCGGTCCAGGTCGGGCAGGTAGTGCTCCTCGATCCGTGAGGGCGGATAAGGGACGGAGTACCCGCCGACCCGCAGGACGGGCGCCTCCAACTGGTAGAAGCACTCCTGGGTGACTCGCGCGGCGATTTCCGCGCCGAGCCCGCCGGTGACAGGGGCCTCGTGCACGACCACGCACCGGCCGGTCCGGCGCACCGAGGCGACGATGGTCTCGGTGTCCAGCGGGGCCAGCGAGCGCAGGTCGATCACTTCGAGCGCGCGCCCATCCTCGCGGGCCGCGACCGCCGCCTCGACGCAGGTGCGGACCATCGGGCCGTAGGTGAGCACGGTGACGTCGGAGCCCTCGGTCACGGTCCGCGCCGAGGTCAGCGGCAGGGCTTCGCCCAGCGCGGCCGTGGTGTCCACCTCGGCCTTGTCCCAGTACCGCCGCTTCGGCTCGAAGAAGATCACCGGATCGTCGGAGGCGATCGACTGCTGGATCATCCAGTAAGCATCCTCGGGGCCGGAGCAGGCGACCACCCGCAGGCCCGGCGTGTGGGCGAAGTACGCCTCCGGCGACTCGCTGTGGTGCTCCACCGCGCCGATCCCGCCGCCGAATGGGACACGGATCACCACGGGCATGGTGATGTGCCCGAGCGAGCGCAGCCGCTGCTTGGCCAGCTGGCTCACGATCTGGTCGAATGCGGGGAAGACGAAGCCGTCGAACTGGATCTCACAGACCGGCCGGTAGCCGCGCAGGGCCAGCCCGATCGCCGTGCCGACGATGCCGGACTCGGCGAGCGGGGTGTCCACCACCCGGGCCTCGCCGAAGTCCTTCTGCAGCCCGTCGGTGACGCGAAACACCCCGCCGAGCTTGCCCACGTCCTCGCCCATGATGAGCACCTTGGGGTCGGCTTCGAGCGACTTGCGGAGGCCCTCGTTGATCGCCTTGGACAGCGTCAGCACGGTCATCGCGCCACCTCCTGGTCGGCGAACGAGTCCAGGTAGGCCGCGAACTGCTCCCGTTCGGCTTGGACCAGCGCGTTGGGCTCGGCGTAAATGTTCTCGAACATCGCCGTGGGCTCCGGGTCGGGCATCGACAGGCACCCGTTCCGCACCGTCCGGCCGACCTCGGCCGCCTCCGCGTCGATCGCGTCGAAGAAGGCTGCGTCCGCGGCGCCGGTGCGGACCAGGTAGGCCTTGACGCGCTCCACCGGGTCCTTCAGCTTCCAGGCCTCCAGTTCGCCGGCGAGCCGGTACCTGGTCGGGTCGTCGGTGGTGGTGTGCGCGCCCATCCGGTAGGTGTACGCCTCGATCAGGGTGGGTCCCTGGCCCTCCCTGGCGGCCTGCATCGCCTTGCGGGTCACAGCCAGGCAGGCGAACACGTCGTTGCCGTCCACCCGGATTCCCGGGAACCCGAAGCCCTCGGCCCGGTGGTACAGGGGGATGCGGCTCTGCCGCTCCAGCGGCTCGGAGATCGCCCACTGATTGTTCTGGCAGAAGAACACCACGGGCGCGTTGAACACCGACGCCCAGATGAACGCCTCGTTGACGTCGCCCTCGCTGCTGGCGCCGTCACCGAAGTAGGCGATGACCGCCTCGCCGTCCTCGCCCACCAGCCCGTCCCGCTGGATCCCCATCGCGTAGCCGGTGGCGTGCAGCGCCTGCGCGCCGATCACGATCGTGTACAGGTGGAAGTTGTGCTCGGCCGGGTCCCAGCCGCCGTGGCTCACCCCGCGGAACAGCTCGAAGAGCTTCAGCGGGTCGACCCCGCGGCACCAGGCCACCCCGTGCTCACGGTAGGTGGGGAAGGCCATGTCGCGCGGCCCGAGCGCCCGGCCGGACCCGACCTGGGCCGCCTCCTGGCCGAGCAGGGATGCCCAGATGCCCAGCTCGCCCTGGCGCTGCAGCGCGATGGCCTCGGTGTCGATCCGCCGGACGAGCACCAGGTCGCGGTAGAGCGCCTTCACCTCGTCGGCGGTGAGGTCCAGCGGGTAGTCCGGGTGCTCAAGCCGCTCCCCCTCGGGCGTCAGAAGCTGGACGGCTTCCACTCGTGATCCGGCCTGCCCGTCCAGGTCGGCGGATCCCGGTGCGGCGGCGACCGCACCGTCGGCGTCGACGGCCACGTGCCACTCCTTGTGGTCAGGGCCGGTTCCGGGATCACCGTCACCGGCCGGTTGTCCTCGCGGGTCCCAATGACAGCTCTTGTGGGCCTGGACCCGTTCATTCCATCGTGACAGACGGCGCCGCGTGCGGCGAACCCACGGTGAACACTCACCGCCCGGGCGGGCATCCCGTACGCTGCGTGACCGGTGCGGCGAAGCGAGGAAAGGCCCGGAGAAGTGAGCAAAATCATCGTCAACGTGATGCCAAGGCGCGAGATTCACGACCCACAGGGAGAGGCGATCTCACGCGCCTGCCAGCGGCTGGGATTCGGCGACGTGGTGGGCGTGCGCCAAGGCAAGCGGTTCGAGGTGGAACTGCGCGGACCGGCCGATGCAGCGGCTCTGACCAGGGTTGGGGAACTTGCCGGTGAATTGCTGGCCAACCCGGTGATTGAGGAATTCGCGTTGCATGAAGAGTGACTGGGTAGCCATAGGGCGTAGTGGGCAAGACGCTTAGCCCGGACCAAGAGGGATCCGTTTACCGCGGTGTCACGTGAGTTGACGATTATCACGGCGCGGACGGGGAAGGGACACAAGTGGCCAACGCGAAGGTGAACTAGCGTGACCATGGAACCGGTAACCGGGGGGCGGATGCATACTTCGGTGAGGAGCGCCGAGGAGCCTACCGTGGACGTGAAGCTCTGCCTGGTGTTCCCTCGCGAGGCGCTCAGCGTGCCGGTCATGCGGCACATGCTCGGCGATGCCCTGCGGGGCCTCGTCGTCGACGACGATGGGCTCGCGGACCTGCTGCTCGCGGTGACCGAGGCGTGCACCAACGTGGTCCGGCACGGCGGGCCGGGGCGGAAGTATGAGGTGGTGGCCAGCCTGGGCCAGCGTGGTTGCCGCATTGAGGTGCAGAACACCGGTCCCGGGTTTGCCGTCCGGCGCCTGCCTGGGCTGCGGCGCCGTGCCTGGCCGCCCGCGGGTACGCGGCGCGGCAGCATGCGCCCCGCCACGTTCGGGCGCACGCTGCTCGGCGCGGCGCGGGCCAGCGCGGGGGCAGCGACGAGCCCGAAGTCGGCCAGGGACGAGGAGATCGCCGCGCTTCCGGAGTCCGGGCGCGGGTTCGACATCATGCGGGCGTGCGTCGACGACGTCACCGTGACCGGCGGTCCCGAGCACAAGACCGTGGTGTCCCTGGAAAAGCGCCTCGAGTGGCGTCCCGAGGCCCCGTTCGCCGACATGCCGGAGAGCGAACTCGCCGACGCCGGCTGACCGGCGCTCTGAGCCGGTAGCCTGCGTCCCGTGGCACAACCCCGCGCGCTCCCGCGACGTCGGCGAGACCGTCCATGACAGCCCGCGTGGGGATCGTGACGTTCCCCGGGTCGCTGGACGACCGCGATGCGGCCCGCGCGGTCACCCGGGCGGGCGGCGAGGCGGTCCCGCTGTGGCACGCCGACCGCGGCCTGCATGGCGTCGACGCGGTCATCCTGCCCGGCGGCTTCTCCTACGGCGACTACCTGCGGTGCGGCGCGATCGCCAGGTTCGCGCCGGTGATGGCCGGCCTGATGCCCGCCGCCCGGTCCGGCCTGCCCGTGCTCGGGATCTGCAACGGGTTCCAGATCCTGTGCGAGGCGCACCTGCTGCCCGGCGCCCTGATCCGTAACGCCGGGCTCAGGTTCCTCGACCGCGACGTGCGGCTGCGCATCGAGAGCACCGCCACCGTGTGGACGGCCTGCTACCAGCCGGATCAGGAGATCACCGCGGTGCTCAAGAGCGGCGAGGGGTTGTACCTGGCCCAGCCCGCCACCCTGGCGCGGCTGGAGGACAACGGGCAGGTGGTCGCACGCTACCGGGACGGCAGCCCGAATGGTTCGGCGCGCGGGATCGCCGCCGTCGCGAACGAGGCGGGGAACGTGGTCGGCATCATGCCGCACCCCGAGCACGCGATCGACCCGCTCACCGGGCCCGGCGCCGACGGTCTTGGCTTCTTCACCTCGGTCGTCCGGGCCATGGTGCCGCGGTGAGGACGGGCAACGCGGCCGGCCAGGGCGGCGCGGCGGCCCAGACCGCGGCGGCCGTGCCGGACACGGTGGCGCGGGCGGCCGCCACGCCGGACCGGGCTCAGCCCTACGCCGAGCTGGGGCTCACCGGCGCCGAGTACGCGCGGATCCGGCAGTTGCTCGGGCGGCGGCCCACCGACCCGGAACTGGCGCTCTACTCGGTCATGTGGAGCGAGCACTGCTCCTACAAGTCGTCCAAGCTCCACCTGCGCCAGTTCGCCGACAAGGCGCCAGTGAAGGGGGATGGGGAGGGGGGTGGGACGCTGCTGGCCGGCATCGGCCACAACGCCGGGGTGGTGGACATCGGGCAGGGCTACGCGGTCACCTTCAAGATCGAGTCGCACAACCACCCGTCGTACGTGGAGCCGTTCCAGGGCGCGGCGACCGGCGTGGGCGGGATCGTCCGCGACATCCTGGCGATGGGCGCGCGCCCGGTGGCGGTGCTGGACTCGCTGCGGTTCGGCCCGGCCGACGCACCGGACACCGCCCGGGTGCTGCCGGGCGTGGTGGCCGGCATCTCGTTCTACGGCAACTGTCTCGGCCTGCCCAACATCGGTGGTGAGCTGGCCTTCGATCCGTGTTACGCGGGCAACCCGCTGGTCAACGCGCTCTGCGTGGGCGTCATGCGGCACGCGGACCTGCGGGTCGCCGCGGCCAGGGGGCCGGGCAACAAGGTGATCCTGTTCGGCGCCCGCACCGGGCCGGACGGCATCGGTGGCGCGTCCGTGCTCGCCAGCGCGTCGTTCGGCGGCGGCGAGGCCGGGAAGCGGCCGAGCGTCCAGGTCGGCGACCCGTTCATGGAGAAGCTCCTGGTGGAGTGCTGCCTGGAGCTGAGCGCTGCGGGGCTGGTGGCCGGCCTGCAGGACCTGGGCGCGGCCGGCGTCTCCTGCGCCACCGCCGAGCTCGCCGCGGCCGGCGGGTCGGGCATGGCGGTCAGCCTCGACCTCGTGCCGCTGCGGGACCCCTCGCTCGGCCCCGCCGAGATCCTCATGAGCGAGTCGCAGGAACGCATGATGGCCGTCGTGGCGCCGCAGGATGTGGCGCGGTTCACGCAGATCTGCGCACGGTGGGAGGTGCCCGTTACGGTCATCGGCGAGGTGACCGGCACCGGGCGGCTCGAGATGACCTGGCACGGCGAGGTGGTGGTCGACATCGCGCCGGAGACCGCCGCCAGCCAGGGCCCGGTGTACGACCGGCCGGCCGCGCGCCCGGCCGGCCAGGACGCGCTGCTGGCCGATGACCCGGCGACGCTGCCGCGGCCCGCTCCGGGCCCTGGCGTGCTGGACACGCTGCTCGCGCTGCTCGGCTCCCCGGACCTGGCCGGGAAGACCTGGGTGACCGAACAGTACGACCGGCACGTGCGCGGCGACACGGTCCTCGCCGCGCCGGAGGACGCCGGCGTGATCCGGGTCGACGAGCAGACCGGCCTCGGGGTGGCGCTGGCCACAGACGGCAACGGGCGCTACTCGCGGCTCGACCCCTACACCGGCGCCCAGCTTGCGCTCGCTGAGGCATACCGCAACGTGGCCGCCACGGGCGCCCGCCCGGTCGCGGTCACCAACTGTCTCAACTTCGGCTCGCCCGAGGATCCGGGCGTCATGTGGCAGTTCGCCGAGACGGTCCGCGGTCTCGCGGACGGCTGCGCCTCCCTCGGCACGCCGGTTACCGGCGGAAACGTGAGCTTCTACAACCAGACCGGCGGCCTTCAGATTCACCCCACGCCCGTCGTGGGCGTGCTCGGCGTGCTGGCGGACGTGCGGCACCGGCTGTCGCTGTCCTTCGGCCGGCCGGGGGCACGCGTGGTCCTGCTCGGCCGGACGCGCCCGGAGTTCGGCGGCTCGGCCTGGGCCTGGGTGGCGCACGGGCACCTCGGCGGCCGCCCGCCAGCCGTGGACCTGGCCGCGGAGCAGGCGCTCGCGGGGGTGCTCGCCACGGCGGCCGAGGAAGGCCTGCTGACCGCGGCGCACGACCTGTCGGACGGCGGCCTCGCGGTGGCCCTGGCCGAGTGCTGCCTGGCCGGCCGGGCCGGCTGCCGGGTGAGCCTGCCCGGTGACGCGTTCACGGCGTGCTTCAGCGAGTCGTCCGCGCGCGCCGTCGCCGAGATCGCCCCGGGCGCCGAGGCGGCGTTCGAAGCCCTGTGCGGGCGTCGCGGGGTTCCCCTCAGCGACCTGGGCACCGTGGGCGGCGACCGGCTGGAGGTCGCCGGCTGCTTCAGCGTGCCGGTCGCCGACCTTGCCGCGGTGCACGGCCGGGTCCTGCCGGCCCTGTTTGGCTGAGGGAGGCCGGCGCTGGCTCAGCGGAAGATCATGGACGCCCGGGAGAAGGCCGCGCAGCGGCTGCGCGCCGCCCTGGACGACCAGCGGGCCGCGCTGGGCGAGCCGCCCTGGACGGGGCCCACCGACCCGGCGGCGCTCGGCCGTGCCTGCGCGCTGGCGGTCGTCGCGGCGCTGCGGGCGGGGAGGCAGCCCCGCCCCGAGGCGTTGCGCGCCGCCACCAGGTACCTGCTTGACGCGCTCGCCAGCGCCGTCCCGGGCCGCGCGGTGGAGGTCCGGGTGCCGCCCTACGCGGCGGTCCAGTGCATCGGCGGGCCCAGGCACACCAGGGGGACGCCGGCCAACGTGGTCGAGATGGACCCGGTGACCTGGGTCCGGCTCGCGGCGGGGCTCCTACCGTGGCACGAGGCGGTCTCCGGCGGCCTCGTCCGCGCCAGCGGCGTCCGCGCCGACCTATCGAGCTACCTCCCGGTGCTGGGTCAGCCGGATCAGTAAGCTGACCAGGTGGCGTGCGGGGTGTTTGGCGTATGGTCTCCCGGCGAGGACGTCGCCAAGCTCGCTTACTACGGGCTCTACGCACTGCAGCACCGCGGCCAGGAGTCCGCCGGCATCGCCGTCAGCGACGGCTCGCGGATCGTCGTCTACAAGGACATGGGCCTGGTGCCCCAGGTGTTCGACGAGCGCAAGCTGAGCAGCCTGGTGGGTTACCTCGCGGTCGGGCACTGCCGGTACTCCACCAGCGGCTCCTCGGTGTGGGAGAACGCCCAACCGACGTTCCGCCCGACTTCCACCGGCGGCCTGGCGCTCGGGCACAACGGAAATTTGATCAATACGCTGGAACTCACCACCCTGGTCGATGGGACCAGCGGGCATCCGGGGCTGGCCGGCACGTCCGACACGGACGTGCTGACCGCGTTGTTCGCCGACCCGGGCGCCGCCAGCGTATGGGACAGCGCGCTCGCCAAGCTGCCGCGGGTGCGCGGCGCGTACTCGCTGGTCTTCCTTGACGAGCGGACCCTGTACGCGGCCCGCGACCCGCAGGGGTTCCGGCCGCTTGTGCTCGGCCGCCTCCCGGCGGGCTGGGTGGTCGCGAGCGAAACGGCGGCCCTGGACATCGTCGGCGCGGAGTTCGTCCGCGAGGTCGAGCCGGGCGAGCTGATCGCCATCGACGAGAAAGGCGTCAGGTCGGCCACGTTCGCGCCGGCGCGCCCCCGGGGCTGCCTGTTCGAGTACGTCTACCTGGCCCGCCCCGACACCACGATCGCGGGCCGCGGCGTCCAGGCGGCCAGGGTGGAGGTCGGCCGCCGCCTTGCCGCCGAGCACCCCGCCGAGGCCGACCTGGTCATTCCGGTCCCCGAGTCGGGCACGCCCGCCGCGATCGGGTATGCGCAGGCGAGCGGCATCCCTTACGGCCAGGGTCTGGTCAAGAACTCCTACGTGGGGCGCACCTTCATCCAGCCGAGCCAGACGATCCGCCAGCGCGGCATCCGGCTGAAGCTGAACCCGCTCCGGGACGTGATCGCCGGCAAGCGGATCGTCGTGGTGGACGACTCGATCGTGCGCGGCAACACCCAGCGCGCCATCGTGGCGATGCTCCGCGAGGCGGGGGCGGCCCAGGTGCACGTCCGCATTTCGAGCCCTCCGGTCCAGTGGCCCTGCTTCTACGGCATCGATTTCGCGACCCGTGCCGAACTGATCGCGGGCGATCTCGGGACCGACGGCATCCGCAAGTCGATCGGGGCGGACTCGCTGGGGTTCATCTCGCTCGAATCGCTGACCGAAGCGATCACGGTGCCCGCGCGGAGCCTGTGCCGTGCCTGCTTCGACGGCGACTACCCGGTGCCCGTCGCCGAGGCCGAGCGCGGCAAGCACGTCCTCGAAGGCGCGGTGGCGGCCGGGAAGCGGCCGTGACCTCTGGCGGGGCCGCTGCTGGCCCGGGGGAGCACAGTGCCGCCCGGGGGACACCCCCGGACCCCCGATGGCCCTGGAACCCCCCGATGGCATCCTCCTACCAGGCGGCCGGGGTGAGCATCGAGGCGGGGGAGGCCGCGGTCGCCCTGATGCGCGACGCGATCGCGCGGACGGCGCGGCCTGAGGTGATCGGCGGGATCGGCGGGTTCGCCGGCCTGTTCGACGCGTCCCGGCTCGCCGGCTACCGCCACCCGCTGCTCGCCACCTCCACCGACGGGGTGGGCACCAAGGTGGTCATCGCGCAGCGGCTGGGCCGCTATGACACGGTCGGCATCGACCTGGTCGCGATGGTCGTGGACGACCTTGTCACCTGCGGCGCGGAACCGCTGTTCCTGACCGACTACGTGGTGTTCGGCAGGCTGCGCGCGGAGCGCGCGGCCGCCGTCGTGAGCGGCGTGGCGCGGGGGTGTGAGCAGGCGGGCTGTGCGCTGCTCGGTGGCGAGACGGCCGAGCACCCCGGGCACCTCGGCCCGGACGACTTCGATCTGGCGGGTGCGGCCACCGGGGTCGTGGAGGCGGACGGCTTGCTGGGACCGGACCGGGTGCGGGCGGGTGACGTGGTGCTCGCCCTTGCCTCGTCGGGCCTGCACGCCAACGGGTACTCGCTGGTCCGGCGGGTGGTCGCCGACTGCGGGCTGGCTCTCGACGCGGAGCCGCCCGAACTCGGCCGGGCCGTGGGAGCCGAACTGCTGACGCCGACCGCCATCTACGCCCGTGACTGTCTGGCCCTGGCCGCCGACTGCGAGGTCCACGCGTTCGCGCACGTGACCGGGGGCGGGATCGCCGCCAACCTGGCCCGCGTGCTGCCCCGGAACACCGGCGCCGTGCTGGAGCGGGCAACCTGGCGCCCCCCACCGATCTTCGCCCTGCTGGCCGGCCGTGGCGGCATCGGCCGGGACGAGATGGAACGGGTCTTCAACGTGGGCATCGGGATGACCGCCGTCGTGGCCCGCACCGACGCTGACCGCGCCCTGCGCACGCTCACGGCGCGCGGCATCCACTCATGGACTGTCGGCGAAGTCACACGGGACCCTGACGGCGTCCGCCTGGTAGGCGACTACCAGACCTGACGAGACGAAGAGCAAGGCGAAAGGCGGACCTGTACCGGAGGCCGTGGGGTTCCAGGGGGCTCGGCCCCCTGGGGCTGCACTGCGGGCCTACGGCGAGGCGACCGAAGGTCGCCGAGCAGCCTCAGCCACCTCGAGCAGCCTCGTCCTCTTCGTCATGGTCGCTGTACCGGTCGGCGAGGTCCGCATACGCGTGGTCGTTCATGTCCTGCCCGCCTTCGCCGACACCCAGCTCGGTCCGCAGCCGGTCAAGGTCAGTGCCGCCGCTGTTGTACTTGAGCTGGCGGGCCACCTTTACCTGCTTGGCCTTGGCTCGGCCGCGCCCCATTGGCTCGACCCCCTTGAACATGCGGAGCCTGGAGGCTCCTGTTCCCTGCGCTGAACAGTGCGGGTCTCGTGCACATAGTGCCACCCGTCGCGTCTTCACCAGGAGCGCGGCGTGTGTTGAGCCCGCATGCATCTATAACGGTACCTGCTTTGCGCCGCAAGCGCTTCCCAGGCACGCTCGTGCGCCCGCTGCTGCGGCGGCGGGGACGGCTCAGGTCGCTGTCACGCCTCGCGTCTGCTCATGTGATGGCACCCCCGCCGGCACTGTGACCGTCCGCAAGATCCGGGTCCCCATTACCGGGCACTCTGGTTCCCGAGCCAGATGCCCCGCAGCCTGCCCACCTCGGCCATCCGCCGCTCGGCGAGCCGGTCGGCGGCGACGGCGGGTGGCACGCCCTCTTCGTCGGCGAGCAGGAAGATCTTCTTGGTCGCCGCGTAGATCTGCTCCGCCCGGGCCGTCGCGCGCTCGGCGTTGTAGCCGGCCAGTTCGTCCGCGACCTGGATGACGCCACCGGCGTTCACCAGGTAGTCGGGGGCATAGAGGATGCCGCGATCGGCCAGGACCTTCTCCAGCCCGGTGTGTGCGAGCTGGTTGTTGGCCGCGCCGCAGACGACCCGCGCGGTGAGCATCGCCACGGTGTCGTCGTTTAGCGCGCCGCCCATCGCGCATGGTGAGTAGATGTCGAGCGGGCGCGCGAGCAGTTCGGCCCGGCCACCAACGGCCTCCACCCCGGGATGGGCCGCCCGGACCCGCTCGACCATGCCGCCGCTCACGTCGCAGATGACGACCCGGGCACCCGCGCCGACCAGGTGGCCGACCAGGCGGTGACCTACCTTGCCCACCCCTTCGACCCCGATCAGGCGACCCTCCAGGCTGGCCGAGCCCCAGGCGTGCTCCGCGGCGGCCCGCATCCCGTGGAACACTCCGACCGCGGTCAGCAGCGAGGAGTCGCCGCCGCCGCCGTTCAGCACGGTCCGCCCGGTGACTTGGCGGCTCTCCCTGGCCACGATGTCCATGTCTTCGCTGTAGGTGCCGATGTCGCACGCCGTGATGTAACGGCCGCCCAGCGATTCGACGAAGCGCCCGTATGCCCGCAGCAGCGCCTCGGACTTATGCCGCGCCGGATCGCCGATGATGACGGCCTTGCCGCCGCCCAGGTCGAGGCCGGCCAGCGCGTTCTTGTACGCCATCGCGCGGGAGAGGTTCAGGACATCGGACAGCGCGGCGTCCTCCGTCTGGTACGGGAAGAAGCGCGTGCCGCCGAGCGCGGGCCCGAGGGCGGTGGAGTAGATGGCGATGATCGCCCGCAGCCCGGTCTGGGTGTCCTGGCAGAACACGACCTGCTCGTGTCCGCTGCGGGCGGCGGGGGAGGGTGCGGTTGCGCCCTGGGGGTATGCGGGCGCGCCGCCATGTGGGTTGCTCGCGAACACATTCGTCACGGTCGTGCTCTCCTGGTTCGTCCCGCGTCCTCGTCGACGCAGACCCGCGACAAGCGTATGCCGTCCCCAAGCCCGCCCGTCTGTTGACGGATTCCGGTACGCCAAACATGATCGTTCTGGGGCTCCGTCCGGTGCCCAGCCTGCTGCGTAGGGAGGGAGCAGCGATGCTGAAGCGTGCGACCAAGCTGGCCGCTGTCGCGAGCGCGATGGGCCTGTTCACGGGGCTGGGCACGGCGGCCCCTGTGGCGCAGGCCGCCCCAGCGCCCTTCGTGATCATCATGATGGAGAACCACAGCCTGCGCACCGTCCTGGCCGACCGAACGGACATGCCCTACCTGAACAGCCTGTGGCGTGGCGGGTCCAGCGTGGATTTCACCAGCTACGCCACGCTCGCCCACCCGAGCCTGCCCAACTACCTGGGCATGACCTCCGGCTTCACCCAGGCCACCTCGGATTCGGTGCACCCCGGGCAGTACGCCGGCCCCACG
>Ga0070707_100002485_pt1 | contig 17581 bp, 18 predicted proteins | sample KBSK5502metaG_FD_65468 | JGI IMG/M metagenome (GOLD analysis project Ga0070707, IMG submission 65468) | Corn, switchgrass and miscanthus rhizosphere microbial communities from Kellogg Biological Station, Michigan, USA - KBS K5-50-2 metaG | ecosystem: Host-associated > Plants > Roots >... | reverse complement strand
GTAACAGTTACGATGAAAGAGTTGTTGGAGGCCGGCGTTCACTTCGGCCACCAGGTGCGACGTTGGAACCCGAAAATGAAAGAGTACATTTTCGGAGAGCGCAACGGCATCTACATTATCGATCTACAAAAAACTCAGAAGATGTTTCGCGAGGCGCTCCAGTATGTCACCAATATGGTGGCTGAAGATCGCGGCAAGACCGTCCTGTTCGTAGGCACAAAGCGGCAGGCGCAGGACGCGGTTCGCGAAGAGGCCGAGCGTTCCGGACAGTTCTATGTAAACCAGCGCTGGCTTGGTGGCCTGCTCACGAATTTTCAGACGGTGCAGAAGTCGATCAAGCGGTTGAAAGATCTGGAAGCCATGCAGACCGACGGTCGTTATGAGAAGCTGACCAAGAAAGAGCGAATCAAACTCGACCGCGAACGATTGAGTCTGGAAAAGGTCCTGTCGGGAATCAAGAGCATGAATCGATTGCCTGACTCGGTCTTTGTGATCGACGTCCGCAAGGAAGAGATCGCCGTCGCCGAAGCCAACAAGCTCGGGATACCGGTGATTGCAGTCGTCGATACCAATTGCTCGCCCGAAGGCATCGATTACGTAATTCCCGGCAACGACGATGCGCTTCGCGCCGTCCGGCTTTTCGCTTCTCGGATTGCTGACGCCGTGCTCGAAGGCCAACAGATGCTGACTGAAGGCGGCGCCACGGCGGAGGAAGCTCCTCAAAATGGCGAACCCCCGGCCGTAGAAGCCGCGGCCCCCGACACCGGAGCCGTTACCGAACCAGAAGGCGCGGCAGAGCCAGGCGTCGATAGTGTCGCCGCGGAAACCGTAGCAGAGGCTTCGCCGCCGGCATCCGACGCAGAGCCGGTCGAGGCCACGTCGCAAGGCGAGACGGAGAGCCCGACCGCGGAGGTCGTCGCCGCTAGTTAAGACCCGCCGGACATTTATTCATTGGCGAGCGCAGCCTCAAAAGCGGACTTCCGCCGGGCTGCGCGTTTTATTGAAGTGAGTGACACAAACTTGCAGTCTGTGTCTTCACGAACAAGCAACACAGACGCAAGTCTGTGCCACTAGTTAGGGAGAGAATAAGTAATCATGGCAGAAATAACCGCAGCCGCGATCAAAGCGCTGCGCGAAAAAACCGGGGCCGGCATGATGGAGTGCAAGAAGGCTCTGGTCGAAGCGGACGGCAACGAAGAACGCGGCATCGAGATTTTGCGCAAGCGCGGATTGGCCTCGGCGAAAAAGAAGGAAGGCCGCGTGGCCGCTGAAGGCGTCGTGGGCTCGTACATTCACATGGGCGGCAAGGTCGGTGTGCTGGTCGAAGTAAACTGCGAAACGGATTTCGTCGCCCGCGGCGAAGAGTTTCAGCAGCTGGTGAAAGACATCGCCATGCATATCGCGGCGGCTGAGCCGCGTTACGTTGGACGCGAAGAGATTCCTGAGTCGGCTATCGCCAAGGAACGCGAAATTGCGAGGGCGCAGGCGAAAAACGATCCCAAGAACGCGAACAAGCCTGAACAGGTCATCGACAAGATTGTCGAAGGCCGCTTGAACAAGTTCTACGAGGAAGTCGTGCTGGCCGACCAGCCCTTCATCAAAGACCCGGCCAAGACCGTTGGTGAGTTGGTGACGGACAAGATTGCCAAGACCGGAGAGAAGGTCACTATCCGCCGGTTTGCGCGGTACAAGATGGGCGAAGGTCTGGCCAAACGCGACGACGACTTCGGTGATGAAGTCGCCAAACTCGCCGGTCAGTAAGTCTCGGATTTCGAGTTTCGGAGTTTCGAGTTATTGGCTTCGCCCTTCGAACCGGCTGGCGTATTCCTTGCGGTACCAAATGCAAAGAAACTCGAAACGGTTTCATCGATGAGCACTCAGATTCAAAACCCACCTGCTTTCCGCCGCGTCCTTTTGAAGATCTCCGGCGAAGCCCTGATCGGCGAGCAATCCTTTGGCATCGACATTAACGTCGCGCGCTCTGTAGCCGAAGAGATCAAGCAGGCGCACGATCTCGGCGTTGAAGTTGCCGTGGTAGTTGGTGGCGGCAATATTTTTCGCGGCGTGTCTGCGAGCGCCGGCAACATGGATCGCTCTTCCGCCGACTACATCGGCATGCTGGCGACGGTGATGAATGCCGTGGTGTTACAGGACGCGCTGGAACGCGCGGGTGTCCAGACGCGCGTGCTCTCAGCGATCGATATTCCGCAACTTGCCGAACCCTTTATCCGGCGTCGAGCAATTCGTCATTTGGAAAAGCGGCGTTTAGTAATCTTTGCAGCCGGCACTGGGAATCCGTTCTTCTCGACAGACTCGGCCGCTGCTCTCCGCGCCCTCGAGATCAAAGCCGACGTCATTCTGAAAGCAACCAAAGTAGACGGCGTCTATTCGGCAGATCCGATGAAAGACAGCACCGCCACGCGATTCGACTGTATTACCTATCAGGAAGTGCTGGAGAAACAGTTGAAGGTGATGGATGCCTCGGCAATCTCACTTTGCATGGACAACAATTTGCCAATCGTCGTCTTCAACATGCGCAAAGCCGGAAACATCGTGCGCGTGGTCCGCGGCGACGCCGGCATCGGCACCCGGGTTTGCCTTGAAAAGCAGTAAATCGTGAATCGCGACTCGTAAATAGTTGTAGCTTCGTCTGCGCTTTGTCTATTCACGATTTACGATTTACTATTCACGAGTCTTATGAGCGAACGGGACGTTATCAAAGAGACCAAGCCGCGCATGGAGTCAGCGATCGACGATGCGCGTCGGAAGCTGGCTACGGTCCGCACGGGCCGCGCTTCGGTCGCCCTGCTCGACACGGTTGCGGTCGATTATTACGGCACGCCGACGCCGCTAAACCAAATGGCGTCCGTCCATGCGCCTGAGCCGCAGATGCTAACGGTGCAACCGTGGGATCCAACCCAACTCGGCAATGTTGAGAAAGCGATTCGCGCCGCCGATCTTGGTCTTAACCCTTCGAACGACGGCAAACTTGTCCGGATTCCGATCCCTCCCCTCACTGAAGAGCGGCGCAAGCAATTGGCCAAGCAAGTCCATGAGATTGCCGAAGAACATCGTACGGCTGTTCGAAATATTCGTCGCGATGCCAATGACAAACTGAAAAAGATGCTCAAGGACAAAACGATTTCTGAAGACAGCGAACGAGGCGGCCTCGACGAAGTGCAGAAACTTACCGACACTTACATTTCAAAGATTGACGACCTGTCAAAGTCAAAAGAGCACGAACTGATGAGCGTCTAGCTAGTGGCTATCTCTCTCGTCTTAACATTCATTGCTATCGCGAGCGGCACGCTTCTCACTTACACCTATGACGAGGACGCGCCGCTCGCTTCGCGTTTGTGCAGCGGCGCTTGTATTGGCTTTGCCTTGCTGGGCCTGGTCGGTTTCGCCCTGGCGTTGTTGCTGGGGCTGACGTCAATCACGCTGGTCGCGACTGCGTTAGTGCTGGCAACGCCGGGACTACTCTTACGAAATCCTCAACGGCGAGCTGAAATCAGCGCCGACATCAACAGCACAATTCAATCGATCAGCAACGCGACTTCGAAACCGGATCGCTGGGCCTTCATCTATTTTCTTTTTTACGCCGGCGTGGCCATCGGCATGTGGCTGGTGTTCTCGCGGGCAATCTTTGAAAAGCCGGAAGGGATTTATACCGGCGTTCTAAACAACTACGGCGACCTGCCGTTTCACCTAAGCGTAATCACGCGTTTTGCCTTTGGCCAAAACTTTCCGCCTGAAGATCCAACCTTTTCAGGGGTGCGTTTCACTTATCCGTTTATCACCGACTTTGTCTCAGCCATGTTCGTGCGCGCCGGAGCCAGCCTGCGCGATTCAATGTTCATAGAAAATTGGGTGGTCGGCACCGCGCTGGTTGGCGTGCTGCATCGCTTTGGACAGCAACTGTTGCGCAACCGGACCGCGGCAATCCTGACGCCGGTACTGATAATTTTGAATGGCGGCCTTGGCTGGGCTCTGCTCTGGGATGACGTAAAAAAGAGCGAAGGCGGCGTAGTTCAGGTGCTGGCACACATCAAGCATTCGTACACGATCCTGCCCGAGGTCGCCGAAGGCTGGCGATGGGGCAACGCCGTCACCAGCCTTTTGGTGCCGCAACGTGGCTTCCTGCTGGGCATTCCCCTGGCGGTTATCGTGTTTACGCAATGGTGGATCGCGTCGCGTGGAAAGGAGTCAGAACCACCTGCGGTAGCGGGTGGGCGCAAACGCCGGATTAAACCGCCCGCTACCGCAGGCGGTTCTGACCGCTTTTTGCTGTTACCTTCAGCGAAACGGATGCTCGCCGCCGGCATCGTTGCCGGTTTGCTGCCCCTGGTTCATGCGCACAGTTTCCTCGCGGTCATGGGCGTGGGAGCGTGTCTGGCTCTGACCAATCTCTCGCGTTGGCGCGATTGGCTGATCTTTTTAGTAACAGCTTCAGCGATCGCCTTGCCACAGTTGCTCTGGTCAACGCACGGCAGCGCCGTCAGCACGCGGGCGTTCATAGGTTTCGAATTCGGTTGGGACAAGGGAACGGAGAATTTTTTCTGGTTCTGGTTTAAGAACACCGGCCTTTTCATTCCGCTTTTGATCGCCGCTCTGCTGTGGAAGCGCGAACAATATCTGGTATCGCGGAAGCTCTTGCTTTTCTACTTGCCTTTTACTCTCTGCTTTATTATTCCGAACATGGTGAAGCTGGCGCCGTGGATTTGGGACAATGTGAAGGTGCTCTTTTACTGGTGGATCGGATCCGCGCCGATCGTTGCGCTGTTGCTGGCGCGTTTGTGGGAAAGCAACGCCTGGAATCGTGGGTTGGCGGTTGCTCTCTTTCTGGTGCTGACGCTGGCGGGAGGGTTGGATGTCTTTGCCCTGGTGACCAGACAAGGCGAGTATCAGGAGTTCGATGGCGACGGCGTTCGCTTTGCTGAAGTGATTAAGCAACAGACACCGCCAGGCGCCACGATCCTGCACGCGCCGGTTCACAACACGCCGGTTTTTCTCACCGGCAGGCGTTCACTTATGGGTTATCCGGGACACATCTGGACGCACGGGCTAGAGTTTGGCCCGCGAGAGTCGGACATTAAGAAGATTTACGCCGGCGCGCCTGAAGCCGCCGCCTTGCTCGCGAAATACCGCGTCGACTATGTTGTAATCGATCCGCAGGAACATTCAGTGACGCCAGTGAACGAAGCGTTTTTCAGTCACTATCCGGAAGTAGCAAACATCGGTGAGTACCACCTCTACAAAATCACGCCGTAAGAACCGGGCCGCGCCGCGCAAGAATGACGCGACTGGAAAGAAAAGCGACAGCTGGAATATTCCGGCTGATGGCGCGGAAGTCTCTCTTGGTTGGCGGCTGGGTTCGACGGCGATTCTGATCGCCGGCGCTTTCCTAAGGCTCTACAATCTGGCTCTCGTCCCTCTGCATCACGATGAAGGCGTCAACGGAAATTTTCTGGTCACGCTGGTCCGTGAAGGCAAGTACACCTACAACCCCGAGAATTATCACGGGCCCACGCTTTATTACTTTTCCGCGGTCATTCCATGGCTGGCACGGTTCTTTGGCGGGAAGAACTTTGCCGAGAACCACGGCCTGACCACCTTTAACATTCGCTTCATCACGGCCGCTTTTGGCGTTGGCACAATCGGGCTGGTGCTGCTATTGCGAAAGCGCCTGGGAACAGTTGGGGCTTTGTCCGCTGCCGCCTTGATTGCGATCTCGCCAGGCGCGGTATATCTCTCTCGCTACTTCATTCACGAATCGCTGTTTGTCTTCTTCGCGCTGGGAATTGTGGTGGCGGCCCTGAAGTACTACGACACTGGTCGCGCCGTCCATCTGATCCTGGCTGCGATTTCGGCGGCCTTGATGGTAGCTACAAAGGAAACGTGGATCATTAACGGTCCGGTGCTTTTGATTGCTTTGATTACGACCGGTGTCTATTTCTGGCTGCGCAATCAATTTCAGGGCAACGCCGCGTTGAATGGCGAAGACTCGCAAGGGACGCTGGACCGTCTCGGCGGACCCGTCGCGATTGCGACGGTCGCGCTGGTGGCGCTGTCACTTTTCATCGTGGTCAACGTGCTCTTCTATTCGTCGTTCTTCAGCAACTATCCCAAAGGAGTCGGCGACGCCTTTCAGACCTTGAACCTGTGGCGGCACCGGACGCACGAACACGCGCATCCATGGCACCAGTATATTTACTGGCTGGTGCAGGAAGAGGGCGTCGTGCTGGTGTTAGGCGCGGCCGGCGCGTTGGTGGCAGTTTGGAAAGCGAACAATCGGCTGGCCGTGTTCCTCGGACTCTGGTCGTTTGGCCTGCTGGCGGCATATTCACTGGTTAGCTACAAAACGCCGTGGATTACTCTGAACTTCATCGTGCCTTTGGCGCTGGCCAGCGGTTATGCGCTCGATTCGTTTTATCGAAAGCTGGTTGATTTTCAGCAAGCACTTCTCTTTATTCCCGTCGGCATGCTGGTAGTCGCGATTGGCGGCTATCAAATGTATCAACTCAATTTTGTCTACTACGATAACGATCAGTATCCGTATGTCTACGCCCACACGCGACGCGAAACGCTGGCCCTGGTCAGCGAGATCGATCGCATAGCGAAACGTTTGAAAACCGGCAACGACACGGGAATCGCGCTGGTGTCACCCGATTATTGGCCGCTGCCCTGGTATCTGCGCGACTACAGGCGCGTCGGCTATTACCAGCGCATCGTGCCTACGACTGAGCCCATCATCATTGGCTCAATGGCGCAGGAGGACGAATTGCAGTCGACCTACGGTGATCGTTATCAACTGGTGCATTCCGGTGAGGGCGCGGGAGCTTATCCGCTGCGGCCCGGGGTCGATTTGCTCTTGTATGTCAGGAAGGACGTGGCGCAATAGTAGGTAAGTGAGTAAACTGCCAAATGGAATGCCGAGAGAGCTGCTTGAATTCGAGTGGGATCCAAAGAAGGCTGCGAGTAATCTGCGGAAACACGGTGTTTCATTTGAGGAAGCGGCCTCAGTGTTCGATGATGTTCTTGCGACGATCTATGAGGACCCGGACCACTCCGTCTCCGAAAAGCGTGACCTGACGATTGGGACTTCCGAGGAGGGACGACTGCTCCATATCCTTCGCAGATCGAGGCGAGCGAATTAGAATAATCAACGCGCGAAGAGTGACAGGAAAAGAGCGAGAACTCTATGAAAAAGAAGAGAGATAAAGATTCGGATGAGATGAGACCTGAGTACGATCTCAGGAAGCTGAAATTTGTCGGTCGCGGTATTTACGCGAAAAGATATCGCTCTGGCACGAACCTCGTTTTGTTGGAACCCGATGTTAGAAAGGCTTTTCCTGACGACGATTCGGTCAATGAAGCATTGCGAGTAATCGCGAAGGCGGCTAAGCAGCAAGCCTCACGTGTTCGGAAGGCTCCTGCCGGTAACCGGCGACAATCATCCCAGTTGCGACGTGCCGGATAGATTAGTGAGTGAAACATCAACCCAGAGGCCTCTTCGCGGTAGTTGAGGACGGCCGCCATAAAATGAAGCGCGGCGGATTCCTTGCGCGACATCCGGAGTTGAAAATCAAGGAAAAGAAGAGGGCCTGAGGCGGATGTTAGACAAACGCTCAACGTTGTGGACCTTAGACTGAGAGAGTTAAGGTCCTTAAATCCCATGATGCGTCTTCCCAAATTCGAATACCGCACGCCGCGCACCATCGCGGAAGCGGTAAAGATTATCGGCGACACTGGGCCGGACGCGCAGTTTGTTGCCGGCGGCACCGATCTGTATCCCAACATGAAGCGCCGGCAACAGACTCCGGCGACGGTGATTTCAGTGATGCGGCTGCCGGAGTTGAATCAAATAACAGGGGATGGGGGCACGGGGTTGGTAATTGGCGCATCGGTTACGCTGACTGACATCTGCGAACATCCGATTATCAAACGCGATTATCCGGTCATTGCTGCGGCGGCGCGCACCATCTCCACGCCGATCCTGCGCAACATGGGAACGATCGGCGGCAACCTTTTGTTGGACACACGCTGCAATTACTACGATCAGAACTACGAATGGCGCAAAGGCATTAACTTCTGTTTGAAGAAAGACGGCGATGTCTGTTGGGTCGCGCCGGGAAGTACGAAATGCTGGGCCGTGCAGTCGTCCGACCTGGTTCCGGTGATGGTGGCAATCGGCGCGAGGTTCCGGCTGTCATCGACACTGGGCGAGCGAATGATTGACGCTGCCGGGTTCTACAATGACGACGGTATCGACTATCTGAAGAAGCGGCCTGATGAGCTGCTGGTCGATATCCATCTGCCGAAGACAAACGGCTGGCGCGCCTCTTATCAGAAACTCCGCCGCCGCGGCGCCTTTGATTTTCCGGTGTTAGGAGTTGCGGCCTATCTTAACTTCAACGCAACGGGCGCCGTCGACGACGCGAGGATCGTGCTCGGCGGCATTGCGCCTTCGCCGATGGAAATCGCCGAAGCCCAGACTGCACTAGTTGGCCGACTTCTCACCGACGATAGCATTCAGGCCGCGGCCGAAGCTGCTTACGTCAAAGCGCGGCCCTTGGACAACACGGATTTTGTGATGAACTGGCGCAAGCAGATGGCGCGGCAATACACTCTGCGCGCCCTTAATGAATTACGAAACCAAGGTCTTTGATCTTTGGTCTCGGTCTTTGGTTTCTCTATCAACATGAGCGTTCGGCCGTCAGAGTTCAAAGACCAAAAACCAAAGACCAAAGATCAAGTTTCCGCAATTCTTCTCGCGGCCGGCCAATCGAGCCGCATGGGCGCGTTCAAGCCGTTGCTTCCCTTTGGCGATCGCACCGTAATCGAAAGCTGCGTTGGCACTCTCTGCGCGGCCGGGATTGAAAACATCATTGTCGTGGCGGGTCACCGGGCCGATGACGTCCGATTGCAGTTGAAGAATCTCGACGTTCAATTCGCGGTAAATCCCGATCCGGAAAGCGAGATGAGCGCTTCAATTGCCCTCGGAGTTGAACAAGTCTCAACGGATGCCAGAGCAGTAATCATTGCCCTCGTCGATCATCCCGCCGTGCCACTCATTGTCATCAATGCACTGGTCGATGAATGGAATCGAGGAGCCCGGCTGGTTCAGCCGGAACACAAGGGTCGCGGCGGTCATCCTGTTCTGGTTGACCTTTCGCTCCGCGAAGAATTGCTGACCCTTGATCCGCAGACAGGCCTGCGCGCGCTTTTCGACGCACACCGCGCTGAAGTGCGGCGCGTCCCGGTGGAATCGCCCTACGTTGCGCGAGACATGGACACGTGGGAAGATTACCGGCGGCTGCACGAAGAGGTTTTCGGCGTCTCGCCAGGCAAGATTTGACTCGGATTTAGGCCCATTTTAGCGAAGTCCAACGAGACCGCCTCCGGCCTCATCTAAGCCGTCGTTGGTTTACGGTCTCTCGGCGCCGCGCCGGAAGACGAACCAAAAAGGAGCTTCAATGTTTACGAACATTCGCAGAGTCGCCCGTACCACGGTTTTTCTTTTCGCGCTTACCACGTTGGCTTCGGTTTCGGCATGGGCGCAAGACCGTGCGGCTGACTTTTCGTTTCGCTCGATCGATGGCCAGACCGTAACGTCGGAGAGTTTGCGTGGCGAGGTGGTGGTGCTGGCGTTTGGAGCATCATGGTTGCCGCTGACCCGGAACCAGATGGAGGCCGTTAAGAAACTTGCCGATCAGTACGCCGGACGTGGGGTCGCGGTTTACTGGGTCAGCACCGAATCAGAATCTGCAAAGTCCAAGAACTATGCTTCGGACGAACAACTGCGCGAGTTGGCCCGGAAATACAAGGCTACCGTGTTGCGCGATCCAGATGGCCTGGTGTCGAAGAAGTTGGGGGTGGATCAATTGCCGTCAGTGGTGATCATCAATAAGCAAGGAAACATCGCCAACACTATTGGCGGAATGGATCCGAATGCTGATCTGGCGAAGCAGTTGTCTGAACAGCTGAGCAAAATCCTCTGAGATCTCTAATCTGAGATCGCAAATCCCGCCTTTACTAACGCGAAGTGAGATGCATGTTGGCTCTGCATGTCTCGAGAGCTACTTTGCCCTCTCTTACGGCCCTTCTTCTGACACGACAAGCTTGTAGAGTAGACGCACTGGCAAGCCTACAACATTGGAATAATCGCCTTTGATTCCCTGGATGAACCGCGCGCCTGAGCCCTGAATCGCATAGGCTCCGGCCTTGTCCATAGGCTCGCCGGTAGCAACGTACCAACCGATTTCGTCGTCACTCATCTCAGCAAACTCAACTTCAGTCACTTCGTGTGCAACCCTATGTGGGCGTTCGCTTCCGTTCCAGATGGCGACACCGGTTAGGACTTCGTGCCGGCGACCCTGCAACATCCGCAGCATCCGGTGCGCATCATTTTCGTCGCGTGGCTTTCCCAGAATGTCCGCATCGACAACCACCACGGTATCAGCTCCCACAACCGTCGCTGCTGGAGCAATCGACCCGACGGCCAGGGCCTTGGCGACCGCCATTCTTTCCACGTATGTTCTGGCGTCTTCGTCAGCGCGCCGGGATTCGTCGATGTTCGGGGACAGCGCCTCGAAAGGCCAGCCAACGCTGCGCAGGATTTCTGCGCGACGCGGACTTGCCGAAGCGAGCACGAGCTTTGGGATTGTGATCATTCGCACCAGTTTCGCGCCACACTGTTAGTTAAATCACCGGACTACGGCTCACTAACTTGGTTGTTTCGGTTATCTTCAATTACACTGCCAAACTTAATCTCTGTTACTGCCAGACCGAACCATGATCGACCTGACTCGCTTGTTGCCGAAGCTCCTGGAAGCAACCGGGGCAAATCCCGAGATGATTGAAACCGCTGCCCGGATCGCCTGGACCCGCGCGGCCGGCGAAGGATTGCGCCCACACGCAGTCCCATTTCGACTCTTTCAGAAAACTCTAGTCGTCTGTGTCGACGATGTACTCTGGCAAAAACAATTACAGACGATGGCCGCTGAGCTGGTCTTTCGCATCAATCGACTACTGGGCCGACCAGTCGTTGACTTTATCGAATTTCGCGTTGATCCGGCAACAATCAATAAGGCGCGGGCCAGGGCGTCTGAGGCAAAGACTCTTTCGCGGCCCGAGCGACGGTCGCCAATTCCATCCGAAGTGATTGTGGCGGCCGGTAATATCGCGGACCCGGAACTGCGACGGCGCTTTGTCCGCGCCGCGGAAAACTGTATCACCCGCCGCGACGCTAATCTCAATTGAGTTTGACTGGAACATCATGCCTATTTCGGAAGCTGACATTGAAAAGATTGCGTTACTGGCGCACCTTGAGATTACTGAAGAAGAGCGCCGTGTTTTCGCGCCTCAGATCGCCGAGATTGTGACCTATGTCGAACAACTGAATGAGATAGACACCAGCGCCATTGAACCGGCGCTGGGCGGTTTGATTGTCGAAGGGGAAGGTGCGGAAACATCGCGGCCCGACGAAGTGCAACCATCGTTGGGACAAGCGTTGGCTCTGGATCAAGCTCCCGATCCCGCCGCCGGACACTTTCGCGTACCGAAAGTCCTGGGTTAGGTGAAACACAAGTGACATCCATTGCCAGTCTGAGAGAAGACATCGCGAGTGGCGAAACCACTGCGCGTGCGACTGCCTCCGCAGCGCTCGACGCTGCCGAGAAATTGAACGATGCGCTTAACGCCTTTCTGCAAATCGACCGTGAGGGCGCGCTCAAACGGGCCGATGAAGTAGACGCAAAGATAAAACTCCAGCCAAAAGATACCGCCTCGGCCATGGCCCTCGGCGGAATTCCCATCGCCATCAAAGACAACATTTGCGTCCGCGGAATGCAGACTTCCTGCGGTTCACGCATCCTCGGGTCCTATCAACCGCCCTACAACGCGACCGTGATCGAACGTTTGCTGGAAGCCGGGTCCATAGTCATCGGCAAAACCAACTGCGATGAGTTTGCCATGGGATCTTCCAACGAGAATTCCGCATTCGGATCGGTGAAGAATCCCTGGGATACGGCGCGCGTGCCGGGCGGATCTTCCGGTGGCTCGGCGGCGGCAGTGGCCGCGGGCATCGTGCCGGTCGCTCTCGGTTCAGACACGGGTGGTTCAGTACGTCAGCCGGCGTCGTTGTGTGGTGTGATTGGAATCAAACCTACGTATGGCCGCGTTTCGCGTTATGGCTTGGTTGCCTTTGGCTCGTCACTCGATCAAATCGGCGTTCTGGCAGATCAGACGGCAGATGCTGCGGCCGTGTTGCAAGTTATTGCCGGCCGCGACGTGCACGACGCCACCACGGCCGATGTTCCGGTTCCCGACTATGCTGCGTCGCTGAACCAGGATATCGCCGGCGTGCGACTGGGGGTGTCGCGCGCGCTGCTGGGCGAAGGATTGAACGATGAAGTGCGCGAGGCCGTCGAAAAAGCGATTGCCGCCTACCAGGAACTCGGCGCAGAGATCGTGGACGTGGATCTGCCGCACGCGAAATACGCAATTGCGGTTTACTACATCATCGCGACCGCCGAGGCTTCGTCGAACCTGGCGCGCTTTGATGGCGTTCGTTACGGCTTCCGTGCCGAAGACGCGCCAGCGTTGCGTGATATGTATCGCCGGACACGTGACGAGGGTTTCGGTCCCGAAGTGAAGCGGCGCGTAATGCTTGGCACCTATGTCCTATCGGCCGGTTACTACGACGCTTATTACCTGAAGGCGCAAAAAGTTCGCGCCCTTATGCGTCAGGACTTCGCCAGGGCATTCGAGAAATGCGACGCGGTGCTGACGCCTACGGCGCCTACGCCCGCGTTTCTTTTTGGAGAAAAGGTTGATGATCCGCTGGCTATGTATCTGAACGATATCTACACAGTCACTGCAAACCTGTCAGGCGTTCCCGGCATTAGTGTTCCGTGCGGTCTTTCTTCTGACAGTCTGCCGGTTGGTTTGCAGCTGCTGGGACCTTATTGGAGCGAGGCGAGATTGCTTAATCTCGCGCACGTCTATCAGAAATCACATCCGCTAACCGGTCGGCCTCGCGTCCACGCCTAGCACGCTTCGTCAAATTTCTCGCGAAAATCCGCCGAGCGCTTTCGCAGCTCAAGCCATTCGGCAAACAGATTCGGAGTTTGCAGCCAGACCGCCAGCCATTCCGCGATCTCTGCCTGCTCAGCGCGTCGCCCTTGATCGAGCGAATGATTCCTTGCCAGTGATTGAGCAACTTGTCGCGCGACGACGGCCCTTTCGCGAGTGCGTTCCAGTGTCGTCTTGTTCCCGGAACGTGACGATTTGCTTCGCAACTCTTCCAGTCGCTTAATCAGGGTCTCAGCTTGCTTTAGTCGCAGAGGCCTTGGCGCGGCTTCACCTTTCAGCTTTCTGAATCTTCGCGGGTTGCTTTTGATTTGTGCTTCTCGCCAACGCGAGTCAAATTCAATGACTTCGGGATGACGCAACTCGGCGCCTTCATCAGCAAGGATGCGGGCGATCGCTGCGGGACCCTCGACCGCGCCGTCGCCGAACTGCACCCGCAGAGACTCCTGGATCCGGCGCAATTCCGGCTCGCCAACGGCGCTGCGGTCCAGAAGATTCCAGGTCGCAATTATCAAGTCTCTCTTAGTGCGCGCGTTTGTCCGGGTTCCCTTCATTTGTCCCCGCTAACTTCCCTGACCAAACCTTACAAGATAGAATCGCATCCAAGGCGAAGATGCTTTACCAACACGTCCGGAGTCAAACGATGAACATGACAGTTCAGTTCAGCAAAACAATGACCCGCGCAATTGTTTTGCTGATCGCGCTATTTGCTTTGGCTTCAATATGCCAGGCACAACAACCAACGCGTCTGAGCAAAATCGAAGTTGTCGGTCTGAAACGCATTCCCCCCGATCAGGTGATATCCGCAAGTGAGTTGAAAGTCGGACAGACAGTCGATGCCGGTGTGCTCGATGCGGCGGCAACAAAGCTGATGCAGTCAGGTCTATTCAAGAAACTGACTTACCGGGTTCGCGGCACGGCCGGTCAGGTAGCAGTCATTTTCGAAGTTGAAGAAGCGAATCGGAGTCTGCCCGTGGTGTATGAGAATTTCGTCTGGTTTACTGACGACGAGTTGGAAGCCGGCATTCGGAATGACATTCCTTTCTTTAACGGCACCGCGCCGGAAGCCGGCGACACCACGGAAAAGATCACCCAGGCCTTGCAGCGTCTTTTAAACGAAAAGAAGATTCCTGGACGCGTCGAGTTCATGCCTTACACCGATCTCGCGAGAGGCCGGCAGGAATTCGTGTACGCGGTGAAGGGCGTGAAGATTCCGATCTGCTCGCTGAGTTTCCCAGGCGCTGATGCAATCCCGGAAGCCCAGCTGATCAAAACGTCGCAGCCACTGATCCAATCTGATTACTCGCGAAAAGACGCGAGCGTGTTCGCTAACTACACCTTGTTCCCGTTGTACCGCCGGCTGGGCCGGCTGCGCGCCGAATTCAAGGCCGCTACCGCCGAGCCCGCGCCAAACTCATCAAGCTGTGTTAACGGCGTCGTGGTGGCCATTCCAGTTGACGAAGGGGCTGTCTATTCGTGGGCGCAAGCGGAATGGAATGGAAACCAGGCCTTGCCTGCCGCGGAATTGTCTACGGCGCTGGGGATGAAAGCCGGCGAAGTCGCCGACGGTTTTAAAATCGACGCCGGCCTCAAGGAAGTGCGCAAGGCCTACGCGCGAAAGGGATATATTGCGTTGCATACGAGGGAGGCTTCAGAGTTTGACGACTCAACTCAGAAGGTCACTTACCGGTTCGCCGTTAGCGAAGGATCGCAATATCACATGGGTAGTCTGACCATCAATGGCCTTTCGCCCGATCTTACAGCGGAACTCAAACAAAGTTGGACACTTGCTTCAGGCGCGGTGTTTGACGAATCGTATGTCGACGATTTCAGACTTAACGCGTTGCCGAGGTTTATCGGCACTCAGATGCAACGCTCGCTCGCTTTCCGCGCCGCCGCCCAGATTGACATCAAACCTGACGCGCAGAATCTGACCGTTAATGTCATTATCACGTTCAAGGAAAGATCTGGAACACAACCGGAGTAGAACCGGGTCGAGTGACGCGTGCGACGGAACACTCCTCCCGATAAACGCATGCAATCACCAGAAGAAGATCGCGCCGTCAGTCTGCTCCATCGCATCAAAACCCATTTCGAGACCAAGCCGTTCATACCTCATCGCATTCTCACACAGGGAGACGCCCAAACGATCGGCGCGCATTTCTGGCCCGGACGATTTCGCGCTCGCGACCGCACGGAAGATGAAGCAAGGCTTTTTCAGGTAGAGGCGGAAAGCAAAGTGCTGGCCCGGATTCGCTGGCAAGCTAATCGCACTGAGCGGCCTACGCTCGTGATCTGGCACGGCATGGAAGGCTCGAGCGCCTCTGGCTATATGTTGATTACGGCCGATAGAGCCTTCCGCGCCGGTTTTAATGTGATCCGCATGAACTTTCGCAACTGTGGGAACACTGAACATCTTTCGCCAAAGCTTTATCATGGCGGCCTGACCGACGATCTGCGGGTGGTAATTGGCGAATTGATTGCCCGCGATGGCCTGTCGCAGATAGCTATCGCCGGCTTCTCTCTGGGTGGGAACATGGTTCTGAAACTGGCCGGTGAATATGGGGACAACCCGCCACAGCAACTACAAGCAGTTTGTGCCATCTCTCCTTCAATCGACATGCGCCGTGGCAGCGCGCTGCTGATGAAACGGCGGAACTGGATTTATCAGAGAGATTTTCTTCGCCGCCTGCGTCAACGCATCAGGATCAAGAAAGAACTGTATCCCGATCTCTATGACACCACGCACCTGGGCAACATCCACAACATTAGACAGTTCGACAACCATTTCGTCGCGCCGGCGTTTGGCTTTGAAGACGCGGACGATTACTACGCCAAAGCCAGCTCTCTTCCTTACATCAATCGCATTCGCATCCCCACGATGATCATTCACGCCGAAGACGATCCCTTCGTCCCCTTCACGCCATTGCGCGATTCATCAATCACTTCAAATCCTTATGTGCTGTTGATGGCCACGAAACACGGCGGACATGTTGGGTTTCTGTCGGCCAGCTCAGGCGAAGATCGTTTCTGGGCAGAAAACAGGTTGGTTGAGTTTTGCGAGCTGGTGGACGGCTTTGAATAAGGTAGAGCTAGTCGACATTACATTTCAACCCTGTTGAGCCCAGAGAATCAATGCCGACAGCAAGCGATTCCTTATAGGAAACTTACTCTTCTTATCTCTCATGTGAATGCTGATACGCCTGATTGCCAAATCATTATCAAGAGAAAAAGCTTGAAGATACGGCGGAACTTTTCTAAATTGTCGGCCCAATCAGCCGGCGAGGCGGGCGGCTATACAAGTAGCCCACAGCGCAAGCTGTGGGTAGGCGTTCCCAAAACGTTAACATTAAGCCCCGGGAGGGGCGACATAAAAATGAGTCGAACCTTCACCAATCTCCTAACCCATCTCGTCTTTAGCACAAAAGATCGCGAGCCTTTGATTGTTTCCGAACTAAAGCCTGAACTGTACGCCTACCTTGGTGGGTTGGCTCGTGAACTCAAGGGAAAGTCCCTCGGCATTAACGGCACGTCCGATCATATTCATATGTTGATTAGCTTGCCGCCCGTCGTTTCGATCTCAGAAGCGCTTCGCTTTATCAAGTCGAACTCTTCCGGCTGGGTGCATGACAAGTGGCCTCGAAGATCATTTTCGTGGCAGCTTGGTTATGGCGCATTCAGCGTGAGCAAGTCGAAGATGCCGGAGGTCTTGAGTTACCTCCGTAATCAGGAAGCGCATCATCGAAAGCTAACGTTCAAGGAAGAGTTAATTGATTTCCTGGTGAAACACGAGATCGAATACGACGAACGTTACCTCTGGGTCTGACACATGTCGCCCGCATTCGCGGGCTCTCATCTTCGCAATGTCTATTTACCCACAGCTGGCGCTGTGGGCTACTCGCATACCGTCGGCTGCGCCGACTGGTTGTGCCGTTTCGTTGAACAACCTTTCAACCCTGCAACACTTTCACTTTTCGATTTTTTTCAGCAACCGATCAGCATGATTGCGGGCGATCAACGGGATGTGTTCGTCCGTGCGCAGCTCAGTCAGCAGCGGGATGAGTTGATGAGGATCGGACAGGTCGTCGCGCCTCAAATACGCTTCCACCTCGTTCATGAGTCCCGGCGCATTCAACGGCTGCATCTCGCGCGCCAAATTGATATCAAACACCAGGATCGCTTGATTGGACACGCGCCGGTATTCGTTAATGAGCGCCCAGGCCGGCTTGTTGTTGCTCCAATTGAATTCAGCTGTTCGTTTGCGGTGGCTATCGTCCATGCGCAAATGATACGTGCCCAGATGAGGAAACTGTTTAGACGCCTGATAGTTCTCATCCGAATCGAGAAACCGCAGTTCCGTCCACAGACCGAGGATGCGGCCCAGCGCGCCGATTGATAGCACCACAGGCTCGACAATTGGTGTTTCCTCTCCCTGCCGCTCGAAAGTAATCTGACCACGGCCCAGCGCATCGTGTTCGATCACGATGTG
>Ga0070707_100002484_pt1 | contig 17582 bp, 20 predicted proteins | sample KBSK5502metaG_FD_65468 | JGI IMG/M metagenome (GOLD analysis project Ga0070707, IMG submission 65468) | Corn, switchgrass and miscanthus rhizosphere microbial communities from Kellogg Biological Station, Michigan, USA - KBS K5-50-2 metaG | ecosystem: Host-associated > Plants > Roots >... | reverse complement strand
ACGTTCGCGCGCAGCGGGCGCCTTGAAGCCGACTTGGAAAACAAGCGCATTTTAATGCATCTCTACTACGCCCGATATCAGCAGCGTGACGAAAAGGATCCGAACGACCTGCGCAAAATCCGTGACGGGATCAACATGTCCGAAGGGACGCTACCGATCAGCCTCGAAGAACTTTACGAGAAACAAAAGAAGCGGCCGAACCGTTCCGCGCTGTCGATTCAACAACTGCTCGAGCAATTGAAAAGCGAAAACAAACGCGAGCAAAGCGCCAGTCGCACCGAGATCAACAAACGCTTTTCATTTCCGTTCGCCTGCCTCGCTTTTGCGATCGTTGGCGTGCCGCTCGGCGTCACGGCGCATCGGCGTGAGACCTCGATTGGGTTCGCGGTGGGATTAATTGTCGCGGTCACCTATTTTCTGTTCGTCATCATCGGTGACACCCTGCGCGGAAATCCAAAAGTGCATCCCGAGCTGCTCGTCTGGTTTCCCAACGTGCTCTTCATTGCGCTCGGGATGTTGTTGTTCCGACGCCTGGCGCGACAGAGAGGGTCTGTCACGGCGCCGCTGTCTTTCCTATTCGTTTCCTACTCCTACTCTTTCACTTACACGCCAACAAGCAATCAGAGCAGGCGCAAGAGAAAGTTCAGGTGTAAAGCATCGAATTCTCCCAACCTCACACGCTGGGAGCCTGTGCTGCTCGGTCCTCCATCGAGACCTTTTTAGCTTCCGAAGTCGGCGGTGAGCTCGACGGTGTTGGCGACAGCGAGGCGGACGTCGCGCACCTGGATTTCGCCAAGCGGGAGCGACGCGAATGAGAAACGTTTTTCATTGAGGCGCTCAAAAATTGGGTTGAGCGCGTTGCAGGCGAGTGATCCAATGGCCCCGTCGCTTTTGCATTTTAGAAAAATCTTCGTGGCGAAACTCTCGCCGATGTCGACCTGGCCGGAAATGTCGATCCTAGCGCGCAGAAGAAATTTTCGCGCCTGAACGTGCAGATCGACGGCAAGGGATCGCGGACCGCGTGCGCGAATCGCCAGACGGACCTGCTCGAGAGCAATTCCGTGACGGTCTGCTGCCTGTGCGCCGATCTGAGCGATTGCCTTCTCGAGTTCCAGTTGTCCCACCGAAATTGCGAGCTGTCCATCGCGCGCTTTATGCAAGACCAACATGGCATCGCCATTTGTATCCGCGCCTTTGTGCAAAACGACGTCACGCGCTTCCACTCGCAGATCCAGCGGTAGACCGCGGATGGAAGCGTTGCGCCCGACTAGCGTCACGAGCGCAGCCTCTAATGCCGGCAGTGTTTGATCGACGGCTGGCGATACTACTGGGGGAGGTGAGTCGAAACGCGCGCCGTCGAAATTCATCACGATTTCGTCGAGGTATGGAAAAACTCGCGCGCGGACATCGACAATCGATCCCTCTTTGTGCACGAACCGGTGGAGCGCTTTGTCCAGCGCTTGAGCGAGCTCGTCTTGCGAAGACGGAAAATCTTTGCGAAGGAGTGACAGCATTAGCGGATGCGATGTAGCCACTGCCCCCGTGAGAGGTCAAAAGAAATTACAGCGCCGGGCGGCGTGAGGACAGCGGCGAATTTGCATTTCCGCGACACTCAACTAAATTCGGCGCTTCGTATATGGCAAAGACATCCTGGATCAACCGTAATGAACGTAAGCGCGCAACAGCCAGGAAGTACGCTGCGCTGCGGGCCGAGCTTAAGGCAAAGAAGGATTACGCCGGCTTGGCGCAACTGCCGCGTGATGCGAGCCCAACACGCGTGGTCAATCGCTGCGAGGTGACCGGCCGCCGCCGCGCTTTTATTCGTCGCTTCAAAGTGTCGCGTCTAACTTTTCGCGAGCTTGCGTCCCAGGGATTGATTCCTGGCGTGACGAAATCCAGCTGGTAGAATTGAGATGTAGCCACGTCGTCGTGCGACGTTGGACCGGGCACAGACCGGTGGCTACACAAAGTAGCTCATGCAATTTGGCTCTTCTTTGTTTTCAACGGTTCTGCTCGCGGACGTGCCGGTAACGCACTGGGATCCGCCTGCGCTGGTTCTGGCCAAACTCGGCGTTGTCTTTTTGCTTGTTTGTCTAAACGGATTCTTTGTGGCGGCGGAATTCGCGCTCGTAAAAATCCGAACGAGTCAACTGGAGGCGCTGATTGCGGAGGGCAACAAACGCGCCGGAATAGGCCGCCACGTCACCGGCAACCTGGATGCATATCTCTCTGCTTGCCAACTCGGCATCACCCTGGCGAGCCTTGGTCTGGGATGGCTTGGAGAACCATTCGTGGCGCAGTTGCTTCAGCCCTTTTTCTCGCTCGTCAATATTACGTCGACAACACTCATCACTTCGATCTCTTTCGCGCTCGCGTTCTCGATCATCACGTTTCTGCACATTACTCTCGGCGAACAGGCGCCTAAAATCCTGGCGATTCGCAAAGCCCTGCCCACGACACTGTGGGTAAGTCCGCCGTTGCGATTGTTTTACGCGGTCTTCAAACCCGCAATCTGGTTTTTGAACGGATCGTCCAATTGGGTGCTGAGATATATTTTACGGATCGAACCGGCCGCGCCGCACGAGCTGGCACACACCGAAGAGGAATTGCGCTTCATTTTCGAAGAGAGCGAAAAGTCCAAGGAAGTTTCTCCTCTTGGCCGCCAGCTGGTCGTCAATGTTCTCGATTTACGCGAACGCGTGGTCCGTGACATCATGACCCCGCGCGGCGAGGTCGTTTATCTCGATATCGAAGATAGCTTCGAGCAGAACATTGAGAAGGCGCTCAAGTCCAAGCACACCCGTTTTCCATTGTGCCGCGAAAATCTCGATAACACGATTGGTCTGATTCACATCAAAGAACTCTTGCCGATGATGCGCGATCCCAATCCGGATTTGCTCCGGATCAAACGCGACTTGATTCCGGTGCCGGAAATGATGCCGTTGGAGAATTTGCTCAACCTTTTTCTGAGCAAGCATGCGCATCTCGCCATCGTAGTCGACGAATTCGGTGGCACAGTCGGAATGGTCACGCTCGAAAATGTGCTCGAGGAGCTGGTTGGCGATATCCAAGACGAATTCGATTTTGAAAAAGAGGAGTTTCGCAAGATCAGCGCGAACGAATTTACGGTGGACGGCACCCTGGGACTGTACGAGTTGAACGATCTGGCCGGGTTGGAATTGGAAAGCCCGGATGTTAGTACAATCGGTGGTTACGTCATCCATTTGCTCGGCCACCTGCCAAAGCAGGGTGAGCAAGTTAAGATCGACAATTACCTGGTCACGGTTTCGCAAACCGATGCGCGCCGCGTTCGGCAATTGCATTTCAAGAAATTGGACGAGCAGACCGAGCCGGTTTCTGCGAGCAAGCGGGATGTCGTACTCTGATTCTGTAGCGGCAGCTGCGCTACCCTGGAGGATAAGGCCGAAGCTTTTTGGCCTAATGAAATTTCGGTCAGGTCGACGGTTTGTCGATACAGTTAGCCAGCGACGGTTTCTATTTTTGCACGCAGCGCCGGCCGGCGCCGCAGTTGCGCCGTAAGCCGCTCGATGGCTCGCAGAGTCGATGTGCTGATGTGATGTTCCATTCCTTCCACGTCGTGATGGATGACCTGCTCGTCCAGACCGAGAAGTTTCAGAAAGTCGGTCAGGAGCCGGTGTCGCTGTGCGATCTTACGGGCAAGCCGGGCACCAGCCGGCGTTAAGACGAGCCCCCGATATTTTTCGTATTTGAGAAGGCCGTCGGCGTCGAGCCGTTGCACCATGTTGGTCACACTCGCCTGCGAGATCTTTAAGGCGAAAGCGATGTCGATAATACGCGCGTAGCCTTTCGAAATGATGAGTTCGAGGATCCGTTCGAGATAATCCTCCACCGCTGCGGAAGCACCAAGAGCAGACTTCAATTTTGGACGTGCCACAGATCAAATGGTAGCGGTCAGTTCACAAATAGTCAAAGCAATAAATAATTGTGTATTGACAAAATCATTTTTGCACACAACTAAGTTAGCTCAGGCTAAATCTAGGTAGAGCTGATGAGTCAACCCGACATTCCATTGGTAGCGGAGCCGGAAGGCGGCTGGCGCCGCCGAACCCCGCAGGTCTCGCTCGCCGAAGTTCATCGCAGCATTGTTGTCCCGACGACGGCCTCGTTTTGGCGAAAGCTGCTGGCCTTCTCCGGCCCCGGTTTCCTCGTCGCGGTCGGTTACATGGATCCGGGGAACTGGGCGACCGATCTCGCCGGTGGCGCGAAATTCGGTTATTCGCTGCTGGCTGTCGTCATGATCTCCAATTTCATGGCGATCCTGCTCCAGCATTTATGCATCAAGCTCGGCGTCGCTACGGGTCGCGATCTCGCCCAGGCTTGTCGCGATCATTATTCGACGGTCACAGTCTGGTTTCTCTGGATCCTTTGCGAAATTGCCATCGCAGCGTGCGATCTGGCGGAAGTGGTGGGCTCGGCCATCGCCTTGCAACTGCTTTTTGGCATTCCGCTGGTGTGGGGCTGCATCATTACCGCTCTCGATGTGCTTATCGTTCTCTTTCTGCAAACGAAAGGTTTTCGTTACATCGAGGCGTTGGTTATCACGCTGATTGTGACCATCGGTGGTTGTTTCGCCGCTGAGCTCATTTTTTCCAAACCCAGCCTCACCGGAATTCTGCTCGGATACATTCCAGGACCGCGGATCGTCATCAACCAAGAAATGCTCTACGTCAGCATCGGCATTCTTGGCGCCACGGTCATGCCGCATAATCTTTACCTCCACTCCTCGGTCGTGCAGACGCGAAAATTTGAGCAAACGCCGCGAGGCAAACGCGAGGCGATCAAGTTTGCCACCATTGATTCGACCGTCGCGCTAATGTTCGCGCTGTTTATTAATGCCGCGATTCTCGTGCTGGCTGCGGCAGCGTTTCACTGGTCTGGCCATCAGGATGTCGCTGATATTCAAGAAGCCTACAAACTGCTCAGCCCGCTGCTCGGCGTCGGAGCGGCGAGCGTTCTCTTCGCCGTAGCGCTTCTCGCTTCCGGACAGAATTCCACTCTTACCGGGACACTGGCCGGGCAAATCGTAATGGAAGGTTTTCTCAACATCCGGATTACGCCATGGCTGCGCCGGCTGATCACGCGCCTCATCGCTATCGTTCCCGCCGTGCTTGTCATTGGGATTGCCGGCGAAACCAAGACCACGCAATTGCTGGTCGCGAGCCAGGTGGTGCTCAGCATGCAGCTTGGCTTCGCTGTTTGGCCGTTGATGCGCTTCACCGGCGAAAAGGCCAAGCTCGGCGAATTCACCAATAAACTCTGGCTGAAAATCCTCGGCTGGACGACAGCCCTCATTATTATCACGCTCAATGTGAAACTGCTCTTCGATATCTTTATGCCAGAGTCCGTGCTCAAAGCAGTCTACGGCGCCCTGGGTCTCCCCATGCCAGAATAATTTTCATGTACAAACACATTCTCATCCCGCTGGAGAACAGTGCTGCCGATGAAACCATCCTCGGTCACATTAAGCCGCTCGCGCGCATGACGGGTGCGAAGTTGCTCTTCGTTCATGTCGCCGATGGCTGGGTCGCAAGAAATTTCGATCAACTCCAACTCGCGGAAAGTGAGGAAATGAAACAGGATCGCGCCTATCTGGAAAAACGCCGGCGCGAACTCAGCGACGAAGGTTTTTCCTGTGACGCCGTTCTCGCGCTCGGTGAGCCTTCTGACGAAATTATAAAACTGGCCGAGACACGCGATGTCGATCTTATCGCGATGACCACGCACGGCCACCGTTTGATCAGCGATCTGCTTTACGGCAGCACGGCCGATAAGGTCCGGCATCAAGTCAATGTGCCGGTGTTGCTCTTGAAAATAAAAAATTGATGCGGGGCCCCGTACAGCTCTTATCTCCGGTTGTTTCCGCAATCACGTTGCTGCGCGCCGGTCCTGCTTTCTTCTATGCGTTTGCCGGAACCTGCCCCATCACTGCGGAGGAAAATGATGAGCGTCTTGCTAAAGGAATTCAGGATAACTCGTTCTTCATCGAAGAAGCGTATAACCAGGAGCCTGGTGTTGTTCAGCACATCGTCAACATCGCGCACAGCGTAACTCGGCGTGCCGGACTGGACGGCCAAAGGTGGTCGTTTATTTTTACCCAGGAATGGCCGCTCGGAAGCCAAACGCATCAGTTCTCGTACACGGTACCGTATTCGTTTATCGAAACCGCCGGCCAATCCCACGATGGTGTTGAGGACGTGCTCATCAACTACCGGTTTCAGGCATTGACTGAGACCGCAAAGGGACCGGCGTTTGCGCCCCGTTTCAGCCTTATTTTGCCTACGGGTGACGAGACGCGGAATCTGGGCAATGGCGTGGTCGGCTATCAGTTTAACCTGCCTGCGAGCAAAATCGTGAGCGACCGATGGACACTTCACGCGAATGCGGGCCTAACCTTTATGCCGGATGTGCAAGGTCGCGATCTGGTTAATTACAACCTTGGCGGAAGCGCCATCTGCGCCGTCGACCAGCGTTTGAACCTAATGCTGGAGTGCATCGCCAACTTTGATGAAGACCCCGACGACGATCGCGCATCATCGGTAATTCTTTCGCCCGGCCTGCGCTACGCTTTCAATTTCAAGAATCATGCCCAGATGGTGGTTGGTCTCGCCGCGCCGATTGGTCTCACTGCTGACGCGCCTGATTACGGCGCGTTTTTCTATTTTTCATTCGAACATTTCTTTGCGCGCTGAAGCTGGGTGCAACTGGATTGAACGCTCGTTTTGTTGTAAAGGCGCTGAGGCCGAGCGTCTGTTTATTTGCAGTCGGCGCTTGATACAAGCGCGGCTAGATTTGTTTTCGTGAAAGTTCTCTTTCTAACCAACGAATATCCGCCGCACATCTACGGCGGCGCTGGTGTCCACGTTGGTTATCTCTCGCGCGAGCTGGCCAAGACGATGCCGGTGGAAGTCCGTTGCTTCGGCGATCAGCGTTTCGAAAAAGCAAATCTCAAAGTCACCGGCTTCGAACTCGACACGAGCAGCTTTACTTGTCCGGAGCCATTGAAATCGGCTTTCGGCGCGGTGCGGCGCTGCGTCGATTTCAACACTGCGAACATCGACGCCGATCTCGTGCATTGTCACACCTGGTACAGCCATTTCGGTGGGATTCTCGCGAAAAAGAATTATGGCATTCCGCTTGTGATCACGGTGCATTCGCTTGAACCGCTGCGGCCGTGGAAGCGGGAACAACTTGCCGGCGGTTATGATTTTTCACTGTGGGTCGAGAAAACTGCGCTGGAAATGGCCGACGCGATCATTGCTGTCTCAAACGAAACGAGACGCGACATCGAGCGCTTGTTCGATGTCGATCCGGCACGTGTGCATGTGATCCACAACGGCATCGACCTCGATGAATACCGAAAGGTTCAATCGACAACTGCGCTGGCAAAGCACGGGGTTGATCCAACCACTCCGTATCTGCTTTTTGTCGGACGCATCACGCGTCAAAAGGGCATTATCCATCTCGTTCGCGCGATCGAATACATGGACCGCGATTTTCAGATCGTGCTTTGCGCGGGCGCGCCTGACACGCCCGAAATCGCAGCTGAAATGAAAAACGCGATCGAAGGGGCGCGGGCCAAACGCTCCGGTATCATTTGGATCGAAGAAATGGTCGATCGCGGAACCGCAGTCGAACTGTATTCGCACGCGGCGGTTTTTTGTTGTCCGTCGATCTACGAACCATTTGGGATTATCAACCTGGAAGCGATGGCATGCGAGACCGCCGTTGTAGCAAGTTCGGTCGGCGGCATTAAAGAAGTCGTGGTCGATGGCGAAACTGGCTTTCTTGTTCCGCTGGAACAAATGAAGGAGAGTCCGTTCGAGCCGCTGAATCCCGAAAAGTTTTCACGCGATCTCGCTGCGCGGATCAATCGCCTGATGAAAGATCGAAACCTTCGCGAAAGATTCGGCAAGGCGGGTCGTAAACGCGCCGAAGCAAAGTTCAGTTGGAAAGCGATCGCACAGGAAACGAAGGCGCTCTATAAATCGTTGATTGGATGAAGGGATAAAGCGATGAGGCGTTGAAGCGTCAGGACAGCGTACCCCGGGGCAGAAGCTTTCCCGCTTCAACCATTTAACCCTTGAACGCTGCAACCTTTCAGCGCATGCCCGTGTCGCACTGCCACCCGACTTTGGTCATCTGGCCTGCGGCAACATCGACATCGAAGGGACCATAGCGCCCGATCCCGCCTCTTCTTTGCTTGATCGAAACGGTGTAGTGACCCGGAGCCAGGGAGACCCGAAACTGGCCTTGGTCATCTGTGGTGAAGGAGGTCACCGGCCCTTTGTCATTTTGAATGACGAAATCGGTATTTGCCAGCGGCCGTGAATTCGGAACGCCGAGCCGGGCTGGGCCGCCATGGACAGGGCTGACCGTAATCACTCCTTCAACTCCGGTCTTCACGTCGGACGTTGGTTGCGTCTGTGCGAGCGAACAAGAAAGCGCAATGGAGAGGAGCAAAGCAATGGAAAGCGATTGCATTTTTTAAAAGGGATCAAGCAAGCTTAGTGCGTTAAGGCAGGCAATCAATCGAATGGATTCCATATCTGGCTAGTTCGTCGACCTCGTCCCGCTCATCTCGAGGCGTCTCGAAACGGATGCCGCGCCTGATACATCGACAACCGGTACTCGTATCCTTTGCGATCCTCTTCCTCGCGTTCATGGGCCAACGCTTGCTGCTCGAATCGCACCGCTGAGTCGAAATCGCCTGCTTCGGCGTAGGCGGCGGCCAACGTGTCAATATGGTCGGGTTTAGCCCATGAGGTCAGGTTGCAGGCAGCCCTTGCATCTGCAATCGCCTGTTTAGCGTTGCGGAAACTGGCGTTAGGGCAGGTCGCGCGGAGCCAGGCCCGACTGTTCAGGGTTAATGCGCGGGTTAAAGGCAGTGGACGTACGCTCAAAAGCCTGTCGTAATCCGCAAGGCTGCTCTTATAATTGCCCAGTCGTTCGTTCATCCAGCCACGAAAGATCGCCGCCAGGTAATTGGTCGGCCTGAATTGGAGGACGGTATTTAAGTCCTGGGCGGCCAAAGCCCATTTTTGTTCGTGAGCAAACACTAGTGCACGAGAGAAGTACGGAGGCCACTCCTTCGGATCGCCCCGGATTGCCGTATCGAAGTATGGCCGTGCCTTCTCGTAATTTCCACTCTCAAGCAACTCAGTTCCTTTAGTCATCGTTTGTCCCGCGGAGTTATCGTACATCTGGACAAGCCATCTCCTTCCCATGTGAAGAGTCTCGTGCGATTGTACTCGAACTGTGCTTCCGATGAGGGCGGTGACTATCAGGAGTCCTAATTTAGTTTTCATACACAGTTAGCCTGTTCTTTCAGGGGTTACTACGGCTTTGAAAACTGTATTCGTATTTGCCGCAGTTTTTGCGCGGGTCAGTAGACAACAAATTTTAAACTGGCCTATCGAAAGATGATGCTGAGGTTGGATGAGCCGAACCTTTCAGGCGTTAGGGCTCAGATCGTATTCATTTCGGCACGCTACGAAACAGGCTAGACTGCCAAAAAAGTGACCGGCAGGCTAGACGGCAGGTTGCTCCAAACCGGCCAGAGCTCCGTCGCAGCGCCGCTGCCTTGTGATTTGCCGCGCAGGGCGTAACTTTGGCGGTGCGATATTGTCCGCTGATCGGACTGACTCGTCCTGTGGCGAGGCTGGCGTTCACGTTACTCGAGATTGTAATCGCGATCTCGATTATGATGGTGGTTCTGCTACTGGCGGTGCCAAGCTTGAATGGCGTGCTGGCTGATAAGCGGCTCCGCCGCTCATTTGACGGTTTTAACGGTCTCGTGCGTCAAGCCCAGGAGCGGAGCGTGGCGGAGCATCGAGCTTACCTGATTGTCTGGGGGGACAAAGGTGTCGCGTTGCGTCCGGAGGTTTTTGCGAAAAAGGAAAAACCGACGGAAACGGCAGCGTTGCCATTAGCGCACGGCGAGGCACTGAAGCTGACGTTGCCTGCCGCGCTGACGAAAAAGCCACCTGGCGAATGGATTTTTTGGCCATCAGGAATATGTGAACCGGCAATTGTACAGTTTAAAGGCCGCGACGGGACCTGGACAGCGGACTATTCCGCGCTGACGGCGCGCGCCGAGCTGGTAGATTATGCTGCGAGATAGAAGATCGACAATCGCCTTCGCCCTTTACGAAGTGCTCATAGGCCTGACGATTTTTGCCGTGGGCGTGCTCGCGCTCGGACGTGCGGTGCAGAATTGCCTGAGCGCAAGCGCTCTCAACGCCGAGGAGGAGCGCGTGCGCCAAATTTTGTCCAATCGCATGGCCGAAATTCAAGTCACACCAGGCTTTCCGGATTCTGCGAGGGAATTGAAGGTCGACACCGGCTATGGGGTGGTAAAGTTGGTCCAGAAGAGTACGCCCGCCGGAATGAAGGAGGGCAACATCGAGCTGGCCGGAATCAATCTCGTGACACTGACTGCGCAGTGGACCCGCGGCGGGGTAATGCAATCGCGGCAACTCCAATTTTATGTCTATCGTGTTGGAGCAGGTTAAACGAATTCGAAATCGCTCGGGCTTTACCCTGCTGGAGATCATCCTGGCAGTGGCGATTCTGGGAATGATGGCGCTGGCGATCTATCGCTTCGTGCAATCCAGTCTCATAGCCATCCGTGTTTCTTCCAATGCGAGTGCGTCGGATGCGTGCTACGATGGTTTGCGCGACCTGCTGACCGCGCAGTGGCAAAGCCTGGCGCCGGGCAATGGCGCATTGCTCGGTGAGGCGTTGAAAGTAGAGGATCGTCCGCGCGATGAAATTCGATGGACTTGCGGCGCTGGCCCGGGCCTCTTGACGCGATACGCGCCTGGTGATTTTGTCGTCGCCTTGAGATTGCAGCGGGAGAGCGAAAAGAGCGACCGGCTTAATCTTGGATTTCTCCGCAAACCGAAAAACGATCAGGCCATTACTGCAGAGAATGAAACCTGGGTACCCTTGATTGAGAATGTTAACAGTCTTCAGATTCGTTATTTTGATCCGCGGTTGAACTCGTGGCTGGATCGGTGGAGCGACAACCTCACTCTGCCGCGACTGGTTAAGGTAACGATTGTACAAGCCGATGGCCTCCCGCCGTGGGAGGTGATTATTCCCCTCGGGCGAACGCCACTGTAGCGAATCGATTTATGAAGGGGTCGATCCAGAAAATTCGCGCGGCGGCATTGCTGCTTTCTCTCTGGGCCCTTTTTCTGCTCAGTGCCATGGTAATTTCATGGGCGCTCGACATCAATTCGCGCCTCAATCTCTCGGCGAACGCCAGTCAAATGGTGGAAGCGGAGGCGATGGCTTGTTCGGGCGCGGAAGTTGCGTTGCATCCGGCAATCAAGCCGGGTTCGGCGAACCTCAAGGGCAGCATCGGTCGAAAAACTTATGCAGCACGCCTCACTGGTGAAGGCGGGCGCTTGAATGTGAATTGGCTGGTGGCAGGTGAAAATCCGACGCGGTTGGAGATTTTGCGAAAATATTTGGAAAACAAAGGCATCGATCTGAATGAACGCGATCACATGGTGGACTGTCTACTCGATTGGGTTGAGCCGAATACGGGAATACATCATTTAAACGGGGCAACCGACAGTGAGGATTATCGCCCCTCCCATACTTTGCTCACCAGGATCGACGAACTAAAGAAGGTACAGGGCTGGGGCGAGTTTACTTCCGTGCCAGGCTGGGATGACGATTTCACGCTCAACAGCAGCGGACCGGTGGATATGACATGGGCGTCGCCTAACGTGCTATTGGCTTTGCCCGGCATGACTCAGGAATTGGTTGACCGCTTCCTGCAGCTTCGACGAGGGCCCGACGGGATCGACGGGACGGATGACGATGCCCAATTTCGAACTCTGGACGATGTGCGAGTCGCGCTCGGTTTGAATCCGGACCAATTCAAGCAGCTTGCGCCGCTTGTCTCGTTTAAAGACCCAGTCTATCGCGTTTTAAGCGTGGGCACGGCAGGCAATGCGACGCGGACTGTGCAGTTGGTTTTCCGGCGCGTTGGCGCGGTTCCACAACTAATCACCTGGAGGGAGTTTTAATATCGCCGCGGGCTCGACATCTGTATTTATCACGCCAACCGCACACGGCTGGAATCTCCTGCGTTCTTCGGACAGCAATGGCTCATGGGAAGTGCGATTGCTGCGCACGCTTGATGAAGCCGTCCCGCTGCTGAAGGCTGAGGACGATCTCGTGCTCAGCCTTCCAGTCGCGGCCGTTCTGGCGCAAAGATTTCGGCTGCCAACTGTCGATCCAACAGAATTTTCCGAAATGGTGCGGATCCAGATTGAGAAGGCGCTCCCTTTTTCGCCGGAGGAAGTGACGACCGATTTTGAATTGATTGAGCAAAATGAAACCGAGAGCGTGATTTCGGCGGTAGCGGTCCGCAACGAGCGGCTGGCTGAGATTGCGGCGCCACTGCTCGCCCGCGGTTTAATCCCGCGGCAGGTGACGGTTTATGCCGCCCAACGCGCGAGCACCTATGTTCCGGAAGGCCGCGCTGTTCTCATCTACCGGGAGGGCGAGACGCTGGTCTCGGCCGTCACGGAAAATGGAAAAGTAAGCCTCACTCGAACGTTCGATGGAGCAGGGCCGGCGCAATTGCAAGCGGAATTACCGCAACTGAGCTTGAGTGCTGAATTGCAGGGGATCGTGGGGTCTTTTCCGAAAGTCTTACTGGATGAGACCTGCTACGAATTGCGCGATACCGTGCAGGGAATCTTCGAAAGCCAGGCCGAGATCGTGAGCGTGGAAACGCCGCCGGCGTCGGTCAAATTAAATCTGCTGCCCGAGAGCTGGAGACAGAAGCGCTTACAACTCGTTAGGCGAAGCGAATGGCGGAAACGTCTTATCCAGGCGGGTGGCGCCTACGCCGGAGTAATGCTTCTTTTTCTCGCCTACCTCGTTTACTTGCGCACCGCGGTGGGACATCTCGATCGTTTGATCGCGCGCGATAACCCGCAGACTGAGTTCGTGCGGGAGACGGACACCGCCTGGAAGGCGCTCGCACCGGCGATCGATGCACGATATTATCCGGTGGAAGTTTTGCTGCATCTCTTTGAGAGCCTGCCGTCGCCCGATGTGCGCATTACTGCTTACAATCAGTCTGCGCACCAGATTTTAATCGATGGGGAAGCCAACTCCGCCGCGCTCGCCTACCAATTCGCCGATAAAGTAAAGAAGAATCCCGGGCTGCAAATTTTCCGCTTTGATATGGCGGCGCCACGCATTTTGCCTAACGACCACGCCCAATTTCGGCTGGAGGGAAAATCGAAATGAAGGTTTTGACGGCGTGGATCGAGCGCATGAACCGGCGCGAGCGTGTGCTTTCGTTGGTGATCGGCGGGCTTATTTTCGGGTTGTTGAATCTTTTCATTTGGAACTGGCTCCTCGGCGCCATTAGCGTCGCGCGCGGGGAATTGGCGACGCGGCAGGCGACTCGAAAGGAACAGGCGATCTTTATGAAAGAGCGGCCGCTCTGGGCAAAACGCGACGAGTGGTTGCAGCGACATCAACCCGTCCTGAAGAATTCTGGCGAGGCACAAACTGGATTGCTCGACGAGCTCAAGCAGGTCGCGAGTAAATATGACATTTTGATCGAGAACCCAGCGATCGGCTCGGGCGAAACGACCCTGAATCATCAGGCTGTGTTTGCCTCAATCGAAACGAAAAGTCCATGGCCGCCGCTGGTCCATTTTCTTTACGATGTGCAGCAGCCGGATTCATTTATTGTATTTGAAGCTGTCAATCTGATGATCGACAGCAGCGATCCGACGATGATGCGCGGCAAGTTTAAGATTGCACGCTGGTTTGCGCCCGCGCAGCGGAAGAAGGGTTAGTCGTGAAACGTTCCTGCTTTTTTACATCGCCCTTATTCCTGTCGATACTCGCTCTATTGAGCGTCGGGATCGTTCAAGCGGGCGACGATTTGCCAAAGCGACTGGCATTCAATCGTTATCAGGGAATGCTTGATCGCTCCCCGTTCGCCGTGGCCAGCGCTGTCGCCCCGCCAGTGGTTACCCCGGATGTGTTCAGGGGTCTTTATGTGGCCAACGCCGCACGCACGCCGCAGGGCGATCTAGTGACGGTGATGTCGAGCGACGATAAAAACGTAAAAGAATATCTTTCCACAAAAGGGCCTAACGAACACGGTTACGGAATTGCCAGCATCGAATGGTCCGATCAACCGGGTGCGACGAAAGTGACGATCAGCAAGGACAATAAGTTCGGCACGCTTTCTTTTAACCAGGCGCTGGTCAGCACCCCTTTGGCCAGCACGCCAGCTCCGGTCCCGCCGCCACCGCAGCCTGGGGTTCAACCTGGTGGGCCGGCGTTTAATCCACAGAGGCCCATCCGCCCTACGCCTCTGGCGACGCAAACGCCGCATGTGCGCGGCGTGATTCAGCGCAATCCGCTAGCGGCGACTCCGCAACCGCCCGAGCCGGAGGAGTAATTTTCAACCTAGCGATCGTCGACTAATGATCGCTATTCGCCCCAATCGTCGTCGGCCGTGTCAGGTTTGCGATCGGGCCCGGCGGAGAACAAATCGTAGCTATCCGGATGTTTAGTGCCCGGACAGCGGTAAATATAATTATTTTGCCACGGATCTTTCGGTACTTCTTTGAAGAGTTGATACCAACGGGCAGGCTGTGGATCGGTATCGGGCCGGCTAACGAGCGCCTGTAATCCTTGCTCGGTCGTTGGGTAGAATCCGTTCATGCTTTCGTAGAGTTTCAACTGCGTCCCAATCGCTTGAACGTCGGCTCGAACAGCTGTGGTCTTGGCGAAGCCAGTCGGATTGCCAATTTTTGAGATCGCCAGTCCTAGAAGGATAACAATAATGCCCACCACAATCATGATCTCGAGCAAGGTGAAACCAGCTTGATTCCTTTTAAGAGATGCTGTCACAGCTTACTGGATTCCATTCGCGCCAGAGAATAGCACGATTTTGCAGTCGTGCGTGGCGATTCTTCGCTAGCGGCTGGGTTCGAGCACGTAATCGGATCTATCCCAAAGGTATTTCAGCTGTAATTGTGTTCCGCGGATCGCTGAAGCTGCTGTTCCTGCGCCACCAACGACAATGAGATCGTTGGTGCCGACTTTCAAACTTGACCCCAGCACGATTTTTTGCGCGCGCAGCCAGCCAGTGTACTGAAAGTGCATTTGGTTGACGAGCGGCTGGGCTTGGCCGCGATAACCAGGATCGGCAAGCTCCGGCAGAGTAATCGTGGCCGGGCCGAGGTCATCACCGTTGAGGTAAACTTCCGGCGGCGCGTCGATGCGCGGGCTCGCCACTTCAAAAGTAAGCAATGCGAGAAGTGGTTGCGACTCAATTCCAAATTGGAATGTGCCACCTTCTGGTATGCTTGGACCAATTGGGATGACTTCAGCCGCGAGTGATGCGGTGACGGTGCCAAAACGCTCTGTGTCTTGGTTTGGCGAATGTAACGGTGGCATAGACGAAAACGGCTCCGGAATCACATCGCGACGTTCAGCGCTGAGCGGATGCACCACTTCGCTGCTCGTCATCCAGTCGAGATAAGCGCCTCGGACCGTCCTTCCGTCGCCGGGTACCTCAATGTCGATCGTTGAAATTCCATTCATGGGAATCATCACCGAGTCGGAGCTGGGCAAATCGATTGCCGCGCCAAGTTGGCCGGAGCGTAAAATTTGCGTGCCCGATTCATCCCAAGCCACCAGCTCCGGTCGCGCGTCCGGTTTGTCGTCGAAGAAAAGACGGAAAAACAGGACGCGATAATCTCCTGCGGGCTGCCCGACTCGAATCCGGAAAACTGTGTTTGCGCTGCCCTCCATCGACCCGGTTGGAGCGATGGAAACGGCTTCGACCCAGTTGGGCGCCATTTGCGTGCTGAAACGCGCGGCTGCGCTTTGGCGTAGGTCGATCCAGGCGCCCTCGGAAGCCGAGTTGCTGCTCGGAACAATGGCTGAACTTTTCGGCCGAGGCAGGCGGTGATTGAAAGCCTCTTGAGCGAAGACAGGAAGGGTCGCGCTGAAAATTAACATCAACGCAATCATGCGTGGCTGCATTTCAGCCAGCGAGTGTACCTTAGTGCGGTTGCACTTGCAAGCTGTGTGTCATTTCGAATACAGCCGAAAGGATACTGTAGACAACAAACCCGACCACGATCGCGATCAGCACAATGATCACGGGCGGGATGAGTGATGAGATGATGGAGATGTTACGGTCGAGCTCGCGCTCGTAAACGTCGGCAATCGATTGCATCGTTTCCGCGAAGTGGCCGGTTTGTTCCCCCACAGACATCATGTCGGTAAATAAATCGGGAAACAACTTTTGCTCGCGCAAGGCGGCGGATAAAGTGGCGCCGTCAATGACCGCGCGGCGAGCTTCCACAAGTTTTGATTCAAGAAATCGGTTGTCAGCGGTCTCGGTCACGAGCTGGAGCGAACGGAGCAGGGGAACTCCATTTTGCATCAGGGTGCCGAGCGTGCGTGAAAATTGCGCATAATAACGATGCCGAATGACCCTGCCATAACCTGGGACAATCAGACGGAAGCGGTCCCATGTTAATCGACCGTCGTCGGTGCGCATGAACGCGCGCAGGCCGACGATCGCGCCAATTACGATCAGGGCGGCGAGCCACCAATAAGCTGTTATCAGGTGATGGGTCTTCATCAGGATGCGCGTCGGCAAGGGTAGCGCACCGCCGATTTGCGACATGAATCCGGTCAGTTGCGGCACCATGTAGGTGATGAAAATGATGATCAACGCTGTGCCGGCAACGGCCAGGAATGCCGGATAAATCAGTGCTTGCTGCACGCGGTCGCGCAAATCCTTCGCCTGCGCGAGGTGTTTCACCAGCCGCAGGCAGATTTCCGAAAGCGCGCCGCTTGCTTCTCCCGCCGCCACCATGTTCACGTAAAGGGGCGGGAAAATTCGCGGGAAATCACGCAGCGCTTGAGAAAAACTCCGGCCATCGACCAGCGCCTGGTGCAGAGCGCGGGTCATTTGCTGCACCCGCGACTGTTTAAGACGCTTTTCCAAGATCGACAATCCTTCATCCAGGGTCATTCCCGCTTGCAGCAGATGACCCAGTTGCTCGGTGAAGATGAGCAATTGGCCATGTGGAATTGTCAGATTTTGTGTTGGGCGGCCCGACTCCCGAGGAACCTGTGCACCTCGGTTTTTTTCACGGTTGAGAATTTGTCGGTCCTGACCATTGGCGGCACCGCCTTCGACGATGTCGATCTTAATCGGAATGCAATGCTGTTGCTCGATCTGACGAATGGCGACCGCCCGGTCGGCGCAGTCCAAGACGCCCTCTACCAAGGCGCCTTGGGCGTTGCGGGCTCGGTAAGCGAACTGCGGCATGGGATTTGAAAAGTAGTTCGAAATCCGAAATTTGAAATTGAAGTTCAGAAAAAGATCAACAAGTGGCGCCCGGATTTGCTAAAATTTACTTTTAATGATGGCACGCTTGTTGCATTCTGAAATTTACAAAAGGATGAAAAGCGAAAAACATCCCCGTGGTGTAAAGCTTCTTTTTATCTTCCTGTTGTTC
>Ga0070707_100002483_pt1 | contig 17582 bp, 15 predicted proteins | sample KBSK5502metaG_FD_65468 | JGI IMG/M metagenome (GOLD analysis project Ga0070707, IMG submission 65468) | Corn, switchgrass and miscanthus rhizosphere microbial communities from Kellogg Biological Station, Michigan, USA - KBS K5-50-2 metaG | ecosystem: Host-associated > Plants > Roots >... | reverse complement strand
AGCGATGGCCGCGTAAACAGTCGCCCCGGCGTCGGGCCGCGGCTTTCGGCGCGGGCGGTCGCTCCGCGACCGGCGCCGAGAGAGTTCAACACCAGAGCTAAGCCCGAAACCCTCATCGCCGCCAGCGGGAGGCGGACCCGCCGCCGAGGCTCTCACTGTGGCTTGTGCCTGTCTGCAAGCCCCGGCCGGGAGGCGTTGGCGGCGGGACCCTCGAAATCGCTGTTGTGCTCGGCCGAAGACTGCCTGGTGCACAGCTTTCCCTCGCACCGATTTCGCGAGCGGCGTCGTCGGTCGAGCCGTCGTCTTTCACGAGAAGGCGGACGACTTGACCACGCAGCCGACGGGTAACGCGGGCGGCCGGTTCGCGTGCGGGCTAATTCAGTAGTCGACAGTCGGTAGTCGGTAGTGAAGAGGGCGGCCACGAGGCCGCCTATTTCTCGGGAAACGGGAAACGAAAAACGGGAAACGAACGGCCTGAGATCATCGCGGTCCGCGCGGAAATGATCTCGAGTGCATAACCCTCGTTGCCCGTTTTCCGTTTTCCGCTCAAACCGGCTGCGTGCAGGCCTTGCACCGGATGGCGGCGATCGGGATGACCTCCTTGCACTGCGGGCATTCCTTCGTCTCCGGTTTGGCTTCGCCGCGCTTGGGAATGAAGGCCTTGGCGATCATGAAAACGACCAACGCAATGATGATGAAGTCGATGGCAGCGCCGAGAAGGTGGCCGTAGGTGATAGCCGACTCGGTCGGCTTTCCGGCCGCATCGATTCCGCGGGCGAGCACGATCTTGGCATCACGCCAGCTTCCACCCGGCAATAGCAGGCCGAGGATGGGGTTGATCACATCCTCGGCGATCGAGGTCACAATCTTCGAGATAGCCGCACCAATGATGACGCCGATCGCCAGGGCTAGGGCGTTTTGCTTGAGCAGGAACTCCTTGAATTCCCTGATCATGGTTCTTTCCTCCCACTAAGACGTCGGTTCGATTCCAGGCCGCGTTTCCTCCTGCCTCCAGGCGTTGAGCGTGCGTTCGATCTGGCGGGCGTGGTTCTCCAGGTGTGCCGCGTAGCTGGAGAGCCAGTCCTCGGCCGAATAGGACCCGGTTTCTGTGTGAGTGCCGGCACTGGACCATGCCTCATCCGGCAGCCGGCGCAGAAGGTTGACGGTGTGGGATCGCATGACGTCGACAGCCGCGAGTGCCAACTCGATTCGCGTTTGTTGGTAGTCGAGAACTCTCGCCCAACGATCCTGGTCGAAGCCGATGATCCGGGGTGTCTCTTCGGCCACGAGATAGCGGATGCGCATCGCGGCATTGGCCTCGGCGTCGGCGCAATGAGCGAGGATCTCGTGGACGGACCACTTGCCGGCAGCGGGCTTCCAGTTCCACGCCTCTCGCGGCACCTTCGCGAAGGCCTGACGCAACAGCGCCGGACCTTTCTCGTAGCGCTCGATCAACTCGGCGCGCTCGAGAGCTGTGTATTTCATCGCCCCTCCCTCTGGAGACTCGGGCAGAGTCTAGCCCCGAATTTGACATCGCCGAAGGCTCGATGAGATCGTTCCGCGCATCGGGGGCAAGATGTCAACGGAATCCACTCTCAAGCGCCTCGGGCCGCTGTCTTTCTGGATCTTTCTCGCCGCGCTCATTCCGCTCTCAGTTCTTGCTCAAGATCGGGACCGGCCGGAGTCGGAAGAGCGCGAACGCTGGCAATCGGAGCCGACCGTCCATCTTTCCCGGTCTCTGCGGGAGGTCATGGAGGGCAAGCGGCCGCTCGAGTCCGTCTTCGTCGAGGTCGTCTGGAGGCGGGGAGAAGAGATGGTCACGGCGCAGATTTACGGAAATGGAATCGGCGTCTGGAACAAGAGGGCGCAGCTCCGGTTGACACGCAAAGACCTCCTGGACCTTCTCGAATCGTTTGAAAAAAGCTCCTTCGTTCGGATGCCGCCCCAACTCGGCGAAGAGTCGGACATGTTGAAGCTCCAGGGCAAGGTCTCCCTGACGATCGGCCGCGAGACACAGATTGTTCATCAGCTCGCCACCGGGGATCAGTCCGAAGAAATCGCGAACCTCGCCGCAGAAATCCTGGATCTGGCGGAGGCCCGGGGCAAGGAAGGGGTTTCCGCCTCGAGCCTGTCGGACGGTCTCAAGAAGCTGACGGCCGGAAAACTGGCGCCCGAGGCCCTTCAACTCACCGCCGTCCGCCGCAAGGAGATGCCGGGTGAAGCCGACTCGTCCGATCCGGAAGACGGGTGGCTTCTTCGCGTCACCGGACGCCGCGCCGAGGTCCAGCTCTTCCACCGGGGCCGGGGATACGACCCCGCACGAGAGGCGACCCTGACGGAGGCGGAGTTTCGGGCTCTCCTGGAAAACCTCGTGCGCGCCGACCTTGCCGATCTGCCGCAGAACGCATACGCCGCGCAATACACGGACGTGACGGTGCAGGTTCTGGATCAGGTGAAAGACATTGCGGCCCGCCGTTACGCAGACATCACGCCCCGCTCGCACGGAGAAAAACAGAAGACGTTCGACCGACTCTATTCCGAGCTGCGCCAGCTCACGAAGAGGGTTCTGGAAGGCGGCCGCGCAGCGCCGGCCGCCGACTGACCCGGCTCCTTTATCCCGAGCTCGGCCGTCCGGTGCCCATTTGGGCAAAAGAAAACCCCGGCCGCGAGAGCCGGGGGCGAAAAGACCGCCGGAAGGCGCCGGCGGATTACCGGTGGATCTGAATGTTTCCCTGGGAGAGGGTTCCCGAACGAGTCGAGGCCCCTGCGCCCATGATCACGATCATGAACGTATCGTTGGTTCCGGGCTCCCCGTTGTCCTGGACCTTCACCGTGAATTGCGATACTCCCGCGCCCACGTGTCCCGTTCCTGTAAAGGTGACCTCGTTGGGACCGGTCTGACTGAAGCTGTCGATCGAATCCGAGACGAGATGAATGTCCTGCTCCTTGTCCTGGTAATTTAAGGGATCAGAGGCGCTTGAGGGCGGCGCGGGCAAGCGCCTTTGATTTTTCGATGCGCGCGGATTCTTCGCGGACGCCGCCGACGCTGATGCGCAGGAAGGTGTCGCCCTGGAGTACGTAGAGCGCGCCCGTGATCGGATTGCCCACCCAGTAGGCTTCCTTGCCGAGCCTGTCGATTGGGCGGGGCTTGTGGAGCTGCCTCTCGCTCTCCTCTTCGGTTTTCTTCGGGGCTTTCGCTTGGCCGGCCGCAGGCTCGTCTTTTTCTTTCTCCGCCTGCTCGGGCGGATGGAACTGCTTCTGCCAATACTCGCGGGGGCCGGGCGCGGAAGGCTTGGCCGGATCAGGCGTAAACAGAACCAGGCTGACCGATTTGTCGAAGCTCGCGGTGCGGAAGAAGCATTGCGACATCAGGAAGCTACTGCTCGGCTGCACGCTCGGCTTGGTTTCTTTGACAGCTTCGCCCTGCACGGCTTTGATTTCGGCGCTGGTAAGCAGGGCGCAGACGTCAACCTTCTTTGCGGAGCCCGCGGGGCGGTTTGCCGCGGCGGCTTTACCCGCGCGGAGTGCAACGCTAGGGAAGAGAAGAGCGAAAAGCAAGAGATTGATGCCTTGTTTGCGCTTCATGGCAAGCGTTCACCCCTCCAAAAAGAGCTTGCTGCCTCCGGCTGAGAGTACGCTCCGGCTCAGGTGCCGAATCATCAATCTCCTATGCCTGAAGGCCACCGCTTCAAGTGCCCCTTGGATTGCGGCGGGGCTCCCCTTAGAAGAGAAGAGGAGCTCCGCCTTTGCATTTCGGCCTAATAGGTCACCTGCGGGGTGGCCGCTGTCCAGATGTTGACCGGTCCGACGCCGACGTTGACCAACCGGATCACGTACAAGCCCGGGGTGGAAACGGGGATGCTCACGCTGGCGATGCCGTTGGAGGACGAGTTCACCGTGCCGAGCACCTGACCGGTTGGGTCAATCACGACGAGGGTGTACGGCACGTTGACATTGGCCTCTGCCGCTACGGAGAAGCCCAGAGCGTTCGAGGGTACCAGGACGTTCTGCAGCAGCGACTGGCCAATGGCCAGGGCGCTGGTGCTGGTCGTAGTTGTGCCCGGGCCAGCGGTGGCCATGGTGCTCGACGTAGCGTTGGTGATGCAGAACTTGTCCACGTAGGCGGGCCCGTTCAGGTTGACGAGCTCGAAGGTGTGGAAGCCTTTTCCAGTGAAGCTGTACGTGACCGAGAAGAGAGTGCCCGTGGTGTCCTTGAAGAACGGGTCGTGCATCGAGCCGGAGCCGGCCGTGCCGGCACTGGCCTGGTAGTTGATGATCCCGTTGGTCATGGGGGCCTTGCCGTCAATGAGCACCTGGGCGGTGCCACCCTTGGTGCTCTTGGCAAAGAAGTACTGTAGCGTGCCCATGTCGCTCTGCAATTGGAAGGTGAACTTCAGGGCGTGCTGCACGTCCTTGCCGGTGTTCAAGTGGAAGGTGCCGCCCGAGGCATTCGAGTCGTTGATGGTGTGCCAGCCGTTGTCATAGGCGATTCTGGGATCGCTGTCCTCGACGCACTGGGGTGGCGGCGGCGCGTTCACCGTAACGGTCACGTTTCCGATCGCCGTGGCCCCGCACCCGTTCTTGATGGTGTAGGTGAAGGTGTCGGTGCCAACGAAGCCGTTGCTCGGGGTGTATGTGACGGTGCCATTGCCGTTGTTGGTGGCGGTGCCGTTGGACGGCTGGGTCACGGCAGTTACCGTCAGCGGCGGCGAGCCGCCGTCGGTATCGTTATTCAGAACGCTGATCACTACCGCCTGGTTCTCAGTGGTTGTGGCCGAGTCGGGGTTGGCCGTCGGCGCGGTGCAGGCAGCGGCGCAGTTCTCACTGCCGAAGATGGTGTACGTGCCCGAGCGCGCCAGGCTGTCCGGCATGTTATCCGGGGTGATCGCAGCTGCACCGAGCTCCTGGCGGATGCGAACGAGGAACATCGTGAGCAGCTGGGTAGGCGCCGGATTACCAATGGCGGTCCGTGGGATGACGATCCTGATGGTGCCATCGGCGTCAAAGCCGCTCGTGGGATCCGCCGGTGTTCCGGGATTGTTGGGCAAGGGATTCGGATTTGTGCCCGTGCCGTACGTGAACTGCACCGCACCGGTGGGGTTTGCCAACGGTATTACCGCGTTGGACATTCTGACCCAGAAGTCCCCGGCGGGCGCATGGAAGACGATCGGCCAGGTGGTATCCGGCGGAACATTCTGCAAGCTGACCATCTTCAGGATGAACATGATCTTGCCCGGTCCGAGTGTCGCCGGCTCGGCAATCGACAGTTTCACGATGTCGTGCGAGGGCTGATTGTCCAACGCATCGCCAATCGCATCGGTCAGCACGGTTACGCCGGGTACCTTGCACGGGTCTTCGGGCGGCGTTACGACGCAGGGAGTGGGAGTAACGGCGCTGCACGAGGGACCTTCGCCATGGGCGTTGAGGGCCGTCACTCGGTAGGCAACGTTCTGGCCGGCGGTGATCGTGTCGTTGTATTCGTTGACGCCTGCGCCGGGCGTTGCGATCAGCATGAACGGGCCGCCGTTGGTGCTCCGGTAGATTTTGTAGCCGGTGATGGGCGATCCATTGTCGGCGGGCGTGGTCCACGAGATGTGGACGGTCGTGGGAGTCGTGCAGTCAATCGAAGCGGACACCAGCGGGGCGGCGGGGACTCCCAGTACGTCGAATTGCGCGAATAGCCGGCGGCCGTTCACCTGCCGGGCGATGGTGGCGAGGGCGGTGAAGCTGTTGGGGCCCTTGGTCACGCACTGGCCGATGCAGCCGTCGGCGTAGCCGAGGACGCCGCGGCCTTCCTGGTCAATCGAGGCGTCGTTGAAGTCGAGCAAGTTGCGCGTGCCGTTGCTGCAACCGCCAAACCCGCCGGCACAGATGGTGGCGTTGCGCTGGACGGGATCGTTCGGCGTGACGTCTACGGTGGTGTAGGTCGAGCCGCCGTCATAGGTGTGCGCGGCATAGAGGTGCCAGACGCCGGGCCAGTTGGGGTCGTCGCCCCCGCCGCCGGGCGCCGAGGTGGTCGAGCCAAGGAATGCAAAGGCGGCGCGCATCGGGTCACCCGCGACGACCTCCGGGAAAGCCGTCTGCTTCACGCCCTGGGTTTCGCCCGTCTGCTGGGGCGCGACGAACGCGCCGACGTTCACGGGGCTGGACCACGTTTGGCCTTTGTTTTTGGAGACAGCGATCAGGGGGAGGCTGCTGCCGTCGTCGGCGCCGAAGTACACCGTGCCGTCCGTGGCGATGCCGACTGAGGGGTCCCAGATTCCGGCGCTAATGCCGGGGACGCGCCGCACCGTCCACGTGATGCCGTTGTTTTCGGAGACGGCCACAGCCTGCAAGCCGTTGCAGCCTTTGTTGGGGACATAGACGGTGCCGTCCTTTGGCGAAACTTTGACGTGGCCGTGCAGGCCGCCGCAATCGGACAGTGTCCACGTGGGAACGCCGGCGCCATAGGTGGCGCCGCCATCATCGCTCCGCGCGCAGAAAGCTGTAGCGATGTCCTGCGAGCAGTAGTAGACCGCGTCGGGATAGATGGGGCCGTTAGGGTCGCGCGTTAACGGCGGTCCGAAGATTCCGCCGCCGACGGTCTCGTGGTCCACGCCGGAGGGAATGCCGCCCCCTTGGCTCGGAATCCAGGTGGTACCGTCGTCATCGGTGAAGGCTGAGAGGCTGTCCTGGCCGGTTAATTGCGAGACGAAGGTGCGGCCGGTGAACCGGTCGGTGAAAAGAATCGAGTCCAGGCTGACTAGCGAGGTGGTGAGAAAGCTCACGTCTTCCCATTTGGCCGTGGCGGGCGATGTGCAGTCATTGAAACTCACGCGGAGCGTCGTCAAGCCGGCCTGGTACATGACTTTCTTGGTCTTCCAGTCCACGCCACAAGAGGGCTCCCCGCCGCTCACGCCATTCGGATTCGGGTAGACGGCGTAGCTCAGCGGCTCGGTGCCATTTCCCCCGAGGGCGGTAGCAGTCAGATGCTGGAGACTCGCGGAACCTTGGTAGGGCTGAGTCACCGCAAACGGCGCGGCACTGACCGTGTAGGTGCCTGCGGGAGGATTGGTCAGCGTGACGCTTTCCACTTCCGGACTAGTCGGCGTGCCGGGCCCGTTGCCGGAACTGCCGATCAGCTTCCCGTTGGGGTCGTACACCTCGAGGTCCCAGTCGTCGGTACCCTGAGACATGGTCTGGATAACGACAACATAGGGGCCAAAAGTCGGGTCGGGAGGAATGATGGTGAGCTTGAAGTTGTCGCAGCCGGAGTTGTTCGGGCCGCTGCAGCTAGAGGATCCTGCTGCTGGCGGGATCGGGATCTGGCCAGCCCAGGTCACCGTCGGATTCGCTTGCGATACGGTACCGGAAGTCGGCATCGCCCCCCTCGCGACGGCAGAAACCAGGAGAAGGATCGAGGTGAGGACCGCCGCGAGAACCGGAAAGCGGCCGCTCGCGCTGCTCGCCATTGGCCGGCGCCTGGAAGCCATATGCTCCTCCTTCAATGATGCGATCCGCCGGGCTTGCTGCGGCTCGGTCGAATCGGCCCGAATCTGGTTGCTTTGCATCTGGAAATCAATAGTGGTGCTACCATCGCCACGTGTATTCACGATACGTGCCAGTCAGTTACCTAACGAGCGAGATCCGAACGGGGGATTGATCCAGGCCGGTAGCGGTACTACCATCACGCTGTTGCCGATAGACCCCGACAGCACGCAAACTTCCCGGTCGCGCCTGCTCGCAGCCGGGAAGACTCTGTTCGCCCGACACGGCTACGAACAGGCCTCCACGGCCGCCATCGCCCGCGAGGCGGGGACTTCAGAATCCCAGCTCGTGCGCTACTTCGACGGAAAAGCGGGTCTCCTGGAGGCGATCTTCAACGAGAGCTGGCGGCCGTTGAACGAGGAGGTCCAGAAGCGGATCGCCAACTCGCCGCACGCGCGCGACGCTGTCCTCGGCGTGCTTTCCGCGGTGACGAAGGCTTTCGGTCAGGATCCCGAGCTCGCCTTTCTCTTCCTCTTCGAAGGACGGCGCGTGCGGGGCGCCACCCAAGAGATCGTCCTCTCGAAAGGATTCCTACAGTTCAGCGAGCTGGTCCGCGCCTTGATCCGCCGCGGTCAGCAAGACGGAAGCTTTCCGCCAGAGTTCAGCGACGCCGCGGTGGCCTCCGCGGTCATGGGTGCCGCCGAAGGAATGATCCGGGACCGCCTGATCGCTCAGCGGTTTGGCAGGCCGAGCCCTTTCTCGGAGCGGGAGATCCGGCACATCTTCGCAGCGATGCTCCAGGGGCTCTCCCAGCCGCAGCCCGCGCGCGAGGAGCGGCCGCCTCGCACCCAATCGGTCTGACCGGCCGGGCGTCTCACCAGCGCGTGCCGTCGAGGGACACGACGGTCTTGCGGCCAATCACTTCGGCGGAGTGCCGCGTTCCGGCGGCCAAATAAAGGCGGTCGCCGGGTTTCAAGTCGTAGACCATCTCGCCGACCGCGATCCGCAGAATCCCCTCGACCACAGCGTCGCACTTTTCCTGCGCGTGTTCGTGCTCGGGAAAGACCGTCCCCGCCTTGTAGGCATACACGGCGACTTCGTAGCCCTCCCGCTCGAGCAGTCCCATCAAGCGCTTCTCCGTCAGAGGACCATCCTCCGGCTCCCAGTGTTGCAGGAGAACGTCGGCCACGAGCTCAAGCATTCGGGGCAGATCAGCGCAAGTCAAGAGCGGCGACCGCGGAGACGTTGACGTCTCCGCGGAGGCGGACGTCGGTCACTGTCGGAGAGTGCAGGCCCTGACCTCGCGACCGCGGGCTCACGGGTTGGTGAGGGTGGCGCGGGCGGCGCGGGCGATGTCCCCCACTTTTCGCTCGAGCTCATCCAAAAACGAGTGGCTTTCCGCAGGCACGGTCACGTCCGCGCCGATGAGCTCGCGGATCGGGCCCTCCACTCGGAGCGGGCCGACCAGAAGGCCCGCGTGGTCCGCCAGCGACTCGAGGATCTCGAGATCGAGCTCGCTGAAGACGCCTCCCTTCTCCCGCACGTCGACGTAGATGAGTCCGATGACACTTCCGTCCGCCTTCAACGGGACGCAGGCGAGAGCGCCCTTTCCCAAGTTGGTCAAGCTGCGTCGCTTGCTCGGCGTCGGGTGCAGCCGAACGCTGGACGCTGCGACCGGCTCACCGGTCTTCCAGACGGATTCGATGGCGGCAAAGCTCTCCTTAAAGCGGTCATCGAGCTGTTCGAAAGGGGGAAAACCGGAGGCGACCTCCGCGTCCAGCTGCCCCGTGGGTTGCACGAGGAGGACGAAACCGCGTCGCGCCCCAGTCAGCTGCAGCGCCGACTCGATCAGCCGTCGTAACAAGAGTTGCAGCCCCAGGCTTGAGTCCAGGTCCCGACGGGCCTCGAGAAAGCTCTGCAAGCGGCTGGCGCGCTCGGCCAAGAGCCGCTCGACTTTTTCTTCGGAGATGCGCTCGAAGCGCCCCACGAGCCCGCCGAAGGAGATCCAGTCTTCGTGCTGGAGCGGAATCTCGGTAACGCGCGACCCATTGACGGCGGTCCCGTTCTTGCTCCGCAGATCCACCAGGATCCAGTCGTTTCCCGTCCACTGGAAGAGCGCGTGCCGGGCCGAGACCCTCGGATCATCCAGAAGCAGATCGCTCGACGGATCCCGCCCGACGAAATGGTGCTTCCCTTCGCGAAAGACGAAGTGGCGAGACGCCCCCCTTCTTGGGAAAAGCGTCAACTTTGCGGGCATCTGTCCCGTAATTTTACAGGCAGACAGACTTAAGAGGGAGGGGGTGAGGGGGCGAGTGGGTGAGGGGGTGACGGGAAGATGCAGCCTAGGGGGCCCACGCCCACTCTCCCACTCCCCCACTCTCCCCCTCCGCGACTGTCGTCTGCAGGAGCCTGACAGCGAGGACTTTGAAAAGAGAGTCTGTAGCTCGAAGCTAGCCGCCCGGCTTCGTGGGATCCATTGTCGCCAACAGATCTTTCATATCGTCGGCGTGCTCTTCCTCGACGGCTAGAATCGATTCCATCATCCGCCGCGAGGTGATGTCGCGATCCCCCAGGAAGCGAACGATCTCGCCGTAGGACTCGACCGCGATGCGCTCGGCCACGAGATCCTCGCGGATCATATCCACGAGGGTCTTCCCTTCGACGTACTGCGAATGGCTTCGACTGGCGAGCCCCTCGGGATTGAAATTGGGCTCGCCCCCCAGTTGCGTGATCCGCTCCGCGATTTGATCGGCATGGCCCTGCTCGTCGTTGGCGTGTTCGAGAAACTCCTGCGCGACCGCGTTGGCATGGATTCCGGTGGCCATGAAGTAGTGACGCTTGTAGCGCAAGACACAGACGATCTCGGTCGCCAGCGCTTCGTTCAAGACAGCGATCACCTTCTCGCGATCTGCCAGGTATCCCTGCGTGACGGCGCCCTCCTGAATGTGCTGACGGGCCCGGCGCCGAAGCTCCTGGATATCCGTCAGAAAGGAACCACCGTTACCCCGTCTGTCCTTACCCCTGCGCCTCTCCCTCTCGACGGGACTCGATCCGGCGCGAAGCTGCGTGCCCCGGCGCTGCTTCTGTCGACGCTCCTGCTGCTGTTTCTTTGCCATCTTTTCTCCCCGCCGATCATCAGATCAAAAGGCCCGAAGCCTTTGCAAGAAAGAAGCGGAAGAAATCGAGATGGAAGAATGAAAATTGGAGATCATGGCCTTGGTTCCTCATCGATCTTCAATCATCAATCTCCAATAAAAAGGGGGGCCGAAGCCCCCCGAAGAGAACGCGGAAGACGCGAGCTTAGTAGCGGTCGCGCCGGCCTCCGCCGCCGCCCCCCGTCTTGGGGCGCGCCTCGTTGACCGTCAGCGCCCGACCGCCGTACTCCTGACCGGAGAGGCCGGTGATGGCGGCCTTCGCCTCGTTGTCGTCTCCGTACTCGACGAAGCCGAAGCCCTTCGACCGTCCGGTGTCCCGGTCGGTGATGATGGCGACGGAATCGACGTTTCCGTACTGAGAAAAGAGGTTGCGAAGGTCGTCTTCGCTGGTGTTGTAGGGAAGGTTACCGACATAGAGCTTCATCGAAACAGATCCTCAACCCGGCGTCTTGTCTCCGACTCCGTCGCGCCGCTCGGCGGGGCCGACTTCCCGTGGGATTCGTCGGACTTTCTGCGAGCGCGAAACGCGTGCGAGAAGGCGAGCGATACGAGAAGGCGGGTAGTTTAGCCGATGGCTTCGGGAAAGGCAAGTGGCCGAAATGTGGGAACAGAAAGGGGCCATGGAACCCGTCTGAAAAGCCCATCTCGCCTTTCAGGATCGAGACCCGCCGACCTCTGCACGACCCACTCACGCGAAAAAGAAAAGGGCGGTTCTAGTAATCTTGCGCGGACGGAGCCGACCACTGTTTTTGAGACGAGTCATCCGCTTTGGTGAAGGGGTCGGCGCTCCGGTGGCTCTGGCTTTCTTGTGCCTGACGGGCGCTCTTCTCTTCGCGGCGTGCTTCGGGGCTTGCAGGTCGGTCATGTTCGGAGGATGGAAAAGCGTCTCGACGCTCCTGATAGAGCCCTCTCGGATCGTCGACTACGAACCCAACGCCTATTTCCTCCCGGTCGTGCTCCCGGGCGGCGACTCGAACTCGTGGGGCAGCTACTCCTCGCTCGAGGTTTTCGAAGATGGCCGCCCGCTGGGCCCCCCGCACTCTCCCGCTGAAGCGATTCGCACCCACGGCGCCGGCCGATATTTGCATTGGATCACCGGAGTGGTCATGTCGACGACCGACAACAGCGATCCACGCACAAACGGCAGGAAGTACTCGATTCGATATGCCGCTCGCCCGGCGGCACCGGAGCCGATCGGACATGGCGCCGCGATCCTCTTCAGCCTTACGTTTGCCGGCGCCGTCGTCCTGAACGCGGGTCGCTTCAAAAGGATCCGGGATCGGATCGCCGGAGTCCTCTCCCTGTGTCCGAGCTGGTACGGCCTCGCGCTAGCAGGAGTTTTGATGGTCGCGGCCCTGAGTCGCTTACTCTGGACGCGGGCTCTCCAGCTCCCCGGCGTCGTATCGGACAGCTACGGCTATTTCGTTCCTGCAGTCGAGCACCCTCTTTTCCCATTGAGCGAAATGCGGCCGATTTCCGTGCCGTACTTGATCTCAGTTGCGCTGGCAGTTTTCCGGCATCCCTTCGGAATCCTCGTCGCACACGCCTGCTTCGCTCTCTTGAGTGCCGCGCTTCTCGCGATTGCTCTGCGCCGTCGGTTCGGAACGCCGCTGACCTCCCTGCTGGTTGCTGTCTATATCTTATTTTGCGCGAAAAACATCGTCTTGGAGCACCTCCTTTTGTCGGAGCATCTGGCGCGGTGCCTGTACCTGTTGTTCCTTGCAGTCTTGCTCGGCTTCTGGAAGCCGGCCTCACACCGGATGACCGGGGTCTTGGCGCTCCTCTCCGTCGCAGCCATTCTGACCAAGCCGTCTGCCGTTATTCTCCTTCCGGTGTTTCTCGGCTGGTTGCTTTTGGCGAGAGTGCGGGCCGGATTGGGCGGAACGCCGGGGCTTGCGCAAGCGGCAGGCGTCTATCTCGGCATCGTCGGATGCCTGCTCGGGACTTACGCGTACGTGAACCATAGACGTTTTGGCTTCTTCGGTCTCTCCGGAATGGATGGATTCGTTCTCTACTGGCACGTTCATCCGCTCACGCGCCTGGACGCGGGGGTGTACGCGGAGATCAAGGCGGAAATGAGGCCGTTTTTTCAGAGGTACTTGGAGGAACACGCTGAAAAAGGAGATTACGATGGGAACTGGGCGGTGCACGGCAGGCTGCCCGCCCAGAGTCCCGCCGAGATCGTGAAGGCCTATGCGCAGAGCCATGGAGAGGGATCGCTCTTTCGGCGAGAGAACGAAATCTTCAAGAGGCTGGCACTCGAGGCGATCCGCTATCGGCCTCGCGACTATTTGATTCTGTCTCTCAAGGGCATTCGCAGTCTTTGGAACAACGGCTTGAATTTCTGGTACACATGGCAGCTCCTCCCCTTCGTTCCTCCCTCCCCGCAAGTTGACGCGAGCTGGGCGCGCGAGAGGCCACCCTGGTTCAAGTACTGGTCCTCTGCATCTCACAGTCGGTGGTCTGCGAGATTCGACGATGATCCGAAAAGGCGTATCGACCCATGGTCTCCGACGATGGCGCTGCCGAACCTCCTCACGACCGTAATGACTCGATGGTTCAGAGTGATCGCCTGGAGCGGAGTGCTCTTTGGACTCATCGCGACCATCGCGACCTGGGGGGCGATCGGCCGCGGACCGCGACTGATCGGCCTCGTTCCGTGCGCGGCCGTCGTTGTACTCTACGTTGTATTCTGCGGTTTCACGATTCCCGCAGAGCCGCCCCGCTATCTCGCTCAGGTCCAGGATTTGATCGTGGCTATTCCGTTGATCCTCATCGGCCTTGGGGTCGACGTGGTGTACGGAATTGCGAAATTCGAGGAGCGTAAGAGCGCGTTGGAGCTCGAGAAACATGTCTCGCGCGATGGAGAAGGAACGTAGCTTGTCGAGCGCGGAAAGCGTGGAGCTGTCGGTGGTCATGCCGTGTCTGAATGAGGCGGACACTCTCGGCTCCTGCATCGGGAAGGCGCAGGAGGCCCTGCGAAACGAGGGTCTCCAGGGAGAGATCATCGTCGCCGACAACGGGAGCAGCGATGACTCGAGATCCATCGCCGCGAGAATGGGCGCGCGTGTCATTGGCGTGGCCGCGCCGGGCTACGGAAGCGCGCTGATGGGGGGCATTTCTGCCGCTGCCGGGAAATACGTGATCATGGGAGACGCGGACGACAGCTACGATTTTCGGGAGATTCCCAGGTTCGTCGAGAAGCTTCGCCAGGGATACGAGCTCGTCCAGGGCTGCCGACTCACGAGTGGAGGAGGGAGAGTCTTGCCCGGCGCCATGCCCTTCCTTCACCGGTGGTGGGGCAACCCGATGTTTTCCTGGCTCGCGCGATTCTGGTTCCGGGCCCCGATCCACGACGTGTACTGCGGGTTGCGGGGCTTCTCCCGAGACCTCTACTGGCGACTCGGCCAGCGCTGTACCGGGATGGAGTTCGCCACCGAAATGATCATCAAGGCGAGCCTCCTCGGAGCCCGGATCGGCGAAGTGCCGATCACGCTTCATCCCGACGGACGGAAGTCACACGCTCCCCATTTGAGAACGTTTCGGGACGGCTGGCGCACGTTGCGCTTTTTCCTGATGTGCAGCCCCCGCTGGCTGTTTCTGGTCCCGGGTCTCGCGCTCATTCTGTTCGGGCTCATGGGGTATGCCGTGGCCATGCCGGGTTTGAGCCTTGGCGGGGCCGTCTTCGACGCGCACACTCTCCTTTTCGCGAGCCTGGCGATCATCTGCGGATATCAGGCGATTCTCTTCTCGGCCTTCACCAAAATCTTCGCCGAGAGCGAGGGCCTCCTGCCCGAAGATCCAAAGATGACGAAGTGGTTTGATCTCTTCAACCTCGAAAAAGGGCTCGTGTCGGGCGTCTTCATGGGATTGTTCGGGGTTTTCCTTTTGCTGGGCGCGGTGAACCAATGGCGGATCCGGCATTTCGGGACTCTCGACTACGGCCACACGATGAGGTGGGTTGTTCCGGGCGTCATGCTCGCCGCGCTCGGATTCCAGACCGTCCTCTCGAGTTTTTTCCTGAGCATCCTCGGGATGCGCCGACGCTGAATCGATGAGGGAACTCCCGTGAGCGGGCCATCTCGACCGCCTGCCGAGTTTGATCAGTACGTAGAAGGCTACGACCACGCCCTTCGGCTGGGAATCTCTGTCTCCGGCGAGAGCAGAGAGTTCTTCGCGCGACGTCGCATCGAATGCCTGGCTCGCCGTTTGAGGGAGCAGGGAGAGAAACCTCGCCTCGTGATCGAGTACGGCTGTGGGACGGGGTTTTCCGTTCCCTTACTGCGGAAGATCCTCGGGGCGGAATTCGTCATCGGTCTCGACGTCTCCAACGCGAGCCTCGAGGTTGCCCGGGAGCAGCAGGATCGCACGCGGAGCCTCTTCATCACTCCTGACTCCTACGCGCCCAACGAAGAGGCCGATCTGGTCGTCTCCAATGGAGTCTTTCACCACATCGAGGCCGGGGACAGGGCGGCCGCACTCGATTTCGTCTCTCGCTCGCTTCGTCCCGGCGGCCTGTTCTGCCTGTGGGAGAACAATCCCTGGAATCCCGGAACGCGATACGTGATGAGCCGGATCCCTTTCGACCGCGACGCCTCACCCCTGCCCGCGGTCGAGGCCCGTCGGATTCTGAGAAACGGGCGATTGGAGGTCCTTCGAACAGACCACCTCTTCCTCTTCCCCAGATTCCTTCGTTGGCTCCGGCCTCTCGAGCGGCTGGCCTCCGGACTCCCCCTCGGCGCCCAGTACCAGGTCCTCTCCCGAAAGCCGAGTCGTTCCGGCGGGGCCGAAAACTCTCGCTAGCTGCGCCTGGAAGCTATCGACGGATTCAAGAACGAGTCGCTGGTCCCGTCAACCCTCAGTTCTTCTCGATTTCCCGCAAGGCTGCGGAAACAAATCGCTTCACCATTTCTTTCCGCCAGAGAAAAGAGAAGTCCGTATTGTCCATCGGCTTCGCGGGGCCGGCTGCGGCGTCGGCAGCCTCTGCGATGGCACTGTCGTCCAAGGGACGTCCGCGGAGAATCTCCTCCGCCCGCGTCAGCCGCAGCGGTGCCGAGGCCACGCCTCCAAGGACAAGCCGAGCTTCGGCTACCCGATCCCCCTCCCGCCGGATCGCGGCGCCCACGCCGAGCACCGGAAAATCGAACGAGCCGCGGCGCCGCAGCTTCTTGTAGGAAGCCCGCCAACCGTCCGGAGGCGAGAGCCGGATCTCGGTCAGTAACTCGTCGGGCGATTTGGTCAGGTACTGGATGCCGTCGTTCCGATAGAGAGACTCGACTGGAACCTCCCGCTCTCCGCGCGCCGAGACGAGCACTGCTCGCGCGTCCAAGGCGATCAGGATCGGCACGGAATCGGCCGACTGGACCGCCAGGCACTTGGGCGAGCCGGGCGCGACCCAGCAAATGTCTCCGTCTTTCTTCATGCAGAAATGGATCGCTTGCCGCCACTCGTAGTTCTGGTCGTAGTAATTGCAGCGGGTGTCGAGAAGGAGGTTCCCTCCGAGGGTTCCCATGTTGCGCAGCGGAGGCGTGGAGATCTCGGTGATCGCGTGCGCGAGCGCAGGATAGTGCCGGCGGATCCGCGGATCAGACTCGACGACGGACAGAGCAACCGAGGCACCGACCGAAACGCCGTTCTCTCCGAAGCGCATCTTGGCGAGCCCGCGAACTCGCGACAGCCCGACGACCTCTTTCGGCGTCTGCTGGCGCCGCTTCATGTTCGGATAGAGGTCCGTCCCGCCGGCGACGTACGCTCCGTCCGGACCGCACTGCTCTTTGATCCGTACGGCCTCCGCGGCCGTCTTGGGCATCCAGTAGCGGAATCGCGGAAGGCGCATCATGGTGAATAGCTTTCAGCTTTCAGCTCTCAGCTTTCTCAGTCGCTTCAGTCGGTTCCCCGGCTGAAAGCTGATAGCTGACAGCTGATAGCTCATCTGACTCCCCCGGCTCCAGTCACGATCGCGTCCACCGCACGGCCATCGCCTCCTTCCTCTGGCGTGGGTACGTACATCGGCGCGGGGTAGGGGATCTTCGGAAAGCGGGTCGGACCGTAGCGGGCCGGTTTTCCCTGCGCCTTCCACCGCAGCGCCTGCCGGATCTTCTCGGGAGTGGCAGGAACCTCGTCGATTCGCACGCCGACCGCGTCGAAGATCGCGTTGGCGACCGCCGGCGGCACCGGAAGGAGCGGGCCCTGCCCCACCTCCTTGGCTCCGAACGGGCCGTTGGGATCGGGGTCTTCGATCAAGTATGTCTCCACCTCACACATTTCCAGCGTCGTCGGGCTCTTGTATTCCAGAAGCGACGGGAACTTATGCACGAGGTTGCCGTCGACGCCGGCGCGGTACGCCATCTCCTCCATCATCACTTCGCCCAGCCCCATGTAGACGGAGCCTTCCACCTGGCCGATGACGAGCGCGGGGTTGATGCATTTGCCGACGTCGTGCGCGATCCAGATCTTCGGGACGCGATAGATGCCGGTCTCCGGATCGACCTCGACTTCGGCGACCGCGGCGGAGTAGGAGTAGGCTGGGGAAGGACCAACCCCCGCTCCGCGGTAGCGCCCCGGCGACGGCGGCGGGGTGTACGAGCCCACCGTCCCGAGCGTGCCGAACTTCGACTCCGCGGCCACGACCGCTTCGGCAAACGGCATCCCTTTCTCAGGCTCCTCGACATCGAAGACCCGGCCATCGGCAAACGCGAGGAGCCCAACGGGGAGCTGGAGCTTCTCGGCGGCGGCCGCGGCGAGTAGCTCCCGGGCGCGCTCGGCCGCCTGCAGGGCGGCGTTTCCAGTCATGAGCGTGACGCGCGAGGAATAGGAGCCCAGATCGACCGGAGTCAGATCCGTGTCGCCCGTGACCACGCGGATGTCGAAGGGATCGATCCCGAGGACCTCCGCCACGATGTAGGCCAGGATCGAATCGCTCCCCTGCCCGATCTCGGTCGAGCCGCAGAAGACCGTCAC
>Ga0070707_100002481_pt1 | contig 17585 bp, 19 predicted proteins | sample KBSK5502metaG_FD_65468 | JGI IMG/M metagenome (GOLD analysis project Ga0070707, IMG submission 65468) | Corn, switchgrass and miscanthus rhizosphere microbial communities from Kellogg Biological Station, Michigan, USA - KBS K5-50-2 metaG | ecosystem: Host-associated > Plants > Roots >... | reverse complement strand
CTCCCCGGTCCGCCAGCGCGCGGGTCATCTCGTGGCCCAGCGTCACCTCCTGCTCGGTCACCGCGCGGCGCATGATCTCCGAGAGCTCGGTGTCACCCAACCCGGCCAGCACCTCCTGATAGGGCTGGCCCACGGCGAGATCGCCGGGGAGGCCGAAGATTCGCTCCGCGGCGCGATTGAACGCCGTCACGCTACCCAGGGTATTGGCCGTCACGACACCACTGGCGATCGAAGCGAAGATGTTGTCGGTGTACGCCTTCATCGCGCTGATCTCGCGTATGCGGCGGCGCAGATCGGCGAAGAGCCGCGCATTGTCGATCGCGATGGCGGCCTGATTGCAGAACGCGGCCAGCAGATCGAGGTGGGCGGTATCGAAGAGCGCGGCCTGGTTGCGGCTATCCACATAGACGATGCCGACGCCGTGCCCGCGCACGCGCAAAGGTGCGCACATGACGGAGCGGATGCCGTAGGCGACGATGCTCACGCGCGACCGCAGCCGTTCGTCTTCCTGCGCGTCCACCGTCAGCAGTGGCTGCTGCGACTGCCAGACACGGTCTACCACGCCGGCGCTCAAGCCGAAGTCGGCCTGGGCCAGCGGCAGCCCATCGGCGCCGCGCGCCGCCGCGAACTCCAGCCGCTGCGCCCGCTCATGCCAGAGCATGAGGAACCCGCGCTCGGCGCGCACGACCTCGATCAGCTGCGCCATGACCCGGCCGAGCAGGTCTTCCAGCTCCAGCGAGGTATTGAGCTCCTGCGCGATGTGATAGAGCGTGGTGAGCCGCTCGCGCTCGCGCTGGAGCGCGTCCAGATTGCTCTGCGCCAGCTGCACAGAGGCGGTAAGCCGCCGTACCATGTCGCCCAAGCGCGCGAGATGCAGGTCCGCTTGCCGCGCGATTTCGAGTGACTGGGAGAGCAGGCGGGTACGCGGATCAGCCAAGTCTGTGGAGAACGACCCCTCGACGAAGCGCTCGAGCCGCGCCGCGTGATCGTGGAGCGTCGCGGCGATCTCGGCCACGCTGCGCGCGAACGTGGAGACGTCCGCCTGCGCGCGATCTTGCGCGGCGCGCGCGGCAGAGGCGACCTGGGTGGCCAGCGCCGGCTCGCCGATGTACGTCGTGAGGCCGCCACCCGGCTGCATCGTCGGCGGCGCGATGGGCACGCCCGCCGCGGCGAGCGTCGGCGCACCGGGAACCGCCGGCGACTGCGTCTGCGCTTGCGCCACGGCCGGCATAGGGAAGCTGCCCGGCGACATACGCACGGTGCGCTCGGTGCTGATGTCGTGCTGCTGGGAGCCGGAGTCGGGCGGCTCTGGCCGTCGCTGCATGGTCGCGTTCCCCTCATCAGTGGCCGCTCGCCGCTATCCTTGGCGGTATCTAGGCGGCAGGCACGTCGAGTATACCACGGCCGCCAATGGGCCGCGCCGCATGTGTGTGCCTCTCCCCACCACACGATGCGCACACGCGCCGTTTTCGTCTCATCGGTGCCGCCGCTCGCACATGAGTAGTTGTAGGTAGCCCCGTAGGTCGCTATACTGGGGTGGCACGACAGGGTGGCGGCGCCCCCGCGGCAGAGTGGCGCTTCGGCGCTTCGGCGAGAGGAAACAGGCACCATGGCGGCAGGCCAGGCACGGCGAACGTCGCGGTGGGGAAGGTGGCCGGCGGCGCTGCTGGCCTGCGCCGCGCTCGCGTTGCTGCTCGCCGGCTGCAGCACATTACGGGCCGGGCAGCAGACGGCGCCAGCGGCGACGCAGACGGCAACCAGCAGTGGACCGACGGCGACGCCGCGCTCCACAGCGCCACCCAGCCCGACGGCCGTCCAGATCACCGATCTGGGCGCGTTCCGCCAGAAGCTGAGCACCAGCTATACCAGCAATCACTGGGAGAATGTGAATCCCCTGCTCAGCCCCAACTTTTCCTTCCAGGGCACCGACAGCGGCGGCGCACAGCTTGTGATGCCAGCCTCCGCGCACGATCTGAAGCAGCTCTTCACCAGCGAGGGCACGTGGACGCAGGCGCCGGGCTGGCAGGTCGCGAACCACAAGTGCTTCGCCGGCACGACCCCTTTCTCGCAGCAGTTGGGCTTCGACGGCGACGGCGGCAGCTTTGTGCTGCTCGGCGTCGAGCGCTGGCAGGGCTACTGGGTGATCGCCTGGGCCTTCCAGGATCCTCTGGGCGGCTCCAACGCCTGCGCCAGCGAATAGCGCACCTTCGCGTCGGCCACTCCCCGCCCCTCACCCTTCCCTATACTCATCGCCCTCATGCACGGCCATGGCACCATGTCGAAAGTCATCTTGCACCTGCCGCGAGAAGGTGACCAACGAGACTTCATTCCCCCACGTCGGCATGCTATCGTGTCTCTCGGCGAGATGCCCCGGTGCTTCGTTACGCGCCTCGCGGCCGCGATTTTCTTGGGTGGAGGAGTCTTTATGGCAAGCACGACCGACGTCATTCGAGTCGAAAACCTGCGCAAGTACTATGGCAAGACCAAGGCAGTAGACGACATCAACTTCGCCGTCTACTCCGGCGAGATCTTTGGCATGCTCGGCCCCAACGGCGCCGGCAAGAGCACGACCATCGAGATGATCGAAGGGCTGCGCGTGCCGGATGCCGGCGCCGTCTCGGTGCTCGGCCTGCGCCAGCCCCAGGACGCCAAGGCCATCAAGCAGCGCATTGGCATCCAGCTCCAGACTACCGCGCTCTACCCGCGGCTGACAGTCACCGAGCTGCTCGATCTCTTCCACACGTTCTATCCGGGCCAGCGGACGGTGCCCACCGCCGAGCTGATCCGCACGGTGGACCTGGAGGAAAAAGCCGACACACGCAGCAAGCAGCTCTCCGGCGGCCAGAAGCAGCGCCTCAGCGTTGCGCTGGCGCTGGTCAACGACCCGGAGATCCTCTTTCTGGATGAGCCGACGACTGGCATGGACCCGCAGGCGCGCCGCCAGCTCTGGGATGTCGTCGAGTCGTTGCGCCAGCGTGGCAAGACGATTCTCATGACCACGCACTACATGGAAGAGGCACAGCAGCTCTGCGACCGGGTCGCCATTGTGGACCACGGCCACATCATCGAGCTGGGCAGCCCGGCCGACCTCATTCAGCGCTACTTCACCGACATCGCCATCCAGTTCCAGGATGGCCAGACCTCGGCCGAGCGCTATGCCGCACTGCCAGGCGTCAGCCATGCCGCCACGGAAGATGGGCGCGTCACCGTCTACAGCACCGACGTGCCGCGCACGATGGCAGCGCTACTGGAACGCGAGCGCGAGGGCGGCGGCGTGCTGCAAAACCTGAACGTGCACGGCGCCACGCTCGAAGATGTCTTTCTCAAGCTCACCGGCCGCGCCCTGCGCGACTAATCATAGACAGAGGAGCACTCACATGTCCACCGTTCTCAGCCTGTATCGCGCCAGCATCAAAGAGTTCGTCCGCGACCGCTCGGCGCTCTTCTGGACGTTTGCGTTCCCCGTGATATTCATCGTGCTCTTTGGCCTGATCTTCTCTGGCAGCAGCTCACCGTCCTACACGGTAGGTCTGGTGAACGAAGATGACGGTGCGGTCGGCAATGCGCTGGCGCAGACCTTTGGGCAGGTCAAGCCTTTTACCATCAAGACAGGCACGCGCGAGGCGGAGCTCGATCACCTGAAGAAGGGGCAGATTGATCTGGTGATCATCATTCCGTCCGGGCTGAGCCAGGCCGTTTCGAGCGGCCAGACGGCCAAGGTCCAGATGGTGTACGATCCGTCGGGCAATGCGACCAACGCGCAGATCGTCGTGAACATCGTGCAGCAGGTGCTCGCCGACTTCAATAGTGGATACACGCATGTGACGCCGCCGCTGGCGCTCGCCCAGCAGACCGTGACGGCGCACCATGAGAGCAGCATAGATTTTCTGATGCCGGGCATACTGGCGATGTCGCTGATGCAGCTAGGACTCTTCGCGACGGCGACGCCACTGGTCTCGCTGCGCCAGGATCAGGTGCTGCGCCGGCTGGGCGCGACGCCGCTGCCGCGCTGGAAGCTGCTCGCGAGCCAGGTGATGCTGCGGCTGACGATTGGGCTCGCGCAGGCTGCGGTGATCGTGGGCTTGAGCATCTGGGTCTTCAACGTGCACATCGAGGGCAGCTTACTGGCGGTGGCGGGCGTGGTCTTGCTCGGGGCGCTTACCTTCGTGGCGATTGGCTATCTGGTGGCCTCGCTCGCGCGCACCGTCGAGTCGGCCAATGGCATTACGACGGCCGTCAACTTCCCCATGATGTTCCTGTCGGGCATCTTCTTCCCGCTGGCGCTGCTACCGGCCTTCCTGACGCCGGTGGTGCGCGCGCTGCCGCTGACGTATCTGGCCGATGCGCTCCGCCAGGTGGCGGTGGGCAGCGTGCCGGAGTTCCCGATGATGGTGGATCTTGCGGTGCTCGCGGGCTGGGCGGTGGTCTGTGCGCTGCTCTCGGCACGCTTCTTCAAGTGGGAATAGGGGGAACCTAGGTCTCATTCCTTGAAGATGGAGAACGGCTTGTTGTCGCGCGCCAGGGGAGCCGCCTCGCGCTGGCGCGCGACCACCGCATCCTCGCCGAAGTGACGCTGCCACTCCGCGGGCGCATCTTTGCTCTCGCCGCCGTGGGGGGTGATGCGCGTGCGCACGCGGCAGATCACCGGCGTATTGACGGCGCTGCCCGCGATGATGGCCTGCCCCCGCGAGAGCGCCGGCAGGTTGTCCAGCAGGTCGCGCCCCACACCCTCAACCGCCGTGGCGACGCTCTTCTGGTCCGCCTCGTTGACGATGCGCATGATGCACTGTGTGAGGCACTGGCTCAGCACGTCCGGGTCGAGCTTGCCGGGCCGCTGGCTGATCAGCCCCATGCCAATGCCGAACTTACGTCCCTCCGCCAGCGTTTGCTTCAGGATGCCCGTCGTCACGACGTCGCCGCCGTGCGGCGCGAAGTGGTGCGCCTCCTCCAGCAGGACGAAGACGGGATACGGCAGATGGCGTTCGTCGCTGGCCTGCACCTTGCCGCGCTCGGTGTCGAGCCGCGCGTTGTAGATGCGCCGCAGCAGCGTCGCCACGATCACCTGCTGGTCGCGCTCGTCGATCTCGTTGAGCTGGAGCACGGTGCATTGCCCCGGCTTCAGGATCTCGCGCAGCTCGAGGTGCTGGAAGGGGTCGAAGACGATGCTATTGTCGCCCAGCCGCTCCTGAATCTTCCAGCTCAGCGCCGCCACGGTGCTGTTGCCGCTGTCGTCACCGCTCTCCTCGTTCTTGTCTTTGCCCACGGCGGCGACGGCGCTCTTGAGGTCCTCGGCGGTCCACGGCTGGCTTTTCTTCGCGGCGCGCATCGCGTCGTAGGCGCGGCCCAGGAAGTGGTGCTGCTTCTCGGTGAGGCCGGGCAGCAGGTAGCGCAGGTCGCCCAGTGTGAGCGTGTTGAGCCGTACCTTCACTTGATCGTGCAGGTAGACGCGTGTCTCGGCGTGATACCCCGCGCGGCGGCGTATGGGGCGCGGGGCGGCGGGATCGGTTTCGGCGGCGAACTCCGTGTGGTTCGCCAGCTCCTGCAGCGTGGTGTATTCGCCGTGGGGGTCCACGATGAGCACGGCGGCGCGGTTGCAGGGCCGCATCAGCTCCTCGATGATGACGCTGGCCAGATAGCTCTTGCCCGAGCCGGTGCTGGCGATGATGGCCAGGTGCGTGCTGACCAGCTCCTTCACGTCCAGCACCACTGGCACCGCACCCTCGCGCCGGGTGAGCAACGAGCCGACCGTCGCGCTGCCGACCACGCCACTCTTTTTGCGCGAGAGTACGTCCGCCAGCAAGGCATCGTCCGCGAGGTAGATCGGCGTGCCAGAGCTGGGCGGTATCCAGGGATTCACGAACGTGCCCAGCTCGCCGTCGTAGTAGCCCATGATCGCGACGTGCAGCTCGAAGAGGTCGCTGGCGCGCTGGTCGTAGCCGACGAGCGCGGCGACCTGAGCCGGCGCGACCTGTGGCTCGGAGAGAAACGTATCGGGATACAGTTGCACTGGCACACGGTGCTGGATGCGCCCCAGTACCTGGCGCGGCGCGGCGCCACGCGCGCCATCCGCGGTCTCGGCGGCCTCCAGCTCGTAATAGACGTATTCACCGTTCTTGAGCACGCGCTGCTCGTCACGCGAGATGAAGGTGAACTCATGAATCGTCTCGCCCGGCCCCTTGGTGATGCCGACCGGCTGTGCCGATTGTACGCTCATCCTGTCACCTCGCTACATGTTTCTCTTTTGTCACCACAGAGAACGCAGAGTACACAGAGATATCTGAGAGGCATAACTCATAGTGGTGAATATCGTCAGCCTTACCCAGCCGTCTGCACCTTGAGCCGCCAGGCGAAGTTGCGCTTGACGATCGAGAGCAGGGCGGCGTTCTCTGGGAAAAGGCGCTCCAGCCGCTCGATGGTGCGCAGCAGCGCCAGCGGCAGCAGCGGATTGTCCTGGGCGATGGCGTGGGGCAGATAGCCCATATGCAGGTACGGGCGGGCGCCGCCGGGTGCACCGTAGTCCGCATAGGAGTGGAAGGCGCGCAGGTCGGCGTCGAGCAGGGAAGAGACCTCCGCCCCAAGGTCCGGCACGACCGGCGGCACGCCATGCTGCACGTGGACGGTGCCGGCTGAGAGTGTCATCGTGCCCAGCAAGAGAATCGAGACCAGGACCGCGCGCTCGGAGAGATAGTCTGGCGAGAAGAGCGCCACCTGGTCGTCGTTGGAGAGGCGCGGGCCCAGCGTGCCGTAGGCCGGGTTCAGCAGGATCGTATCGTAGATCATGCCCACTGCCCACGGAGTGGCGTGCCCGTTCGGAGAGGGCGCGGGCAACGCGTCGGCCACCGGGCGCGCGCCGGCGTCCGCCAGCGCGAGCGGCGTAAACAGCGTGCCCCGCAGCTGTGCCGGCTCGATGCGCAGCGGCACGCGCACGAAGCTGCCAAAGCCGTAGTCCGACGGCGCGGGCGCGGCGGCGACCTCGCCGGGGCCGAACACCTGGCACGTGTAGCGCACGTGCGACTCCGACCGCACGATCTTGCCGATGGCGATGCTGTCCGTCATGCTTCCGCTCCCGCACTGCTGTGTAAATCGCTGGCAGTATACCATGCGGGGCGGGCGCAAGCGGGCGAGCAGGACCGCCCGACAGGCGCGGACAGCGCCTACTTGCGCGGCTTGGCGGTCGGCGTGGTGTGAAGAGGCGTGGCGGTAGTGGTATGGGTGGGCGTCGGCTGCGTGCTGCGCGGCGGCTGCCCGAAAACTTCTTTGGTGAGGCTGGTGATCTCGACCGCGCCAATCGAGACGATCGCGATGACGAGCAGCAACACGAGGAGATAAAGAAGGCTTCGCCAGCGCGGAACGCGACGAAAGCGCTGCGGGCGCGGCAGCGGACGCGTCGGTCGCGCTACCATGCGGCCTCCGTTCAGCGCTTTGAAGGACGAGGTATTCCAGGTGTCGTCCGGCGTGACCCAGCGCTCCGGCTCGATCTGTGGGTGAATGTCGAACTCACTCGGCGCCGCGGCCGGCATACCTGCACTCCCTTGCGCCGGCTCGCTCGCGGAATACCCGGGCAGCAGCGGCAGCGGCCGGCTTCTCGTCGGCCCGACCTGCGGCAGCGACTGCCGCAGGGGATCGGATTCTAAGGCGATTCGCGCTGGGGACTCGCCCTGGCGCGCCCACTCGCCAGCGGCATCCAGTGGTGGCAGCGTGCTCGGCATCTGGGCACTCCTTCTCGGGCGCGACGGTCGGCACAGTGGATCGCCGGAACGGCTATGGAGCGGGCCAAGGAGCCAGCGCTGCACGCTTACAGTGTACCAAGGAGCCGGGCGGGTGACTGTGAGCTGGCTCACACACATCCTGGCTGCGCATGCTTGCAGGCCCTCCATACTTTAGACGCGCCTGCCTGGCAGATGCTGCTCAGCAATTATACGTATTCTGTTCACTTTGTTTCGCGCCGCTAGCCAGTGGGCGCAGAGAAGTTGGGATCAGGCGTACGCCCGCGTAGGGGCGCGCCGGCCACCGCAAACGCGCGCCGCCGGTCATGCCTGCATGAGGCGCTCAAGCTTGAGGCCGGTGTCGGTGCCGGGAACAGGAGTAAAGACGAGCATCCACAAGTCGGGCGCCTGCGCGACCTGCAGCGGCGTCGCCCGCAGCGCCAGCCGGCCGACCAGCGCGTGGTTTAGCTCTTTGCCCTGCTCGGGAACGGCGGCAATATCGGCGCACGCCCACCAGGTCTGAAACTCTAGGCTGGCGCGGCGGAGCGCCTCGACCAGGTCGTTGAACCAGGCTTCGCCGACGCTGCGCCCGGTGCTGGCGCGGAAGAGACCCAGGCTGGTGCGTGCGGCAACGTCCCACTCGACGTAGAGCTGGCGCGCCAAGGGATTGGTGAACATGAACCACAGCAAGTTCCGATCGGCCGGGGAAAGCGCCGCGAAATCCTGAAACACACGGCAGGCGGCCGCGTTCCATGCCACCACATCCCAGCGCGCATTCGCCACATATGCCGGCAACACCCCCAGCGCAGCGAGAATCTGCCAGACCGACGGCTCCACGTTGTCAGTCGCCGGCAGGGGAGGCGCCGGCAGCGCGCCACGCGCCAGGACGAAGAGGTGCGTGTGCTCGGCCGCGTCCAGCCGCAGCGCGCGAGACAGGCTATCGAGCACCTGCGTCGAGACGGTGATGGGCCTGCCCTGTTCGAGCCAGGTGTACCAGGTGACGCCTACGCCGGCCAGTGCGGCTAGCTCCTCGCGCCGCAGACCTGGCGTGCGGCGGCGTCTCCCGCTGGGCAAGCCAACCTCCTCGGGAGAGAGGCCCGCCCGCCGCGCGCGCAGGTAGCGTCCCAACTCCGCCCGCCGCTGCGCATCGTGCCCATTCTGCCCATTCTGCTGCCCAGCGCTCACGGGGCCCATCCGTCGCTTTCTCGCGCGTGCTCGGCGTTAGCCTAGCACTGTATATCCCAGGATAGCTGCGCTCTGGTTGCAGTGTACACGACAGGGCACACTCCCAGTACAGGCACGGCAATGAGCACGGCCGGAGAAGGGAGCGCCGTATGCATCTGGGACTGCTGATCTCGGACTATACCTGGCCACAGGAGCAGGCCTTGCTTGGCGACACGTTTGGGCTCATTGTGGAGCGGGCCGAGCGGGCCGGTCTGTACAGTCTCTGGGTGGGAGACCACTTCTTTCAGACGCCCTTCAGCGGCCCACCGGAGCACGAGATGTTGGAGGGATGGACCGCGCTCGCGTACGCCGCTGGGCGCACCAATCGCCTCAAGCTCGGCACGCTGGTCACCGGTGTGACGTACCGGCACCCTGGTGTGCTGGTGAAGATGGCGACCAGCCTCGATGTGCTGTCACACGGGCGCACTTATTTCGGCATCGGCGCGGCGGGGTACGAAGAGGAGCATCGGGGCCTGGGCATCCCGTTCCCGTCCACGGCGGAGCGGTTCGAGCGGCTAGAGGAAGCGCTGCAGATCGCCCGCCAGATGTGGTCGGGAAGGGAAGAGCCTTTTGTGGGCAAGCATTTCCAGCTAGCCCGGCCGCTCAACTCGCCGCCCGCCGTGCAGCGGCCACATCCGCCGATTCTCGTGGGCGGCGTGGGAGAGCGCAAGACCTTGCGGCTGGTGGCCCAGTATGCGGACGCCTGCAACTTCATCGGCTATCTGGTCAACGATGCCGCCGCGCGACAGCGCAAACTGGACATCTTGCGAGAGCACTGCCAGGCGCTGGGACGCCCCTACGAGGAGATCGAGCGAACGCTGTTCTACTGGCTCCACATCACCCATGATGGCCGCGCCGGCAGCGTCAGCCCTGCGGCCGCGATTGCGTACTTCGCCGCGCTGGCCGCCGAAGGCTTCGACCACGTGATTATTCGCCTGCCCAACGTGACCGATCTGGAGCCGTTCGATCTGCTGGCAACCAGGATCGTGCCCGCCGTCGAGCAGTTGGCCGTCGCCGGCCGCTAGCCAAGAGCACGCGCGGGACGCGCTGCTGATTGTTCCATCGGCAGCGCGATCGGTATAAGTCGGCCTGGTTAGGCCAGCGCCACCGCGAAGCGGGCTGCCCACGTTGCGTTGTTGAGCAGCAGCGCGCGGTTCGCCGCGACACTCTCGCCGCCCGTCAGCTCGGCCAGCCGCGCCAGCAGGAACGGCGTCACCGCCGCGCCCTGGATGCGCTGCTCGTGCGCCTCGCGCAGCGCCTGCGCGATGGCCGTCTCGATCGTCTCCTGTGGCAGCGCGTGCGCCGCGGGGATGGGGCAGGTGACCAGCAGCCCGCCGCCCAGGCCGCTCGCCCACTGCGCGCGAGCGATGGCCGCTACCTCGGCCGCGCCATCGGCGCGGTGCGGCACGCGCAGCCCGCTCGTGCGGGAATAGAAGGCGGGCAGCTCGTCGGTGCCGAAGCCGATCACTGGCACGCCGTGCGTCTCCAGATATTCCAGCGTGCGCGGCAGGTCGAGTATCGCCTTGGCCCCGGCGCAGACTGTCAGCACCGGCGCGCGCGCCAGCTCGGGCAGGTCGGCCGAGATGTCCAGGCTGCTCTCGCCGCCGCGATGCACCCCGCCGATGCCGCCGGTGGCGAAGACGCGAATGCCAGCGAGCGCGGCGCAGGCCAGTGTGCCGGCGACGGTAGTGGCGGCGGTGGCGCGCCGTGCCAGCGCGGGTGCGAGGTCGCGCAGGCTGGCCTTCCAAACCTGCTCTTCAGTGGCGAGCCGCTGGATCTCGGCTGTGCTCAAGCCCACGACGATCTGTCCATCCAGTACGGCGATGGTGGCTGGCACGGCGCCCTCGGCCGCGATGGCATCTTCCATCGCGCCGGCAACCTCGACGTTGGCGGGCCATGGCAGCCCATGGGCGATCACGGTGGACTCGAGCGCGACCACAGGCCGGCCCGCTGCCAGCGCTGCATGCACCCGCTCGGACATGCGCAGATAGTCGCTTGTCGCCGATCCCGCCAGCATTTGCGCCTCTCGTCTTGTGGCAGTGCGTTGCCAGGTCTGCGGGTATGGACCTGGCAACATAGGTGTCGTACAGACCAGCTCTGCGGGCTACCACGTCACCGAGGTGACCGGCTGCCAAGACAAACGGCGCCGGCCCTCCGGTCCGTGGACCAGGGAGCCGGCGACTAACTCCGGCAAGCAGATTGTAGCCTGCCGCTATTCGGTCTGACCAAGCGCCTTCATCACATCCTTCGGGCTATTATACGAATTGCCCGGCAGCGTGCGAATCTTCTGCACGATCTCGTCGGATGCCTGATTGCCCTGCGCGCGCTTCACCAGATCATCCTTGGACGCTGGATAGTTGACGCCTTTGAGATGTTTTTGCATCTCCACCGGCGAGACGCGCTTGCCACTTTGCGACATCCCGCCTGATCGCTCTGCCATGCTATTTCGCTCCTTTGCGCCTTCACTCGCTGGGGCACGTCCATGCGCTGCACGCGCTCGAACGGGACGCCACCTGCGTGTAGTCGCACGACGCGGCCATCCGCTCGTGGTGTCCAGTCACTCGATCGTGCAAGATACAGACCACCTGCCGAGCACCCGCGCTTGCGCATGTCAGGGGCTACGGCTACAGCGCGGGGATGCGCTCCAGCACCGGCAGCAGCAGCAGATCCGCCGCCTGGCCGTTCAGCGCCGTGCGCAGCGGCTCGCAGCCGACGATGCGGATGCGTCGCTGGTGCTGCTCATAGATGCCGAGGTCGCTGGGGCGTTGGCCCGTCGCCTCTGCCCAGGTCATGAGCGGCGCCATGCCGAGCGGCGGGCGGCTGAAGCTGACCTGGACGTCCATCTCCCACTTCTCGGGCTTGGGGATGTCCACCAGCACATCGTGGGGAGCCACTGGCGTGCCGAGCGCGTCGCCCAGCGCCGCCGCCAGCGCGATCTCGACCCGCCGGCGCTTCGCCTGGTCCCAGAAGAGCGCGTCAAGCTGCGCGAAGGGCCGGCCGGCGCGCGCGCTGACCTCGAGCAGCACCTTGTAGGGACGGCGGCCGCGCAGCGCCGCCACCAGCTCGCGCGTGCCGGCGGGCATGCGCTCGCCACCGAGCAGTGCCAGCAGCGAGGCGTCGTCGTGGCCGGCCAGATCCGCGGGCGCGAGCTGCCCAGAGAGCAGCGCCTCCTGCACGGCGCGCAGCAGCATCACCATCATGGCGCGGTTGGTATGGTGCCAGTAGACGTTGTCGAACATCTCCTGGCGCGCATGCAGCAGCGAGTTGAGCGGGCTAATGCCCTTGTCGCTGACGCCGAGCCGGGTCCAGGCCGGCGTCACGTGGACGCACAGCGACCCGAGCAGCCGCGTCACGTCCACGCCGCCGTAGGGCACGTTACAGGCGCGGGCGTCGCGCGGCAGGTAGTCCAGCTTATCCACGTCCAGTGGGCCGCTGAGCAGGCGGATCAGCAACGCGTCGCTGGGGGGGAGCTCGCCACCTCTGGGCGGGTCCACCAGATCGGCGACGCGGCCGGGCGCGAGGCCATGCCGCGCCAGCGCCGCCGCCACCTCGCCGCCCTCGATGATGCGCCGACCCATCTGCTCGTGCGGCACGATGGGATAGCCCAGCTCTTCGATGGCGTGCGAGAACGGATAGTGACCGATGTCGTGTAGCAGCGCGGCGGCCAGCAGCGCACGCAGATCCGCCGCGTCGTGGCTGACGGCGGCGGGCGATTGCCCGCGCACGGCCCGCAGTGCCCGCAGCATGAGGTAGTAGACGCCGAGGCTGTGCTCGAACCGCGTGTGGGTGGCCCCCGGCCAGACGCGATAGACGAAGCCGAGCTGCTTGACCCCTTGCAGCCGCCCGAACTCCGGCGTGGCGATCAGGTCCAGCTCCAGGTCGCCGAGGGGGATCAGCTCGTACAGACTGTCGCGGATGGCGCTCTGTGGCGCGCTATCGGGGAGCAGCGGCTCGCCCGCCGGCGTGTCTTCCCAGAGCGAGGCGGGCGGCGGTGGCGCGGAGGGCGCAGCCGCGGCGAGCGCGCGGGCGGCTGCCGTCTGGCGCGGGCGGCCGCGACTGGTCTGGCGGGCGCTCTGGCTCGGCGTCTCGGATTCTGTCATAACGTTGCCATTGTAGCGCCGGAAACGCATGAGCGTCTAATGCCTCAGGAGACTCCTGGCAGCGATCACATAAAACAAATGTACTACACATCTAATGTGAAGGCAAGCCAGGGAGAGCGCCGTTTGGTCGCATGGGCCAGCAAAGCCGACGTGCGGCGATGGAGCAAGGTCAATCGCGAGCGGCGCGACGAGCGGACCGAGTGCGCCAGACATCGGCATATCCTACGGCACTAGCGTGAGTTCTGTCTCTGGTGTGCCAGCAGTCCAGGTTCCCCACTGCTGCAACTCGACCGTGGCAGGCATGCCATTGTACGTGTATGACACATTGACGGTTGGCGCGGAACGCTGCTCATGCTGTCGACGCAAGATAATGGCTTTGCGCACGTATTCCGAGACCGACTCGCCAGCACTTCGCGCCGCCTTCAGCAAGGCGTGAAACTCCGCGGTTGGCAGGCGAAGTGAGAGCACGGAGGTGCGTGTGGGGCGCGCCTTGATCTGCACCGGCTCTTGCGTCCAAAGTTCGGGGTCTTCACTCTGCTGTTCCAATTGACTTGCCTGCTCATCTGACTTGCTATGCTTTCTCATCGTGCCCTCCTGTACCAAGCTACTTCGTACGGCTTACTCTTCCATCCAGTAATCGCCCGCCAGATAGCTGGATCGTCAGCTACTTACAAGATGCAAATCGTCCACAAGCGCTGGCTGCGATCAGGTCCGATCATGAAATGGCTGGAAATGGCTGGCGCTGCGATTGCGCAGATTCGTGTTGTACCTGGGCGCCTCCTGCCATATTTCATCTTCGATGAGTTCGGGGGAGATGCCACGAGCCGCAAGGTGCTCGATATTCCCGTCATCCCATTCCCACTCTTCGATAGAAAGCTCCATGAAGGCCGCCCTCTTGACGATTCGTATACACGCGCATACAATTGTATACACTATAGACGGCACAAAGTACAGGGGATACCGCACGTGCAAGAGACCGAGACGACGACGATTGATGTGCTGATCCTGGCGAATCATGCAGAGGCGCTCAACGGGCTACTCTACATTAGTGGCGGTGGGTGGACGGATGCTCATCGCCAGCTACGGGATGGCATCGTTCCCACGAACCACTTCGGCATTGGCGTATCCGTTCGTGTTCCCTGGCACGAAACCAACGTGCGGCACAAGTTCGTCCTCGAAGTACAGAATGAAGACGCCACGGCAAGCGTGATGCGCGCGGAAGGCGAAATCAACGTCGGACGGCCGCCACAACTGACTCCTGGCGATGTCCAGCACGCCGTGCTGGCGATCAATGTTGACACGGTCTTCCCGGCGCCGGGGGCCTATCGCGTGGTCGCGACGATCGACGATGGAAAGGACACGGCTACCTGGCCATTCCGCGTTCACGATACACGCGCGGGCTGACGGAGCGTCGCCGTTTCTAGTGAGAGCACGCTGGATTCGGCGGCGACGGCGGTCGCGATTACCAGGAGAGCATGCGGTATGGCGGGGCGATTCATCACGTTCGAGGGCGGCGAAGGCGCTGGCAAGTCTACCCAGGTGGCACGGCTGGCCGAACGCCTGCGCGCGGCTGGGCACACTGTGCGTGTCACGCGGGAGCCGGGCGGCACGCCACTCGCCGACGCGATTCGCGCGCTGCTGCTGCACCCAGAGGCCTGTCTGCGTGCTCTCGCCGCCGACGGCCTGGCTTCTTCCACCGACCCGGCGGAGCCGCTGCTGCCCGTCACGGAGGTGCTGCTGCTCTCAGCGGCGCGGGCGCAGCACGTCGCGCGTATCCGGGAGTGGCTCGATGCCGGTGATATCGTCATCAGCGACCGCTACGCCGATGCCACCCGCGCCTATCAGGGCGGGGGCCGCGGCCTCGACCCCGCGCTGATCGCCAGCGCCGAGCAGCTCGCCACGGGCGGGCTGCGCCCAAAACTGACGCTGCTGCTCGATCTGCCGGTCGAGGAGGGCCAGCGCCGGCGCCAGGCGGCGCGCGGGGCAGGTGGCGACTGGAACCGGCTCGACGCCGAGACGCGCGACTTCCACGAGCGCGTGCGCGCGGCCTATCTCGCCATGGCACAGGCCGAGCCGGAGCGCTGGATGGTGCTGGATGCGACCCTCGCGCCAGCGACACTCGCCGAGCGCATCTGGGCAGCGGTCACCCAGCGATCGGGCGACGCCTAAAAGCGGTTTCGAAACATCCGCAGGTCAAGTACGATGGCGGCATGAGTGAGTTGCAGCCGACAGTCGCGTAATGGGAGGGGCGGCACAATGGAGACGCTCACCCGCGACGAGTTCCGCACCCTCCTGCTGCGGGCGGTGGAGCGCGCGCGTGCCCTGGCCCAGGCAGACCTCGCCGAGCCCCTGCCGGAGGACACCCTGCTGGTCCTGGTTGCGTTCGACCAGGGGCACCGGGCGTCTTCGGTCGACGAGGTACTAGCCTATCTCTATCGGGACGACGCGTTCCCCCGCGTCGTAGTCGTCGGGTTGCGAGGGCTAGTTGATGGCAAGGCTCTGGTTTCCCTCGGGCCGTCGGGCCACGGCTACGTCGGCGACCGCGCCTTGACCTGGAACTTCCCACCGGAGATGGGCCCGTTCAACTGTGTCGGTCTCATGCTCCGTGGATCTGTCTGGCAGCGACCTCGGCCCTTTACCCGCCAGGATTTGGAGGACTCCGCGGCTCCATGGGCCCGCCAGCGAACGTCATAAGCCAGGCGATTTCGCCCTGCATTCGTGTTTGAAACTGTCTGTAGGGCTAGGCGACCCAGCCGCGCACGAATCCCAGCGGCAGCGAGACGACCTGAGAGCGGATCGGCCCAGCTTCGATGCGGGTGAAGCCGCTGTCTCGCAACAGCGCTGGGAGGTCCTGCGCGCCCGTACGGGGGCCGCCGTGCAGGGCCAGCGAGCGCATAAGACGCCCCTGGCGCGTGGTGGGAGGCATAAAGTCCACCACCAGCAGGCGCCCGCCCGGCTTGAGCACGCGCCGTATCTCCGCCAGGCCCTCGCGCTTGAGACGCTCGGGCAAGTGGTGCATCATCAGGCTGCTCAGCACGACGTCGAACGACGCCGACGGGAGCTCCAGGTTCTCAATCACGCCGACGCGATAGTCGATCCCGACCCGGCGCCGCGCGGCTTTCTGCTGGGCGCGCGCGATCATCTCCGGCGAAGGGTCGATCCCCACGACCGCGCCCGCCGGACCTGCCGCGGCGCGTGCCCGCAGCGCGACGTCGCCCGTTCCGCAGCCGACCTCGAGGATGCGCTCGCCCGGCTGGATCTGCGCCAGGCGCACGGTCTGGCGGCGTAGCGCCCCCGCGCGCCCCAGTGTCAGCGCTCCCACCAGCCAGTCATAGCCCCACGCCCAGTGTATGACGGAGCCCTCGGTCGCCGGCGCGGAATCCTGCGTCTCATGTTTGTGCGTATGCATGCACGCTTCTCCCTCTCCCAATGGCGTACACTGTATTCGTTGCTGAACAAGTTGTTCACCATCAAGTGTGGCGTGCGGCAGATGCGGGGTCAACACGCAATCCGCCCGTCACTGTGCGGTAGCGGACACGGCGCGCCATTTGTTCGAGAAGTGGCCAGGGAGGGCGACAGGGTGAGCGACATGCCGAGCACCAAGATGGATCGCCGCTCGCAGCGCACGCGTCAGGCGCTAGCGGTGGCTCTGGCGGCGCTGATGAGCGAAAAGCGCTACGACAAGATCAGCGTCCAGGACATCATCGACCGCGCCAACGTAGGGCGCTCGACCTTCTACGCGCACTATCAGGACAAGGAAGACCTGCTGATCAGCCAGCTCGAGCACGTACTGGACATCTTTGACCAGCATGCCGGCCATGGCGCGGCGGGCGCACAGCCAATGCTCGCCAGCCTCGAGATTTTCCGCCACGTAGAGGCGCATCGGCACCTCTACGACGCGCTCGGCTGGGGACGCGGGGTGGAGCTGCTGTTCACGAAGGCGCAGAGCGGGATGGCGCGCAGCTTCGAAGCGCGTCTGCGCGCACTGGCGCCGCCAGCCCAGCAGCCAGCAGTGCCGCTGCCGATTGTGGCCGACTATCTGGCGGGTGCGCTGCTGACGCTGCTCAAGTGGTGGCTGGACAACGACATGCCCTACCCACCGGAGCGCATGGAGGCCATCTTTCAACGGCTAGTGCTGCCGGGCGTTTGGGCATCCCTGGGCCGGCACGGACAGCCATAGCTCCAGCCGCGCCGGCCGCATGGCACTGTGCCGCGGACGTTAGTAGGGCACGCTGGTGTGTCTACGTCCGCCATCTACTCCTCGCCGCGAATCTTCAGCCCCTGCTTCTCGATCTTCTCGCGCAGCTTGAGGATGCCCTCGATGAGAGCCTCGGGCCGCGGCGGGCAGCCAGGGATGTAGACGTCTACCGGGACGAGGGTGTCGACGCCCTGCACTGTGTAATAGGAGTCGTAGAACTCGCCGCCCGAATTCGCGCACTGGCCCAGCGAGATCACCCACTTGGGATCGGGCATTTGCTCCCACAGACGGATGAGCCGCGGGCCCATTTTGGTGCAGACCGTGCCGGCGACGATCATCAGGTCCGCCTGCCGCGGC
>Ga0070707_100002479_pt1 | contig 17589 bp, 14 predicted proteins | sample KBSK5502metaG_FD_65468 | JGI IMG/M metagenome (GOLD analysis project Ga0070707, IMG submission 65468) | Corn, switchgrass and miscanthus rhizosphere microbial communities from Kellogg Biological Station, Michigan, USA - KBS K5-50-2 metaG | ecosystem: Host-associated > Plants > Roots >... | reverse complement strand
TTGGAGCGGTCCCGTACAGGGTGGCGCTTGATATGTATTGTACCGCGCGGGTCGCGGCTTCTATGCGGCCAGCCTATCTGGCGCTGCTCGGATGTGTCATAGTACGCGCGTACAATGTGGGAGCCTGGCAGCGATCGTCCTACGAGCGCGCTGCCAGGCACGCTGGCAGGCCACATGGCATGAGCAGCGTGGGGTGAAGGGTGGACCTGACATGCAGAACCTACGGCTCTATGGCCAACCGCCCTTCACGGTGGCGGTGCTGCACGGTGGGCCTGGCGCACCGGGGACCATGGCGCCAGTGGCGCGCGAGCTGGCTGCGGAATGGGGCGTGCTAGAGCCGCTGCAGACGGCGGACTCCCTCGACGGGCAGGTGGAGGAGTTGCGCGCGGTGCTGGGCGAGCGCGCGGATCTGCCCGTCACGCTGATCGGCTCGTCCTGGGGTGCGATGCTCGGCTACATTTTCGCCGCGCGCTACCCTGTGCACGTGCGCAAGCTCATCCTCGTGGGCAGCGGTGTGTACGAGGCGCGCTACGCCGCCGGCATTGAGCAGACGCGGCTCGACCGCCTCAGCGAGGCAGAGCGAGCACGCGCCCTGGAGCTGCTGGAGCTGCTGGAGCGTCCCGACACAGCCGACAAGAGCCAACTCATGAACGCGATGGGGCAACTGTATACGAAGGCCGATGCCTACGACCCTCTGACCCTCGACACCGAAGGGCTGGACGCGCAGTATGAGATCCTAGTGCGAGTGTGGAGCAACGCGGAGGTGCTGCGGGCGAGCGGCGAGCTGCTCGCGCTCGGCAAACGCATTGCATGCCCCGTCCTCGCCTTGCATGGCGACTACGATCCGCATCCCCCCGCGGGAGTGCAGGAGCCGCTGTCCTCCGTCGTGCGGGACTTTCGCTTCGTGCTGCTCGCGCACTGCGGCCACCTGCCTTGGATCGAGCGCCAGGCGCGCGACGAGTTCTTCCGCATACTGCGCGCAGAACTGCACGGCTAGGGCCAGTCTTGTATGTGATGTCGAGGAGGTGATAGGCCGCGGGTGAGGCTCCTTTCCGAACGCGGACACAGCGATAGGTGTCACAGGAGCGCGCGTGCTTCCGTCATCGGGCAGTCGGACGCGTGCTCGTAGAACTCATTATTCAGGGGGGTATCATCACACCACAGGCAGTAGCCTCTGCTCAACCCCTCGTACAGCGTCCGCAGGAGCGCGCGCAGCCTCACATTCTCGCGCTCGGACCCCGTAGCCCCCACATACCGCTCCTGGGCGGCGAGCATCGCCCGCTGACTGAGGGTGTCGCGCTCAGCGATCGTCTGCCGCAGCTGTTCCGCCAGCGCCGCGTGCTCGGCGCGCTGCCGCTCGACTTCGGCGACCAGGGTGGGGATGTCGTCACGGGCATGCGCGAGAAAGGTGGCATTCGCCTCCACGTTGCCAATGCCGTACGTCCCCAGGACCGCTTGGGCAATCCACTTCTTGCCGTCTTGCGCCTCGATGGTGGTACTGGTGCCTCGGACGTGGATCTGCCAGGGTCCTGGTGTGGCGCGCGCCACGCGCGCTTTGATGGCCTGTAACTCGCGATCCGTCACCATGCGCTCACCCTCCTCCTCGCGTACGAGCGCCTGCCTTATATCCCAACGGTTGATCCCTGAAGCGCTCGTCCGCAACTCCCCCTAGCCTACGATACGTTGCCGGCGGCGACAATCGCCGTCACGCATCGAGTGCAAAGTGCGCGCGCGCCGCCGCGGTGATGCGCGCCGTGACGGCTTCCAGGGGCAGGCCGTGGCGCTCCGCCAGCGCGCGACAGTCCTCATATTCGGGTGTGGCCGAGACGACACGGCCGGCGTTGAGCTTGAGCTTGACGCGCACGCTGCCGAGTGGCGTCTCGATTTCTTCTTCGCGCCGCTCCGCCTTCAAGCGCTCGCCCGCATGCATGCGCACGCCGAGCGTTCCGCTGTCCGTGAGTATGAGCGCCGCGAGGCGGCGCGCATCGTCCGGCCGCGCCAGCACCGTCAGCAGCGCGCCGGGGCGGTTCTTCTTCATCTGTAGCGGCGCGTAGGCGACATCCAGCGCGCCGCCGGCGAGCAGCCGCTCCATCAGCCAGCCCAGCGCCTCGCCGCTCATGTTGTCGATGTTACTTTCGAGCACGATCACCTCGTCGCGCTCGAATCCCGCTGCCTCGTCCGCCGCGGGGGGCGCCTCGCCGAGCAGCAGGCGCAGACAATTGGCCCACGGCAGCGTCGTGCGCTGGCCAAAGCCGTACCCGATCGCGCGCACCGCGAGCGACGGCCGCTCGAAGCGCGCCAACGTCGCGATGATAGCGGCGCCGGTCGGCGTCACCAGCTCGCCCTCCGCCGGCACCGAGCGCCAACGCGCGCCGGTCTCGCGCAGCAATTCAAGCGTGGCGGGCGCGGGCACGGGCAGCGGCCCATGCGCCGAGCGGACATGGCCGGAGGTGAGTGGCAGCTCCGAGCAGTACAGCTCCTCGACGCCCAGCAGCTCCAGTCCGAGCGTGGCGCCGGTAATATCCACGATGGCATCCACCGCGCCTACCTCGTGGAAGGTCACCGCTTCGGGTGTCGTACCGTGGATGCGCGCCTCAGCGGCGGCGAGCCGGCGGAAGATCGCCAGCGCGCGCTCGCGCACCCGTGGCCGCAGCGCGGAGGACGCGAGCAGTGTCTCGATGTCGGCGATCCGGCGGTGCTCGTGTGGCGCTGCGTCGTCCAGTCGCACCACTGCCCGCGTGCCATGGATGCCGTGGTCGGTGACGGGCTCGGCCGCAAGCTCGAAGCCGGTCAGGGGCAGCGCCGCCAGGCCCGCACGCAGCTCGGCGAGCGGCAGGCCGGCATCCAGCAGCGCGCCGAGCAGCATATCGCCGCTCACGCCCGAGAAGCAATCCAGATACGCCAGCTTCATATCGCCACCGCTCTTCTGTCGCGACACTCGATGTTCACAATTCTTTGTTATACTGCCGAAGGTGGGTTGTGTTGCATGGACGACATGCCCGCCTCTCTGCACTCAGGACACGGCGGGTGAGGAAAGCGAGAACGTGTGTGGAGACGCCTGGCTTGCACCATATTGTGCTCACCGTTTCGGACCCGGCGCGGTCACGCGCGTTCTATCAGGAGCTGCTCGGCTTCGAGACCCACGCGATGGACGGAACGCCGGTACCGGGCTTTTCCTTCACCGTCGGTGGGATGGACGTCTACGTGCTCGCTTCCTATCGGCCAATCAAGGGCGACCGCTTCAGCGAGTTTCGCGTGGGACTCGACCACCTCTCGTTTAGAGCCCCGAACGAAGCAGCCCTGCGCGTGCTGGCGGAAAAGCTGCTGGCGGCGGGCGTGGATACCAAGGGGGTCGAGCGCTTTCCGACCGGCAACCTGTATATTGCCTTCCGCGACCCCGACAACGTCCAGCTGGAGTACTGGCTGCCGTAGGAGCCTTTCCTCCCCAACACTTGACCACTGCTGGCAGGGGACCCAGACCGGCATCGTGGCGACGCCTGCGCGCTCCGGGCTAGTGATCCACTCCGGCGATCTCGATGGCCCCCGCCGGCACCTCGGGCCGTGTCGCGCACCAGCGCAGCGCCTCGCCCGCCAGGTAGAGCGAGCCGGCGACGCAGACGAGGTCGCCCGGCTGCGCCAGCCGCAGCGCCTCCGCCATGGCGTCGTTGCTCGCCGGTGTGGTGGTTAACGCGATGCCCGGCGCATGTTCCTGAAGCAGCGCCGATAGCTGCTCCGGCGGCGCCGCGCGCGGATGGGCCACGGCGGTGGTCACGACCTGCGCAACCCCCGCCGACGCGATCTCGCGTACGACGCCTTCCAGGTCTTTGTCCGCCATCAGGCCAAGCACCAGGATCAGCCGGGCGAAACGGAAGTGGCGGCGCAACGCCACAAAGAGCTTGGCGAACGAGTCCGCGTTGTGCGCGCCGTCTACCACCACCCACGGCGCGCGGGCGACGACCTGCAGCCGCGCCGGCCAGCGTACGTCGCGCAGCCCCTGGCGCATCGCTGCCTCGTCGATCAGCAGCCCCGCGGCGCGCAGCTGCTCGGCAATCGCAATCGCGGCGGCGGCGTTCTCCACCTGGTGCGCGCCAAGCAGAGCGAGCGCGACCGCGCGATACTCGCCCGACGGAGTCGTAACGTCGAAGGTCTGGCCGGCGCTATCGCCCTCCCCAACGCGGTAGGTATACGCGCAGTCGGGCGCGCCGGCGGGGCCGACGCGTAGCAGTGGCGCGCCGCGCGCGGCGCAGATGCCCGCGATGGTCGCGACGGCTTCCGGTGCCTGCGCGGAGCAGATCAGCGGTACGCCAGGCTTGACGATGCCAGCCTTCTCGCGTGCGATCTCCGCCAGTGTGTTCCCCAGCACCTGCATGTGGTCGTAGCTGATCGAGGTGATGGCCGTCACCAACGGCTGCACTACATTGGTCGCATCCAGCCGCCCGCCCAGCCCGACCTCGACGACGGCGTGCTGAACGCCGGCCTCCCGGAAAGCGAGAAAGGCCAGCGCCGTCGCGACCTCATAGGTGATGTAGGGCCCATAGCCGTCGCCGGTCCGCGTCAGCGCCTCACGCACGATGGGCGCGAGCTGCGCCACCTCTGCTTCGCTCGCCACCGCGCCGTCCACACGTATGCGCTCGCGGAACGTGTGCAGGTCCGGCGATGAGTAGAGGCCAGCGCGCACGCCCGCTGAGCGCAGGATCGCGGCGACCATCGCCGCCGTGCTGCCCTTGCCCTTGGTGCCGGCGACATGCGTGACGCCGTAGGCGCTCTGTGGATTGCCCAGCGCCGCGAGCAGTGCGCGCTCGCGCGGCAGGTTGTCTTCGCGGTCGCGCACGAATTGACCGGTGCGCTCGGTATCGCTGAAACTGTAGATCCAGGCGAGCGCATCGCCGTAGTTCAAATCGCTCATGTCACTCGTGCCGCTCATGAGGCGCCTCCCTGCCAGCCGCGTACCACGGCGTCTGCCATGCGGGCGACGCGCACCATTTGCCGCACGTCGTGGACCCGCACCATCTCGGCCCCCTGCGCGATGGCAAGCGCCACCGTGGCGGACGTGCCCTCCACGCGGTCGTCAACGTCCGTGCCGAGCACGAGCCCGATGTGCGACTTGCGCGACGTGCCCGCCAGCAGCGGCCGCCCGAGCGCGCGCAGCTCGCCCAGGCGCGCCAGCACGCGCAGATTCTCGGCGCCCGCCAGACCGAAGCCAAAGCCAGGATCGAGGATGGTCTTGTCCCAGCCGATGCCAGCGCCCAGCGCCAGCTCCAGGCTCCGTGCCAGCTGGCGAGTCACGTCCGCGAGCGGATCGTGCCGCTCCTGCCCGCGCAGGTTGCTCATCAGGATGATGGGCACGCCGCGCTCGGCCACCAGCGCCGCCATGTCGGGGTCGGCGCGCAGCCCCCAGATGTCGTTGACCAGCGCCGCGCCAGCATCCAGCGCCGCCGCCGCCACACTGGCTTTGTACGTGTCCACCGAGAGGATGACGTGGGGGGGCAGCGCCTTTGCCAGCGCCGCGATGACGGGCACCACGCGCGAACGCTCCTCCTCCGCGCGGAGCGGAGGCTCGCCCACCGTGGCCGGCCGGGTGGACTCGCCGCCGATGTCGAGCAGGTCCGCGCCGTCCTCCACCATGCGCAGCGCCTGCACGACCGCCGCGCGTACGACATCCGCCGCGCCGGCGCCCAGTGCCACCAGACCGTCGCGCGAGAACGAGTCCGGCGTGATATTCAGGATGCCCATCACGAAGGTGCGCTCGCCCCAGGTCAGCGTGTGACTGGCCCAGGTGGTCGGCGTGTAGGGTGGTATCTGCATCGATGCCTCCGTGCCGGGGAACGGCGCCCCAGAATGCCTGTAGTATAGCATTCGTGCGTGGGATCAGCCGTGGCGAAACGGCGGTCGCCCAGTGTAGACCAGTGTACGCTGGCTATGATACGATGTGGCAGACGCGCGTCGCACTGGCGCGGCGGCGTTTTCGGAATACCCAGGGAGGAAACGGTGCTGGCCACCCCACAGATCGAGACGGCGACGACGGCAGACATCCCCGCGCTCGTGCAGCTCCGTCTCGATCAAGGCTGGCACCGCCAGGACGCACTGCTGGAGGCGCTGCAATCCTCCCCGCGCGGTCGTATGCTGATCGTGCGTGAGGCTGCCGTGCGGCCAGACAGCACCGTCTCCGCTCGCCTCATCGCGACCACGGGCGTGCTGGCCGCCCCGCCGGTGGGCGTCGTCGGCAACGTGATCGTGCGCACGGGGTTCCGCGGGATGGGGCTGGGGCGCGGTGTCATGATGGCGGCGCTCGAATGGCTCTATGCGCGCGGCGTCCGCACCGTACTGCTAGACGCCACCGACGAAGGCCGCCCGCTCTACGAGAAGCTTGGCTTCGTCGCCCGCGAGTATTCCTGGTTTGGCCACGCCGCCGCCAGCGCGCTGGACCGTGACTTGCTGCGCGAGCACGCCGGCGACATCCGTGCGTCCCTGCACGCTCCCACGGACATGGCAGAACTGGCGGCGCTGGATCGTGCGGCCTTCGGCGGCGACCGCCTGAGCTTCCTCGAAAGCATGCTGGCGATGCCGCACACGTGGCTCTACATCGCGGAGGACGAGGGCGGCGGGCATGCCGGCTACGCGCTCGCGCGCTGCCTGGAAGCGCCGCCGGAGAGCGTGCGCGTCGGCCCTGTGGTCGCCACGTCCGATCAGGCCGCCGCCGCGTTGTTGTCGGCCATCCTCGCGGACGACGCGCCGTGGCGTGCGCTGGCCGGCGACGCGGCGCCCACTACGCAGGTCTTTTGCTCGCTTCCCGGCACGACGCCCCACGCGCTGAAGTTGTTCGAGTCTGCCGGCGGCCAACTGGCGCTGGACGACATGATCATGCAGCTGGACTTCAACGACGACGGCAGCGTCGCCACGCCCGCGGCCCCGCCGCGCCCGGTCGGCACGCACCCAGAGTGGCTCTATGGCTGGGTCGCGCCGATGGTGTTTTGACGGGCGCGGCGACTAATCGGCAAGCACCTCGGCGGCAGGCGCTGCCTCGCCCTCGGAATCAGCTGGCTCCATCTCGCCGCGCAGCTGGCTGAACTGCTCGTTGTAGAGCTGGGCGTAGAGGCCGCTGCGTTCGAGCAGCTCGGCATGGGTGCCGCGCTCGACAATGCGCCCGCCATCCACGACGAGGATCTGGTCCGCCGCGAGAATCGTCGAGAGCCGGTGCGCGATGGCGATGGTCGTGCGATTGTGCATCAGCCCTTCGAGCGCGGACTGGATCAGCCGCTCGGAATGGGTGTCGAGCGCGCTGGTCGCCTCGTCCAGAATTAGGATGCGCGGGTCCTTGAGGATGACCCGCGCGATGGCGATGCGCTGCTTCTCCCCACCGGAGAGCTTGTAGCCGCGCTCGCCCACCGTCGTATCGTAGCCTTCGGGCAGCTCCATGATACGGTCGTGGATGGCGGCGGCGCGTGCCGCCGCTTCTAGCTCGGTATCGGTGGCGTCCGGCTTGGCATAGCGCAGGTTCTCACGTACCGAGGTGTGGAAGAGGTAGGTCTCCTGTGTCACCACACCAACCGTCTCGCCGAGGCTTTCGAGCGTCACATCGCGCACGTCGTGCCCGTCGATGCTGACGGCGCCGCGCTCCACATCGTAGAGCCGTGGCACGAGATAGGTCATCGTCGTTTTGCCGGCGCCGCTGGGGCCGACCAGCGCCGCGAGCTGGCCCGGCCCTACGTCCAGTGAGACGTCGTCGAGCGTGGGCCGTTCCTGGTCCGCGCTGTAGCGGAACGTCACGTGATCGAAGGCCACCTCGCCGTGTATGCCATGCGGATCGAGCGCCACGGCATTCGGCTTGTCCACGATGTCGTACGGCATGTCCAGATACTCGAAGACGCGATCGAACAACGCCAGCGCGCCCTGAATCTCGACCTGCACGTTGAGCAGCTGGCCAATGGGGAAGAAGAGCCGGCTCTGCAGCGTCGTGAACGCCACCAGCGTGGCGATGTCCTCGGTGATCTGTGCCGGGCTGGCGGAGTGCCCTGGTCCGAAGGCGAGGTAGCCCTTGAGCAGGTAGACGAGCGCCGGGCTGATCGAGAAGAACGTGGAGATGAAGGCGAAAAACCAGCGCCCGATCATCTGCTGGCGAATCTGCAGCCGCACCAGCCGCTCGTTCTCAGTGTCGAAGCGCTCGATCTCCTGCCGCTGCCGCCCAAAGGTCTTGGTGAGCAGCACGCCGCTGACCGAGAGCGTCTCCTCCACCATCGCTGAGAGGTCTGCCAGCGATATCTGCGTGCTCTTGCTGATCTCGCGGCGCACGCCACCGATTTTATAGGTCAGCCAGAGGAAGAGGGGCAGCAAGCCGAGCGAGAGCAGCGTCAGGCGCCAGTCCAGAAATGTCATGCCGACGATTGTCGTCAGCGCGATGGTCACATTCGAGACGACGGAGGTCGCCGTGTCGGTGACGACGCTCTGCACGCCGCCGATGTCGTTCGAGAGCCGCGACTGAATCTCGCCGGTGCGCGTGTCGGTGAAGAATCTCAGTGGCATGCGCTGGAGGTGTGAATAGAGCTGGTTGCGCAGGTCGCGCATCACGCGCTGGCCGATCTGCGTATTGAGGTAAGTTTGGCCGACGCCGATCAAGCTGCTGACAATCGGCGTGATGAGCATGACGGCGACGAAGAGCGTCAGCAGGCGGAAGTTTTGTTGGGCGAAGCCGATGGAGATCGAGAACTTGAGCATGTAGGGGTTGACGACCCCCAGCATGCCCACGAAGATAATGGCGGCGAGTACGAGCAGAATCTGGCGCCCGTATGGCTTGAACGCCGCCGCCACCCGGCGCACCGTGCGCATATCCGCCTTGCGCTGCGACGTGTCTGCGCTCAGTGACTCGCGCATAACTCGTCGAGCGCCCCCGCTGCCCCTGCCGCCGCCGTAGCTGCTACGCATCATCATCAAATATGTCCTTCACCCCCGTTATCGTCTTGTAACATCTTCTCAGTATACCGCGCCGGCCGTCCTCGCCAGTTGGCCGCCGCCCGCACACCCGCACGCCGGCGGTGCCCGGCATGCCGGGCACACGACGTCCCCCTCCCCATCATGGATAGGAAGGGGGACGCTTGAACGAATCCGACGAGTGCCGCTGGCGTCGTCTTACACCTGCTCGACGGGCGGCTCACCCGCCGGCGCGGGCGGCGTCTCGGACTGTGCCGACCCGCTCTGGCCCAGATAGGCGTTGAGCTCGTCGCGCGTATGCGTGACGATGGCGCGCAGCCGCGCCAGCCGCTCTGGATCGCCGCCCGAGGCCAGCACCGCCGCGCGCATCAGCCGCGCGACCTCCATGCTCTCGTGGCGCAGCGCCCGCAGCTCGGGCCGGGCGTAGCGGCCGAATGGGCCGTGCTCGTGCTCGTGGTGGCCGTGGCCATGACCATGGGTCCGGAAGCCCCATGGACCGTTCCACTCCTCGCCACGCTCCTCGCCTCGCTGCCGCTGCTCGGCGAGCGCGGCGCGCCCGGCGTCGGTGATGCTATACACCTTCTTGCCGTCGGCGGTCTGGCTGGTCACCCAGCCCCGGTCTTCGAGCAGCTGGAGCGTGGGGTAGACGGCGCCCGCGCTGGGCGTGTAGAAGCCGCCGCTCCGCTCCTCCAGCTCTTTGATCATCTCGTAGCCGTGCTTAGGCCGGTCCTCGAGCATGGCGAGCAGCCCATACTTCAGGTCGCCGCGGCCGAACATACGCGGTCCGCCGCGGGGCATGCCGGGGCCGAACGGAAACTGCCGCGCCATGCGCCAGATTGCCCGGCCGATGAAGGGGCCGAAAGGCGGGCCTTCGCGCCGCGCCCAGGGTTGCCAGCCTTCGTAGCCGCCGGGGCCGAAGTCTCCACCGCGCGCAAAAGCGGGCCGTGGGCCTTCGAATTCTTGTCCAAACATTGTCGCACCTCTCTTAATTTGTGATACGGTAGTGCGCCATACCGGGGCGCAGTCCGGTCATCCGTGATGGGGTGGCGGCCCGGACTCCAAGGAGTTTGTAGCTCATCCTGGACTGTTGTGGGACACGCTCTGCTCCATCATCAAGATATAACAAGATATATCTTATTCTCGCGCGGTTGTCAAGTGTCGTGGATGCGCGTGCTACAATCTCGTGGCGTCCAGCAGGTCGCGCGCCACCATTTTCCCCGGCACGCCAGCGTAGAGGGCGGAGGACGATTATGACGGAGCAGACGGCATTCACTCCCGATGATTTCTGGCAGATGCGCTTCGTGACCGACATGCGGCTCTCGCCGAACGGCTCGCTTCTGGCCTACGCCGTCCAGTCCAACGACCGCGCAGCGAACGAGACGCGCTCGGCGATCTGGCTGTGGTCAGCCGCCACTGGCCAGGCGCGCCAGCTGACCAGCGGCGCCAGGCGCGACACTAATCCGCGCTGGTCGCCCGATGGGCGCTTGCTCGCGTTCGAGAGCGACCGCGCCGGCGGCAAGACGCAGGTGTGGGTGGTGCCGGTCGACGGCGGCGAGGCGCGCCAGGTGTCGCATCTGCGGCGCGGCGCCAGCGATCCCGTGTGGACGGCCGACGGCGCCGCACTCATCGTGCGCGGCGAGGTGCGCCCGGAGGAGAATCCGCTGGAGCCGCTCAGCGACGAGCCGGCGGAGCGCGCCCGGCGCGAGAAAGATGAAGCCGACCGGCCACGCATCGTCACCCGGCTGCAGTATCGTTGGGATGGCAAGGGCTACTTCGAAGGGCGCACGCACCTGTTTCGTGTCCCGTTGAACGGTGGCGCCGTCGAGCAGCTCACGGACGGCGACTTCGACCACGGCGACGCAGCGTGCTCCCCCGACGGCCGCGTGCTCGCGTTTGTCAGCGACCGCGACGAGGACCGCGACGCCAACATGATCAACGACGTATGGCTGCTGGACCTAGCGACGCGCGAGCTGCGCCGGCTCACCGACGGGGGTCTGCGCGTGCATCACCTGGTGTGGTCGCCGGACGGTACGCGGCTGGCCTACCTGGGCGACGTGAAGATTGGGGCGCACGGCGTCCACAACGTGCAGCTCCTCGTGGCAGACGTGGCTGGCGGTGGCGTCGCCAACCTGTTGGAGGGGCGTGACCTCAGCGCGGCCAACGGCCTCTACAACGACGTGCCCAGCCCGGCCACCTCCGCGCCGGCATGGGCGCCGGACGGACGATCGCTGCTGTTCGTGAGCCAGCGCGGCGGGGCGTCGGCGGTGCTGCAAGCCCAGGTCGCGGGTGCGGCGGTGACAACCGTCGTCGAGGCAAGCGCGCACGACATTCAGCAATTCGCCGCCAGTCCGGATGGCAGCCGCCTCTATGTCCTGCGCACGGACCCACAACAGCCCTGGGACATCTGGGAGGTGGCCGCAGGGGGGCAGCCAGACGCCGCGCCAGCGCGCCGGTGCAGCGATGTGAACGCCGCGCTGCGTGCTGCGCGCGTGGCGGTTGCGCCGGAGCGCTTCCGCTTCGCGTCGTTCGACGGCGCCGAGATCGAGGCGTGGCTGTACCGGCCCGCACATGCCGCGAGTGCGCTGGCGCCACTCGTGCTCTGGATTCACGGCGGACCCGCTACCGGCTTTGGGCAGGCGTTTTACCTGCAGGCGCAGATCCTGGCCGGCCGAGGCTACGCCGTGCTGTATGCGAATCCCCGCGGCAGCACCGGCTATGGCCAGGCGTTCGCGCAGGCCTGCGAGCGCGACTGGGGCGGCGGCGACTATCGCGATCTGATGGCGGCGGTGGATGCGGCGCTGGCGCGCGGCGGGTTGGACGCCGCGCGCCAGGCGGTGATGGGCACCAGCTACGGCGGCTACATGACGAACTGGATCGTCGGCCAGACCGGGCGCTTCAAGGCAGCGGTGACGATCAACAGCGTCACCAACCTTCTATCGAGCTTCGGCACCGGTGATATTGACTCGGTGTGGGCGCAGGGCGACTATGGTTGGCCGTGGGAAAACGAGCAGTTCTATCGCGAGCGCTCGCCGCTCACGCATGCTGGCAAGGTAACCACGCCGCTGCGCATCATCGCCGCCGAGCACGACTATCGCTGCCCCATCTCACAAAGCGAAGAGCTGTTTGTCTGGCTCAAGAAACTGGGCCGCGCGCCGGTCGATTTTGTGCGGCTTCCTAACGCCAGTCACGGCATTTTCGCCAGCCCACGCCAGCACATCCGGCGCATGGAGCTCGTGCTGGAGTGGATCCAGCAGTGGTGCCCGGCATGACCTAGCCCGCGCCAGCTATTTGGCACGCCTTGCAGCCCGTAATGCTGCGGCGGTGGATGAGGCTGCGCGCCATGTGTCCAGCCAAGCGGGTGAGGAGCAGGTCGCGGGGGGAGGGAGCGCCGGGCACGGCTGCTCCGCACACGTTTGCAGTGGACGCCCCATGCCGACACGAGAGCGGCAACTTTCAGGCACACTACAGTCAAACTGGCGGCTGCTGCAGCGCCTCGCCGATCTCGTTGAGGCGGTCGGCCACGATGCCGAAGGCGTCTACCGCGCCGGTGGCGAGCTGGGCACGGGTGCCATATTCCTGGAGCATCTGCGCGTACTGGAGCATCGGCGGCAGCGCTGAGGCGACCATGCGCAGCAGGCCGATCGCCTGGTCGCGGCTCGCCGCAATCCACGCCGGATCGTCGGAGCGTGGCGGCTCCGCCGGCCCAGTGAGCTCGGCGGAGCTGCCCTGGCCTGTGAGCGGCACGGCGCGGGCAAAATACTGCTCGAGCGCGTTCTCCATCTCGCCCCGCGCGACGGCGAACAGACTCGCAATCTCCGCCAGCGTGCGCGCCTCCACCAGCACACGCCCCAGCATCCACCACTCCTGAACCGCCAGCGCGCGCTCGACATCTACCAGCCGCCGCCAGAGCGCTTCCGCACGCATGCCCAGCTCTTCGACCGCGTCATTCGCCCCGCTCGCCTGACCGTAGCCGGGAGACTGTCCAGGTCGCATCGACGGAGGCATCATCGCTCTTCTCTCTTCGGTAAGCACGGCGCAGGCACAAGCGGTCGTGACGTCCCCTGCCACTGTACTTGGAATCCCCGATGGCGTCAAGCAGGGCCGCGGCTCCCGTCGGCCACAGGCAAGTTGACAAAGGTACGAATTGACGGCACTCATCAGGTACTGTATGCTGCTGGTTGGTAGCACCAATTGCCGCACCTGATCCTTGCGTTGAGTACGCGGGATCTCGCCGGCGGATGCTCCTCTCCGTTGGGTTGTCAAGTATGGAAAGGAGTGGTCCGATCCATGAGCGTGGACCTCAACCAGCTCGCAGCGCATCTTCCCACCGCGCAAAGAGAAGCGGTGAAGCAGGCATATCACAAGCAGGCCACCAATTCGACGACGGTGTTCTTGCTGTGCTTCTTCCTTGGCTGGTGCGGCGCGCACCGCTTTTATCTGGGCCAGGCCGGCAAAGGCTTCGCCCGCCTGCTCGTGCCCCTGATTCTGGTGGCTGTCGTCGTCCTGGGCATCGCCCTCGCCTGGCCCGCCAGCGTGATCGCGCTGGTCGCGATTCCCCTCGCCCTCATCGCCATCATCTGGGAAATCCTCGATCTCTTCCGCGTCGACACTGAAGTACACGCGCGCAATCTGAAGGTCGCCGAGGAGCTGATTGCCAACTCGCTGCTCGCTGACACGTCCGTGGAGCAGGCCGCCGCCAATAGGTTGGACAGCATCGTGCGCCAGACCTACGCGGAGTCAACCGGCGCGGCGCAGCCAGAGCAAGCCGCGGCTGCCTCGGTCGAGCCGGCGCCGGCAAGCGCGGACGCTCCCGCCGCTATGCCGGCCGTCGAGCCGGCAGCCGCGGTCTCTACCGAGTACGTCGGCACTACCGTCAACGAGATCAGTACTGAGCCCGACGCGGCGCGCGACGCACCACCTGCGGCGCCCAGCGACGTTAGCACCACGGAAAGCTATTCACTTGGCGGCGCCACCGGCGAGCAATCGCCAGGCGAGGCAGCGGCACTCGGCGCCGCGGCCGCAGGCGCGGGTGCGTTGTACACCGAAGCGGTTACGCACGAGCACTCCATCTCCGGCTATGCCACGACAGATAGCGTCGAGACGACACGCACGACGCCCGCGGCGGATGCGCCCGGCGCGTCGGCGATTCCGAGCTGGACGGAGGCCACCGCGCCGACGTGGCCAGATCATCCCCAGCTGGAGCCGGAGGCCGGCGACGCATTTGCCGGCTACTATCCGGCGGCCCCCGCAGGGGGACTGGACCTCACCGACAGAGCGGGTGTCACCGATGCCAAGCCCATCGCGGATGTCGGCACGGCGGGCGCCTTACCCTTGCGCGTATGGTTGCCAGCAGAGGCGTATCCAGCCGCGCCTGCGGGCGACGATGACGATCTGCTGGTCTTGCTGCCGGATGAGACGCCGCCAGAGACGGCGAGCGACGCGGGAGCCGCTGCGCTGGCATACGGACTGGTAAGCGCTCAGCCCCAGCCCGAGGCGTATGTGCCCCCCACCGTTCCGGTGGTCACGATTCCACCGGCTGAGGCAAGTGTGCCCCCAACGGAGGAGTACACGACGGCGCCGTATCATGCTGTGCCGATGTCGACACCCGCCACCGACGAGACGCCAACGCTCGTACCCGAGCGGGAGCCGGCGCACGCCGAGCCGCGGCCCGACTTCGCACTTCCCGCAGCGGCAGCTGCGGACGGCGCGCTTGCCGCAGCTGCCATACAGCCGGAGTACCACGAGTCACACACGGCACAGGCCGAGGCGGGGCACCATCAGATGCGGCGCATTCGCGTCGTCCGCCAGGTGAAGGTCAACGACGAGGTGGTCGAGGAGACGTCCGCCGAAGAATTCATCCAGGCCGACGCGGACCCCGAGCCGGTGCGGGCGCGCTTGCAAGAGATGCTGCGCCAGCAGGCGTCCGGGCGCATGCCCGCGCCGGGCGGCGAGGCGTAGATTTCTAACTCCTTCCCCCTTCCTAATTCCTTCCCCCTTCCCGCCGCGGCGGGAAGGGGGAACCTGCGTGCCCATGATCCCAGCCAACGACATGTACTGCTCATCAACCTCGACTAATAAGGCATGCCAAGGCTGCCATGCCTCGTTTCGTCTGCGCCGGTGTGTCGTCGCTGAGGGCGCCTGCTCCAACTTTTTGAGAGCACGCGGTATGATACCGCTCGCGCGATGTGCGCTACGGCATGTGGCGTGGGGGGAAGCGAGGCTTGCAGCGATGCTCTCTACTGTCGCAATTGCGTGTGCGCTGCTCGTCGGGTTCTTCGTTTGGGAGCGTCGTTCGCGCCAGGGGGCCGAGGCCGCGAGTTTCGCGCGGGGCGCGTTCGATCGCGGCAGCACGACGCTGCTTGCCGCTGTCTTCGCACTCGGCTTCCTGCTGCTCCCCGTGTCACCTTTGCTCGATGCGCTCGGCATCGGCCGTATAGGAGATGCTCCGATCGTCGCCTGGGGCGGCATCGTGGTGATGCTGCTCGGCATCACGCTGCGCGTCTGGGCCAACCAGGTGCTCGGCCGCTTTTTCACGCGCACGCTGCGCGTGACGGGAGAGCAGCATGTCATCAGAGACGGTCCCTATCGCCTCGTGCGCCATCCGGGCTACCTGGGCAATATAGTGCTGTGGATAGGGGCTGCCCTCACCACGCTCAACTGGATAACATTCGCTAGCCTGACGCTCGCGGCGCTCATCGCCTACAGCTATCGCATCCATGTAGAGGAGGCGATGTTGCGGGAGATGCTCGGTGAGCCATATACAGCGTACATGGAGCGCACGTGGCGGCTGCTCCCGCCCGTGTACTGAGCGTGGACCACGGTTTCCGGTTGCCTCCTGGCGCGGGCGCTCGGCGCCGGGCTCGCGTGCTGGCGCCGGGCCACACCGCTTCCACTTCCGGCAAGGAGACGCCTCCTTGTGGTATGCTGCGAAGAGCGCGAGGACGCGCGAGTAGAAGACGGCCAGGAAGCCACGGGGATGCCGACCTCGAAGTGAATCTCCTGAGCGTGATGGAAACGCCGTTTCGCCAGCCGGACACCTCCGCCAATCGTCATCTCGCATGGAATACCCTTTTGGGAGGATGCTATGCTCTGGGGTATCAGCCCAGTTGCTTGAGGTGTGCATTGCACGCATGTGAGATACTGGGGCGCAACAAACGCGAGCGTGACAGGCCGGACGTGAATGAGCGCGCTCGCCGGTGCGGCGGCGCGGTTGGGACGTCGGGCTTGACCCCACTGTGTGACGCGGCTGTCCCGGGGGAACGCGCGTGATATGCTAAACGACATGCTGTCTCCATCCACATGGCTGGTATTGACGGCAGGATCACTGAAATTAGGTGGATCGCAGGATGGCGAAGAATCTGGTCATTGTGGAATCGCCCGCGAAGGCGAAAACGATAGAAAAATTCCTGGGGAGCGACTTCGAAGTGCGCGCTTCGATGGGTCACATCATGGACCTGCCGCGCAACGGTCTCGGTGTGGACACGCGCAAGGACTTCGCCCCCAAATACGTCGTGATCGAGAAGAAGGACGCGCTCCTCAAGGAGCTCAAAGGCGCGAGTAAGAAGGCCACGACGGTCTATCTCGCGCCCGACCCGGACCGCGAAGGCGAGTTCATCGCGTGGTCGCTCCAGCAGATGCTGGGGCTGCGCAAGCCGCGGCGCGCCGTCTTCAACGAGATCACGAAGCGCGCCGTGCAAGACGCCATCGACCGCCCGCGCGACATCGACGAGAACCTCTTCAACGCGCAGCAGGCGCGCCGAGTGCTGGACCGTCTGGTCGGCTACAAGATCAGTCCGCTGCTCTGGCGGCGCGTGCAGTCCGGCACCAGCGCCGGGCGCGTACAGTCCGTCGCGCTACGGCTGATCTGCGATCGCGAGAGCGAGATCCGCGCGTTCGTCGCGGAGGAGTATTGGACGATCGCGGCGACACTGAGCAAGGCGCAGCAACGGCAAACCTTCGAGGCGCTGCTGGTGGGCCGCCGAGGCACGCCGGAGGTCGCGGACGGTGGGGAAGAGCGCGAGGACGCGGGCGAGGCCGCGAAAGACGGCAAGACCAGCGCCGCACGGGGCAAATTCCGCATCGAGAATGAGGAGCAGGCCAAAGCAATCCTGCGCGAGCTCGAAGGCGCGCGCTATGTCGTGCTGCGCGTCGAGCAGAAGGACGTACGCCGGCAACCCTTCCCGCCCTATACCACCAGCACGCTGCAGCAGGATGCCTCGGCGCGCCTGCGCTTCAAGCCGAAGCGCACGATGAGCCTGGCGCAGGAGCTGTATGAAGGCATCGCGCTCGGCGACGCCGGCCACCAGGGCCTCATCACGTACATGCGGACCGATTCCACGCGCGTTTCGAGCGAGGCGCAGACGGCCGTCAAGCAGTACGTCGCGGGCCGGTTCGGCAAGGACTACGTGGGCGAGGGTCGCACCGGGCGCGCGAAGCCGAACGTGCAGGACGCCCACGAGGCGATTCGTCCGACCGACGTGTCATTGACGCCCGAACAGGTCAAGCCGTTTCTCTCAGCTGATCAGCTCAAGCTGTATCAGCTGATCTGGCGCCGGTTCGTCGCGTCGTTCATGGCGCCGGCGATCTTCGACACCGTGCGCGCGGACATCGGCGCCGGCGACTTCATCTTCCGCGCCAACGGCTCGGTGTTGAAGTTCCCCGGCT
>Ga0070707_100002476_pt1 | contig 17598 bp, 13 predicted proteins | sample KBSK5502metaG_FD_65468 | JGI IMG/M metagenome (GOLD analysis project Ga0070707, IMG submission 65468) | Corn, switchgrass and miscanthus rhizosphere microbial communities from Kellogg Biological Station, Michigan, USA - KBS K5-50-2 metaG | ecosystem: Host-associated > Plants > Roots >... | reverse complement strand
TCGACCGCGGCGGATACCAGTACCACGGGCGGGTTCGCTCGCTCGCCGAGGGCGCCCGCGAGGGCGGCCTCGACCTGTAGCGGAGGAACCCATGGCTCGAATCGATCCAACCAAGCTCAATCTGGAAGAGAAGGTCGTCCAGATCAACCGCGTGGCCAAGGTCGTCCAGGGCGGCCGCCGCTTCAGCTTCAGTGCGGTGGTCGTGGTGGGCGATGGCAACGGCGTGGTCGGGGCTGGCCTCGGCAAGGGCGGCGAGGTTCCCGAGGCGATCCGCAAGGGCGTCGAGGACGCCAAGAAGCACCTCGTGCGGATCCCGCTGGTGGGCGCCACCATCCCCCACGTCATCGAGCGCGACTTCGGCGCCTCGCGCGTGATCCTCAAGCCAGCGTCACCGGGGACGGGGGTCATCGCCGGCGGGTCCGTTCGCTCGGTAGTCGAGGCGGCAGGAATCCGCGACCTGCTCTCCAAGTCGATGGGCAGCACCAACCCGGTGAACGTGGTGCGCGCGACCATGGACGCTTTGGGCGCTCTCCGCTCCGCGGACGCCATCGCGGCGGACCGGGGCAAGACCGCCGAGTACCTTCTCGGCAAGCGCGGCGCGGAGCGGTCGCGCACGCCGCACGAGGTGATCGAGCGACCGGCGCCCGCGTTCCCGATTGGGGGTGGCCGTGGCCGATAAGCGCGAACGACCGCAGCCTCGCAATCAGCGTCGCGAGCCCGGAAAGGGCGACAGCGCGCTGCGTGTGACCTGGGTGCGATCAACCATCGGGCACAATGCGGCGGCGCGTGGCACCATCCGCGCTCTGGGGCTGCATCGGCTCCACCAGACCGTCGACGTCGCCGACACGCCGGCGAACCGCGGCATGATCCGGAGGGTGGCCTTCCTGCTCGACGTGGCCGGACCTGCGGGCCGTGCCGAACCTGAGGAATCCCAGTCATGAAGCTGCACGAACTGCATCCCAAGCCGGGAGCCCACCAGCCGCCGCGGCGGCTGGGACGTGGGCATGGCTCCGGCCGGGGCAAGACCGCAGGTCGCGGCACCAAGGGCCAGAAGTCGCGCACGGGCGGGGGCATTCCGGCCTGGTTCGAGGGCGGCCAGACGCCGCTCCATGTTCGGACGCCCAAGCTTCACGGCTTCAAGAACCGATTCCGGGTGGAATACGCCCCGGTTAACCTCGCCAAGCTCAGCGGAGCCACGACGGGCACGCTGATCACGCCCGACGTACTCGTCCACGACGGCCTGTTACGCGACACCAAGCTGCCGGTCAAGGTGCTGGGCAACGGCGACGCGCCAGCCGGGGTGACCGTCCACGCCCACGCCTTCAGCCGCTCGGCGCTCGACAAGCTGCAAGCCGCCGGCAGCACCGTACAGCGCATCAGCTGGCCCGATGGGCTTCCGGTCGAGGAAGCGCCTGAAGCCAGCGAGACCGATGGTAGTTCTCCAACCAAGCCCAGGCGCCAGCGGGCCCAGGCGACCGCCGACGATGGCAGGGAGGCATCGGTCCAGCAGGAGTCACCGGCCGGGGAATCCGAGGAAGAAGGGGCGCCCGCGACTGAGGGCGAGGCCGAACCGGAAGGCGAGAGCGAGTCCTAGGTGATCGACTCGGTCGTCACCGCCATCCGCGCGCCGGATATCCGCCGCAAGATCCTCTTCACCCTTGGGATCCTGCTCATTTTCCGCGTCCTGACGAACGTCCCGGTTCCCAACGTCAATGAAACGCAGCTCGCCAACCTGTTCAACTCCAACCAGCTGCTGGGTCTGCTCGACCTGTTCTCGGGAGGTGGGCTGGCGACCGCGTCGATCGTGGGCATGGGGGTGAACCCGTATATCAACGCCAGCATCATCATGCAGCTCATGCAGGGGGTGATCCCCAGCCTCACGGAGCTGTCGCGCGAGGGCGAGTACGGCCGGAACAAGCTCAACCAGTACACCCGGCTGCTGACGGTGCCGTTGGCCTTCGCCCAGGGCTACGGCTTCACGGTCCTGCTCCAGAACGCCCGGGTTCTGCCGGCGGCCTCGTTCTTCAGCTTCCAGACCCTGAGCCTGCTCCTCTCATTCACCGCCGGTACGATCCTGCTGATGTGGCTCGGTGAGCTGATCAGCGAGCGCGGCCTGGGGAACGGGATCAGCTTCATCATCTTCGCGGGCATCGTGGGACGCATCCCGCACCAGGCGGCGCCCATCATCGGCGGCCCGGACGGAATCCTCCGCATCATCCCGTTCGTGATCATCGCCGTCGTGGTGATCACCGGCGTCGTGTGGGTCAATGAGGGTCAGCGGCGAATCCCGGTCCAGTACGCGAGCCGCGTCCGGGGTCGGCGCATGTACCAGGGCCAGACGCAGTACCTGCCGTTGAAGGTGACGATGGCCGGCGTGATCCCGATCATCTTTGCCATCAGCATCCTGCTCTTCCCGGCGCAGATCGCGACGTACTTCACCACCAGCACCATCGACTGGGTCAAGAGCGTCGCCACCTGGGTCAGCACCAACCTCAACGGGACGGGCAACACGATCCTGTACGGCAGCCTGTACTTCATCCTGGTCGTCTTCTTCACCTACTTCTACACGGCCTTCCAGTTCAAGCCCGACCAGACCGCGGACTACTTACGGAAGAACGGAGGTTTCATCCCGGGCATTCGCCCGGGCAGGCCAACCGAGGAGTTCCTCTTACGGGTTACGAACCGCATCACGCTGGGTGGCGCGCTCTTCCTTGGGGCGCTCGCGGTCCTTCCGCTCGCCGTCGCCGCGGCCATCCCGGGCACGGAGAACCTGCGGCTCGGCGGCACGAGCATGCTGATCGTGGTCAGCGTGGTGGTCGAGACCATGAAACAGCTCGAAGCGCAGATGCTGATGCGCCACTACGAGGGCTTCATCCGGTGACCGAAGGCGCCTCGTCCAGCGGGCGGCGCATCTACCTGCTGGTGGGCGCCGTCGGGGCCGGCAAGGGAACCCAAGCCGACATCCTGAGCGAGCGGCTGGGGCTGCCCCACCTGGCCAGTGGGGACCTGTTTCGGAGGGCGACTCGCGAAGGCACGCCGTTGGGCGAACAGGCCAAGGGCTACATGGAGCGCGGCGAGCTCGTGCCAGACGATGTGACGATCGCGATGTTCATGGAAGAGCTCGCGAAGCCCGAGGCCGAGCGCGGCGCGATCCTCGATGGCTTCCCGCGCACGGTCGCCCAGGCGCGCGCTCTGGACGTGACGTTGGCCGGCCAGGGTGAGGGGATCAGCCGCGTGATCTACATCGAGGTACCACCCGAGGAGCTCGTCGAGCGGGTTTCCGGCCGATGGGTGTGCCCAACCGATGGAACGCCCTACCACCTCGTCACGGATCCGCCGCGCGTACCCGGAATCTGCGACAAGGACGGCACGCCCCTCGTCCAGCGCGACGACGACAAGCCCGAAGTCGTCCGCGCGCGACTCGCCCAGCAGGTGCCACCCATGCTCGAGGTGATCGCGCACTACGAGCAAGCCGGGAAGGTGGCGCGCGTCGACGGGCGCCGAACGATCGACGAGGTCACCGGCCGCATCCTCGACGCGCTCGGCCTTGGCCAGGCGGTGAGCTGAGATGGGCATGCCGGCTCGTGGCCGCGAGGTCACCATCAAGCGCCCCGACGAGATCGCCCGCATGCGACACGCTGGGGGCATCCTGGTGGAGGTGCTCGACACCTTGCACCGGGAGCTCCGCGCCGGGATCAGCACCGCGGACCTCGACGCCATTGCGGAGCGCATGATCCGCGACGCCGGTGCCGTTCCCTCCTTCAAGGGCTACCGCGGGTTCCCGCGCTCAATCTGCGCATCCATCAACGACGAGGTCGTGCACGGCATTCCGTCACCCAGGCGGCGCCTGTACGAGGGCGACCTCGTTGGCCTCGACGTTGGGTGCATCTGGCAGGGCTGGCACGCCGATGCCGCACGCACGTGGTCCGTCGGTCCGGCCTCACCAGTGGTACAGGAGCTACTCGACGCCACCCGGCGGGGGATGGAAGCGGGGATCGCCGCCGTCCTGCCGGGGAACCGCCTCGGCGACGTGGGAGCGGCGATCGAGGCGGTCGCCCACGAGCATGGCTACGGCGTCGTTCGGCCGTTCGTCGGGCACGGGATCGGGACCGAGATGCACGAGGAGCCTTCGGTACCCAATTACGGGAAACCGGGCACGGGGATGCGCATCGAGCAGGGGATGTGCTTCGCGATCGAGCCGATGTTCACGCTCGGAGCGGATGACGTGCAGCTGCTGAACGACGGCTGGACGGTGGTCACCGCGGATGGCAGCCTGGCCGCCCACTTCGAGAACACGGTCACGGTGACCGATGGTGCGGCTGAGGTTCTCACCGAGCGCCAGGCGTAACGGCTTGCACCACTTGGGTTCGAGGTGGCTCTGCAGGGGCTTCGATAGGAGCGGCAGGAGCAATGTCTCCAGGGACGAATAAGGCGATTGTGCGTCGCTTCATCGAAGAGGTCTTGAACGACGGCAACCTCGAGGTCAGCAATGATCTCGTCGCCGAGGACTTCATTGCCCATCCGTCGCCTACCGCTGGTCCAGCCGGGCTCGCCGGCGTCAAGGAGTTTGCGGCAGCCCAGCGCGCGGCCGCGCCTGACTGGCACATCACGATTCAGGACATCTTCGCAGAAGGCGACAAGGTGGTTGTTCGAGCCTTCGGCCGCGGGACTCCTCGGCGGGCCTATTTCGGGATTGCGCCCTCAAAGGAACCGATAACCATCCCGTGGATCGCAATGTACCGAGTCGCCGGAGGCAAGATTGCCGAGAGATGGACCTACGCGCAGATGCCGGAACGATGATGGGGCCAAATACACTGGCGCTTGGGAGCTTCCAGTGATCGGCCAGGTGGATGCACCCACCGCCGTGCTGATTCGGCCCGACGGATATGTGGCATGGGTAGGAGACCGAAGTCAGACCGGGCTCGTTGACGCTCTAACCGCTTGGTTCGGTCCGCCTAGCGCGGCGTAGGGCACCGCTTCCCGAGATCATCGCCGCCGCCGGCCGCCAATGAGTACCCGTACCTCAGGCCTCCATACGGAGCTCTTCCAGGTCAAGCTCGCGCTCGATGGTGCGCAGGGTCGAGTCGTTGATCTCACCGGCGTCCCGCAGCTCGATGATCGCCGCTCGTTGGGCGTTGATCACAGTCATCTGGATTTGCTCGTGCTCAGTGCGCTCCTGGCGCCGCTCCGCCGTCTCCGCGGGATCCTCGGTGGCGAGGTGCTGGCTTCGATCCCGCAGGCTCGATTCGAGCCGATTCAGGAGCGGCTCGTGTCCCGGCCACCGGGGACGAATGCCCCGGATCGCGTCGAGCCCCACCTGGTACATCGTCGCTCGCGCAAATTCGGCCTCGCCGGCTCCCTCTTCCTCGACGCCATCCCAGCGGGTCCATCGGGCCACCAGGGGTAGCGTCAGCCCCTGTCCCACCAGCGTGACGAGAATCACGGCGAAGGTGATGAACAGGATGAGGTCGTGCTCCGGGAAATTCGCCGGCAGCGCCAGCGCGGCGGCCAACGACACAGCCCCACGCAGGCCGGACCAACCGGCCAGGAAGGTCAGGCGCCATGCGAGGCCCGGGTTCCGCCTCGCGATACGCCGGCGAGGAGAGTTCGGCAGGAGACCAGAGGCGAAGATCTGCAGGAAGCGAGTTACCAGGGCGACCACGCACACCGCGGCAGCCACACCCACGACTTCCAGCGGCGGCCGGTTGGCAAGTCCGGCGAGGATGTCCGGCAGCTTCAGGCCGATGAGCACGAAGGCGAAGCCGTTCAGCACGAAGCCGACCATCTTCCAGGTGGTGAACCACATCGTTCGGCTGCTGGGCGACAGGACGGTTCCCAATCGACGCCCCACGATGAAGCCGGTCGTCACGACCGCCAGCACGCCAGAGAGCCCGGCGCGGTCTGCCGGGAGGTAGGCCGCGAACGGGATCAGCAGGGAGATGACGACCTCCACGGGAGGGTCGTCGACGCGTCGCAGTACCTCAACCGACGCTCGACCGACGAGGTAGCCAACGGCGATCCCACCAACCGCAGTGATCGCGAATCCGGTGAGCGCGCTCGCCAGCACGAACGTTCCGCTCAGCGTGGCTATGACGGCGCTCCGGTACGCGATCAGCGCGGTTGCGTCGTTGAAGAGCGCCTCGCCCTCGATAATCGTCAGGATCAGGCGCGGCACGCCAATGCGGCGGAAGACGGAGGTGGCCGCCAGGGCATCCGTTGGCGCAACGATCGCGCCAAGCGTGAGGGCTGCCGGCCAGCCGAGGGTCGGGACCATGGCCTGTGCCACGGCCCCAACCGCGACCGTCGTGAAGACCACGAGGCCGATGGAGAGCCGAGCTATTGGCGCCAGGTTCCTTCGGAGATCGCGCAGCGGCGTCTCGAACGCCGCGGCGAAGAGGAGCGGCGGAAGGAAGACGAGGAGCACGAGGTCTGGGTTGAGCGTGATGTGCGGCAGCCCTGGAATGAAGCCGAGGCCCAGGCCGGCGAGCACGAACAGGCTGGGATACGGCACACCGATGCGCCTCGCGACCTCGAAGAGGACCGCGATGACGACGAGCTCGATCAGCAGCGCGCTCAGCAGATCCACGCAGCCCGATTATCGCGGTGCCTCGGCGCTCGGCGTCGCTGCGTTGGCCGTCATGTAGCCTCTGCCGATGCGGCGGCTGATCGTCTCGGAGTTCATCACGCTCGATGGCGTCATGGAGGCTCCCGGCTTCGAAGAGCACCGGGACGGCAGGAATGCCTGGGCATTGCGCTTCCAGAACGAGGAGACACAGCGGTTCAAGGCCGATGAGCTGTACGCATCCGGCGCCATCCTGCTGGGCCGCACGACCTATCAGATCTTCGCCCTCTTCTGGCCGGAAGCCCCCGACAACGAATTCACCCGGGCAATGAACGACATCCCAAAGTACGTGGTGTCGAAGACTCTCAAGGACGCGGACTGGTCAAACACCACCATCTTGCGTGGCGAGCCGGGTGCGGAGGTGGCGAAGCTCAAGGACCAGGCTGGCGGCGACATCATCGTGTACGGCAGCGCCGACCTGGTGGGGGCCCTCATCAAGCACGACCTGGTCGACGAGTTCCGGTTCCTGGTGTTTCCGGTCCTCCTCGGCAGCGGCAAGCGTCTGTTCCATGACGACACCGACCTCAAACCGATGCATCTGGTTAGCAGCCGGAGCTTCTCATCAGGCGTGGTGCTGCTGACCTACGAGCCCGGCGATGAGCTGCCCAGCAGCCGCTATGTGGATGAGTTCCGATGGACCAAGGAGCAAGTGCGATCACTCCACGCGGCCCAGGACACCGATCGGGTTTTAGCGACGGTGCTATTCACCGACATCGTGGGCTCCACCCAACGCGCGGCGGAGATGGGCGACCGCGCGTGGCGCCAGCTGCTGGACCAGCACGACGACGTCGCTCGGGCGGAAGTTGGCCGATGGCACGGCGACTTCGTCAAGACCACCGGTGACGGGATCCTGGCGACCTTCGACACGCCAACTCGCGCGCTTCGCTGCGCGTTTGGCCTCAGGGAGGCGCTCGCGGACCTGGGTCTCGAGATTCGGGCGGCCATCCACACCGGCGAGATCGAGACGCGCGACGGGGACATCGGCGGCATCGGCATCCACATTGCCTCTCGAGCCCTCGCCGAGGGGGCGGATGGTCGAGTCGTCGTCACCCGGACGGTCCGTGACCTCGCCACGGGTACCGATCTGACCTTTACGCCGCTTGGATCGGTGAGCCTACGTGGGGTTCCAGGGAGCTGGGAGCTTTTCGAAGCCTCCATCGGCTCCTGACAAACCGTCGACGCGAATGCGGCGATCAGGTCAGAATGCGCGAGACTCCCGTCGGCAGGCGGCAGCAACCCGAGGCTCCCGAGTACGTAGTGCCCAAACGCCCCTCGTCGACCAAGACCGTTAGCAGCCGCGCGGCATCGGCTGATCTGAAGGCTGCCCAAAAGCGGATCGCGGACCTCGAGGCCCGCGAGGCCGAGCAGGCCCGCGCTGAGCGGGTCCAGGCGGCGCTGTATCGCATCGCCGAGACGGCCAGCGCCGCCACCGACATGCCTTCGTTCTATGCGGCGATCCACGAGATCGTTGGCGGCCTGATGTACGCCGACAACTTCTACATCGCGCTCTACGACCACGAGCGAAAACTGATCAACTATCCGTTTCTGCGGGACGAGGTCGAGACCGACCTTCCGGACCCGAACGCGTGGTATCCGTTCACCGATCGCGAGGGGCAGGGCAGCACCGCGTACCTCCTTCGACGCGGCCGGCCGACCCGCCTCACGCAGACGCAGATGAAGCGAATGACGGCCAGCGGCCAGATGGCGGCGGTCGGCGTCCTGTCCGTCGAGTGGCTCGGTGTCCCACTAAAGGACAAGGGCAAGACGATAGGCGTGCTGGCCGTGCAGACCTACCGCGAAGATCGCCGGTTTGGATCAGGCGACCTGGAGCTACTCACGTTCGTGGGGCAGCATGTCGCCTCCGCTCTGACGCGAGCCCGGGCCATCGAGGAGACTCGGCAGCGCAACGCTGAGCTGGCGATCGTGAATGAGATCGGCTCCGCGCTTGCGAAGCAACTCGACTACGAGGCGATCATCGAGCTGGTCGGAGAGCGGGTCAGCCACATGTTCGACTCCGCCGACATGTTTGTGGCGTCCTACGACGAGCAGTCCGAGCTCATCACCTTCGAATACGAGATCGCAGAAGGCGATCGCTTCTACTCCGAGCCAATGCCGCTCGGCCCGGGACTCACCTCCAAGGTCATCAAGGCGCGACGGCCGATCCTGATCAGCACGGAGGAGGAGGCCTACGCGCAGGGCGCCATCCCGGACCAGATCCCCGCCGAGTCGTGGTTGGGGGTCCCGATCCTGGCCGGCGAGCGCGTGCTGGGCGTGATTGCCCTCGAAAATCGGCGCGCACATGCGTACAGCGAGGCCGATGCGCGACTGCTGAGCACGCTTGCGACGAGCATGGGCGTGGCCCTCGAGAACGCGCGCCTCTTCCACGAGACGCGGCGGCTTCTGACTGAGACCGATGAGCGTAACGCTGAGCTGGCGGTCATCAATGAGATTGGCTCGGCACTGGCGGAACAGCTCGATTTCCAGGCGATCATCGACCTGGTCGGCGATCGCATCCGGTCCATTTTCGGGGTGCAGACCGGCTCGATTGTGCTGATCGACCATGGTGCTAACCAGCTCCAATTCGCATACATCTTTGACCAGGGGACGCGGATCTCCGCCGATCCAATGCCGATCGGAGCTGGCCTGAGCGCTCGCGTCATCGAGAGCAGACGGCCTCTCCGTCTCGGAACTTCGGCCGACTCCGACGCTCTCAATCCAGTGATTACGGGCTCCAATGACGCCGAGTCGTGGCTGGGGGTGCCGATCCTTGCCGGTGACCGCGTCCTTGGTGTGATATCCCTCGAACGCTTCCCAAAGAACGCGTTCTCGGAAGCCGATGAACGCCTGCTCTCAACGCTCGCCGCGAACATGGGCGTAGCTCTGGAGAACGCTCGCCTCTTCGACGAGACCAAACGGCTGCTCAAGGAGACCGATGAGCGCGCCGCCGAGCTGGCGCTGATCAACGAGGTCCAGCGCGGGCTCGCCGAGAAGCTCGACATGCAGGCGATGTACGACCTGGTTGGCGACAAGATCCAGGAGATCTTCGACGCGCAGGGTGTGGATATCGAGGTCCTGAACGAGGCCACGGGGCTGATCGAGTTTCCTTATTCCGTCGAAAAGGGCCACCGCCTCTACGACGAGCCGATGGGGGTATTTGGCATTCGGAAGCACGTCATCGAGACCAAAGCCCCACTCTTGATCAACCGCGACCTACCGGGAGTCGCAGCGAAGCACGGGCAGCCGCCGGTTCTGTCCGGGGAGCTCGCGAAATCGTGCGTGTTCGTGCCGCTGATCAGCGGAGACGATGTGAGCGGCATCTTGATGCTCGAGAACCTCGACCGCGAGGACGCGTTTACCGATGCCGACGTGCGCCTCCTCTCGACCCTCGCGTCTTCGTTGAGCGTCGCACTCGAGAACGCGCGCCTCTTCGACGAGACCAAGCGCCTGCTCGCAGAGACCGAGCAGCGCAACGCAGAGCTCGCGGTGATGAACGACGTTGGTTCGGCTTTGGCAAGGCAGCTCGACTTCGCCGAGATCATCGAGTCCGTAGGCGCGCGCCTTGCCAAGACGCTTAAGTCGCAAGACATCTACATCGGTCTTTATGACAAGACCACGAACCTGATCAGCTACCCATTCGAGCTCGACCGCGGCAAGCGCGTCCATGGCTCACCAATTGAACTCGGGCAAGGCATCTCTTCTACCGTCATCAAGACGAGACGATCTCTTCGATTCGGCACGCGGGCCGAAAGCATGGCTCATGGCGCGATCCTCGCGACATACGACGAAGAGGGTGCCGGCGCAGAGGTTGGGGAGTCGTTCCTGATCGTGCCGATCATGGCGGGGAGCGAGGCCATCGGCGTCGTGGGTCTCGCGGAATGGGAGCAGAACGCCTTCACGAAGAGCGACGAGCGCCTGGTCATGACCGTGGCCTCGAGCATGGGCGTCGCGCTCGAGAACGCGCGCCTCTTCGACGAGACCAAGCGCCTGCTCGCAGAGACCGACGCGCGCGCCGCCGAGTTCTCGCTGATCAATGAAGTGCAGCGCGGGCTCGCCGAGAACCTCGATATGCAGGCCATGTATGACCTGGTGGGCGGCAAGATCCAGGAGATCTTCGACGCGCAGGTGGTTGACATCGCGCTGGTCGACCCCGCTGCGGATCTGATCCAGTTCACCTACACCATCGAGCGCGGCGTGCGCTTCCCGAATGAGTCGATTCCCTACATCGGCCCCAGACGCCATGTCGTCGAGACGCGCGAGCCTTTGGTCTTCAACGACGATCCGGTAGGCAGAGGCAAGGAATTCGGGCAGCCCGGAGTCATCTCAGGCGAAGCGCCCAAGGCTGCCGTCTACGTTCCGCTCATCAGCGGGGGTGAGGCGCGGGGCGTGATCTCGCTCCAGAGCCTCGATCGCGAGAACGCCTTCTCTGAATCCGATGTCCGCCTCCTGATGACGCTCGCGTCGAGCCTCAGCGTGGCCCTGGAGAACGCGCGTCTATTCGATGAGACGAGACGCCTGCTCACCGAGACCGACGAGCGCGCTGCCGAGCTGGCGATCATCAACAGCGTCCAGGAGGGCCTGGCAGAAAACCTGGACATGCAGGCCATGTACGACCTGGTGGGCAACAAGATCCAGGAGACCTTCGACGCGCAGGTCGTCGAGATTGCGGTGAACGACCGCGATGCGGAGCAGCTGCGATTTCCCTACGCCATCGAGCGTGGGGCTCGCGTCTTCAACGAACCCTTCCCGCTAGTAGGTCCCCGCCGCCACGCGATCGAGACGCGGCAACCACTCCTGATGAGCGAGCAGGTGGGCGAACGCTCCGTCGCGCTCGGGCAACCCGCCCCGGTGCATGGGGAGTTCGCCAAGTCCGCCCTTCTGGCGCCGCTGGTGGTTGGCGCCGAAGGCCGCGGCGTGATCTCGCTGCACAACCTCGATCGGGAGGACGCGTTCAGTGAATCGGATGTTCGGTTGCTCACCACCCTGGCCGGCAGCCTGAGCGTCGCGCTCGAGAATGCCCGGCTCTTCGACGAGACCAAGCGGCTGCTGACCGAGACCGACGAGCGCGCCGCGGAGCTGGCGATCATCAACAGCGTTCAGGAGGGCCTGGCAGAAAACCTGGACATGCAGGCCATGTACGACCTGGTCGGGGACAAGATCCAGGAGACCTTCGACGCCCAGACGGTTGACATCGCAATCGTCGACAGGGCGGCGGACGAGATCCGGTTTGCGTACAGCCTCGAGCGGGGGGTCCGGCAGGAGGTCGGAACCTTTCCGTTGATCGGAGTCCGCCGGCGCGTGATGGAAACGCGAGAGCCGGTCGTTTTGAACCGCGATCTCGAGCGCCGCGTGGTGGAAGAGTTTGACCAGCCTGCGGTTCTGTACGGCCTGCCAAGCCTCTCCGCAGTGTTTGTGCCGTTGGCGAGTGGCGGCGAGGTGACCGGCGTGATCTCGCTACAGAACGCCGATCGCGAGGATGCCTTTAGTGAATCCGATGTTCGAGTCCTCTCGACCCTTGCCTCCAGTCTGGCCGTCGCCCTCGAGAACGCGAGGCTCTTTGACGAGACGAAACGGCAGAAGTCAGAGGCCGATGAGCGCGCGGCCGAGCTTGCCCTGATCAATAGCGTGCAGCGCGGGCTCTCCAGCAATCTGGAGATGCAGGCCATGTACGACCTGGTGGGGGACAAGATCCAGGAGATCTTCGACGCGCAGGTCGTCGACATCGGGATCGTGCACGAGGACGAAGGGGACGTTCACTTCCCGTACACCATCGAGCGTGGAATGCGATTCCCGGACCAACCTATTCCGATCCAGGGATTCCGCAAGGAAGTCCTCGAGTCCAAGCAGCCGCTTCTCATCAACGAGGGCGTCTTGGAACGCGTCGAGGCGGCGGGCTACCCGGTGGTCGTCCAGGGCGAACCCGCAAAGTCGGTGTTGTTTGTCCCGTTGGTCGTTGGTGATCACGCGTTTGGCGTCATCTCCCTCCAGAACCTGGACCGCGAGAACGCCTTCACCGATTCAGACGTGCGCGTGCTCACAACGCTGGCGGGCAGCCTGAGCGTGGCGCTCGAAAACGCCCGGCTCTTCGACGAGACGAAACGCCGCGCGGCGGAGCTCGCCATCGTCAACGACGTGCAGCGCGGCCTCGCCGCTCAGCTCGAACCGCAGGCCATGTACGAGCTCGTGGGTGAGCGGGCCAGCGATGTCTTCGACACGCAGGTCGTCGACATCACCGTCTTCGATCTCGAAAAGGACACCATGCGGTCCCCATTCAGCATGGAACGCGGCGTCCGCTACCCGGATGAAGCGCGGCCGATCATGGGCGTGCGGCGACACGTGCTCGAGACACGCCAGCCGGTCCTCATTAACGAGAACCTTCGTGATCGCGCCGCCGAGCTCGGCCAGCCGGTCCCGCTCTTTGGTGAGCCGGCCAAATCGGGGATCTGGGTGCCACTGCTCATTGGTGACGAGATCCTGGGGACGATCTCGCTGCAGAACCTCGACCGCGAGCACGCCTTCAGTGAACGCGACGTGTCCCTGCTCACGACCCTGGCTGCCAGTCTCAGCATCTCGCTGCGCACCGGTCGGCTCCTCGACGAAACCCGAAAGCGCGTCGCCGAGCTGGCGACCATCAACACGGTGGGACAGGCGCTCTCAGCCCAGCTCGAGCTCGCACCGCTCCTCTCGGTCGTCGGCGAAAAGGTCACGGAGTCCTTCGAGGCGGACATCGCCTACATCGCGTTGGTCGATGAGGTGACGTCCACCATCGACTTCCCGTTTTACGTCGAGGCCGGGGTCCACGAGCCGCAGGAACCCCTCGTTCTGGGGGAGGGCATAACCTCTGCGATCATCCAGCGACGAGAGCCGATCCTCCTGAACACCGACGAGGAGGTCGAGGGTGCGGTCAGTGTCGGTACGCCATCGCGCTCCTATCTCGGCGTCCCGATCGTCGTCGGGGATCACGCCATCGGCGCAATCAGCGTGCAGAGCACCACCGAGGAGGGTCGCTTCAGCGAGGCCGATGTGCGGCTGCTCGCGACGGTTGCCGCCAACATCGGCGTCGCCATCCAGAACGTCCGGCTCTTCGAGGAGGCGCAGGAAGCACGGAAGTCCGCGGAGCAGGCCAACGAGGCGAAGAGCTCGTTCCTCGCGGCTATGAGCCACGAGATCCGCACCCCACTCAACGCGGTGATCGGCATGAGCGGACTGTTGATCGACACGACCCTCAACGACGAGCAAAGAGACTTCGCGGAGACCATTCGAACCTCCGGCGATGCTTTGCTAACGATCATCAATGACGTCCTCGACTTTTCGAAGATCGAGGCGGGGCGCGTCGAGCTCGAGCGTGCACCGTTCGTGCTGCGTGACGCTATCGAAGCATCGCTCGACATCCTGGCGCCCGCCGCGGCGAAGAAGGGTCTCGAGCTCGTCTATGCCGTTGACGAGGACCTCCCGGCGATCCTGGTGGGAGATGCGGGCAGGCTCCGCCAGGTCGTGCTCAACCTCCTGTCGAACGCGGTCAAGTTCACCGAGAAGGGTGAGGTGCTGGTAACGGTCGGCGGGTCAGAAGCCCGGCCCGGTACGCGTCGTACGCCCGCCATCTGGGAGATCCGCGTCGACGTGCGCGACACGGGAATTGGCATTCCGGCGAACGCCATGGACCGCCTCTTCCAATCGTTCAGTCAGGTCGACGCGTCCATCGCGCGTCGCTACGGCGGGACGGGCCTCGGTCTCGCGATCAGCCGTCGCCTGGCCGAGCTGATGGGCGGCACCCTGACCGCGGAGAGCAGCGGGGCGTCCGGTCAAGGCAGCACCTTCCACCTAACGGTCCGCATGCCGGTCGGGCGTCCGGATGCCGTGACCGCGTCCAGACCCAAGCGGATCGAGGCGGACCTGAGCGGCCAGACCGTGCTGATCGTGGATGACAACGCGACCAACCGTCGCATCCTCGTCGCCCAGACGGCCCGCTGGGGGATGGTGCCCCGCGAGACCGAATCGCCCGCCGAGGCGCTCGAGTGGCTCGGGCGTGGGGATAGGTTCGACATCGTCCTCTCCGACCTGCTGATGCCGGACATGGACGGGCTCGAATTCGCCGCGCGCATGCCGCACACCAACGGATCGACCACGCCACCGCCGGTGGTCATCCTCTCCTCGATTGGCGTGCGCGACCGCGACGAGGCCGGCGTTGCAGGATGGCTGGCCAAGCCCGTCAAACCATCGGCCTTACATGACACCATCGCGACCGTCCTGTTGGGAGCCGTCGTCGCACAGCCGATGCCTGCACCGGCCCCTTCGGCCGCCGCCGACACGCCTCTTGGCGAGCGACAGCCGCTGAGGCTGCTGCTCGCGGAGGACAACGCGGTGAACCAGAAGCTCGCCCTACGGTTGCTCAGTCAGCAGGGCTACCAGGCCGCGGTGGCGAACGACGGCCAGCAGGCGATCGACGCCGTGGCAAGGGACGAATTCGACGTGGTCCTCATGGACGTCCAGATGCCCGAGCTCGACGGCCTCGAGGCAACGCGCCGGATCCGCAAACACTGGCCTGACCGACGGCTTCGGATCGTAGCCATGACCGCGAACGCGATGGCCGGTGACCGGGAGACGTACCTGGCGGCCGGGATGGACGACTACATCAGCAAGCCCATTCGCCCGGCCGAGCTCACTGCCGCCCTCGAGCGTGCGTGGACCGCGACCGTCGCCAAGCCGCAACATCGGTCCAGCAAGCCGAAGAAACGAACCAAGACGCGTGCGAAGACAAAGGCCAAGGCCAATGTCTGAGGTGCCCGTGCTCGACCAATCGGTCCTCAGTGAGCTCCAGGAGACGACGGGCGACGATCCGGATTTCGTCCGCGACCTGGTCGAGACCTACTTAGGTGATGTGCCCCTCCAGCTGAACGGCATCGATGAGGCGATTGCCGCAAACGACGCAGAGGCGCTGGTGCGCCCAGCGCACACCTTGAAGTCCAGCAGCGTCACCCTCGGTGCGCTGCGCCTGGGGGAGGTTTCGCGAACGCTGGAGATGGCGGGTCGATCCGGCACGCTCGACGCCACGGCGCGCGAGAGCGCCGCAACTGCGCACGCTGAATGGGCCAATGTTCAGCAGGCGATAGACGCGTGGCTGGCGGAACAGGCGAAGCAATGAGCGACCGGGGTACGACGCTCGTCGTCGACGACAGCTCAGTCAACCGCCTGCTTCTCGTGAAGCGGCTCGAGACGCTGGGCCTGGACGTCATGCAGGCCGAGAACGGCGTCGAGGGACTGGCGGTGCTCGCGGCAAACCCGGGCGTCATCGACGTGGTGCTGCTGGACGTGGTGATGCCGGAGCTGGATGGCTACCAGACGCTGGCTGCAATGAAGGCCGACGACGCCATGCGCCACATCCCGGTGCTGGTGGTTTCGAGCGTGGAGGAGCTCGACAGCGTGGTCCGATGCATCGAGCTGGGGGCGACCGATTACCTCACAAAACCCATCAACCCATCGATCCTCGCCGCACGCATCGATGCGTCTCTCGCCGCCAAGCGCCTGCACGACCTCGAGGCGGAGTCGCTCGAGCGCCAGACCGCGCTGAACCGGACCATTCAGCGGCAGAAGGAGGAGCTGAGCCGGTTCCTGTCGCCGCAGGTTGCCGCACTCGTCTCGTCAACGGAGGGGGAGCAGCTGCTGGCGGGCCATCGGCGCGAAATCACGGTCGCCTTCTGCGACCTGCGTGGTTTCACCCATTTCGCGGAGCAGTCGGATCCCGAGGAGATCTTCGGCGTGCTCGCCGAATACCACCGCATGATGGGATCGGCGATCACCGAGCACGGGGGCACGCTCGAGCACTTCGCCGGCGACGGGGTGATGATCTTCTTCAACGACCCGGTGCCCCAGGAGGATCACGTCGAGCGCGCCGTCCGCATGGCGGTGGCGATGCGAACGCGATTCGAGGAGCTGGAGAGCGCGTGGCGCCACCGCGGCTATGAGCTCGGGTTCGGGGTCGGGATCGCGGTCGGCTACGCCACCCTGGGACGCATCGGGTACGACGGGCGCCACGACTACGGCGCCATCGGCAACGTCACGATTCTCGCCTCCCGACTCAGCAGCCAAGCGCAGGCCGGCCAGATCCTGCTCAGCCCGCGCGCGCAGATGATGATCGAGGGCATCGTGGAATCCGAGGACATCGGCGAGCTGACCCTCAAGGGCCTGACGCGACCGGTGCAGGCAACCAACGTCGTCGCCCTTCGCTGACCGCGCATGAGCCAGGCGGCCTTCTCGGCGGCGATCATCGGCTGGCATGACTTCTACTTGGCGGCCGCCGGGGCATCGGCTGCGCTGCTCGGGCTCCTTTTCGTGGGCGTCTCCATCAACTTGGCGGCGATTGCCGCCCACGAGCGACCGGACCTTCGCGCTCGAGCGGGCCTCGCGTTCTCCAACCTGATCTACGTCCTGATCGTCTCGCTGATCCTGCTGATCGCCGATCCCGAACCGCACGGCATCGCCATTGGGTTAGGAGCGGTGGCGGGGATCGGCCTCGTCCGCACAATGCGCGGCCTCTACGTCTCGCTGCGGGTGCAGCACCGATGGCGCGAGCGGCTTCCCATGGTTCGAAGAGTGGGTTGGACGGTAGCGGCGGACCTCGTCATCGCGTGGGTCGCCATCGTCTTCTATGCCGCCTCAGACGCGCGCATTGTCATCCTGCTCGCCGCGAGCGTGCTGATCCTGACCATTGGCGCCGCCGATGTCGCGTGGGAGATGCTCGTCCAGGTGAGCCAGGAACACCGCGCGGGCTAGGCATGGAGCCGCGGCCGCCGCCCGGGAGCACCGCCGCTCGCTGGGACCAGACCTATCGGTCCAGCCGCCCACCGTGGGACATCGGCCGACCGCAGCCAGCATTCGTCCGCCTGGCCGATGTGGGGGAGCTGACCGCGCCGGTGCTCGACTGCGGCTGCGGGACGGGCGAGCACGCGCTGATGGTCGCGGAGCGGGGGATCGAGGTGGTG
>Ga0070707_100002474_pt1 | contig 17607 bp, 22 predicted proteins | sample KBSK5502metaG_FD_65468 | JGI IMG/M metagenome (GOLD analysis project Ga0070707, IMG submission 65468) | Corn, switchgrass and miscanthus rhizosphere microbial communities from Kellogg Biological Station, Michigan, USA - KBS K5-50-2 metaG | ecosystem: Host-associated > Plants > Roots >... | reverse complement strand
GCTGATATGGAGGGTGTTTTGTCAAGTGGGCAGGTGCTATCGCCCAGTCGTTGACGGGGTGGTGGGGCTGCTCGGGTGGGCGTCGGGCGCGACGTCGACGTCGCGTGCGTCAGTCTGACGATGCGGGGATTGGTTACCCCATTGCCCTGGTTGCGTCGCCGGCGTGCGCCGTCTAAGAGCGGGCGTGACCGTGTTGGTTGCCCATAGCGGGATCGCGCGTGCCGGCAGCATCGGCCCGACACCCGCCCGAGCAGGGACCGCTGCGGCGTCTGTTTAGTCGGCCACGGCGGCGGCCCAGAGGAAACAGGCGAGCTCGCGAGCGACGGCGACGGTCGTGACGTTGCCGGGCTTACCGCGGCCGCGTAGGCGCTGCTGCAGGCGGTAGAGCCGATGCTGTGCGCGCCAGGCGATCTGCAGCACCTGCGCAGGCTGGTCTTGCTGGCGGTTGCGCAGGCTGACACCGATGCGCGGCTCGCGCAGGTACTGCCAGGCCGCCTCGACCAGCAGCCGACGCGCGTGGCTCGACCCGGTCTTCGTGATCGCGCCCTGGTGGCGGCTCTCACCCGACTGGTCGAGCGAGGGGACAAGTCCGAGCCAACTCGCCAGTTGCGCGGGTCGGCCAAAGCGGACGAAGTCGCCGATCTCGAGCGCGAGCACCAGCGCCGACAGCGTGTCGATCCCGCGGAAGCAACGCAACCGCGCCACCGTCTCGGCCCACTCACCCTCGAGCGCGATCCGGGAGAGGCGCTCGTCGAGCGCCCGCTTCCGCGCGACCAGGCCGTCGACCGCGGCGAGCGTGTCCAGATAAGCAAGCTCGGCGACGGCCTCGTCGAAGCGCTGGCCGCCGAGCCAGCGGCGGTGACGCTCGTTCCACGTCGTTGGCTCCGGGTAGACACGGCCGTGCAAAAGCAGCAGCTTGGAGACGCGGTGACGGCAGCGCATCAGATCAGCACGCACCTGCTCGCGCGCGCGGCAAAGGTGACGGGCCGCCTCCAGCGCCGGGCTCGGCACCGCGATCGGCTTCAACTGGCCAGCCAGCAGCAGCCGCGCCAACAACTCCGCGTCCTTGCGGTCACTCTTGATCCGATCGCCGCTCGCACGCGGCGTCTTGCTCGGCGCCACCACGCAGACGTCGATCCCGGCCGCCCGCGCCGCCCGGTAGAGCGCGAAGCCGGTCGGGCCCGCCTCGTAACAGACCCGCAGCGGCCGCGGCAGCCCCGCCAGCCACGCAACCACCTCCTCGCTGCCGCCGCCGAAGCGAGCGCGCTGCAACTCGCCGCTCACCAACTCGACAGCGGCGGCGTGGATCGAACGGGCGTGGACGTCGAGCCCCACGCATGTCATCGTTGTGGTCACGGCCGGACCCTCCTCCCTTGTCTGGGGTCAGCCGGAGCCAGTCTCCGGCCAGACAAACCCCCGATCTACAAGCAGAGGGTCCGGCCATAAACCGCCCACGGCAACTCAACCGCCATAGGGTCTAAGCGCTGCGAGCGCCGCCTGCCCGCGGAACGTTCCCATCCGCCGGATCGTAGTGCCCTACTAACGGGGCGTATCGGCGGGGAACCCGCGGTCTCCGCGCTCGGGGGACATTTATGAACGCTCGCCCACGCTAGGGCGATCAGTGATTGAGAGTTGCGCGTAGCGTGCGCTCGAATGGTGAGACGTTCACGACTCGCCCTTCCGCGGCGATGCCCGGCTTGCACAGCGAGATGCGCTCGGCCAGGACGCCGATCGGGCGGCTGCGAGTTTTTGATCCCTCCAGCCAGACCTGGACGCTCGTGCCGACACGCCGGTCTCCCAGATCGCAGCGAAACTTGTCGAGCAATACATAGGCCGAATCACCAGGTCGCGACAAGAGGCGTGCTGGCGCCCGCGATGTAACCATCATGTCGCCGTGGTGGAGGTAGACAAACGGGATTGTCCCTCTGGCGTCGCTCAGGGCTACTTGCGGGTATCCGTTGAGCACGCAGGCCGCGGTCCCTCGATTGATTAGGCGCAGCGCAAGTGGATGAGCCCCCGTTGTGGGAGTAGGCTGGTCAGCCAGACGGACCGCCAGGTTCGCCATCACGCACCGACCGGACCCTGCCTGCACGGGCTGATTCGGTATCAGCGCGGGGGAAGCCGAGAGCAACAGACCTACCGCGAGAACTTTCACGAGGAGCGAACGTTAGTCCACGTGCTCCGGGTGGACATTCGCGAACACTCGCGCAGGCTACGAATGGGCGTCAGCCGTCAGGAGAGCGCGCGCTCAAGCGCAGCACGTCTGTCGGTGCTTCGTGCGACGGGAGCACGACCTCGACTGGCAGCGCGAGCGGCGGCCGCAATCCTCCGACGACCCCGGACGGCTATCCCGTGGCGATTGCCAGTCGCTGTGGCACTACGTCGAACGGCGACACATTCGGGCTGCCGGGATCGATGCGGAGGCAGCAGAGTCCCTTCTTCTTGTCGAGCGTGTACATGATGCTCCAGTGAAGCTGGGGTCCGAGATCGGGCAGGCCCTGGTTCGGCCCACTCTGGAGAAGGCCGTCGAACTCCGTCCCGCTGAACTCAATGAACAGTCTTTGCCTGCTCTTCGAGCGCCCGTCGTGCGTCACGAGAAGTCGTCGCGTCCCACCAGGCGTCCAGATACCTTTCGCCTTTGCCGGGACGCCTTTGAGCGTGAGATGGAACACGTGGTCGCGCCGTTGATAACGCACGTGCACGTCGGGGGGTGAAGCGCAGCCAATGTCCGGGTCGGGCGTGCAAGCTGTAGGAGACGGGAGATCGCGCGTGAACACGCAACCGGTCGGGATTGCCCAAATCCACTGTCTGTCAGGCGGGTAGGAGTGCGCGTTTCGTGCCTCAATTAGGTTCGCGCAGACACGGTCGGGCGGCTGCGCCTTCGCGGCTTTGCGACTGACCGGTGCGGCGCCAGAGGCAGCGGCGATCGTGAGCGCGATGGAGACACATACACCGGTGAAGACCACAGGACGCCTCATCAGAATCCCTTTCCTGCCTTGTCCAAAAGGAACAGATCACATGTTGCCAACCGTGCGTAAAGAGAGCATGTGCAGTCTGTTTGACCTTACAGGCCGGGCGGCTAGAGCTAGCCGAGTAGCTGAACTGGGAGACTGCTCGCGCTCGCCGTGTGCGTCGGACGGAGCTCGTCGCTTCTCACGACCCGCCCGCGCTCGAATCTAGCTCGCGAGGCGCGAAAGGGCTAGACGCTCTTCTGACACGCTCCGCGCTCGGGTGACATTCCCGAACACTGGCGCAGGGAAGCGTCATCCTCCTTGCGCTTACGAGTTGCCTGTCATGCCGCGGAGGCGGTTACTTCGCGTCGACAGTCGTGCAGCAGGCGTAGGCTTTAATCCGATGTATCTCTACGGTCGTCGTTCGTTGCGGCTGACTGTTTGGTTGCTCGCGGGGCGATCGCCGCACCAAGTCTTGGTGATCGTCGGTGGTCTTGGCGTAGCGTTACTTGCGCTCGGGAACGGGGAATCGCAGCAGCTTGTCGGCGCATGCTTCTTGTCACTTGGCGCGTTTGCGTTTGCTTCAACGCTGTGGCTGTCGATGCGCGCAGACGCTAAAGGCGTCAGAGTTGTCAACGCTTTTCGGGTCTACCGAGTACCTTGGAATAAGGTTGATCTGATTGCGAGCGTGCAGAGGGAGCGGGCTCTCTATGCTCCAGGTCACGTCGAGATCCGGCGCAGTGGCACCTGGGCCTTACCGGACGGCTACTCGATCAAAGTCGGCGCAACCGCAGGCTTGGATGACGACGCGCGCGCCGTGGTCGTGGCTGCGCTGCTGGCCGAAGCCCGAGTCCATGGCTTCAATCCTGCGCAGGCCGCCGGTCGCCAGTGGGAGATTTGGCGCACGCCGAGACCGCAAGGGGCTGCGCCCTCTGCAGGAGGACAGTCCGGGTTGCGCCCGCGCCTCGAACAAGAGATCCCCGACCAGGTGCGGTGCGCGATCTGTGGCCGGCATGGACGACCGGTTGAGATGGAGCCATTCGGCCAAGCCGGGGAGCCCGCGTGGTACTGCCGAGACAGCGACGCGTGTAACCGACGAGTAGCCGAGGCTCACCCGCCCGGATGACATTCCCGGAATCTCGCCCAGGCGACAAAACCATCCTCGGTACGGTTCATCCGCAGTGGCCGTTGAACTTGTCGCGGAGATTCAGCCGACAGCTGGGGTCTCAGATACGCCCGATGGCTGGCGCGGGCTCATCGACTTTGGCGAGGAATGGAGCGAAGCAGACGCGGCCCTTGCCTCGCCGCCGGGAGGAGAGGTTCCGATCGGGCAGCCGCTCATGTACGGATGCGAGGTCACGAGGGATGTCGACTCGCCCGGCCGGGTGCGTATCCGTCTCTTCGACCTTGAGGAGCCTCGCGTAATCATGACGCCTGGAGCAGCGTTCACCCTCCGCGACGGCCGAGCCGCGCGTGCAACTGGTCGTCTCGTGAGCGGCACCGTCGGGTGACATTGCCGAACCCTGGCCCAGCCGACAATCGCTTGGGCCGACCCCCGGTAGCCCTTAAGAGCCGTTACTTAGCCCGCGGTTATGGCCGAGTTGCGTGCCCCTCCTTGCTCGCGCTCAACAAGGAAGCCGGCAAGCACAGGTACACAAACCGCCCACGCGACGAGCAGGTCGGACGAGCCATCGCGCGTGAACGCCCATGCAGGGAGCACGGCTACGAGTGGACTTAGTAGCAAGGCGACCAGGTGAGGATGCCAACCGCCGACGCGACGCCACAGCCAAAGCGCCGCGCCATAGACGACGAGACCGGGCAGCGTCAGGACCCAGAGAAGGAAGCCGAAGTAGAAGCCGAACCCGATCCCTTCTCCGATGGCGACCGTCCAGCCGTCCCGGCCCAGGCTGTCGGCGAACGCAACGGCCATCGCACCGAGCACGCAGGCGCTGCCTGAGACGAACAGCGTCCGCCCTAGCGTCGATCGCATTCTTTGAATCCGGCGCATGATCTAGTCGCAGAGGAACAGTAACCGCGAAACAAGCCAGAGGTGCCATACCGCTAATCAGGGTGCATTCCGGAACACTGGCGCAGACCAGCTGGATCTACGTCGATGGCAGAATCGCTCCCGTGACGGACCGCGATGATTATTTCCGCCTACTTATCGGCCGCGCCGGCGGACCCCTGCTAGGGGACGTGTATGCGGTGCTCGATCTCTCGGGTCCGGCCGCCGCTGCTGTGAGATCCGTCCGTGCGCAGTACTCCTACGATTACCTCGGCGCGATGCCGGTCGAGATCACGGTCGCTGGTTCAGGGGGAGTCGGACCTCCAAGTCAACGGGACGATCCGCGTCCATTCTTCGCCGCCCTTGACGAGATCGTCGAGTCGACCGCGCCGATACACGGACGCCTCAACAGGACTCTCCGATTTCCGGGCACTGACGTCTTTTATGTTCAGCCTGAAGACCCGCAGCGGATCGTCGCGCTCCATGAACGGATCGCAACCTGCGGCATCGAATTCGAGCCGGCTGAGTTCCCGTTCGTTGCGCATTGCACCTTGACGCAACCCCCAAACCCGGCGCCGACGGATCCCACCGCCCCCGAATTGCAGTTGGACGCTGAGTTCACCGCGGACACCTTGTCCGTCTACCAGATCGAAGCGTTTCCCTTGCTCACGCTGCGCTACCGAGGATATCTGCAGGGCTCCAGCTAACCCGGGCCAGGCCCCGTCGGGGGACATTCCCGAACACCGGCCCAGGTTGCACGCCTCTCGCCTGACACGACCAGTGCCGTCGGACGCCAATAGTGTCGTACCTGTGCTTGCCCCCGCGTCACTTCTTCTCGTGCACGGCGCCGGAAGCCGGCCATGCGTGTACGACGATTGGTTTTCTGCGTTTCCGACGCTGACCGTCGGGGCGGTTGACCTTCAGGAGGGATTGGCCGTAGAGGAAGCCTCGATGAGTGACTACGCCGATCGCGTCGTCGCCGCGGCTCGCACCATTTTGTTCGCTGCCACGCACGGATGCCGCAGGAATATTTCGCCTGCGGTCCAGCTGACGGTCGGCGATCGCGAACGCGAGCTTTTAGCTCTGTGTTAGGGACCCGTTAGGAGTTCGCCGCCGCTCGGCTCTCGCTCGATTCACCGGTCAGTATGTGGAGATGAACCAGCGCCTACTGGCGGCGGCGGTCGCCGTGTCCGTCTGGTCGGTCGCCGGCTCGACGTCGGCGAGTTACCGACCTCCGCCTGGAGATCTTTCGCCTTCGTGGTCGCCGGACGGCGGCGGGGTGGGATACACGAGTTTCCGCGAGCCGAGCGGATTGCATGTCCGTTACGTCGCGGATGGGCTTGACCGCCTTTACGACGAAACGCGTGTGCAGCTTGGCGGCACCTCGCTTTCGCCGGATTGGCGATTCGTCGCGACGGTCGAGCCAACTGGCCCACCGCCTGCAGCTTCCGCTCTGACGGTCGAGCGTCTCGATGGATCCGACCGCCGCGTGCTCGGTGATGCGATCTACAGCGCGGTCGCATGGTCGCCTGAATCGAGCCGGATCGCGTTCGACCGTGGCCCGTCTCTGCCAGGAACCCTGTACACGGTGGCTCTCGACGGGACGGGGCTCACCAAGGTGGCCGACGATGCGAACAATCCTGCCTGGTCGCCAGATGGCACGCGCATCAGCTACGAGCAACGCGGGACCCTTGTGATCGCACAAGCGGACGGCCCGGGCTCTGAATTCCGCGTCTCGGAGCCTGCGAACTCGCCGCCGCAGTGGGCACCAGACGGCTCGGCCATTGCTGTGACGGTGTGGCGCGGCAACCGGTGGAACGTCGACGTCGTCGATGCGGCAACAGGAGACATCCGGAGCTTTCCCGCGGACATCGCGGCAAACGAAGAAAGCGTGCTCTCATGGGCGCCGGATTCGCGAATGGTGCTCTATTCGATCGAAGTCCACACAGCGCAGGACGCGACACCGGGCGTCCGCAGCCTCGACGTCAGGACAGGAGAGCAGAAGACGATCATCGCCTCGGGCGGAGACGCGCATTACTCACCGGATGGCTCGAAGATCACCTTCGTCGCGGTGGGGGATTGCCCAAGCTCAGGGATCTACGTCGCGAACGCCGACGGCAGCAACGCGCGACGCCTCACGAACGCCTGTCACAAACCACCCCCGCCGCCAGAGGTATACATCGCTCCAAGGACCGCCGCCTACGGCCAAACCGTCCGGTTGAGCGGCTGGTTCCCACCGGGTTCCGCAACCTCGTCCGTGCGGTTGATCGACTTCGGCAGCCGCTCCTGCACGCCGACCTCGGCAGCTACGAGAACCGTTGTAACGTCGAGCGGGGGCCGATGGTCGTACCGATTCCGACCATGCAAGAACGGAAACCTCAACATCTATTCCGACACGAGCGAAACAGGTGCCGCGGTCCGGGTCAAGCCTTACCTGCACCTAGACCGTCTCGCAGGGCATTCCTACGAAGCCACTGTGCGAGCGGGAGCGCCACTTCGCGGCAGCACCCTTCTGGTTGAGGTTCAACGCGGCAAAATCTGGGTTTCCGTGCGCAAGCTCATACCGATCCAGCCTGGCTATACAGCAACAAGGACATTCGTCTTTCATTCACACAAACGAGCGAAGCTCCGCGTCGAGCTGCCCAATCCGATCGTCAAGTTGGCCAACCCGAACGAGACCATTGTCGGCGCCTACGCCCCGGCAACGAGCAACGTCGTCGTCACGCCAGCTCGCTGAGGTCGAATCGAAGACGCCCCCGATCAAACCGCCAGCCGCTGCCACGTGGGAGTCCGGCTAACGGTCGTCCAGGCAGAAGACTTGCCGAGCGGCTGATCCTCACCGAGAATACGGCTGTGGCTTCCGGTGTAACTCAGCCGGTTGATCGGCTCCGGCCGTCGGCAGCCGACAGAGATCGCGCGGCTGAACTCTTACGCCGAGCTTGCTTGGACCAGCGCTTGTCCGCTGAGACGTTTTCGGGTCGGCTTGACCTCGTGTACGCCGCTCGGACGCGGGCCGAACTCGACAGGCTCCTCGGTGACGTTCCAGAACCTCGGCTGCTCCGGCGCCTTGTCCTCGCCGGCGTCACCTGGCTGTCGAGCTGGTCGAACGACGTCCGTGCGGCTTGGCGCCAGCCTCGCACTCCTCGGTTGGTTCTGCCGAATCGCGATCAAGTGTTAATCGGCCGATCAGCGGCATGTGACTTCGTCATTGCGGACGGGACAGTTTCCGCCGAGCACGCTGTCCTGATGCACATTGACGGCGATTGGACGCTCCGTGACAACGGCTCGACCAATGGGACGTACGTGAACGGCTTGCGGGTCGTCGACGAGATGCTTGTCCGGGCGGGGGATGAATTGGCGCTCGGATATAGCCGGTTCATACTCGCGCCGCCTCGCCCATAACGATCCTCGTCGGGGGACATTCCCGAACACTGGCGCAAGCGGGCGTCTGCGCACTAGTCGGCAGATCCGACGTCTTGGTCCCACTCGTAGTCCTCAACCCGTTGGTGGATCGGAACGACGTTGATGTGGGCACGTCGACCCTCTCCGATCAGCGTATCGAGGACCTCTTGGGCATGGCTCTCTATGAAGAAGCCAGCGACCTGACTCACCTCATCCGCCTCGTTCGGCACCTCAACGAGGTACACCGCGATGGGTGGCGTGTAGTCCGGGGGCGGCGTCTCCATTTTCCCACAGAGTAGTGCTCGCTCGGGTGACATTCCCGAACACTGGCGCAAGCGACCGCTGGGGTCCCGTAGCGGCTCTAGCTGCTCGTCGAACTGGACGTCAGGGGTTAGGAACGCACCCGCGGCTCGTGTAGAGGCCGCCGTACCCGGCGTGGTTGAGGAAGCCGAATGCGACCGGCTTCCGAGTCGCGTACGAGCGAACGGCGATGGACGCAGCGGCAAACCCGCGCCGATCCCAGACGGCTCTCGCCCGGATGAGCAGTTGCCCACGCGCAACGCACGTGAACGTGTGCAGCCGGTCCGGCGGCCCCCGAAGTCCTACGTGGCTCAAAGGCGCAAAGGTACTCGTGTCGCGACATCGCTTTTGATCGACGAAGACGCCCTTCTGCTGGTTCTGGAATGTCGCGGAAAGGATGAAGGCCAAGGCGCTGCTGTGGTTCGCGTTGCCGGTCGACACACTGAGCTGAGCTGGATAGGTGCTTGGCCCCGTGAAATTCGGGCTGTAGCTAAGGAGGAAACCGCTCTTCCCGTGCAGTTCCGGGACCGTGCAGACGACCGTCGAGTCCTGAACGGTTTGCGCGAGGCTATTCCCCGCGAAGGCCGACTCGCCTTCGACACGACCCACGAGCGGGAAGCCGACCGCGAGCAGGACGACCGCCGCAAGCAGCGAGATAGCCGCGATTCCGCCGAGAACACGCATCGCACCTTCGCCCCTTCGACCGCGTCCACTACCTGACCAACGGTGCCAGTCTACCCGGCGTTCTGCCCGGGATATGTCATCGCAAACGGGACGCCGCGGGCCGGAGCTGTCAAGGGACATTCCCGAACACTCGCGCACCGAAGCGTGCTTACCGGCGTCGTTACGTAATCGTGAGCCCGACGACCCACTTAGGGTGCGTCGTATCGACGATAACGACAAGTGTTGCTTTGTAGGTACCTCCGGGCGGCCCGAGGATTGGGATCGTGGCGTCTCGGATCACGACGATCCAGGCGAGGTCACCGACTTGGAGTGGCGCGATCGGTGTCCAGCCACGGCCTGGCGGAAGCGGATCGAACGGCCCTGGGTGGCCGGTGACGCGCACCAGATAGACGCCCACCGCGTGGCCGTTGACGAAGCCGAGCCGTTTCACGATCCGCTTCGCTCGAGTTGCCGACACGGGCAGCTGGACTGGAGCGCCGGTGGGTTGCCCGACCTCAACCGATTGCGCCGTAAGACCGTCGCGCACGTCGCTCGGCAGAGCAACCGTGCCAGCTGCCTCCACCGCAGTCGCGGTAACTAGTAGAACGAAGGCGGCAACAGCGACTGTGAAAACCCGCACAACGCTGATGACGCCAAATGAGCGTCCCTGTTAGTCGGCGTTCGCTGCCTAGCTGCGAACGTCGCCCCGACGGTTCCCTCGTCGGGGGACCTTCCGGAACACTGGCGCAGCAGTCGGTGCTCGTCCCCGCGCCGGTCGCCCGGCTAGGTTTCTCGAGGGAGCGGTGTGGACTGACTCGATCATCGCTGTTGGCGCAGTCGGCGCGATCGTCTGGGTCGATGGCGAGGCTGAGGCTGCGGGCTTCGCGAACCTCGAGACGCGAGAGCCAATGACCCCGCGACACCGCACGCGCGTCGGCAGCATCGACAAGACCTACATGGCTGTTGTCGCGGTGACGGTCTTCGATGACCTCGACGTGCCGGCGGCCCGCTGGGTGCCGCAGCTTGACGAGCGGATCACGTTGCGGCATCTGCTCTCGCACCGCAGTGGCCTCTTCGACTACATGTGGGACGGCGAAACGTATGAGCGGCTTGCGTTTGGCCCGCCTGCGCTCGCGGATCCGGAAGCATTTCTGCAGGCTGCGCTGCGGTATCCGCTGCGCAATTTCGGCGACCTTTCGTACTCGAGTTCGAACTATGCCGCTCTCGATTTGATCCTCGAGCGCGCAACCGGAGAATCGCTCGGCGACCTTCTGCAGAAGCATGTGTTCGAGCTGTACGGGCTTCGGCGCACGACGTTCCAAACTGGGCTCGACGTGCCCCCCGATGTCGCGCACGGGTATGCGTTGAAGGGCGGCACGTTTCCCGCCGTCGACTCACCGCGTGATGTGTCTCCGTACTGGACCGACCGCTCGATCGCCGCCGACGTCGCCGACCTCGCGTCGTTCTTCGGGCAGCTCTTCCGCACGCGACCGGAGATGGTGGATCGCGGTCTGGGCGTCCGCGCGTACGACCACCCGCGCGGCACGGTCTACGGCCACGGCGGCACGATGGCCGGCTACACCGTGCAGCTTCGCGCGACGCGGGACGGTGAGCACATCGTCATCGCGGCCGCAAATTCACACAGCATCCCCGTGATGCGTACGATCGCCGCGACGGTGCAGGACCTCCTCTAGGCGTCATTCAGCGCGTCGGGAGCGAGGGACATTCCCGAACGCGGGCGCAGGCGACAAACTCTTCTAGTCGAAGTAGCCGCGCGCCAGCAGCGTGATCGCGACGAGCCCGACAGCGATCACGATCACGCCGACCACGATCAGAATCGTCCTGCGTTCGTGACCCGGTGCGTCGTCGCGAGGCGGGATCATGAGAACTACCGCGAGCGCTTCCCGTACCGTCTTCCACATTGGGCGAGGGAAGGCTACCGGCATCTATTCGGCAAACCCTTCTAGGCCAAGAGCCAGACGGCGCGGGGGCGTTCCTGAACACCGGCAGAGCCGAAGCAGCTCGCGCTTAGCCGACAAGTGTTTTTGGAAGCTGCCCGATGATCGCCGCTAGCGTCTGCTGTGGCGTCTGAGCGGAGGTGTCTAGCCAGAGACCTAGGCCCACCATCTCTTTTCGCATCACCGCATCGAGGTGGCTCCAGATGTGGCCGACCCCCTTGAACAGGCGACCCTCATCGCGAGCGAGTGCGATCTCCAAGGGCGGGCTAAGAAGCACGAGTCGAAGCGGACGCGTCTGCAGATCGGTCAGATAGTTCTCGAAACGCTGACGTTCAACCACCGTGTCGTCTATCACGGGAACGATTCGCGCCGTGGCGAAACTGTCAGCCAGGAGGCTCACGTTTCTTGTGCGTAACCGCAGTTGGCGGAGCGCCTCCTCACGCGGCTCTTCTTGAGGATGAAGGCCGCCCGAGACGATCAGGTTCTGGATTTCATCGGCTTCGATATGTGCGCCGAGTGGAAATTGCGAGGCGAGTAGTCGGGCTACCGTTGTCTTGCCAGCGCCCGGAATGCCCGAGATGAGGAAGACGCCCTCCACCGACCCGGAGCCTAAGGCCGAAAGCGATTCGGTCGTCATAAATAGCGACCCCGCTGAGGAACAACCCGTTCCGAAGCTTCCCTTGGCCTCTGAGAACCTGAATGGGCGTCTCTGCCTTGTTCCCTGGCATCGCCAAAGTATCGCCGTTCGGGGGACATTCCCGAACACTGGCGCACGGGACGGGTGCGTCGCCGATGACCCGGCCAGCAAGGATGTCGCATCGGTTCATCTAACCGCAGTAGGCCAAACGCCTATTGCCGTGGGATCGTAGTGTCGTAGGATCGTGCTCGAAGTCGCGGCTTGCGGCCGTGGGCCCTACTCCGAGGAGGTCGACGTGTTGAGATCACGTTCTGGGATTGCAGGTCTGGGCGGCATCGGCTTCGCTGTCTTGACGTTCGTAGGCTTGTTCGTTGCAAACCCGCCCGGCGGTACCTACAAGGCGCACGACGCGGTGAAGTACGTGGCGAGAGGACATCACGTCGCCGTCTTCGTCTCGCTCTACCTGCTGATGCTTGCCGTGCTGGGCTTGATCGCGCTGGTCGCATACTTGCGCGACGTTGTCGGTGCGAACCCGACGGGCATCCGTGTCGGTCGGCTCTTCGCGTGGCTCGGCCTCGCGAGCGCGATTTCATTCGCCGCCGGCTGGGGCATCGTTCTCGGCAACGCGATCGCGCACGCCTATGGCGGTCGGGACGTCGTCGTTCCACCGACCACGACCTATCTCGCGAGCGAGCTCGGTGCGGTGCTGATTTGGGGACCGGGAGCGATCCTTCTCGGCTTCGCGCTGGTCGCCCTCGCGTTCGGCACACCGGGGACGTTGCCGGGATGGCTCCGCGGCGCCACCGTCATCGGCGGTATCGGCGGGATTCTGGGGCCGGCGTTCTTCCCCTCGCTCCTCATCCTGATCTGGGCACTCGTCTTCGGGATTTGGCTCGTCCTCGCCGGCCGGCGAACAGAAGTCGCGGCGCCCGCCGCACCCGCGATCGGCTGAACTCCAGCAAAAAGTCTGCCTACGATGCACGGTCCCCTTCGCCTCGGGGGACATTCGCGAACGCTTGCGCAGGCCAGCGGGAGGCACCGCGCGCGGGTTGCCGCTTATGCCGGGACGGCGACGAACCAGCGGCCATCTTCATCGTCGAGCCAGCGATCCAGCCGCAGGCCCGCCTCGGCCAGGGCGGCACCTAGCTCGTCAGCGTCGGAAAAGACCCACATCGCGAATGGGTGTCGCCAGTGCCGCGGTCCGCTCACGTAATCGACTTCGCCGTAGACCACCTGCCCGTCAATTCTCTCGACGCGCAGCCGCGATGTGACCGTTCCGAGTTGGCGATCCGTCTCCTCGGCCCGCCAGCCCAGCGGAAGACCCTCGACAACGACCAGATCTGCATGGCGTCGACAGGTCGCAAGGAATGCTCGCCGCTCCCCGGACGCGTGCGTGTTGATGAGGTTGCTGGCAAGGACGGCAGCGTCGAAGCGCCGCCCGAGATCGAGCCGCTCGATCCGCGCGTGGACCGTCGCTCCGTTCTGGACATAGGCGAGCATCTCAGCTGACTCATCAACTGCCGTAACTTGGTAGCCAAGTCGGACAAGCTGGCGTGTGATCCGGCCAACGCCACAGCCAAGCTCAAGGATCGAGCCGCCCGCGGGTAGCGCCTGCGCGATCAGTGCGCCCTCGCCCAGCTCCGGAAGAAGCGCGTACAACTGGACGGAGCTTCCATCGCGCGCAACGCTCACGGGCACCATGCTCGCGCAAACAGCTACTCGTCCGTGCTTGACCAGCCCGCGGCTCAAGGGACCTTCGCGAACACTGGCCCAGGCGATGACGGACGCCCCTCTCTAGAGATTCCTCATCCGCCACCAAGCATCAGACCTAAGGTCGAGAGGTAGCTCACTCGACTCGGGCTCAAGCCCAAGCTTCTCTAGGTGGTCGGATATCCGTCCCTGAGCGACGTGGGCAGTCGAGAGCCGTACACCGCCAATCCGCTGAGCTTCGTGGGCATCGCAGCGCTGCGGCCAGATCAGGACATGTACTGCGTGAACCAGTCGAGCATGGGCTGCGGGCGGCGCTGGAACTCGAGGTAGCCGTCGAATCGGGCCGTAGTGCCCTCGATCCACCGCAGCTTCTTGTCGGCCACGGGAATGTTGTCGTACATCGCCTGAACGTCGCTCGGGTCGGTGACGCTGTCGCGACGAACCTGGTAGAGGAAGGTCGGCACGCGGACGTTCTTGGCCCACTCCTGCGGGATGCGCTGCTCGAGCCCAACGCTGGTGTTCAAGCGGATGAGAGTGTCGAAGTCGTCGAGGCGATCGCCGAGGCCAAGCAAGGCCAGCCGGCGCTCCACGATGTACCGCGGGGTGACGGGCTGGGGCGACACGAGGCAGCGCACACCGTCAAACGCCTCGGGAAAGCGCGTCATCGCGGCGAACGTGGAGACGCCGCCCATGCACCGGCTGAACAGCCCGATCGCCATGTCGCGCGTGTCCGAGCGCGTCCGCGCATACGCCAGCGACCCGACGACGTCACGGCTTTCGGTGAACCCGTGGGTGGTAACTCCACCGTTGGCTGCGCTGCTTAAGCCGTGGTTGCGCAGGTCGTAGGCGATGACGTTGTACCCGTTGTCGTGCAGGATCTTGTAGTCGGGCACGAGGTCGACGTCGAATCCGTTACCGCTGGGCGCCCAATCCGCGTGCCAGGGCTGCAGGTCGGCGGGCATCCCGGAGCGGCTGAAGCCCAGGGGGTGGTTGGCGATGATCAGCTTGCTCGACCCTTGCACAGGGATGAACCAGCCCTCGAGCGGCACGCCGTCACACGCGGGGAAGGTGACGTCCTCGTACTCGAGGCCGTGCTCGGACGGTGAGTGGAGGACCGGGGCTCGGCGCAGCCAGCTGAACCCGTCTGCGAAGCGATGCAGCGCCTCGTCGAGCTGTGCTTGCGAGGAATCGACTCTGCCCTGTACGACGGTCATGGGCACTCCTTTCCGTTGCGATCGGAACCTCGCTCGGCGTCGAGCTCGTCGGCGCCGTCGAGGATCGTGCCGGCGATTTGGCGCTCGTCCGCGACCCAGATAGCGCGCGCCTCGAAGCCTGCGTTTGGCGGCGAGGCGCGAGCCGTGTTCTGCGAACCGCTGGGCTTACTTTTGCTCGGTCGCGGTCGGTGAGATGGGATTCATGGCTTGCTCCTTCGTCGGCTCGCGTTATCGGGGGAGTCCGAGTTGCTTCGCCTGTAGCGCGGTGTCAAAGAAAGCGGAGATGACGATGAGCTGGTCGCCCTCCCATTTGCTGGTCTGGGCGAACTCGAGGTCGAAGGCGTTCCGGTCGGCGGGATCTCGTGGCCGTCGGGCAGGGTCATCTCTCCGGTGAAGGTTCCGGTGGCGTTGGTGACGACGGTGATCCAGTCGCCGTCTCCGAACTGGATCGGGTACGGGGTGTGCACGCGGATGTCCGGGAATATCCGTACGAGCTGCTTCATCGCCGCGCCGTGTGCCTCCCGCCCGTAGATCGGTTCTGCGCTCCCGGGGATTTGCGCGGTCATGTCCGGGTGATGGAGGGGCTCGAGCGCTTCCCAGTCGCGCGCGTTGAAGAGATCGTCACCCTTCGCCATGAGCGCCAGCAGGCGCTCGGTCCGGCTCGTATTTCGGGTTGTGGTTGCCATGAGGGCTCCTTCAGTTGGTGGCCTACGACCTTTGCGATCTCATGCTATCGACGCTAACATATGACCGACATCATCGATTAGTAAACACGGTAACGCGATATTGTTTTCGCTGATGTCATCGAGGAAGCCGAAACCGGACGCTCGAGCCCGCATCGTGCGAGCCGCCACCGAACTGCTCGCCAGCGGCGGACGCAACGCGGTAACCACGCGAGCAGTGAGCGCCGCCGCCGGGGTGCAACCGCCCACGATCTATCGCCACTTCGGCGACATGCAGGGCCTGCTCGACGTGGTCGCTCGCGAGACGCTCGCCGTCCACGTAAGCGAGCAGGCGACCCGCGCGCTGACGAACGACCCGGTCGAGGACCTACGACGAGGGTGGGATCTCCACATCGCGTTCGGCCTCGCCCACCCGGACGCGTTCGCGCTGCTCTACAGCGCTCCGTCCGTCGCCGCGTCCGTCTCAGCGATACACGAAGGCGTTGCCGTGCTGCACGGGCTCGTCGCCCGCATCGCCCAAGCCGGGCAGCTCAGCGTCGACGTTGCTCACGCCACCGACCTGATCCACGCGGCGGGCACCGGCGTCACCCTCACTCTCGCCGCCACCGCACCCGAGGAACGCGACCCCCGGCTCTCCGAAACCATGCGCGAGGCGATCCTCACCGCCATCACCGTCCCAGCCTCCGCCGAGGCCCCAAACGGAAGACCCGACGCGGCACCAGCGCCCGAACGGGTCGCGGTGCACGCCGTCGCGCTCCAGGCACTGCTCACCGAGACACCCAGCGTCCTCTCCCCCGCAGAGCAACAACTGCTCAGCGATTGGCTAGACCAACTGGCGACGGCGACGAGTCCCGGTGGCCCAATGCGGCGGGCTAGCGATACACGTAGATCCTAGGCTCAGCCCCTCACCATTCAGCAGCTTGGTGTCCGCGTGCTGCCGCCAACACGCCGCGTCAGGCGAGTTTCTCGATGCCGAGCAGTGCGGCCAATCCAAGCAGGGCGAGCCCGGCGAGTTGTTCGGCGCGCTCGCGCAGCGTCTCGTTCAAACGCGCCCCCAGCCGGAGCCCGATCTGGGCGAACAGGAATGCTTGCGCGCCGATGAGGACGACTGCAAGCCAGAGGGAGAGATGGAGAAGGCCGATTGTGAACCCGATCGCCAGCTCGTCCAGGCTGATCGAGAGTCCGAGCGCGAGCAGCGCGAGGCTGTGGCCGCTGGCGAGTTGGCCCGCCTTTTCGCCTTCGGCTTCGCCTTCGTGGAGGAGCATCCAGGCGCCGAGCAAGGCGAGCACGCCGATCGCGACGTAGTCGGCGGCATCGCCGACGAGCGTGCCGAGTGCGTGGCCGACAAGGAGGCCGACGACGGGCATCGCCATCTCGAAGCTCGACATCAGGAGGCTGACTCGCAGCCGCGCCTGCGGCGGCAGGCCGTGGATGCCGAGCGCGGCTGCGACGGCGAAGGTATCCAGGCCGAGCGGCAAGACGAACAGGATCAGCTTGAACACGGGCCGGACGAGGCTATCCGCCGCCGGTCGCGGAGACCGGAGACGTCTTCGAGACGCTCGCGTTCTTCCCCTCCGCCACGGACGGCGGGATCCTGGCGTTCACGGCCACGCTGCGGGCGCACAGCATCCTGAGGGCCGATCCGACCGACTGACCCAGCCGGACGAGACCAGAGGCTGGACGTTCAATCGACGCCGAGTGGGCACTAGGGTTCCGCTCGTGGTCGAGCCGCTGCTCGATAATCCGCGGTCGCTGACGGCAAAGGTTGCTGCGGTGCTCGGCGGGAAGGCGATCCTGCGGCCACAGCTGACCGGCTTTCTGAACTCGCAGTTCGACCCGTTCCTGAACCAGCTGTTCGCCGCGGGCCCGGTCACGCCTCGTGAAGCTGCCGAAGCGCTCGAAGGGCGCCCGGGTTTCATCTGGCTTGCCGACGAGCCGAGCCGGAGCGATCTCGGTGCGCCGGGAGCGGAGAACCTGGTGTCGGCTGTGATGCACGGGATGACCGCAGCGACCGCCGCGCCTGCAGCGGCGCCGCAGATCGATTGCGAGATCGTCGAGGTACGCTCGCACAGCGAGCTTCGCGC
>Ga0070707_100002472_pt1 | contig 17611 bp, 14 predicted proteins | sample KBSK5502metaG_FD_65468 | JGI IMG/M metagenome (GOLD analysis project Ga0070707, IMG submission 65468) | Corn, switchgrass and miscanthus rhizosphere microbial communities from Kellogg Biological Station, Michigan, USA - KBS K5-50-2 metaG | ecosystem: Host-associated > Plants > Roots >... | reverse complement strand
GTACTCGGCGCACAGCGCCTGGTTGGCGAAGCTCATGTCCATCACCGCGGCCGGATGGCCCTCCGCCGCGCCGAGGTTGACGAGCCGGCCCTCGGCGATGAGGTTGACCTTCTTCCCGCCGAGGTCGAACTCCTGGACGTTCTCGCGCGCCTCCCGGACGTGCCCTTCGGCCATCTCGCGGAGCGCCTTCAGGTCCAGCTCGGCGTCGAAGTGGCCCGAGTTGGCCATGATCGCCCCCTCGCGCATCGCCGCGAAGTGCTCGCGGCGGAAGACATTGACGTTGCCGGTCGCGGTCACGAACAGCTCGCCCCACGGCGCCGCGTCGGCGGCGGTCATCACCTGGAAGCCGTCCATCAGGGCCTCGAGCGCCCGAACCGGGTCGACCTCGATGATGGTGACGTGGGCGCCCATCCCGTGCATCCGCGACGCGATCCCCCGCCCCACCCAGCCGTAGCCAGCGACGACGACCTTCCGACCGGCGAGCAGGATGTTCGTCGCCCGGATGATCCCGTCGACCGTGGACTGCCCCGTCCCGTAGCGGTTGTCGAACAGGTGCTTGGTCAGCGCCTCGTTGACGGCGACGACGGGGAAGCCGAGCGCGCCGTCGGCGGCCATCGCCTTGAGGCGGATCACGCCGGTCGTGGTCTCCTCCGTTCCGGCGAGAACCTCCTTGACCTGGTCGGGCCGGCTGCTGTGGAGGAGCGACACGAGGTCGCAACCGTCGTCCATCGTGATCTGGGGATGCGTGTCGGCGACGGCATTCAGGTGGGCGTAGTACGTGTCCCGGTCCTCGCCGCGACGGGCGAACGTCCCAATCCCGTACTCGGCGACGAGCGCCGCGGCGACGTCGTCCTTGGTCGACAGCGGGTTCGACGCCGCCAGCACCACGTCCGCGCCGCCGGCCTTGAGCGTCCGCATCAGGTTCGCGGTCTCGGTCGTGACGTGGAGGCATGCCCCGATCCGGAGGCCGTCCAGCGGCCGCTCGCGCGCGAACCGCTCGCGGATGAGCCGGAGGACCGGCATCTCGCGCTCGGCCCATTCGATCCGGCGGATGCCCTCATCGGCCAGGCCGAGGTCGGCGACGTCGTGGGCTGGCGGGATCGACGAGGCTCTGCGGGCCGGAGCGGCGGTGTCGGTCATCGGCTGTCGATCTCCCTGCGGGCGAAGAGGCGCCGCAAGGGCGCGGTGAGGTCGGCCCACGGCGAGCCGACCCGGTGGCCGAGGCGCTCCTCGAACCGGACGTGCTCGGTGTAGCCGAGGCGGCGATAGGCCTGCAGCGCGGGCGGGTTGTCCGACCGGACGTTCAGCACGACCTGGTCGCACGTGCGCAGCAGATCGGCGGTCACGGCGCCCGTGACGGCGGTCGCGAAGCCGCGACCGCGGTAGTCGGCGTGGGTCAGGACGTTGCCGACGACGGCCAGTCGCGCCCGCGGGCTGACCACGTGGGTGCCGGCTGCGGCGATGAGGCGGCCACCGACCCGGATGCCGTAGTAGACGCCCCCGGCGATCGCCGACGACGGCAGCCACGACGCGAACCCGAGCTGGTAGAGCCGGTTCAGCTCGCCGATGTCGATCGGCAGCAGCCGCCGGACGTCGGCCGGATACGGTCGGAAATGCACCCGGTCGACCCACATCCGGACCATCTGTGGCCCCGGGTCGAGGCGATAGAGCGCGGTGACCGCGTCGATCGCCTCCGGCAGCACCGCCACGTAGGCCGCTCGCGGTCGGACGACGTCGCGGAGGATCGCCTCGATCCCGTCGGGACGGCCCATCACGAACAGCGGCTGCGGCGTCAGGCCGGAGTACTCCAGCGCGAGGGCCACCAGTCGATCGCCGTCGTAGGCGCCGCCCCAGCGGGTCTTGCCGAACTCGCGGTCCTCGAGGTCACAGATCGCGTAGGCGGCGAGGAGCCGGTCGGTCTCGAGAAACGAGCGGAGCTCCCTGCGGTCGCGGAGCGGGCGCGTCGCGAGGGCACGCGCGTGGCGGGTCGTCGCGGCGACGCTGGCCATCAGCCGGCCGCCTGGAGAGGTGCGGTCTCGGGCGGCGCCCCGGACGGCCCCGACGACTGGCCGCGCGCGGCGGCGTGGCGCAGGTTCGCCGCAACGACCGCTTCGGCGAGGCCATCCGCGAACGGCGGCCGCACCACGCCCTCCTCGGTGACGATCGCGGTGATCAGCTCAGCGGGCGTGACGTCGAACGCCGGGTTCCGGACGTCGGTGCCAGCTGGCGCGATCCGGACCCCGCGGACGAAAAGAACCTCGTCCGGCGGCCGCTCCTCGATCTCGATCGCGGCGCCGTCGGACGTCGCGAGATCGATCGACGACGTCGGCGCGCACACGAAGAACGGAATGTCGTGGCGGGCGGCCAGCACGGCAAGCGGGTACGTCCCGACCTTGTTCGCCGTGTCGCCGTTCGCGGCGACCCGGTCCGCGCCGACGATCACCACGTCGACCTCGCCCCGGGCCATCAGCGACCCCGCCGCGACGTCCGGGATCAGCGTGTGGGGAACCCCGGCCTGCTCGAGCTCCCAGGCGGTCAGCCGAGCGCCCTGGAGGTACGGCCTCGTCTCGTCGACCCAGACCTGGATCTCGCGCTCGGCGTGATGCGCGGCCTGGACGATGCCGAGCGCCGTCCCGAACTGGCCACACGCCAGCGGCCCGGTGTTGCAGTGGGTCAGGATCCTGAGCGGCCCGAACTCGCGGACCGGGAGCGCGGCCAGGCCGAACTCGGCCAGGCGGCCATGGTCGGTGGTCGCCTCCGACACGATCGCGTCGGCTTCGTCACGCAGTGCCGTGGCGACCGCGACTCCGTCGTCCGACAGGTCGCCGACCGCCTCGAAGCGGGCCATCATCCGGTCGACCGCCCAGCCGAGGTTGACCGCCGTCGGGCGCGCGACTCGAAGCGCGGCGGCGGCTGCGCGAATGATCGCCCGGCGAGCAATCGCCGTGGTCTCCGTCGCCCGCGCGGCCGAGAGGGCCAACCCGATCGCGGCAACCTGCCCGATCGCCGGCGCGCCGCGGACGACCATCTGCCGGATCGCGTTGGCGGCCTCCGGCGCATTCCGAACCTCGACCTCGACCAGCTCGTCGGGGAGCTTGCGCTGGTCGATGAGGACGAGGGCGCCGCCCTCCTCGCGGAACGGCGTCCGGAAGCCGGTGGGCGGCCCGGCCGCCACCATCGGTGACACTGAGATCTGGTCCACCGCGGCGGGATCGACGCGCAACGCGGCGGCCGCCGGGTCGAGGATCGCTCCCGCCGCCTCCGCCGACGCCCGCTGCAGCGCCTGGGCCGCGCCGGCGACCGTCGCCGCGGTCTGGATCAGCTCACCGGCGAACTGGCGGAAGAACCGGCGCCGGGCGAGGTTGACCTCGTCGTCCGGGGACGCGGGTTCGGTTGCAGGTGGGGCGGTCGCTGGCGGGGCGGGGTCGCCGGACGGGTCTGCCAATCGCGGTCGCTCAGTACTGGATGACGCTCGTGACCCGCCGGCCGTCGAGGCGGTCACGACCCTTCAGGAAGTCCAGCTCGACGAGGAAGGCGAGGCCGACCACGTTGCCCTTCAGGCGCTCGACGAGCTCGATCGTGCCCTTCACCGTGCCACCGGTCGCGAGGAGATCGTCGACGATCAGGACCTTCTGGCCGGCCTCGATCGCGTCGCGGTGGATCTCGAGGGTGTTCGAGCCGTATTCGAGGGCGTATTCGACGGTGATCGTCTCGGCCGGCAGCTTGCCGAGCTTCCGGACGGGCACGAGGCCGGCGTTCAGCTGATAGGCCATCGCCGAGCTGAAGATGAAGCCGCGCGACTCCATGCCGACCACGATGTCGATCGTCTCACCCTCGTAGGGCTTGAGCATCAGGTCGATCGCCTCGCGGTAGGCCTTCTTGTCCTTGAGCAGCGTCGTGATGTCATAGAAGAGGATCCCGGGCTTCGGGAAGTCGGGGATCTCGCGGATCTTTGCGCGAAGCTCCTCTGCGGACATCGGCGCGCGTTCCTCCAGGCTGGGCCGGGCCCCGGTCGTGGCCGGGCCGATCGCGGGTGAGGGTCGATCGTCGGTCCCGATCGGGACGGTCCGCAAGTCTAACCCGCCGACGCGCGCGGGAGGAACCGTCGGGTCAGGAGCAGCCCGACGATCGCGACGCCCGCCGACACGGCGAAGGTCTCGGCGAGGCCGACCCAGCCTGGGCTGCCGGCTCGGAGCCCGGCGGCCACCAGCGCACCGCCGAGTCCGGTCCCCAGCGACGTCCCGAGGACGTCCGACAGCTGCAGGCCGGCGGTCGCGGCCCCTTGCTCGCCCGGAGCCGCCCAGCGCAGTACGACGAGCGACAGGACGGAATAGGACAGGCCCATCCCGAGCCCGGCCACGCCCCAGGTGACGGTCGCCACGACGATGGGTACGGTCGGCACGAGGATCGTGGCGAAGCCGGCCAGCCCGAGCAGGAGCACCGTGAAGCCCGCGGCCAGGAACCTTCGCGGCCCGAACCGCTCGATCCGGTGGGCCAGGATCCACGAGCCACCCGTCCAGGTCAGCGTCGACGCCGTGAAGACCAGGCCACTCACGATCGCCGGGAAGCCGCGCCACTCCTGGACGGCGAGCGGGACATAGGCGTCAGAGCAGAAGAACGCGAACGTCAGGAAGCCCCGGAGCAGGACGGCCGACGGGAGCCCGGGCCGCGCGGCGAGAGTGCCGCGCGGGGTCAGCCTGGCGAAGGCGGGGGTCCCGATGAGCAGGCCGAGCGCGACCAGGACGACCGGGGCGGGACCGAGGTTCGACAGGCCGGCCACGACCATCCCGGCGCCGGCCACGAGGACGGACGCGAGCGGCAGCCGGCGACGAGCGTCCTGGGCGACCCGATGCTCCTCCTCCGCCGCGGCCGGGGCTGGTTCCACGCTGCGGATCGCGGGGTAGGTGAGGGCCGCGGAAACGGCGATCAGCGGCAGGAGGCCGAGGAAGACCAGCCGCCAGTGGAGCGTCTCCGCGACGATCCCGGCGAGGCTCGGGCCGATCACGCCGGGAACGACCCACGCGGTCGACAACGTGGCGAACATCCGCGGCCGGAGGGGCTCCGGCAGAGCCCGTCCGATCGACACGTAGGCCACGGCCGGGATCGCCCCGGCGCCGAACCCCTGGATCACGCGGGCCGCGACGAGGACGGGCATCGCCGGGGCCAGGCCGCCGACCAGCAGCCCGAACGAGAACAGCCCGATCCCGAGGGCAAATGGCCCGGCGAGGCTGCCGCGGTCGATGAGGATGCCGGCGACGACGATCCCGAGGAGGTTGCCGAGGAAGAAGCCCGAGAAGACCCAGCCGTACAGGTCGAGGCCGCCGAGGTCGCGGGCGACGATCGGCATGATCGTGGAGACGGCCAGTGCCTCCGACGCGACGATCGTCACGTTCAGGACCAGCCCGAGGGTGAGGGCGCGCCGGCCGGGTGACCAGAGCCCTTCGCGCTCCCGGATCTCGGCGCGCTCGATGGGCTTCGCGGCGTCGCTCATCGCGACAGGATGCCGGGTCGCCTGCGGCACTGCCGTGGACGTTCGTCACATCCGACCGCTACGCTTCGCGGCGTGACGGTGGTCCACGATCCAGCCGCCTCCAGCGAGCCTGTTCCGGCGCCTGCGCGATCGGTCGCCGCCGGCCGCGTGGAATTCATCCACATCGCCCCTACCAGCGGCGTGCGGATGACCGCCGTCGGCCGAGTCCGGGCGATCGCGGGGGTCGGACTCGAGGGCGACCGCTACGCCCAGCGGTCCGGGCACTGGTCGCCCGACACGAAGGTCGACCGCGACCTCACCCTCGTCGCCGCCGAGGAGATCGACCGGCTGGCCGACTGGTTCGACATCGTCCTCGAGCCCGGCGAGACGCGGCGGAACGTCACGACGCGCGGGATCGACGTGAACTCGCTCGTCGGTCGCCGGTTCCGGGTCGGGAACGTCGTGTGCGAAGGCACGCGGCTGTGCGAGCCCTGCCAGTACCTGACCGACACGATCGGCCAGCCGATCCTCGAGCCGCTCGTCCACCGGGCCGGCCTCCGAGCCGTGATCCTGACCGACGGCGAGATCGCGCTGGGCGACGAGGTCGTGCCCCTCGACTGACCCTGCCGCCCCGCCTCAGCGTCCCGCGGACGGTTCGGCGGCTTCCTGGATCAGCGTCTCGAGCATCACCGTCGCGATCGGACCATCTTCCGGAGCGAGCCGGAGGGTCGTCACGACAATCCGGCGACCATCGTGATCGATTGACGCGAGCAGCCCCACCGGGCTGTGGACCCAGCCGGAGAACAGGCCGACGCGGACGCCGTCTGTCGGCGACGCGACGTCGAGCCCGTCCATGACGTGGTCGGGGAAGATCTCGCGGTGGGCGTCACCGAGCAGGCCGCCGTCCGGGAGCCCGGCCATCACACCCGGCAGGGCCCAGGCGAAGACGCTGCTCCAGTCACCGTCCCACGGGCGCTCGTGGACGAGCGTACCGTCGCCCGGGCGGCGACGACGAACGTGGATCGAGCGCCCTCCGTCGAGTCCGCCGGATAACGCATCGGTCGAACGGGCGAGGACGAGAACCCCGCTCGACGGGCCGAGCCCGTCGAGCATGGAGCGGTCGAGCCGGGACGCAGCAACGAGCTCGGCCGCGCCGTCAGCGGCGACCTCGTGCCCGAGCTCGTCCAGCCTGGAGGCGATCGACCATAGATCGAGCGGGTCGACGACGCGGATCCGGCGGCGCAGGGCCGTCCGCCGGGACGCAGCCGGGACGATGACGATCGCCTGGCGGAACGTCGCGCCATCCCGCCCGGGCGCCGAGGCCCGGACAGTGAGCTCGCCACGGGTAACGGCGTCGACCTCGGGCACCTCGAGCGCGATCCGGCCCACCTCGCGAGCATCGACGCGCGGCCATCCCTGCAAGGGCGTCCGCCCGGTCGTCGTATGCCCGTCCTCGAGCGTGACCCGCCACTCCAAGGTGCCCTCGTCAGCGGGCGTGCCATCTCCGCCTTCGGGCGAGCGATCCGGGAACGACGACAGCACGACCTGACACCCGAGCCGCTCGCCGCCCCACAGATCGGTCCGCGGCAGGTCGACGACGAGGACGTTCGGCGCGTTGATCTCGGCGAGTCGATCGTGAAAGGCCTTGGGCGCCCGACACACGTCGAGCAACCCGTTCGCCTCCCAGAACGCGTCGGCCAGCTCGGTGAGCACGTAGCCGCGGATCGACCCGTGCCGGCGGAGCTCGCGGATCTGGCCCACGAGGCCGTCGAACTGGCGCCACTGAGTCGCCTGGGCCAGCGCGTCGGCGTCGGTCCAGATCCGGTCGAGACCCTGCCGCCGGAACCGGCGGAGCATCCCGGCCGGGCGGCGGAACCTCTCGCCGGTCGACCACCACCACGGCGCCCGCGCCTCGGACGCGCCGACTGCCGACGGCCGCGGCAGGCCCCAGCCGCCGAACTCCGACAGGATGAGCGCCTCGTCGCCCGTCCGCGCGGCGTCCCCGTGGGGACTCCACAGCCAGCCGGGCGATTTGGCGAAGTCGTCGACCAGCGCTCGCCAGCGGCTCGCTCCGTCCGGCATCGACCGGTACGCATGGAAGTCGGCCAGGTCGGTCCGGAGGTGGAAGTTCGGGCCGTGGTTGGTCTCGCAGGCCGAGTTGTCGACGATGAGCCTGCCGGGATCGATCGACCGCAGCCAGTCGACCGTGGTCCGCAGCCAGCGGCGGTCCCGCGATCCGTGGCGGAGGTCGGTACCCCAATCCTCGTTGACGATGGACCAGACGATCAGCGACGGGTGGCTGCCCATGGTCTCGACCATGCGCGCGAGCATCCGCCGCGCGACCCGAGCCGTCGTCAGACCGAACCGGCCCCAGCTCGGGACCTCCGCCCACACGAGCAAGCCGGCTTCGTCGGCCACCTCGAGGTAGGCTGGATCAGGGACCTTGACGTGGCAGCGCAGCAGGTTCAGGCCCATCTCGCGGGCGAGGCGCGCCTGAGCCTCCAGGGCCGTCCGAGAGGGCGGGTTCGATCGGCCGTCGGGCCAGAAATCCTGGTCGAGGGCGCCACGGAGGTAGATCGGCCGGCCGTTCAGGAGGATGGCGCCGCCTTTCACCGCGATCGACCGCATCCCGAACCGGACGGTCGCCTCGTCGACGGGCGCGCGGTCTACGGGGTCCGACCCAGCCTGGCTCCCGCCCGTTACTCGCGCGCGAAGCCCGTAGAAGGTCGGCGTCCAGAGGTCCCAGCGCTCCGGCGACGGGATCGCGAGGGTTGCGCTTCCGGAGCGGCCGTCGGCGTCGACCCGGGCGACCTCGTCGCCGGACGGCGAGATCACGACCAGCCGGACGGTCGATGGCGAGTCCGCCCCCGGGCCGGCGAGCCGCCAGCGGACGGTCGCCCGCTCTCGATCCGGGTCGGGATGGACGACGATCGAGGCGAACCGTGGATCGGCGGTCCGCTCGGCGACGACCGACCCGAGCAGCCCGCTCGTGCTCGAGTACCAGGTCTGCTTGCCGTGTGGCAGCTCGTCGAAAGACCCGCCGTCGAGCCGATCGCTGGCGGCGCGGAGCCCCTCGCCGCCGAAGGCCGGGTACTCGGACAGGATGTTCAGCGGGTTATCGATCTCGACGACCAGCTCGTGCTCGCGAACGGGAGCCCCGCCGGCGTCCACCTCGAATGGGATGTAGCCGAGGTCGTTGTCGCCGATCCGGCGGCCGTCGAGGGAGATCGTCGACCAGGCCATCGCCGACCCGAAGCGGAGAACGAGCCGACCGTCGGCGCCGCCGCGGCCGTCGCCATCGTCATCGCTGCCAACCGCCGGGTCCTCGAACCGCCGCCGGTACCAGCCGTGGACGATCCCGAACGGCACTGGGAGTTGCGCCTCCCACGCGCCCGGGACCGTCACGGGGATGCCGGCCGGGAGCCGGTCGGGCGCGAACTGGTGCTCGGGGTCCGGGACGAACTCCCACTGGCCGTCGAGGGACCGAGACGACCGGCCGGTCGGGGTCACCCGCGGACCGCGTCAGCCCTTGACCGCGCCACTCGAGATCCCCCGGACGAAGTACCGCTGCAGGAACAGGAAGACGGCCAGCGGCAGTGCCATCTGCAGCACCGCGGCCGCGGTGAGGAACTGCCAGCCGCCGCCGAGCGACGTCACGAGCCCGGTGATGACCACGGTCAGCGGCCGGTTCGGGCTGCTGCCCATGAACGTCAGCGCGACGAGCAGGTCGTTCCAGACGCCGATGAAGACGAAGATCACGAGCGACGCGATCGCCGGAACGCTCATCGGCACCGCGATCTGCCAGAACCGCTGGACGTGGCTCGCCCCGTCGATCTCGGCGGACTCGAAGACCTCGCGCGGCAGGCCGCCGATCGCGTTCCGGAGCAGATACACCTGGAACGGCAGCCCGTACCCCGTGTGCGCCAGCCAGACGGCGACGAATGAGCCTGCGAGACCGGTCGCGGCGAACAGCCGCAGGACTGGGATCAGGGTCATCTGGATCGGGACGACCATCAGGCCGACGATCACCAGGAAGAAGAAGTCGCGGCCACGGAACTTCATCCAGGCGAAGCCGTAGCCGGCCATCGTGGCGATCGTCACCTGGATGACCGTCGCCGGGATGGTGATCAACAGGCTGTTCACGAGCGACGTGGCGACGTTCGGCGTGCTCAGCACCCGCTCGTAGCTGTCGAGGGTCAGGCCGTGCGGCGGGAATAGGGTGGTCCACCAGCCGGCGTGGCCCATGTCCTGGACCGAGCGGAAGGAGTTGACGATCAGCCCGAGCGTCGGAACCAGCCAAATCGCCATGACCACCCAGACCGTGAGGTGGAGCGGCAGCCGCCGGATGCTCCTCGCGATTTCCGCCGGAGCGAACGCCCGGGGACGGCTCTCGGCAACGGCGACCTCGGTCATCGGATCTCCTCCTGCTGTCGGAACCGGCGGATGTTCAGGAGGAGGAGCGGGATCACGGCGATCAGCAACACAACGCCGACGGCGCCGCCTCGGCCGTAGTCGGCGTTCGCGAGCCGGGCGAACAGCTGGCGGGCGATGACGTCGGTGCCGTAGGCACCGGCCGTCAGGACGTAGACGATGTCGAAGACCTTCAGCGCGGTGATGACCATCGTCGTCGCCACGACCGTGAGAGTCGGCATCAGCAGCGGCGTGATGATCAGGCGCAGGACCTGGAGCTCGTTGGCGCCGTCGAGCCGGGCCGCCTCCAGGAGCTCGCTGGAGATCGCCTTCAGGCTGGCGGAAATGATCACCATCGCGAATCCGGTCGCCGTCCAGATCCCGACGAAGATCAGGGCGGGGTTGTTCGTGGTGGAGTTGATCAACCAGGCGACCGGCGAGAACCCGAGCGTGCCGATGACCGCGTTCAGCGTTCCGGTCTGGACCTGACCCGGCGGCTGGTAGTCGTACATGAACTTCCAGATGATGGAAGCCGCCACGGCGCTGATCGGAAGGGGCAGGAAGACGGCAGTCTTGGCGAGGGTCTCGTAGCGGATCCGGTCGAAGACAACGGCGATGAGCAGGCCCCCGATCACGACGAATCCGGTGAAGAACACCAGCCACAGGAGGTTGTTCTTCAGCGAGTTGATCGTCTCGGAGTTCGTGAAGAAGAAGATGTAGTTGTCGAGCCCGACCCAGCGGGTCGAGGTCTTGTCCTGGAAGCTGAGGACGATCGTATTGAGCGTCGGGAGGACCATGAAGATCGTCGCGAACGAGACGGCCGGAACGACCCACACGTACGGCCGAATCCGGGCCTGCGTTCGGAGCGAGGTGGCGGCGAGGAGACGCTCGGTCAGGTAGAGGTAGCCGCCGAGGATCAAGGGGATGCCGACGACCGCGCCGACGGCGGTCAGGATCCGTGAGTCCATCGCTGCACCCTCCGCTGGGCGGGAAGTCGGTCGGGGCGGAAGGAGTCGCGCCCCGACCGACCTGAGCGGGTGATGACTACTGGGTGGTGTAGGACGCCGCACGAACCTCGTCCAGGTGCGCCAGGATCGTGTCGAGCTGGGATTGATCGTTCGTGAAGTCCAGCGTGGACTTCCAGAACGCGTGCTGCATGTCCGCCGGCATCTGGTCGCCGGCCGTCGGCAGGATGTTCTTCGCGTCGGCTGCGACCTGCGCGGCGTGGGCAAAGATCGGATCCGGGTACTTCGTGATCGTCTTGAGCGCCGCGAGCGTGCCGCCCGCATCGACCCAGATCTGCTGCGCTTCGGCCGTCGACATGTACTGCATCAGCGCCCGCGACTGGGGTGTGTCGTTGTAGGCGACGAACGAGTCCCAGAAGCCCTCGATGTTGCCGTCGAACTGCGAGTTGATGCTCGGGTCCGGGAAGAAGTCGAAGTCGTCCTTCGGCTTCAGGTTCGGATAGTCCTCGAGAAAGAACGACGGGATGAACGTGGCCTGCTCCAGGAACATGCAGCCGGGCGGATCGGCGAAGAGCGGCTTGCCCGCCCGCCCGAAGTTCGTCGAGAGGACGGTGTTCGGGCCGCCGTAGACATCGGCCTCGGATACGAACTTGCCGAAGAGCTGGTACGCCGCCTTGATCTCCGGCGAGTTCCACGGCTGCTTTCCCTGGTACCAGCTCGTGTACACGTCGGGCCCCGACTGGCGCATGACGATGTTCGCCAGCATGTCCGTGCCCGGCCAGCCCGATGCGTCGCCCGACTCGAGACCCACGCACGTCAGCTTCGCGCCCGACGGCGGCTTGATCGCGAGAAGCTCGTCGTAGGTCTTGGGGGGCGTGCCGGTGAAGACCTTCGTGTTGTACCACTGGAGGCCCTTCACCTGGGTCTTGACCATCTCGAGGTAGTGCTTGCCGTCGACGACCCCGATCGTCAGAAGAGCCGGGTTCGTGTCCTTCGAGTAGGCGGCCCACCCGTCCGCACCGAGGATCTCCTCGAGGGGCTTCATGATCCCCTTTTGCGCCCACTCCGGGATCTTGTCCGGGTTGGGTGGACCAGCGATGTCGGGGAGCGGCGTGCCGGCGTCGACGTTGATCGCCAACTGCGAGAAGTCGCGGACCGTGGTCGCCAGGACCTGGATCCCGGTCTTGTCGGTGAACGGCTTCAGGACGGCCTGGAAGGCCTTCAGCTCGTTGCCGCCCCACGCGGTCCAGACCGTGACCTGGCCGCCGACCTGTCCGGTCGCCGCGGAACCGGTCGCGCCCGAGGCGGCGGCCTGGGACGCCGCCGGGGCGGGCGCTCCTCCGCTGGTGCTCGGCGAGCCGGCGCTCGAACAGGCCCCCACGACGAGGACCGCGCTGACGACGAATACCAGGACCCGTGGCGGGAACCTGACGACCGACGGTGCCATCGTTCTGCCTCCTCTCATCGACCCTGGCAGCCCGCCGGGTCGTCGCCGGGTGAGGTCGAACCGTGGCGGCCCCTACACTCCTCGCTGGATCGAGGGCCGCTCCGTTCAGACCGAGTGCGCCATAGATGTTGGAGTACTCTAGAAACGCTAGCACACGACGTCAAGGTGCCTGTTCACGCTCGGCGCAGGCCGTGAGAGCGTAGAGTTATCCACAAACCTCGGAGCACAGTCGAGAATGTTGTCAACCCAGGAACCACGGAAGCGGACCGTCCACATCGACGTCGCAAGCCGGGGCGACGACGCGGTCGAGGTGCTGAGGGCACTCGGCCACCCGACCCGCCTCGAGATCCTGGAATACATCGGCGATCAGCACGTGGCGTCGGGTCAGATCGCCCGCGACCTGAAGCTGCCGGTGTCGACCGCGACGATGCACATCGCGATCCTCGAGAAGGCGGGCCTGATCGAAACCGAGATGCGATCGGCCAGCCGCGGCCTCCAGAAGCTGTGCGTCCGGACGTACGACGAGATCGTCATCGGGCTTCCGCGGAAGCGCGAGGCGTTCCTGGGCCTCGTGATGACGATGCCCGTCGGCGGGTTCTCGGACTTCCGGGTCGAGCCGACCTGCGGGCTCGCCAGCGCGACTGGCTTGATCGGCCTCGTCGACGACCCGGCGTCGTTCTACGAGCCGGACCGGATCGCGGCCCAGCTGCTGTGGTTCGGCGTCGGCCACGTCGAGTACCGGTTCCCGAACCGCCTCCCGCCGTCGGCTCGGTTGACGGCTGTCCAAGTGACGGCCGAGGTGTGCAGTGAGGCGCCCGATTACGACGCCAACTGGCCTTCCGACATCGGCGTCACGATCAACGACACGAACCTCGGTGAGTGGACAAGCCCCGGCGATTTCGGCGAGACCCGGGGCCGGCTCACGCCCGATTGGTGGACCGGCGGAACGATGTACGGCCTGCTGAAGCGGTGGCGCGTCGGCCCATCGGGGACGTCCATCGATGGCCTCGACCTGTCATCCGTGACCGTCGACGACCTCGGGATCCGAACGGGCGAGCCCATCCGCCTCCGGTTCAGCGTCCGACCCGACGCCGCACACGTCGGGGGGCTGAACCTCTTCGGCCGCGAGTTCGGCAACTACCCCCAGGACATCGAGCTGCGGCTCGAATACGAGCCCGCCAGCCGGTAGCATCGGCCGCGACTGAGCGGCCCGGTCAGCCCTCCGTGAGCGGCTCCAGGGGCTGATGATTGCCGAAGGTCGGCGGGCCACCGGCCGGCTGAGCCGCCCAATGAGCCGCGTTGGCGATGACCCGCCGGACCAGCGGCTGGAAGTACGTCGGGTGGGTCTCGTGGCCCGGCCGGAAGTAGAAGATCCGGCCCCGGCCGCGGAGGAAGCAGCAGCCGCTCCTGAAGACCTCGCCGCCCTGGAACCAGCTCACGAGGACGAGGCGGTCCGGCGCCGGGATGTCGAACGGCTCGCCGTACATCTCCTCGTGGTCGAGCGCGAACGAGTCGCCGAGTCCCTCCGCGATCGGATGCGACGGGTCGACGACCCAGATCCGCTCGCGCTCCCCCGCCTCCCGCCACTTGAGGTCGCCACTCGTGCCCACCAGCGCCCGGAACAGCTTCGAGTGGTGTCCCGAGTGGAGGACGATCAGGCCCATCCCGTCGAGGACGCGGCGTCGGACCCGCTCTACGATCGCGTCGTCGACCTCGCCGTGGGCGGCGTGGCCCCACCAGGTGAGGACGTCGGTCGCCGCGAGGGTCTCGTCGGTGAGACCGTGGTCCGGTTCGTCGAGAGTGGCGGTTCGGACATCGAAGCCGGCCTCGCGCAGGCCGTCCGCGATGGCCGCGTGGAGGCCGTCCGGATAGACCGCCGCGATCTCGGCCGACTCGCGCTCCTGGCGGTACTCGTTCCAGACCGTGACCCGGGTCATCGGTCGCCGGCCGCGACGGGCTGAGCGCTCGACAGGCGGACGACCGCGCCGCTACTCGCCGTCGACTCACGGATCGCGTCCCATAGCCGGGCCATCCGCAGGCCGACCTCGGGCGGGCTCGGGTTTGCGATCTTGCCCGACCGAACGTTGAGGAACTGCTCCCAGACGGGCAGCTGCGGGATCGACGGCACCTTCCGCAGCCGCGACGCTCCCGCCCGTTGGATCTCGAGGGTCTCGCCCCAGATCCCGGTCCGCAGGATGGCCCCGGTCGTGAAGACGCGGATGTCCGAGTGACAGGACGGGATCGCGCTGCCGCAGGCGTTCATCGAGACGAGCGCACCTGAGGCAAGCCGGCCCATCACGACAGCCCGGATGTCGACTGGTCGGCCGTCGTCCTCGAGCCAGGCCGCGACCTCCGCGAAGTCCTCGCCGGCCAGGTCCGACACGGTGTTGAGCATGTGGGCGCCCGTGTCGAACAGGAATCCGCCGCCCGACAGCTCCGGTCGCTGGCGCCACGTCCCGTCGGTGAGCGTCGCCCAGTTCTGCCAGACGACCGCACTGATGTTGTGGATCGGCCCGAGCTCGCCCGAGCGCAGCAGCCGAGCGGCCTCGCGGACCTGCGGCGAGAGGCTGCCCTGGAATGCCACGACGAGCAGCCGTCCGGTTCGATCGCGGGCCTCGATGAGCTCGGTCGCCTCGTCGGCCGTCATCACCATCGGCTTCTCGAGGAGGACGTCGAGTCCGGCCTCCAGGCAGGCCTTCGCCTGGCCGAAATGGAGCGCGTGCGGAGTCAGGATGAAGACGGCGTCGAGCTGGTCGGCGTACGTCGCCACGAACCGCGACCAGTCCGGCTCGTTCGGCGGGACCGGCAGGCCGTGCTGGTCCCATAGCTCGGCCGCTGCCGCGTAGTTCGCGGCATTGGGCTCGCAGACCGCGACCACCCGCGTGTCAGCGCGCCGGAGCATCGGATCGAGGTGGTAGCGGGCCATCACCCCGGTCCCGATGAACCCGACCCGTGTCACGTCAGCCTCGGTCATGGTCGGGTTCGTCCTCTCCCTGCAAGGTGGGTGCGGCGGTCGGGTGCCGGGCGCCGTCGGGCGATAGGGTATCGGCGACGGTCGGATGGCGCTGTGGTCGCCGCGACAGACGTGCCCTCGTCAGACGGCGAGCTCGTCCTCGAGGTCGACGCCGGCGTCGGCGGCATCGCTCAACGGCAAGCTGAACCCCACGATCGCTCCCCCGCCCCGCCGCGACCGGGCCCAGACCAGCCCGCCCTGTGCCTCGACGATCCGCTTGCAGACCGCGAGCCCGACGCCCATGCCGTTCGCCGTCCGCCTTGCCTCTTCCGCACGGTAGAACGGCGTGAAGACCTCGTCGGCCTCGCCGGCCGGGATGCCGATCCCTCGGTCACGGACCTCGACCGTCGCACGGCCGCCCTCGACGGCGAGGACGACTTCGATCGAGACCTTGGGCGGCGAGTACTTGTCGGCATTGCCGAGGAGGTTGTCGACGACGAGCTCGATCGATGTCGCGTCGGCATCCACCACCGACGACGGGAACGACCGGGTGACCGTGATTGGTCGGCCCGGGTGGCGGCGCCCGAACGTCTCAGCGGCTCGCTCCACGAGATGGTCGAGGACCTGTGGCTCGGCCTCGAACGTCACCCCGGAGCCGAGCCGCGCCAGCTGGAGGAGGTTCTCGACGATCCGCAGCAGGCGTTCGGAGTCCTCGCGGATGTCGCCGACGATCTCGCGCTCAGCGGCGCCGAGCTCGCCTCGACTCCGGAGGACGACCGCATTGCCGAAGATCGTCGTCACGGGCGTGCGCAGCTCGTGGGACACCAGCCCGAGGAACTCGTCCTTGACCCCGTTCGAGACCTCCAACGCGGACGCCGTGGCCCGGAGTGCTTCCTCGGCGGCCAGGCGTTCGGTCACGTCGACGAGGACATTGACGGCGCCGACCAGCGTGCCGTCCGCGTCCCGGAGTGGCGTTGGATACGGCTCGAAGGCCACCCTCCGGCCGTCGGGTCGTTCTGCGACGGCTGCCGACCCGCGGACCGGGCGATTCTCCTTGAGGGCGATGGCCATGGGGCATTCGGCGTGGGCCATCGGGCGGCCGTCGAGATGGAACAGGTGCCACGACCCGCACCACTCCTCGCCCAGCTCCGGACGGCGCCCCCAGAGGTCCACGGCCGCCTCGTTGTAGTAGGTGATGCGCCCCTCGGCGTCGGTGGTGTAGACGGCCACCGCGAGGGCCTCGAGGAACGTCCGATAGGGGCTGTCGGCCCGGCCGAGGACCGGGGTCTGGCCCGTCGCGACGGGCAGGCGGCTCAGCGCGTCGAACAGCCGACCGAGGCCGGATCCTGGGTCACCCAGTCCAAGCGTCTCGATCGGAGCATCGACGGCGCGGCTGGGCGCGGTCATGCGGAGGGCCGTGGCACCGACCCATTCAATCAGACCCGGTGTTACAGACCCATCTCATGGGCACCCCGCCACATCAACGGCGGCCCGTCACGACGTCTGCCCGAGGGCGTCGACGAGAGCATCGAGGAGCTCGATCCGCCGGCGCAGTCGGCGCGTCTCGGCGTCCATCGACTCGCGCGCGGTCTCGCTGCCGTAACCGAACGACAGCCGCCCGGCGCGCCGCTGGAGCTCGCTCAGCTCGGTCGCCCGGGCGGCGAGGAGCGCCCCGCGCAGCAGAGACCGGTCCTCGGCCCCACGGACGTGGATCTACAGCCGGAGCAGTTCGACCTCATCGCTCGCCGACATCAGGGAATCCCGTTGACCACGACACCGCCAGCGCCGATGCTGTGGGGGTGACGATCGCTGACACGCTCGAGCACGCCCGGATCTTCGCCGATGTCGACCGCGGGCAGCTCGCCGCGCTCGCGAAGCATGCCCAGGAGATCGAGGTCGCGGCCGGCGCCGACCTCACCCACGAAGGGCGCTACGAGGGGTTCGTCTACATCGTCGTGTCGGGGACCGTCGCGGTCATCCGCGATGGGCGAACGGTCGACACGATCGGCCCCGGCGACATCGTCGGCGAGATCGCGGCGATCGACGGCGGGCCTCGCACGGCGACGGCCCGGGCGATCGACGACTCGCGGCTGATCGTGATCTCGCAGGTCCATTTCAACGACGCCCTCGACGCTTCTCCGCCGCTGCGGGAGATCGTGATGCGATCGATGGAGGGGCGGCTCGCCCGCATCGACGCGGAAGGCTGAGGGCCTCCGCCGAGATCAACCCTCGGGCGAAGCAGACAGCCTCGCGACGACCGCCTGGGTCAGACCCCACCCGCGCGACGGGTCGCGCGGCAGCCGAATGCGGACCTGGTTGCTGGCGAAGGTGACGTCGCTCGGCTTGACACCAGGCAGTCCGCTGCC
>Ga0070707_100002469_pt1 | contig 17623 bp, 16 predicted proteins | sample KBSK5502metaG_FD_65468 | JGI IMG/M metagenome (GOLD analysis project Ga0070707, IMG submission 65468) | Corn, switchgrass and miscanthus rhizosphere microbial communities from Kellogg Biological Station, Michigan, USA - KBS K5-50-2 metaG | ecosystem: Host-associated > Plants > Roots >... | reverse complement strand
TATCAAAAAAGAGATCAGTGTTTTGTAGAACAGAAAAATGGCGCCGTTGTGCGCGAGGTGGTCGGCTATGATCGCTTCGTGGGAGAACACGCCTACCGTCAGTTGACCGAACTCTACCGGGCGCTGCGTCTGTATGTCAACTGTTTTCAACCCTCCATGAAATTGCTCTCCAAACAGCACGACAGGAAAAAAGTGCGCTACGCCTACGATCCGGCGAAGACCCCGCGTGAGTCGCCTCCTGCAATCAGGAGTATTGTCTGCCCAGAAACTACAAGAACAGACCGAGGTGGCGCAGGCGCTCGACCCCATCGGTCTGTTCCAATAACTCGTGCAGTTGCAGCAGGCCGTCTTTCGCTGTGCTGTCGGTTGCTCTCCTTTTGTCTCATTCCCCCTTTCCGATCCTCTCCATGTCTTTTCGGTAGAGCAGTGTACAGCGGGAAATCTTCCTGAAGAGAGGAATGCTCCCGCTCCAACAGCGGGACTCGAGACCTTGTACCGCGAGCAGGAGCGGAGAAAACGCGTGCTGGGCTGGCGTCGCACCCACAAGGACCCCTTTGAGGGTGAATGGGAGCAGATCTTCTCCTGGCTCCAGGCCAATCCTGAACGGAGCAGCGCCGCTCCCCCGGACGCTACCAACCATTACAAATCCGTACGCTCCAACGAGGGATGCGGAAAATCCGAGTCTATCTGCTGGAAACCGTTGAGGAGCAGTGGCAAATGGAAATGATCCGGGGAGCATTGCCCTCGCCAGTTTCCGCTGAAAGTCCTTCAGCAGATCCAGCCTGCTGCCAATTGAGCAAAGCCCTTGGTTAGATTTTGGTGAGGCAATGCATACTTTCCTCTGCCAAACGAGCGCAGTCGAACGGGCAAGGACACCGTCCTCAAAGACGGTAGGGTGAATGTTCCCAAGGGGGAACTGAACGTCGATCGTTGAAGTAGCGGCTACTCGCTCACGGGCAAGCAAGTAGCGAACTCAGGAACTAGACAGAAGATGAGGGGATGGATACAATAGAAATGTCACACAAGTCTTAACTGAACATCCAGCAACGAAAAACGAGAGAATCGAGACGAGTCGATCATGACCACACCAGAACCTGGCAGGCCCACCCTCGTCAGTCAACCATGGGTTCCACGCCGCGTCTTCATTAGTGGCGCGTCAGGTTTTATGGGGCGGGTGCTTGCCGCACGCTACCAGGAGCTTGGGAGCGAGGTGCGTGGGGTGGACAAGGTGGCAGACGTTGCACATGGGGTAGTGGCGGGAAATACCGCGGTTGCTGGGGCATGGCAAGCACACGCTCAGGGCTGCGATCTGTTTCTCCATACCGCGGCGATTGTTTCTTTCACGCATGACCCACGCAATTTCTGGGAGGTGAATGTGCTGGGAACCCGTCACGCCCTGGATGCCGCGATGCGCGGGGGTGCCGAGCGCTTCGTGCATATTTCTTCGGTGGTGGCCTACTCCTTTGACTTTCCCCCCGACGTGGAGGAACGCTATCCAGTCCGATGCAATGGCGTGCCCTATGTCGACGCCAAGGTAATGGGGGAACAGGTGGTGCTTCAGGCCCACGCCGCTGGAGAGATCGACTGCACGATCATTCGCCCCGGCGATGTGTATGGCCCGCGTTCGCGCCCCTGGACGACCAGGCCGGTCCGGCTGATTCAGGCGGGCTCGCTTATTTTACCTTTGCAAGGCAAAGGCATTTTTTCACCGGTCTACATCGACAATCTGATTGACGGGATTCTCCTGGCAGCGCGAACGCCAGCCGCCGCGGGCCAGGTGTTCAATCTCACCGACGGGATCGGCATCGAGAACAGGACCTTCTTTGGCTACTACACCAGGCTGCTGAAGAAAGACATTCCCATGGTACGGGAGAACTTTACCTCCCTGCTGGCCGCGAAAGCACTGCTCGCCGATCGCCTCAGAAAGAAGCTGGGAACCGAAAGCCAGTGGAACGAGACGGGGGTGCGCTACCTGTGCAGGCGAGGAACGTATGCCATCGAGAAGGCCCGCACCCTGCTGGGCTTCGAGCCACAGGTTGACCTCGATGAGGGCATGCGGAGAACAGAAGAGTGGCTCCGCAAGGAAGGTTTCATCTAAGGGAAAAGCATTTTCACAGGTCCAGGCCGGGCCAGGAGGGAGCACATGGCTGAAGTGAGCGACTTGACGAAATTGAGAGCGGCGCTCTCCGGTCACTTCATCGAGCCGGGTGACCCGGCGTACGAGCAGGCGCGCCGCGTGTGGAACGGGCTGATCGATCGCCGTCCCACTGCCATCGCCCGGTGTGCAACGGTCGGTGACGTCGTCACCTGCGTGGAGTTCGCGCGGACCCATGAGATGACCGTCGCCATCCGGGGAGGCGGCCACAACGTCGCCGGCAACGCCGTCTGCGATGGCGGGCTCGTTATCGACCTTGCTCCCATGAAGCAGATCGTGGTCGACGCACCAGGGCGGAGGGTGCGGGCAGGCGGGGGTGTGCTATGGGGCGAACTGGACGAAGCGACCCAGCGATTTGGACTGGCGACGACCGGAGGCCTTATGTCGATGACCGGCATTGCGGGGTTCACGCTGGGTGGAGGCCTGGGCAACCTGATGCGCAGTTATGGACTAGCTTGCGACAACCTGCTGTCAGCCGACGTGGTGACCGCTGACAGCCGCCAGCTCCGTGTCAGCGCAGCGGAGAACAGCGATCTCTACTGGGCTCTGCGTGGCGGGGGCGGCAACTACGGCGTCGTGACCGAGCTTCAGTTCCAGCTGCATCCCGTCGGGCCGATGCTGGTCGCTGGAGTCGTCGCGCACCCGCTCTCCGCGGCGCGCGATACACTGCGTTTCTACCGCGAGGTCACAGCCGGCGCGCCGGACGCGCTCATGGTCTACGCCAACCTCGGTCACGGTATAGACGGGACTCCAAGGGTGGGCATGCGGGCGGTCTTCAATGGACCCGTCGCGGCGGGGGAGGAAGCGGTCCGCAAGCTGCGCAGCTTTGGCTCGCCGAGCGCCGATGAGATCCGACCGCGCTCCTACGTGGAGATCCAGCGGCTCGTCGACCCGAACTTCCCGGCGGGACGGCTGAATTTCTGGAAAGCCCATTTCCTGGCCGAGCTGAGCGACGAGGTGATCGACCTGGTCGTCGAGGCGTTCAAACGAGTCCCATCGCGCTACTCGGGCATGGTGTTCGAGCATATGGGCGGCGCGGTAGCGCGGGTGGGCGCGAGCGAGACGGCCTTCAGCCAGCGATCCGCGCCCTACAGCTTGCTGATCCTCGCCGGCTGGGAAGACCCATCCCAGTCCGAGGCGAACGTGGCATGGGCGCGCGACCTGTGGGAACAGGTCCGGCCGATGGCCGCCCCCGGAGTCTATGTCAACTACCTCGGCGGAGAAGGGGAGCAGCGGGTCCGCCAGGCCTATGGTCCCAACCTGAACCGCTTAGCTGAGATCAAGCGCCGGTACGACCCAGACAACTTCTTCCGCATAAACCAGAACATCCGGCCCAGGCCCTCGCGCCACACCTGATACCCTCCGGCACAGCGCTCAATGCGGGAAGCGAGCTTGCCCCGGTTGAGTGGAGACCTGGACCCGTGAAGTACGAGTATCTGAAGGTTTGATGGGGTATCCTAGCTCTGATGCGTACAGAACGTCAGGTGGTATGGTGCGAAAGCCTCCTGTACAATTCCTTTTTTTATGGTATATAGACACTGTTGAGTCATTCATCCACTCTCACGCTAGAAGTTTTCGCATCTTCTCGACACGGCAACGTAGCGACGTCGCAGTGTAGCGCAATCCCCTCGTTGGCATCGTGGCCAACCCCGCTTCAGGACGCGATATCCGCCGGCTTGTAGCACATGGCACCGTCTTCGACAATAACGAGAAAACGGCGATAGTCCGTCGTATTTTGATCGGGCTGGGGTGCAGCGATTGGACATGGTGGATAAATCGCTCAGCCCTCTGCAAACCTCCTTCAGGCTGTTTTCTGTCAGTGGGCAGTCCGGACAGGCCACCTCATCCTGGAAGAAGGGTCCATGCGAGTGCTTCTGCTGGCACCTTCACCACTCTCCCCGCGACATGCCACTGCAACCATATCTGGCTTGAAAGCCTCTAAGCGGAAACCGGTGGCAACGGGTATGAGAGCACCGAACGCTCCGTCCATCTCCGATGGGTTCTGCCGACTGCCATGGCTGGGGTACGTTGGAGGTCTCGTTGGGCGAGCAGTCTGCCCCCTCGTTCGCGAGGCTGCAGAAGCTCTATCCGCAGCGATGCATGAGGACGCACAAAATGGGAGTACGCGCGCCACCACTCGAGGTGAGCCAGCAGCTGTGGAGCCTGTTGGGACGTGGCCCAGGTACGTCGTGCGAGCGCTGCCACGCGCATCTCGGACGGTCAGATTCACCCGCTCAATGAAAGCGGTGTTGAGTCGTCCAGAGAAACCCATCCGAGGCCTCGCGCTTGTGAGAGCTGCCTCTGTCCCCAGGCGCATCACAGGCGTGACTCGCGCCAGTTTGCGTCGCCGGTAGCTTTGCTTCACCTGACCATAGATCAGCTCGGCCGCCACTTGCCACCGGAGTACTTTCCGGCCTTGGCGACTCACCTGGAGCCAGTGTCCAAAATGAGCTGTCAACGCATAGAAGTACAGGTTTAAGCCATCGCTGGTGAAAAGGGGGAGGCAGAAAGGCGGCCAGGCGCTGTCGTAACGAGTGGATGAGCAGGTGCGCCATGTGTTGCGTGCGGGGACCCAGTTGAAGCACGGGAAGGATCTTGGTGCAGGGATCGATGGCGAGCCAAAGCCACACCACCTGCTTGTAGCTCCGGAGCCTGGTTCGCAGTGCATCCAAAGGAGACCTCCAGGCGCCTCGATGCGCACTCTATGCGCGAGTCTGGAGCGTGAGGCAGGAACAGGATGGCAATTTGTCTCGGCAAACTGCGCGCCTCAAAGAAGCGGCTCACGCTCGGGGCTATGAGGTCGTGGCGGTAATCACCGAACAGGCATCTGCTCTTAACGAGCGGCGTCGGGGAATGAAGAAGCTCCTCGCTCTGGTAGGAGAGCAGGCGGTCGATGTCGTCCTGATTGAATATCCTGACCGCCTGGTGCGCTTTGGGTGTAGCTATTTGGAGCAAGCGTTTGCGTGGCAGCATGTCCGGCTCGAAGTGCTGGATCAGCCTCACATCCAAGAGCCGACCAAAGAGCTGATCCGGGACATGCTCACGATTGTGACGGTTTTTGCAGGCCGGTTGTATGGACAGCGTGCCCGTGGGCTGCGCAAGCGCGTCCAGACCGCCCTTCAGGAATGTGAACAGCCCGCCGAGGAAAGAGATGGGGCAGGCGAAACGGACCACCAAGTTGCTCCTTGACCTGGGGAAACGAACCCAAGGCGGAGCCAATACGGGCAAACGAGCGTACCTGGATGAGACCGCGCAGGTACTCAACCGGGGGCGTGCAGATCTCACATCGAGTTCTTCCTGGCACATGCGGAAAAATTCAGGGAAACGGTGGTCTTCTACTCCAACCAGCACCTGGAGATGCGGGAACGCCCGCTCTCTGCCCATGAACTGCTCACCTGGGCTGAAGCCGCCACTTGCGAAACCGCGGACCACCCTCATCCGTGGACCAGCTGGAACTTTACCGCGCGTTTTCCCCAGATGCCATTTGTGTATCGCCGCTCGATTATTAAAGATGCCATTGGAAAAGTCCGATCTTACCTCTCCAATCTGGCAAACTGGGAAAAGACGGGCAAGCGATCAGGCAAACCAGGGCCGCCGGGAGAAAGCCTCCATCCCACGCTCTATCAGGGCACCCTCACCCTCGATCTGGAAACGCTCGATGCGAAAAATGGCTTTATCCACCTGAAGGTCTATACCGGGCAGCGCTGGGAGTGGCACAACTACCCGGCCCAGACCTCGCGCTACGCGCGAGCAGCGGCTCAAGGAAGGCTCGTGGGAGCAAGAGAGCCCCAAACTCGTGCTGCGCAAACACTCGGCTGAGTTGCATTTTCCCCAGACGAAACCCATCGAAGCCAAAAAGGTGGTCGAGAGCAAAGCTGATCCTGATCTGGTGACGGTTGGAGTCGATTTGAACGTCCGCAATCTCGCGGTGATTACCGTCAGACAGCATGGGGGACTCATTGAGACGGTCTTTGTGCGGGATCATGGCCTGGATCGGGCGCGCTATCTCCACCTCAAAAAGATCAGTAAAAAACAGTATCTTTCAGGCAAACCAGTCAAAGGGGAACACAGCAATCAGCAGCTGTGGACACACGTCCGGCGCATGAACGAGGATGCTGCCCACAAGGTCGCGCGCATCATAGCTGAGGTGTGCGTGAAATACCCTGGGTGTCTGTTGCTCTTTGAGCGGCTGCGCAAGATCAAACGCGGTGGGGGCAGCAAGTCGAGGCGCATGAACCGCCGCCAAGCGAACCAACTGCGCGGCAAAATCACCCAATACGCCAAAGAGAAAAATTATACGCAAGGGCTCGTCACTATCGAAGTCAACCCCCATGGGACATCGCAGTATTGCTCCCGTTGTAGTGCCAAAGGCGAGAGGTTCTCGTACCGCAAGGGTGAGTGGCACAAAGAAAAGTGGGGGAAAGTGTTCCGGTGTCCCGTTTGTCACTATGAAGCCAATGCTGACCAGAATGCGTCAGCCAATATGCATCACGCGTTTTCCCGTGAGTGGCATTGGCAACCCAAAAAGAACCCCCCTTCCTCCCCTGTATTGACTGGGTGAGGGAGAGGTTCACGCCCTGTCCGGCCAATGACCGGGTGGGAGAAGCCTGCTGGAGGGACACCCCGATGAAGGCAGGCCAGGCTAGGTCGGCAAGCGAGCATACATGCAAGGTGGTGGGGCTATTCCTGGCTTCAAGGGCCACGTTCCAGCCTGGTTGACTTGAGAAGCGACTCCTGGAGAACTAACCTGTCGGAAACTGGAAGGAACCCTGGCAGGCCGGACTTTTCCAGGGCGGGAGGAACGACCAGTGTCCAGGTTTGTCATGAATTTGGGCAGCTGTTGACACCACGGTGACATCGAGAAGGTGGAAGGCGATGAATTAACGGATCTCGCCCTGCCCAATGCTGCTCTAATCGACAGGGGCCTGCAACACCATGTTGATCAGCGCACTGACCTGAGTCTTCCCCTTGATAGCGCCGAGTTCTGTCACCCCGTCCTGTTCGCTATTCACGCCGATATAGGTGACCTTGCCGCCGATATCGAGCAGGTCGACTCCCTTGCATAGTTCTTCTTCCTTTTTTGCAAGATGAGTGGCAATGATTGACTTGATGCCCCCATCCCGTCCCAAATCGACAGGACAAGTGTGCTTCCCTCTTAGAGAAGAGAAGGGCATGTTGCTGATGAAGCGCAGCTCATACTGACAGGTACGACGAAACGCTAGCTATTTTTGTTCCCCTATCCCCATGCAGGTGTCCAGGCTGACGATTACGCTCGGATGCAAAAACGGCGTGAAAGAGGTGTCAATGTCGATTGAGACATGTGTTGTTCTCCTTCTCGTTAGGTTTGCGCTTCAGCTTTTGTATGCATGGACAAAACCTGCTCCTGGGAAAGCAGAAAAGCGCTGGGGCTGCATCTCCTCCGTTTCCACCTGCGAGAAACCGGCGTCCGAGACCAGGGCTGCCAGCTCTTGCATGCTGCTCCCTCCAGCGTGAAAGCGCGCAGCCCGGCCCACTCGTTCCTGCTTGCTTGTGAAATCGGCAATGACCAGGCGCCCTCCTGGTTTGAGCACCCGGGCGATTTCCGCGAGTCCCTGGCGCTTGAGGGGAGCCGGCAAATGGTGCATCATCAGGGTCGAGAGCACCACATCGAATGCCTGATCGGGGTAGGGAAGCTGCTCAATCACCCCGATCTGGAATTCGATAGGAAGACCGCGCCGGGCTGCTTTCGCGCGGGCCCGGGCGATCTGCTCTGCCCCCGGATCAACGCCTGCCACATGGACTGCCTGGCCAACGTGGTCGGCCACTTCCATCGCCAGCGTTCCCGTGCCGCAACCCACATCCAGCACCTGCTCTCCAGACTGGAGGCGAGCCAGATTGATGGTTCTCTGCCGGAGTTCGCGCCATTGACCGTGGAACGAAAAGGTGTCATGGAACCATCCCATCAAGTCGTAGCGCCAGCCCCCGTTGAAGACCAGCCCTTTGGTCTCTTTGGCCGACATCCTGGATGTCTCGCTGTGGCGGTGACGTGCGAACGAATGCATAGCTCATGCTCCTTCTTGCTTTTCATCTTGACAGCATGACCCAATTGAGACATACTATCTCAAATGGACTCTTGTATCTGATTCTCAGTGTAGTCTGACAAGCGCAGCGAGGCAAGGATCAATCAGGAAAGTTTGTCTCAAATGAGACAAGGAACGCAAGATGACTCAACCGGCGAGCAATTTACGCGTGAGACGCATGCAGAAACTGTTGCGGGAGGCGCTCATCGAGCTGATCGAGGAGCGGGGGTTCGAGGCGCTCACGATCGGTGAGATTACCGAGCGCGCCATGGTGAGCCGGGCCGCCTTCTACCGCAACTACCAGGATAAATACGACCTGGTGGAGCAGATCTTTGAGGAAGCCATGAGCGCCTTGCTGGGCGCAGTCGGAGAACTGGGGCGAGAGCACCCGGCAGAGATCTGGGTGACGTTCTTCCAGCATATCGCCCAGTACGAACGGCTCTATCGAGCGCTGCTTGGCAGGAAGGGCAGCACCTGGTTCGTGAGGAAGATGCGTGCGCGACTTTCTGACTTGATCAAGGAGCGTGGGCACCTTCCTCACGGACCGGACGAGAGCGCTCACCCCATCCAGACCTTTTCAGATGAATTTGTGCCAGATCTCGTATCCACGATGTTTGTGGAAGCCATCACCTGGTGGCTTGAGCATGGGCGACCCTACACCCCCAGAGAAATAGCCACACGCACCGCTCTGCTTGCTTCGGCACTCTTCCAGGAAGCGAGCAACTGGTAGACGCGGCTTGCGCGCCGGGCCATTGGGCCGAGGTTCACTGTTTCTTGTGAGCATCATATCCTGGCAATAGCCTTGGGCAGGCACCAATAATGGATTTGGATATCGCTTTGTGTCATTTGACATGATTAAACACCATTTTGCCAAGAAAACTGTCACGCTGCCAAGCGCCTTTAGCGGACCGCGTCTGCCTCATAACATGGCGCTGCATCTTCTCGGTGTTTGGGAGTGCTCATAGCTCATCTCTTTGGCTCTGCTTTTGTCGTTTCTGGGCAGCATATCTGGCAGAAAAACGAGCGTTTTGTAGATGCGAATGAAGCTGCGAAAGCGCGCGTGCGGAAAAGCGAAAAGCCGAGTTTCACAGAAGGGTTCCTCTGTCAATTCTGGCAGATATCCTGGCGCTTTCACTCACTTGCTCTTTTTGCCAAAGAGAGCGAGTAGATGAGCTATGTTGACAAAGGCACATGATACCAAATCCGGTTGAACCCTGATCGTTAAACATCTCCCTCTTTGTCGAAAAAGAAGATCAGGGTTTCTGGAAAAACTCAACTGTTTACGCCAAAAACCTTCCAGCCTGTTGAAAAAGTCCAGGAAAACTCATCAGATAGTTTCTACTCGCAACGATCTGAGCTTGATGAATGAGCTTGTTACGAGATAGACTCATCCACTCAGGCGTTTTTCAACACGCTGGGCCGATTTCGAGACTCATTGTTTTCTCCTCACCCAGGCGTCAATGGATTGAGACGTGCATACCGGCAAGGAACTCTCAAGACGACCCATTCCACCCCATTCGCTTCTTTCTGAAGGCGGGATGCATCCTTACTGCTTACGAGGAATGAGCCCTTTGTCACGAGCCCACAGCACAATCTGCGAGCGCGATGTAAAGCTTAACTTCGAGAGTACATTGCTCACATAGGTTTCCACTGTCCGTTTGCTTACTACCAGCAACTCGGCAATCTCGGCATTGGATTGGCCCTGCCCAATCAGTGCTGCCACCTCCCGCTCTCGCTCGGTCAAACCGCCGTACTGGCTGGTGGTGGCCTGACGAGGAGAAACGGGTTTCTCCTTTGGCAGCGTTGCGTAGGCGGTCTGCTCGAAATGCTCACGAAGAATCGGATCCTTGATGCTTTCTGAGAGCAGTGCGATCCCTTGACGCGCTGAGGCGAACACCTGCTCCGCCTCCTCCCGGCGCCTTTGCCTCTGATAGGCTCGCCCCAGCGAGCGCTCGATCTGCCAGAGCAAGGATAGATACTGCTGTAACCTGGCTCCACGCCTGGCCTCCTCCAAGACCTGGATCGCCTCCCCTTCCCGGCCAAGTGCGAAGAGCGCCTCACCCTGACACTTCCACAGCCGGGGGATGACGCGCTCTGCCGTCTCCCCAGCTCGTTGGGGAGCAGTGGAGAGCAACTGCTCGCAGCGCTCTCGGGCGAGGTCGGGCTGTTGTTGCATCAGGGCCAGTTCTGCCCTGACCAGGAGGAGGGAGCGCTCCGTCACCAGATGCGGATTCTCAGCCTCCGACCGCACCTCTTGCAAAGCAGCCTCAGCAAGCTTTGGCTGGCCCAGGAGCACATAGGCCTGGACCTTAATGGTGATGAGATAGGTGATCCAAATGGCCAGGCTCAGTTCTCGCGCCGATTCTAAACCTACCTCTGCATGAACAAGTGCCTGCTCAGGAGCAAGCAAAGCCAGGTAGATGCGTCCCAGGGTATCACGTGCACAAGCAATTCCTTGCTGGTGATCGATCTCCGTGGCCAGGCGCAGTCCTTGCTGTGTTTGCGCCAGTCCGGCTCCCAACTGTCCAAAGGAGGCAAGGATCCCACCGTAGAAGATTTCGGCAAAGACTTCCCCGGCAGCCCACTCGAGCTCACGCGCCAACTGCAACGCCTCAGTCACATCACGCTCACATTCCGCCAGGCTCCCATTGACCGTACAGGTCGTATACCCACCCCATGGGCAGGCACAGGCCGCACGCATGGTCAGACAGGAGCACAGCACATTGCGGTTGCCTACTGAGCGTAGAAGATTAATGGCCCGATCATATACGAGCATTGCATTGACGGGGTCGTCATCATGGATAGAGACGGTTCTGAGCAGATCGAGGGTTTCAATCATGCCAGGCTGATCGTTCTGTGCTTCAAAGAGCGCCAGCGCTTCACGATTGGTTGCTAAGGCCTCGGTAATCTGCCCAATGTTCAACAGCCAGATGGCCTGCTGGTTGAGGCTATGCGCATATAGTCCTGCATCCTCCAGGTCTCTGGCAAAGTCAACTGCTTGCTGAAAGTATGCCCCAGCCCGTTTGTAATCGCGACCCGTCCACAAATTGCCCAGGTCCAGGAGGCTCTGCCACTCAAGGCGTTCCTCCTCTGTCTGACGAGCGGCCTTTAGCGCCCGTTCGTAATCCGCCATCGCCTGCTCAAAGTCACCCAGAATCTCGTAGGCCTGACCGCGTGCCCGGTAGGAGGTCGGGGGAACTGCCTGCCCGAGTTGCTCAGCTGCGTGCATCACGCGCGTCCACTGTCCTACGGCGGCACGCGGGGCGGAGAGAGCCTGCGCCTGTTCAGCAGCACGCCGGGCATAGTCTATAGCCTTGTCCCATAGTTCCGCTTCGGCACAATGATACGCCAGATCGGCGAGATGAGCATCCAGGGCTGCTGAATGCAGGTGCTCCATGGTCAGAGCAATCATGCGATGCAACGCACGTCGTTCCCGTGCCAACAGCCCTGTGGTGATCGCCCGACGGGTGAGCGCGTGGCGGAAAGCAAACTGCTCCGCCGACTCCTCAATAACCAACTGGGCCGCTATCGTCTCCTCCATCAACTCCAGCAGGTGTGCTTCGTCGTCCTGAGTGATCTGTTGAAGGAGGGTAAAATCGAAGCGCCGTCCCGCTACCGCCGCAAGCCGTAGGACCCGCCTGGCACCAGCGCTCAGGCGCGTGAGGCGAAACTCGATGGTAGCCTGCAGACTGAGTGGGATACGCCAGGTACCTGCGCGCTGCCAGTTCCAGCCGTTCTCTCCCTTGACCAGCTCCCCATCCATGATCAGTGCTTTGAGTACCTCTTCCAGGTAAAAAGGGTTGCCTTCGGTCAGGTCATAGAGGGCATCGAGCATCCCAGCAGGCAGGGAATCTGCCCCCTGTAAGATAGTCTGCAGCATGGTCTCGGTATCGACCCTAGTCAATCGCAGCAGGACGATTTCCTGTCTCAGCCGCTCGCGGTCGAGCTGTGCCAGCAAGGAGCGCAGTGGTTGATGCACCTCATCACTGCGATAGGTCAGCATCATTAGAAGCCGGTGCCCCCTTATCTTACGCGCGAAGAAGAGCAGGAACTCCATGGTATTCTCATCGCTCCAATGGAGATCTTCGAGCACCAGCAAGAGTGGTCTGATGGTGGTGATTCGCAGGAAGACGTCCGCCAGCGCCGCAAAGAGGCGACGCTGCTCCTGTTCAGGTCCCAGGGGGGGCAGGGGAGAGAGGCTTGCCAGTTCAGGCAGTTGCTGGATCTGCTCAGGAAGCAAGGGCACGAGCGAGCGGGCAGAGGATCCCAAAGAAGTTGCAATCTGGGAGGGTGAGAGAGGAGCCAGGAACGTACTCAACAGGTCAAGCAAAGGGGCATAGGGGCATGAACGATCGGTTGGGAAGCATTGACCACCGAGAAGCTGGAAGTCTTGAGTTTCGGCAAAACGTCGCAGTTCGGCCGTCAGCCGCGATTTGCCAATGCCGGCTTCCCCACAGAGCAACACATCGCTTCCCTGCCCACGTGCGGCGGCTTCGATGCATTCCTGCAGCGCGGACATTTCTGCGCTACGCCCGATGAGGATTGGGCAGATAGCAGGCTGATAAAGCAGGGTCGACATTGAAAGACCTCCCTGGTGAACTCTCGCAAACGGACCCTCGCGCTTGTTCAGTGTTCCTACGCGTGATGAAGCTTCTTCTGTGAGTAAGCAAATGGCCCGTAAATTGGTTTCAGATGCGTAACCAACCACACTATAACATATCGCTAGGTGTCTTTTCCACGAAATCTCCGCGTAGTCTGTGCAAAACCATCGTGTTTTCACTGATGAAAACCCCGATTTTTTCAGGCATACTTGCTGGTAACGTGTGGAGCTGAACGGCGCCCACCGATCGCATAGACATGCAAAAGGTCAACAGAAAAAGGAGACAAAATCATGACAACGCAACCAACACACGAAACTTCGAAGATGGGAGATGTAGCACGAAATAGCACTGGAAGGGTAAAGATGGCCTGGTTCGAGCATGGCACTAGTCGGATCTACTATGAAGAACAAGGCAGCGGCACTGCGGTGCTCGTGCTCCCAGGGTTCGCCGGGAGTATCGAGGAGTTTTCGGCCCTGAGGGAAGCTCTGGTGGCGGCAGGCTACCGGGTTATCGCAGCCGATCTGCCCGGCTCCGGCCGCTCGGAGCCACAGCCGCGCACGTACACGGCCACCTACTATGAGGAGGATGCACACGCGTTTGCGGCCCTGCTCCAGCACCTGGCGACCGGACCGGCCCACCTGATCGGCTTCAGCGATGGTGGCGATATCTCCTTGCTGATGGCAGAGCTGATGCCTGGGGTCGCACGCTCGGTAATAACCTGGGGCGCGGCAGGTGTGCTCAACGATCCCGAAGGACGCCTGGGGGACGCGATGTATAATGTGATTGACCATCCCATCCCGCCGCTTCAGGGGTTCCGCGACTTCCTCATCGCTACCTACGGCGAGGCCAACGCTCGTGCCATGACGCAAAGCGCGGTAGGCGCCATGCGCGATATCATCAAGCAGAGCGGCGGCGATCTCAGCCTCTCAAAAGCGGACAACATCACCTGCCCTGTACTCCTCATCTCGGGCGAACATGACTTCTTCGCTCCGCCTTCGCTCGCATCCGAGTTAGCCGCTCGCATCCGCGCGGCGGAAGTGCTGGTGGCAGAAGGCGCCGAGCACAATGTCTACATGGACCGCCCCGAATGGCTGATGCAAACGATCCTCGACTGGTTGGGCAAACACTAGCGCCTCCAGCCGTCTATCGGCCACCGAAAGGAGAATCTTGCACACGCTCGTTGCCATGCGTCTATCCAACACATTTGCCATATCGCCTGCCCGGAGAGTGGCTAGAGAGCATAAGCAACGAGCCGTTCACAAGGCCACTGCAATGTTCGCCGACCTCATCGATGCGAACTCGTTCCATCTGCCCTTTTCCATCGGCATCCGGGCCGGGTGAACCCGGTACCTAATCCTGCGTGATTTCGCCAGACTCATGTAACCATCCCCATGGGGGAGGGGGTTTCTTATCCCTTATGTGGGGCCTCGTTTGTGTTTCACTGCTTCTGGAGAGTGCAATAACAACGCAAGTCGCAGAAAACGAAGCAGCGTGCTGAAAAACGCCTGAGTGGATGAGTCTATCTCGTAACAAGCTCATTCATCAAGCTCAGATCGTTGCGAGTAGAAACTATCTGATGAGTTTTCCTGGACTTTTTCAACAGGCCGGGCCGTTAAGTGGCACAAACTAACCAGGTTATAGAGAGACAGCGCTCACCAAAGTGCAAGGAGGGTATGAATGGTTGAGCTGTCTCAAAAGCCATGCCAAAATCAAGATCTCAAAGAAATGTCTCGGAGATGAGTAAGTGAGACAAACAGAGGAGATTGTTGAAAAATTGGGTTTGAGACTGTCAAATCTCTTTTACAAGAACGAGGTAGGCCACCAGTGGAAGAGTGTGGCATGGCGGATACAGGTCGCATCGTTTTGAAGGGCAACACAGCGCTCTGCTTGCGCCTCTTGTAGCTCATCCAGCGTCTCAAAGCGGCAATTGCTAATCGCCTCGTTGGAGAGTGGCCAGAGGCGCTCGACATCCGCTGCAACTCCGGTGAGTAGGGTGGCAGAAATACCAGGTGGATGCCATCAGGAATCACGAGCATCTGACTGCTATGCCACCCGGCACGATCCAGCACCACGATGATGCGCCGATCTGGGCTGGCACCAACAGCCTGTGCAAAATGCTCCAAAGCAATGGTGAAAACCTCGACACTGACCGAGGGCAGTAGCAACCAATGGCTCTCTCCTGATTCGGGATGGGCAAATCCGTATACATAGAGCCATTCATACCGTTGTTGCACGCGAATGACTGGGCGATGCCCTTTGCGCGCCCAAATGCGTCTGACAACTGGCTTCAGCCCTATGCGATGCTCATCCATGCACCAAAGTCCAATTTTCGCTTGTGGATAGATCTGCTGTAGGTGTTGCACTTCTTCCGGCAATGCTTGTTTGAATGCCTCTTGCTGTTCTTTGTTTGATTTGTGATGACGTGGTCGTGGAATGAGAAGAGAGAAATCAAGCCGTTTCAGGTAGTCCCATCCGCGTTGAGCATGAATCTTTCGTCTCGTCTGCTTGCCCATCCAGAGAGCTACCTTACGGCCTGTCCACAATCCACCGTCAGAGGCGGTTTCCTCAAGGATGTGTTGTAACTATTCCTGCTGATCTTTAGAGAGCAAAGGTATTGCCCCTCGATTGTGCTGTCGCTGGTCCGTCATTGCCAGAGGCCCTTTTTGATTGTAGCGACGAGCCAGAATCCGAATCCAGTTGGCACAATAACCCGTCACTTCGGAGACCTCCCGTACTCGTTTTCGCCTCCGCCAGCAGCCAGATTATTTGAAAGTGACTCCGTTCGACAGGGTCAGTTGCCTTTCGGTAACGATTCTCCAATTCACCAATGCTGATGTGTGCAGCAATACAGACATATTTGGGCGCCAGCTTCTTCTCCTCTCAAAATCAAATCTCTTCAAGAGAAGGTTCTTCCTGCACTTTGTTTTTGGGGAAGGTCAGCAGTGGTTTTGATCACTCTTCAGTCGGATTTGGTATGATCTGGCAGAAAACGCCGCCGAAAATCGCGCAGAGCTTCTCAAGCCAAGTATTGGCATTCATCCTGGCAGAAAACGGCCTAGCAATCATGGCAAAAGACAAAAAGGCACGATTTGTGAGGTAGCTCACATTTTGTGTATGAACTATTGCATAGATTCCTACAGCCACAAGACTACAATAGCGGCGGAGTAGCAAGCCTTTCCACTCTTATCGTCACTTCTTATGCAAACAACGATGTCTCTGTCTTGCACTGTATGACCCTCTGTGGAAGGAGAAAGCCGTTATGAAACATGCATGGAAAAATCCTCTGTTTCCTTCGTTCCTCACTCATCGCACTCGTGTCGCGTCTCTTTTAGGAGTATGCGCGCTGATCGCCTTCGCTTTTGTCCTGAGCGTCTATAGTGGCGAGATGATCCCCTCGGCCAATGCTGCCTCGACCAGCATGCAGACCTCGACATCCAGCGCCGCGACAGGCTATCCGATCAAAGTGTTCTTCTCGAAGGCTCCCGACTCCTTGCAAACGAATTTTAATGCCGTTTTCCCCGTCAAGCGTACCTCTCCCACGATTGCTGTAGCCACCTTCTCGATTCAGCTCCTGATCGCCGGGCCGACCCTTTCTGAGCAGCAGGCAGGCTACTTCTCGGAACTGAATACCATGTTGAACGGTCCATCAAATTGCACCGGAGCGCTGCCTGTAGGAGGGCCCGATTTCGTGATCACCTTGAACAAAAGAGGTCCCACGCCACAGACAGGAACGGCGACAATCAAGTTCTGCCGCAGCCTCAACTCTGCCGGCATTGGTGCGGATGCGCGCGTGCAGGCCGAGATCACCGCCACCCTCAAGCAGTTCTCAAATATTAAAGAGGTGGTCATTCTTACCAGAGATGGTCACTGCTTCGGCGATGAAAGCGGCAAGGACTTCTGCCTGCGTTAGTGTCATTTGACATGATTACAAACCTGTTTGTCAGAAATCCGGCCACGATCCCAGGCGGCGAGAGCCGGATCACATCTGCCGCATAACATGGCGAGACAGAGATACGCGAGCCATCCGCAACTGCGAAAAGCGTTTTTCAATGAGCTTTTGCAAAACTCGTGCCAAATTTTCTGCCAGAAAATGACGCCGCTCTGCAAGTGCCTTCTCATGGGCAAGCGCCACGTTATCCTGGCAATCGTGACGCCTTTCCTGCGAGCTGTATCAGAGACAACTAGATGAGTTACGGTGTCGTGGCGCTGGACCGAGGATGGCGTCCACCAATGGTGGCAGCAACGAAACCGCACGAGCACGACTCTCCGAAGCCAGGTTTATCAACGACATCGACTTCCACGAGTCTCGGTCACGACTTTGCTCACCGAGCCCGGGCAGCGGGCTGGAGCCTGGAAGAGGTCGCCTATTATCTGGGACATATTACCAAAAGTGGCATGCCAGCCATTCAAACCACGATCCGCTATACGCAGGTGAGCCGTGAACATGTCAAAGAGAAACTGAAGTTGCTTCGAGGGTAGCCCCTCACGATTCGGGAGATATCTGTCCCGAAAGCAAGGTTCGCGCACATCCAATGAGGCTTGACGTATGAGAAAAACGATCATCAGATTGGTCAGCATGCTCGGTATCATCTTTCTGCTTTTCGCAGCACTCATTGCTCTTCTTCGTTTTTACCGGTATCCCTCTGATTTTCCTGCCTATCCCAGAGTAACCCACACAAAGTCCGGAGCAACAGGTGACCCGATCAATGTGCTCTTTGTCGGCAGTAAAAATCAGATCATGCACAGCTTCCAACAAGCCAGCTGGCTGATTCCTGATCCTATTACCTCACAAACCTCGGCGAAAATTG
>Ga0070707_100002467_pt1 | contig 17624 bp, 17 predicted proteins | sample KBSK5502metaG_FD_65468 | JGI IMG/M metagenome (GOLD analysis project Ga0070707, IMG submission 65468) | Corn, switchgrass and miscanthus rhizosphere microbial communities from Kellogg Biological Station, Michigan, USA - KBS K5-50-2 metaG | ecosystem: Host-associated > Plants > Roots >... | reverse complement strand
GCACATACGCGAAGCAGCTCGACCCCTACATCAAGGACACATTCCCGATCATCCAGGACGCCCTCGACCGCAACGCCAAGATCCTTCTCGAGGGCGCCCAGGCGACGATGCTCGACCTCGACTTCGGCACGTACCCGTACGTCACGAGCTCCAACCCCACCGCCGGCGGCGCACTCACCGGCAGCGGCATCCCACCGACCAGGGTCGACCTCACCGTCGGTGTATTCAAGGCATATACGTCCCGCGTGGGCTACGGCCCGTTCCCTTCCGAGCTGCTCGACGAGGTGGGGGACCAGATCCGCGAGCGGGGACACGAGTTCGGCACCGTCACGGGACGGCCACGGCGCATCGGTTGGTTCGATGCCGCCGTCGGGCGCTACTCGGTTCGCGTCAACGGCGTCAGCGTCGCGGCGCTCATGCGCCTGGACATCCTCGACGACCAACCCCGCCTGAAGATCTGCACCGGATACGAGTTTCGCGGCGCTCGCTACGACCATCCCATCGCCAACATCTCGCACTACAAGCACTGCACGCCTGTCTACGAGGAGTTGCCCGGTTGGCAGCAGGAGATCGGCGCAGCGAAATGCTGGGACGACCTCCCTCCGCGGTGCCGCGACTACATCGAGCGTGTCGGCGAGCTGATCGGCGCGCAGGTGCGGTTGGTCGGCACCGGCCCCCGGCGGGACCAGTTCGTCACTCGCGGCGCCGAACTCTTCGACTGACGTGACCCCGGCCGAGCTCAGCTGGGCGCAGGTCCACGCCTTTCGACTCCAGCGCCATCACCTCGCCGGTCGTGAGCCGAAGAAAAATCTGGCGCGCGTTGTCGGCGAGATCGGCGGCGCCCAGGCCCAGGTCATGTCAGCCGCAGAGCTCCAGATCGCCGTCCGCACCGACTGCCAGGTCGCCGATGTCCGCGATGCGCTGTGGAAGGGCAGGACATTGGTCAAGACCTGGTTGATGCGCGGGACGCTCCATCTCGCCCGCGCAGACGACCTGCCGCTGTTCACGGCCGCGATGGGCAGGCGATGGATTCACATCAGACCGTCGTGGCTGAAATTCATGCAGGTGACGGAGAGCGAGCTCTGGCAGATCGTCGAGGAGATCGGCGCCGGGGTCGACGGCACCCCCAAGACCCGGGAGGAGCTCATCGCGGTGGTCGGCAAAGGCAAGTCTGCCCGCGTGCGTGAGCTGCTCAAGTCGGGCTGGGGCGGCATGCTCAAGCCCGCCGCCCGCAACGGGCGCCTCTGCTTCGGTCCAAACCGCGGCCAAAGCGTGACGTTCGTTAGCCCTGACAAGTGGTTGCCGAGGTGGCGGGACGTCGATCCCGAAGAAGCGATCGTCGAGGTTGCTCGGCGCTACCTCCGCACGTATGGCCCGGCGACCAAGACCGACTTCGCGCGCTGGTGGGGTGCGTGGCCAGGCGTCGGCAACGCCGCGTGGTCAGGACTCGCGAAAGAGCTTGTGCCGGTTTCGGTCGAAGGCGCCCGCGGCGAGATTCTCGCCGACGATCTGGACGCCCTCCAAAGCGCCAGGATCGGCCACTCTGTCCAGCTGCTCCCTTTGTTCGATCCTTACCTGATGGGCCACGCGACCCGCGGCCATCTCTTTGACGCGGTGTACGCGCCACAGGTCAGCCGGACCGCAGGCTGGATCTCGGCAGTCGTCCTCGTCGGGGGCCGAGTCGTGGCGACCTGGACACACACGGTCCGCAACGGCATCCTGCTCATCTCGATCGAGCCGTTTCAGAAGCTCGCGCCGAATGTCATGACCGAGGTCAGGCATCGCGGCGACGCGCTTGCCCGCGCACTGGGGATGCGCAAAAGCACTATCAGCTAACGCGCGATATCGTCTTGACGACGCGGAGATTCGCTTCGCGCTGGCGCAGCCGCCGCGTTCGCTTCCAGCGCTCCAGTGCGACAGAGGCAGCCCAGTAGATGATCACCACGACGGCCATGACGGCCTGGATCGTCGCGACGGTCAGGTAGGCCGCCTCGACCCCATACCCGTTTCGTCGCAGCCCGATGGCGAACAGCCCCGCGGCAAAGCCGAGCATCGGTCGTAGCGCCCACGACTCAGGCAGCAATCTCCGGTCGGCCAGCAGGAGGCCGGCCACAAACCAGGTCGGTCCACTGTCGAGCTGGAACACGATGTCCCATTGGAAGGCGTAAATCGTGACCAGGGATCCGGCGAGAAACGCGATCAGCACCACGAGACTGACCCGGCGCGCATACGCAAGCCACGCCACGCCAACCGCGACCGCAAGCAGCGAGGTTGCGAAGGTCGGGCCCGCGACATTGCCCACATAGAGCCGGATCGGATCCAGGGCCCACGCCGACTGATGGAAGAGCTGGAACCAGGTGTCGATCGGATCCCTTGGATTGGTGGTGCCGTTCGGGTCGAAGTAGGCGAGGGGAGCGCCGCGCGTGACGAGCGCAACGCCGGCGAACGCGAGCAGTCCGGCCTGGGCGCGGATCACCGGCATGTAGCGGGCCCGCAGCAGCTCCAGCACGACCGCCAACACCGCGATCTCGATCGAGGTGGTGAGGCTTGCTGCGGGGCCGACCAGCGCCACCGCAAACAGCGCCGCGATCAGAGTGCCCGCCCCCGGATGCCGCCTCTGCTGGCGCCATATCACGGGTGCCGCGAGCAATCCAACGGTCCCGGCCGCCACTGCCACCCCGAGCATCTCGAGCGCAGGCAGCCTGAAGATGATCAAACCGGCGACAACGGGAGGCAGCAGCGCGATGCCGGTGATCAGATCGTCCGGTAGAGTCGCGGGCCTGAACGCAGCCCGATCGAGAAGGTGACCCAGTTTCGCCACCCACGAGCTCGGCCGACTGGCGTTGAGTTCGCGGGACCCCCCGGACAGCACCTGTGGATTGTAGGCAAACGCCCCCGCGCGGCGGTCTGGTCAGGGAGTGGCCGGAACCCGGCTTGGGTGATAATCGGCAGGCTCGTGTCGCTTCTTGGCCAACGTCTTGCCGCGACAGTCGTGGCGTTGTGGGTGATCCTGATCGCGGCTCTCGGCGTCCTTGCGGGCGCTCCTCCCGACTCCACGTGGTCCCAGCTGAAACCTCTTCCACACCAAGGAAACACAGCTGTTTTTGCCATCGCCGTCGACCCTTCGAACAACCAGGTGCTCGTCGCGGGAACATCGGATGGATCGCTGTTGCGGAGCACGAACGGCGGGAAAACGTGGACCCAGGTCCATGCAGGCAAATCGAATGTCACGACGATCAATTTCAGCCCCTTCACGTCGGGACTTGTCCTGGCCGGAACACGAGGTGGAGGGGCCCTCGCCAGCCGGGACGGGGGAGTGACCTGGTCCGTGACGCCCGGGCTGGAGGGGCGCAACGTCCGCGCGTTCGCGTTCGCGCTCACCCTCGTCGCCGCCGGGACCGACCACGGCGTTTACACCAGCGCCGACGGCCTCAACTGGACCCAGTCAGGCCTCTCCGATCGCAGCGTCAACGCGGTCGCGGTGGAGGCGATCCACGCACCGGTGAGGCTGGTCGCGGGCAGCGATCTGCAGGGAACGGGCGGGGCGTTGCCGCTATATCAAAGCCTGGATGCCGGCGTGACGTGGACTCAGTTGAACCCAGCGATCAGCGGCACCATCGTGGTGAAGGTTGTGGCCGGCCCGCTGCCTCCGACCGGAAATGTCAGGCCGCTGATCGTCGGCACGAACACGGGCCTGTTCGGTTCCAATGACAACGGGGCCTCATTCGCGCCACTGAGCGGCGGGGGTCTGCTTCCGACGACCGACTACACGCAGGTGATCTTCATCACGGACCATCACGACCGCTTCTACGCGGCAAGCGACGGAGGTGGATCAGGCTCGGGCGGGCTCTGGCGCACAAACGATGGCGGCCAGACATTCACCTCGCTGCAATCGCCGGAGCCGGCGGTCACTGCAATCGCGGTCTCCAACGACGAGCAGCCGACCCTCTATGTCGCGACGTTTCACCCTTCGACTCACACCCCCTCGCTGTGGATCTATCACGACACCGGTGGGACCCCACAAGGTCCGCCTGTGCCCCAGTCGACTGCCGCGAGCGGGACACGCGCAGGGCGCACGAGTGACACGTCCGTGCTCAGCGCGATTCTGGCCTTGCCGGAGCTGCCTTACGTCGGGCTTGGAATCGGCGCGCTGGCGGTGATCCTCACTGCCGTCGTCGCTCATCTGCGCGCCCGCCCCAGATAGGCCGCTATGCTCGCTCGGTTGACGACTCCACATGATCGTTTGCGAGAGCTGGGCATCACGCTTCCTCCGCCCCCACCTCCCGCGGCGTCATACGTCCAGACCAGGCTCGTGCCGATTCGCGACGGACGCGCCCTGCTCTACGTCGCGGGCCAGGTCTCGCGCGCAGGCGACCAGCTCCTGACCGGCAGGTGCCCGGATGAGGTATCCGTGGAAGAGGCGGCGCGCCGTGCACAGCAGTGCGCGCTCAACGTGCTCTCACAGATCGAGTCGGCGGTCGGACTGGACAAGGTGGAAGAGGTGACGCAGCTGATCGGTTTCGTGCTCTCGGCGGACGGATTCGCCGACCAACCGACAGTGATGAACGGCGCGTCGGACCTGTTCGTCGAGGTGTTCGGGCCTGCCGGCAAGCACACGCGCGCTGCGGTAGGCACCAACGCGCTGCCTCTTTCGGTCACGGTCGAGATCGCGGCGGTGGCGGTTGTCCGCACCGGCTGAGACAAATCCCGGGCGGCGCCGCCCAGGCGTCCTCCTGATCGGAAGCCTCATCTACCTCTCGGTCGTCTTCGGCGTGATGCTGTGGCGCGGCGTCTCGATCGAGCCCGAATGGGTCGTGCTCGCGCTGCTCGTAATCGCCATCGCGTTGGGACGCGCCCTGACGTTCATCGCCGACTGGGGACCATTCCTTCTTCTGTTCTTCGCCTATGAGGCCATGCGGGGTTTCGCGGCCAAGACCGGGTTCGCGCCGCACGACCTTTCGGGCCTCGAGCGCGCGGTCTTTGGAGGCAACCTGCCCACGCTGACGCTCCAGCACGCCTTCTATCGCGCCGAGTCGGTGAGCCCGCAGGACGTGATCGCGATGTTCTTCTATTTCATGCACTTCCCGATGCCGATCCTGGTTGGATTCGTCTTCTGGCTGCGCAGCCGCGATCACTTTCACCGCTTCATCGCGGCGCTGCTGCTGCTGGCGTTCCTATCCTTCGTGACGTATCTGTTCTGGCCCTCGGCCCCGCCCTGGTACCAGTTCCAGGAAGGCCAGGTCGCGAGCTCGCAGGTCGTGCACAAGATCCTGAACGAGACGGTCGACAAGTTCTGGGGAGCGAGCTACGTCGTCTCTCCGCTCTACTCGCACCTGAACCCAAACCAGTTCGCCGCGTTTCCTTCACTGCATGCAGCGTTTCCGGCGCTGGCCGCGGTCTATGCGTGGAATAGATTCCGGCCGCTCGCCATCGGGCTCGTGCTTTGGACCGCGGCTGTTCTTCTGTCGATCGTGTACCTGGGTGAGCACTACGTGGTCGACGCGCTCGACGGCTTCGTCTACGTCGCGGTGGCGACGGCGCTGGTCGAGGGATTCGTCAGGTGGCGAAGGCGGGTCAGCTCTACGCCTGCCAAACCTTCCGCATGATCGTCCGGGCGAGCTTGTCGGGATCGTGGTGCGACGGGACGCGGACGTTCACCACATCCGAGGCGATGAAACGGACCTCCGGGTGTCGCGTTGTGTCAACCGGCTTGAAGATCACGGGAGCCTGGCCGCCGGTCGGCGGGTGCGAAGTGTTCGAGTTCACGAGCACGAAGTCGAAGAGATTGGCGCCGACGTGCTCGCGGATCACGCGCAGGTAGTCGTCGACTCCATAGCCATCGGTCTCGCCAGGCTGCGCGGCGAGATTGCAGATGTAGAGCTTGAGCGCCGGCGAAGCCTTGATTGCCTCCACCATCCCTTCCACCAAGAGGTTGGGCAGGAGCGAGGTGTAGAGCGACCCGGGGCCAACGATGACGAGCTCTGCGTTCAGGATGGCCTGCGCGGCTTCCGGGTTGACTTGAACGCCGTCAGGCTTGAGGAAGACATGGCTGATCGGCGCGTTCTGCTTGGGAATCTTGGACTCGCCTTCCACGGTGCCGCCGTTGATCGAAGCGACGAGGGTCACGTCTTGCAGCGTCGAAGGCACGATGGTTCCTTTGACCGCCAGCACCTTGCCCGATTCGCGCAGCGCCTGCTCGAAGTTCCCGGTCACGTCGGCCATCGCCATGATGAAGAGGTTTCCGAACGCATGGCCGTCGAGGGAGCCCTCCTTGAACCGGTGGTCGAAGAGCTGCCTCATCAGCGGCTCGGCGTCGGCGAGGGCGACCAGGCATTGTCGGAAATCGCCCGGGGGCAATATGCGGTACTCGTCCCGAAGCCGGCCTGACGAACCGCCGTCGTCTGCGACGGTGACAATGACGGAGAGATTCGACGTGTAGGTTTTCAGCCCTCGCAGCAATGAGCTCAGCCCCGTGCCGCCGCCGATCGCAACCACACGCGGCCCACGGCCGCGCAGCCGATAGGCGTGAATGACCTCGAGGATGCTGCTGGTGCTGTTGCCGGGAAGGAAAGGACCGAGGATCGACTGGGTGAGCTTCAGGTAGCTGACCAGGAGCAGCCCGACCCCGAAGAGGCTGAAGATGATGGCGCGCGCCCAGTAAGGCAGGAACTGGAGCGTGAGATAGAAGAAAAAGCCTGGTAGGTGCGCTGTCTGGTAGAGCTCTTTGAGGGCGTAGGCGACTCCGAGCACGAGCACCAGCTCGGACAACATGAGCAGCAGCAGCCATCGCTTGATCTGGAGACCAGGTGTCAGCCACCGAAGCCACGACGTGCTCGAAGGAAGCCTCTTGGCCATCTACCCCGCCTGCAACAACGAGTGGAAAACGTGCAAGGTTACTCTGGTACTACGCTTCATCTGAAGTATGGGGAGTTTGCGCCGAATGCGTCGTCTCGTGAGGTTTGTGACATTTGGGCTGATCGCCGCGGCGGTCGCGACCGAGCTCATGAAGCCGGCCGCCGAGCGGACGTGGCAGGGCAGGGTCGCTGGTTTCGTCCCTTACGACTTCAGGCCGCCGACGTGGCAGCGGATTCGCGACGCCTACTGGAATCCCGAGTCCGACAGACTGTTCTCCGACCGTGTTTTCGGCGTGGGATGGGCGGTCAACCTCTATCGGGCCAAAACGCTGATGGAGGAGGCATACCGAAGGCTGATGGGTTCGCCTGAGCCGGTGTCGATCCGCATGACCGTGAGAACGGAAGGCTCCGCCAAGAAACCTGACGTTGTCATCACGAGGGAGTAACGGCCGGGCCCAGGCACCTCCTTAGAATGGGTCGCCCGGCCCCCCGCGTCCGAGCCCTTGGGGAGTGGCGCAACGGTAGCGCAGCTGACTCTGGATCAGAAGGTTGAAGGTTCGAATCCTTCCTCCCCAGCCAACTCCTTCAAGCAGCGCCAAGGCGAATCCACGAACGTCACCGATCCGACGTCAATCGCCCTCGGGGCTATCGGGCGTCGGTTGGCTCCAGCGGAAGCCCTTCGTTCCTCCAGTTCAAAAGACCTCCCTGGATGCCGCTGACGTTGGTGTACCCCATGCGCTCGAGGGTCTGCGCTGCCAGGAGCGATCGCGCGCTCGGAGCCTGCAGGCAGTACACGACAATCCGCGCGTTACGGTTCTTGGACAGCTCATGGTCCGAGACGGGGGAGGCCGGGTCGGCCCGAAGCTCAAGCATCCCACGGGGGATGTTCACCGAGCCGGGGATGTGGCCTCTGGACCACTCTTCGGGCTCGCGGACGTCTACAACCAGGTCGATCTCTCCCCGGTCGATGGACGCCGCCACGTCGCTAGGGGGCAGCTCCCGAACCTGAGCGCGGGCTTCCTGGATCATCTCCATCAGACTGCTGGCCATGATCGTGACCTCCTTTCTTCGAATCGCTCCAACGGTTCGCCAACGCCTCCGCGGGCTACGAGACGGACGGTGATCCCCGCGGCGTCCAGTAGGCTCGCTGCGATTGCTGCTCGTCGCCCCGTGGCGCAGATCGCACAGACCTCGCGGTTGTGAGGGACCTTCTGAGCCGAGACCGATGTAATCGGTGTGCACGTGCGTTTCGAGCACGTCGCGCGCTTGGATCCCAAGCGCCTGTACCGTCTTCAGGTACCTCCAGGCATCTCGCTGCGGATCCACGATTACCGCCTCCCGGGCGTCTTGAAGGTCCTGGTGTGCTGAAGAGTTCGATCTCGCAGGCGTGAAGGCTGCCCAGCCGTAGGGTCGCATCGCCGTGCCGCGATGCAACCTCCTCGGCGTCGACGAGTGCCGTGGGGGCATTCGTCCCACTTTTCAAAGGTAGGTGTCGTCGCCGAGGTCACGCCCGCAACTCCTCGGCCTTCGCCGCAACGCCCGTCTCAAGCAGGGTCTTCAACCGCCGGTAGTCCGCACCCCACATCTCAGCGGCAAGCCGCTTGACGAGCGGCTCGGTCAGCTTGAAGAAACCTCCAGGTTCACCCACCAGGTGTGACTGGATCCGGGTGCCCCCATTGTGTTCACCGAAGCTGACGGACAGCGTGCACGGGAATGGTGAGCCGGCGGTAAATGAAAACTTACGGCCCGGTTCGTACTCCGTGACCTCGGAATCGAAGTCCAATGGGCGGCCCATCCAGTGTCCGCTCTGGTGCGCCTTGGTCCCCACTCGGGTTGGCTCGTCCTGCTTCACGGATTGCAGCCAGGACTGCCACTGCGGAGCGTTGCGAAGGTCGGCAACATAGCCGTAAACCTCCTCGAGCGGCCGCTTGACGTCTGTCGTGATATCGATGATCACCATCTGGGATTTCCTCCCGCTCACTCCGACTGGTCTCGGGCTGAACGACCCTTCTCAATGAGTTTGGCGCGGGTCTCCGAGCACGACATCAACCGTTCGGTTGATCACTCAGCGCGAGCGTACGTTGATCCGCGTTTCTTGGACGGCGTTGTTGCCGTAGCCCTGTGCGTTCCACGGCGGATGATCCGGCTGGGTTCGTCCGGCCAGATCGGTCGCCTTGGCCCGGACGGTGACCGACCCGGCGGTATGGAGACGGGCTGCCAGCTGCCACCACTGCCACCGCCCCCGCTGGCGCTCGCCGACCAGGGTGGCTTGCTGCCAGCGGTCGCCGTTAATGCTGACCTCGACCCGGGCAATGGGCGCCGCCCCGGACCAAGGCAGCCCTCGGATCGTGGTCTCGCCCGGATCGAGGACTTGGTCGGCTTGGGGCTCGACGATGAGGGAGCGCACACGCTGGAGGGTGACGGGCTCCCGCTCGGCCTGCCCGTCGCGATCGCGTTCGTATTGGTACTTGTCGAGCTGGTAGTAGCCGGAGAAAGGCTCGCTGATGACCTGGATCCGGGTGAGCCATTTCACGGACGCCACCGCGTACCAGCCCGGCACGATCAAACGGAGGGGATAGCCGTGCTGGATGGGCAGAGCCTCGCCGTTCATGGCGAAAGCCAGCAATGCGCCGGTGTCACGAAGTTGGTTGACCTCGAGGCTGCGCTCGAAGCTGGTCACGCCCGCTCGTCCTTCCACCATTCCGCTGTCGGCTCCCTGGAACACGACCTCGCGGGCCGACGGTTTGAGCCTGGCCCGGTCGAGCACCTCCGCGAGGGAGACGCCAGTCCACTCTGCCGTGCTGACCGCGCCGAGGCCCCACGGTTCGCCGGGCACGGGCGGGTCGAGCTGGGCGCGGCCGTTGCCGGCGCACTCGAGGGTGACCATGGCGGTCTGTGTCGGCATGGCCCGCAGTTGGGCGAGGCTGAGGGCATGGTACCGCTCGACCAGTCCGCCAACCTCGAGTCGCCAGCTGGCGCCTTCGAGGTTGGGGATCTGGAAGTGGTTGCGGACATAGAAGCGGGCGTTCGGCATGACCACGCCCCCGATGAGGAGGGAAATCGACGTCTCCGCATTGAGCGGGTGCGCGCGGTGGACGACAAGGCCGGCGTCGATCGCGGTCTGGCAGGCTTCCTCGGGATCAACGGCGGGAACGGCACCGAGCCCCTCACCGCTCACCGGCCGATCTCGCGACCCGGGCTATCTGGGCTGGGGCACGATGCGGATATAAGGCTTGGGCGCCTTCCAGCCGTTGGGATGGAGCTTTCTGGCCTCATCATCGGAGACGGAGCCGGCGATGATCACGTCCTCGCCCTGCTTCCAGTTCACCGGCGTTGCCACTCGGTGCTTGGCGGTGAGCTGGAGCGAATCGATCACCCGGAGCACCTCGTCGAAGTTCCGCCCGGTCGTCATCGGGTAGACGAGGATCAATTTGATCTTCTTGTCCGGGCCGACCACGAACACGTTGCGGACGGTGTGGTTGTCGGCGGGCGTGCGAGTCTTCGGATCACCGGAAGTGGCTGCGGGCAGCATCTCGTACAGCTTCGAGACGGCGAAGTCGGAGTCGGCAATGATCGGGTAATTGGGCCCGTAACCCTGGGTCTCTTCGATGTCGCGGGCCCATTGCGTGTGGTCGCCGGTCGAGTCCACCGACAGCCCGATGACTTTGACACCTCGGCGGTCGAATTCTGGCTTGATCTTGGCCATGTAGCCGAGCTCGGTCGTGCAGACCGGAGTGAAGTCCTTGGGATGCGAGAACAGCACCGCCCACGAGTCCCCGAGCCACTCATGAAACCGGACGGGTCCCTGCGTTGTCTCCGCCTCGAAATTCGGGGCGATGTCCCCAATAGCCAGAGTCATCTCGTCCTCCTTTGCCGTGATCAGCGTCCATCAACGCCAAGGTCGCTTTCCTCGGACCGCGGCGCTGTCTGGTCTCGGGCCGAACGGCCCTCATCGATGAGCCTGGGAGAGGTTTCCGATTTGGACATCAACCATTCGGTTGATTTTTGGTCGGTGGGCCGAGATCGTGTTCGATGGCGTAGAGCGCGACGCCACCACGACTGTGGACCCCGGTCTTCCCGTAGATATTGATGGTGTGGGTGTGTACGGTCGCGTCCGAAACCTTGAGGGCCAGCGCAATCGCCCGATTGCTGTGGCCCGCCGCCAGGAGGCGGAGCACCTCCACCTCCCGGTCGGTGAGGCCCGCCGGCCAGGTCATCCGCAGCGGATCGGGACGCTGACCGCCGGCCTCTAGCACTGCCCGGACGGCGATCCGGTCGAGCGCTCCCGAGCTCGCCAATTGGGCCAACCGGTCAGCCGCCTCATCCGCGGCAAGCGCGGGTCGCCAGCTGCGCTCCTCCTGGAGCGCCTCGTATACCTCGGCCGTGGCAAGAACGCGTGCCGACTGTGGCAAGGAAGCCGCACCCGCACCCCGATGGTATCCGGAGCCGTCCAGCCGCTCGTGATGGAGGCCGGCCACCGCGCCAATTGGCTGCAGTGATCTGGAAGCCGACAAGATCCGTTCCGTGTGGTAGGCATGCAGCCGTACGGTCTCCTGCTCGGGACGGTTGAGTGGGCCCTCCTTCATCCACACCCGTTGCGGCACGCTCACGTTGCCGAGGTCGTGGACATGTGCGCTCTGGCGCAGCAACTGAAGGTCCTTGGACGGCAGCCCCAAACAAGCGCCGGCTGCCTCCGCGAGCTGGCTCACCCTGCGAGAGTGGCCCAGCGTGAAGGGCGACTTGATGTCCGTGAAGTCGGCAAAAGTCAACGTAACTTCATCGAGGTGCGCCTGGGGCACGAGTCGGTGAGGCCTCGGTTCGGCTTCCAGCGCTTGCTCCCAGATCGAGCCCGCGCCCAGGCCCCCGAAGAGCTCAGTGCACATGCCAAGAAAAGCATCGGCCAGCGTTGGATCGAACTCGCTGCCTTTGCGCTTGCGAACCACGCTGGCGGCGGCAGCCGGACCGCCGACGATGGCGTGGATCTGTGCAACATGCACGATGTGCGTGATCCGAGCGATCAGAGAAACGCCTTCGGCGGGAGGAAGTGGAAACATCTTCCCGTCCCACCGGGCGAAGACCTCGTTCAACGCATGGCTCACGTTCGGCCCGACGCCGAGCCGCTCGGCCAGACGAGCCGCTGCTTCGCAGATGGCATTGTGGGCGGCCAGCATGAAGCCTTTCCCCGCGGTCATGAAAGAGACCACTGCCCTGGCGCGATCCGGGGCCGGCAGGCTGTTGCCCAGCTCGCTTAATGCCAGTCGGAATATCTGCGCATTGTCCGTGAAATCTGGTTCCGAGAAGCCGCGCCGCACGCTGCCGTCATCGCCCCCTGATACGCGACCTTGCTCCTCGGCGGCCGCCGTGCAGCCCAGGTGGTACAGCAAGGCGAGGTAGTAGACGTCCGACAGGGCTGACTCCGTAAGGCCGAGGTGCCGGGCGAAGGCCACCGACAGCAGGGCGTCCTTGAGCGCGCTCTCCGCAGGCACCTGATGGGCGAGGTCGGTGGCGAGCGAGAGTGCTGCCAGTAGCTCCGCAAGGCGGAGACCCTCGCCGGTTCCATGGTCCCCCACGGCTGCCACTTTCGGGCACAGGATACTGGCGAGCTGGTGATGCGGGTGGGCGGGCCGACTCCATTGCCCTCAATTAGGCCGCGGCCAGGACTCCAAGGCGACTGCGATCATCTGCGGCCGCGGCCCGAAGGCCAAAAGTTGGAGTCCCAGGGTCGCTCCAGGCACGTGGTTGGATACGCGGGTTTCGCGCCAAATTTGCGCTCTAGGCTCAGACGCGGGGCGACCGCGTAATTCACTAATCAGACGCGGTGGTCAGGTTTGATCTGCGCGACGCCGATAACGCGGATCGCTCTGGATCAGAAGGTTGAAGGTTCGAATCCTTCCTCCCCAGCCACCAACATGTTGTGGTCTCTTGTCGCTCGAAGTACGATATGTGGGTAAATACCCGGATTCATGCTCCGTACTCAGACTTCCGGCTACCGCGTGACTCGCGTATCAGACGTGCTATCGGGTCCCTGCGCATGACCGTCTGATCACGTAGTTGACGCGTGGTGGAGGTTGAGGAGTGCGGCTCGACGTTGTTGGCCGTGGCGGTCTCGACCGGGGAGTACGGTTAGCGGTCGCCACGGGGGCGCATCAGGTCGGCTTGTCCGGTCCCCACATCGATGGTTTCGCGATAGTTCATGCCAAAGCGCGGACATCAGCCGCAACCTCGGCCAAGTCGTCATCGAGCTGATGGTTGCGGCCTTCGAGTCTGCGGACAACGGCGTGCGGAATGGCTCTCGCGTACAGGTCTAGGTGCGCGAATGGCGCCGTGTCGTCCGCGCTGCTGTGATACAGATAGATTGGCGTCACTGCAGGCAATCGCCCGCCGAGCTCGGGCGACGGCTTGATGTCTTCAGCCGGCCAACCTCCTGCACCGACAAAGGGCGCCGCGATAAGGAAGACGCCAGACAGTTTCCGATCCGGCGGCTCCTCGGCGAGTGCGTTGATCAAGATCGTTCCGCCGAGCGAGTGGCCGATGAGGATTGCGCCATCGTCGAGCGCCGCGATCTCTCGCTCAAGCGCCGCCTTCCAAGCGGCGTAGGTTGGATCGGCTTCGTCCGGCATACGCGGGTAGCTGATCTCATAGGCGGGTCCCAGTTCTCGGGCGAGGCTCTCGACGAGCTTGCTGTCCCATTCGTCATGGGCGCCCGCGCCGCCGCCTTGAATGAACAGAACTTGCTTTGACACGCAATTCCTCCTTACGCTTTTAGGGCCCTTGCGAGCAAGGCAGAAGCGCTCCTGTTTGAACGCGCCAACAAAGACTTAGTTCTCCCCTCCGACGTAGCACCAGTCCCTCCCGGGCCACTCGCCTCTGATAGAGACGGGGCTACTTGGGCGGGCAGTCTAATGCCGCAGAAACAGATGCTCTTTCCAGGTGACACTTTAGAACCAAACGATGACGTCATAGGCGACTCGGGCACGTCTCCCATGGATCACGACGCTGAACTGCGGCTGCTCAACGACGTGTTGCGCCGCGCCCACGGTATCGAACGCCACGACCAGGTCCTCGACATCGGGTGCGGAGCGGGGCAGACGACTCGAGAGTCCGCACGCATGGCCGCCGAAGGCGGCGCGCTAGATGTCGACCTGTCCGTGGAGGCGATCGGCCGCGCACGCGAGCTCGCTCAGGCCGCGGGGGTCCGCAACGCGACGTTCGTCCATGCCGACGCGCAGGTCCACCCCTTCCCGTCGGAGCGTTTCGACCTCGCCATCAGCAGGTTCGGGACGATGTTCTTTCTCGACCCCGTTGCCGCGTTCGCCAACATCGGACGGGCGCTGCGGCCCGCCGGCCGACTGGTGACGATGGTCTGGCAGGGACACGAGCAGAACGAATGGTCCCTCGCGATCGAGGAAGCCCTGGGACCCTCGAGCGACGAGCCAGCCTCGGAGGCACCCGATCCCTTCTCACTGGCCGATCCGGCGAAGGTTGAGGGGATCCTGGATGCGGCGGGTTTCACGGACGTCACCTTCACCGACGTCCACCAGCCCATCTACCACGGTCGAGACGTCGCGGCCGCGCTCAAGTGGGTCCGCGGCTTCACGTGCACGAAGGAGGTGCTGGCGCGTTTGAGCACCGCACCGAAGGAGCGGGCGCTCGGGCGCCTCCGAGAGAAGCTCGCAGCGCATGCGAGCAGTGATGGCGTCTGGTTCGACTCGCGGGCCTGGATCGTGAAGGCGCGTCGCCGCTGAACAGGATGGCGGGGACGTACACCAGCACATCGACCGCTCGCTGGACCGATGAGTCCATGGCCTTAATAGGAACGGCGTCCGGAAGGGAGATTGGAGCGCGCAGGGAGGCTCCGAGATGAGCACATTCGTCTTCATCCGCATTGCGCGCGACGTCGGCTGGTACTGGCACTTGGTAGAAGCTGAGCTCCGCGAGCGGGGTCACGACGTCGTGGCGCCGGATCTCCCCTGCGCCGCCGCGCTCCCCGAGTACGCCGATGCTGTGGCCGAGGCGTTCGGGGACCGAACCGATCTCGTCGTGGTGGCCCAGTCGCTGGGCAGTTTCACGGCCTGCTCGTGTGCGAACGGGTGCCGGTGGAGCTCCTCGTCTTCGCCCGACCGTCCGGGTTCCCTGCGCAGTGGGAGCACAGAACCTGAACTCGGGGAGCTCTTCTGGCTCCCCGAGATACGCCCAAGGTGCTCCGTCGCGAACTACGCGGCCCTCGCGCCACGAACCTGGTCTTGCATATGGAGCCGTACGACCACGAAGCCGCGCCGCCGCTCGCGTTCGAGATCCTCAGGATTCGGCTGCCCTTCCTGGCCACGCCCGATGCCCGTAAAGACGGGGACGGCCGAGTTGCGCGCCATCATCCGCCCCAATACTTCCGACATACCTTGCGTCTCGGTTATGACTTCCGGCGAGACTGGCACCCAAGATCCCTGCAACCGCACTCTCACTGGGCCGCCGGCGAGGTTCTTCCACCACTTGCCGCCACCCGGGATCAGCAGTTCGTTTCCGTCGCGGACATAGCTAACCGGTGTTGTGTAAGAACGACCGGTCTTCCGGCCCGTGAAGCTCACGAGCAACAATTGGCGGCTCATCAGAGAATGGGACTTACCCGACAGGATCCACCTGACGACCGGACTACCTATACGCGACAACCGTTGGAGCACTCGACTCAACGTCGCGGCCATGCGCTTCATCTCCTCACTCCTTGTTTGATTGAGATGACACGCATCATGTCGTTCGAGGTGTGAACCAATCGTGAAGGCGATGGGGAGTTCGTGTGCGTATGCGGGAGCGACCTTCAGTCGGCTGCAATGCTTTGCACTCTGGTCTGGAGGGAGGTTGGCGCCGTCGATCGACCCCGCGTCAGCGACGATCGGTCGCCATCTACGACGGGGTTCGAAGCACTTGGGGTGTTAGATGCGCAACGCGCCGGTTTCATGGCAAGTTGGCGTCCCGGGCTAGACGCGGAGCCACTACGCAATTCGCTTATCAGACGCGGCAACTCAATTCGAAATCGCGATGAGCGATATCACGTATTGCTCTGGATCAGAAGGTTGAAGGTTCGAATCCTTCCTCCCCAGCCATCACCTTGATGCGTGGCGCGGGCGCGACACCGACCCGGAGTCCATGGCGCCGGATGACGTCCGGCAGCCAGTCCGTCTCCACCCAGCGCTGTCCGTAGCGGGCGGCCAGGTGGGCGACTTGCGGGTCGGCCCATCCACCCGGCAACGCGGCCGCCTCTTCGAAGAACCGGACGTATTCCCCAGGTGAGATGTATTCGAAGAGCAGCGACGGCTCGTCGGTCGGGTTCCAGATGGCGTGAACGACGTTTCGTGGCTTGAGCAAAACCCCGCCCGGACCGAGCTCGAATTCCTGGTCGCCGACGCGTGCGCCCAGCCGGCCGCCGATGACGATCGTCATCTCGTCCTCTCGGGTGTGGATGTGCGGCGGGATCAACATCCGGGGCGCGAGTCCGCCCTGGAGCAAGGCGAACCGGCCCGCGGAGTCTTCGCTTGCGACCTTGTAGATGAAGTGGTCACTGCTGGGCATCGGCCGCCCCTCGCCGAGGTTGAAAGCCGCCGGTTGAAAAGTCCGCTCTGCTAGCTCATGACCTGTCACGCTGCCGCTCCTTGTTGGTAAAACTTGTTGGAGTACTTCACTAGTGACATACACTAGTGACGCAGGCTAGTATCTATGAACATGCGGAGCGCTGTCAAGACCAAAGGTGCAATCGGCGGTCGCAAGGAGCGGGCCCGCGAGACTCGCCGGCGGATGCTTGCGGCCGCCCGCAAGCTCTTTGCTGATAGCGGCTACGTCCCCACCACGATGGCGGCAATCGCCGAGGAAGCCGGAGTCGCCGTGCAGACGGTGCACTTCACGTTTCATACCAAGGCGGAACTGCTGCAGGAGCTGATCCGGGTGGTGTCGGCGGGTGAGGACGACCCGAAGCCCGTGATGGACCGGGAATGGGCACAGGAAGCCGTGGCGGCAACTGACCCACAGCGCAGCCTCGCCCTCATGGCGGAGTACGGGACCGAGATCTTCCGGAGGATGGCGCCGCTCAGAAGAGCAATCGAAACTGCCGCCTCGGTGGATCCGGAGGTCGCGGCTCTCTGGCGATCGATCGGTGTCGCCCGGCGTGGCGGGATGAAGCGCATCTTCGCCGCGATCGACTCCAGGGGCGTGCTCGACCCGAAGCTCGGTCCGGATCGGGCGGCTGACATCGCCTCGGTGATCCACAGCCATGAGGCTTTTCTCGGCCTGACGGTCCTTGGCGGCTGGTCGGTCGAGGAGTACAAAGCCTGGAGCTACCAGACCCTCTGCGACCAGTTGCTAGCGCACCGGCCCGCCAGGCGGCGCCTGGATCGGCGCGCCTCCGCGGCCGGCCTTACTTTTCAAGGTCTGCTGCCGCCGAACTCGCGACGCTGAGCGTTCGGCCTACAAACGATCTACGGATGGCACCAGGCAAAGGTTTGATCACAACAAGGCGCGGCGCTCGCATACTGACCTCATGGCGTCGTATTCGGTCAATGAGCGCGCAGTCGCGCGTGCTCGCAGTCTCATCAACGCTCGACAGTACGTACTCGACAGCGACTGGGGCGAAGTTCAGCCCCGAGCGGAGGACGAGAACGCGTTCCTCAAAGGACATAGTTGGGACGAATATGCCGAATGGCACCTGGGCCTCAACATCGACGCGACCGACGAGACCAAAAGCCGTTACGCGTTCGCCTATGGGGACTTTCGCCGGGTACATCGAAC
>Ga0070707_100002466_pt1 | contig 17625 bp, 13 predicted proteins | sample KBSK5502metaG_FD_65468 | JGI IMG/M metagenome (GOLD analysis project Ga0070707, IMG submission 65468) | Corn, switchgrass and miscanthus rhizosphere microbial communities from Kellogg Biological Station, Michigan, USA - KBS K5-50-2 metaG | ecosystem: Host-associated > Plants > Roots >... | reverse complement strand
AGGCCAATCCATCGGCCGAGCTCCGCGAGGACGAGCGTGGCATCGACGGTCGTCCCGCGAACGCGGCAGATGAGGTCCACGGCCTGGAGCAGGAGCAGGAGCGCCACACCGAATCCCGCCGCCCTGACGAGGTTCACGGGGCCTCGTGCCATCCAGAGCGCCGCCGCGTAGTTGGCGAGGAAGACGCAGGCCGCGGCGGTGGCCGGCCACCGCCAGCGCGCGCCGATCGCCAGCACCGTCAGCGACACCCCGAGCAAGCCGGCGCCGGTCACCGCCGGCATCGGCGCGGTGAGGCGCGGGATCACGAACAGGACGACGGCGAACGCGATGGCGAGGAGACGGATCATCCCGCGAACGCCAGGCGGGGTCGCCCGCGCCAGGCTCCGGCGAGCGCCACCTCGAGCGGCTCGGGGGGACACCACTCCAGGACCGGGAACCCGTGGCGGCGCAGCTCGCCGAGCTGCGCGTGGCGCTCGAGCGTCCAGAGGCGGCAGGCGAGGTCGATGGCCCGCGACGGCGCGAGGGTGGCGCGCGTGACCTCGACCGGAGAAATGGCGAGCACGACCATGTCGAAGCCGCGGGCAGCGAGGTCGAGGACGGCCTGCGTGAAGCGCCGATCGAGCAACGGCGTGATCGCGATGACGAGGGCCTGCGGCGGCAGCACCCGCGGTGGCACGAGTACCAGATCCTTGGCCACGTACGTGAAGACGACGCTGGCCCGCACGAGCGCGTCGGCGAGACGCTCGTATTGCACCCGCCCGAAGCCGGGCTTGACCCACTGCATCACCCCGCCGTAGTTCACGAGGCCGACGCGGTCCTTCCGCGCGAGATAGGCGGTCGCGAGCGAGGCCGCCGCGCGCACGGCGAGATCCAGGGTGGTCTCGGGCGCGGTGCCCGCCTCGGCCAGGGTATCGAGCATGAGGACGACATCGGCGTTGCGCTCGCGGTGATGCTGGGTGACGTAGAGCTTGCCCAGCCGGAGCGAGGCTCGCCAGTTCACCTGCCTGACCCGATCGCCGGGCGCGAACTGGCGGATGTCGCCGGGCTCGATGCCTTCGCCGAGGGCGGCCGAGACGTAGTCGCCGACCGAAGCCTGGGCGTGAGCGGGACGGGGAAGGCTCCGGAGCGGAACGGTGCGCGGGTAGACACGCAGAGGCTTCGGATCGACATGACGCCGCTCCCCCGTGCGAAGGCTGAAGCGATCGCGGATGCGGACGATGATCGTCCCGAGGTCGTACACACCGCGGCTCGGGAACTGTATCTCGTAGCTCCACCGGCCCGTCTGCCCGGCACCCAGGGTCATCACGGCGCGGTGACTCCCGGACACGACGGCGCTACCCGCGGGAAGCGGCCCCAGCAGCTCGATGAGCGAGATGGGCGAGCTGGCCGTGACCGTGACCGTCACCGTCACCCGCTCCCCCTCGAAGACTCGGTCGCCGGAGATCTCGTGGTCGATGCGCTCATCCGGGAGCGGGGCGCGGCGCGCAAGCGTGGCGAGCACCACCAGCAGGGGGAGCGCGACCACGAACAGCTCCGCGCGCGCGGACAGCACGGCGAGCGAGAGCGCCCAGGCGGCAACCGCGAGCATGGATAGGCCGAGCGGGGTGACGCGACCGGTCATCGGGCGTCGGCGCTCGGCGCCGGCACCTGCGCCAGAAGACCTTGCACCACCTGCGCCGCCGAGACCCTCGAAGCCCACAGCTCGGGCTTGAGAAGGAGCCGGTGCGCGAGCGCGGGCACGGCCATGGCCTTCACGTCGTCGGGCAGCACGAAGTCGCGGCGGCGCAGGGCCGCCATGGCCCGGGCGAGCTTGAGGAGCGCGAGCGTCCCCCGCGGCGAGGCGCCGAGCGCCACGCGATGGTCGGACCGCGTGGCCCGCGCGAGGTCCACGATGTAGCGCTCGGTCACGCCGGCCACGTGCACGTCCTCCAGGCTGCCCTGCATGGCGAGCAATTCCGCGCGCGAGATCACGGCGGGGACGCTGCTCGCGTCCTCCCGGCGGAGACGCCGCCGGGCCAGGATCTCCACTTCGTCGTCCTTATCCGGGTAGCCCACGGCCACGCGCATCAGGAAGCGGTCGAGCTGCGCCTCCGGCAGCGGATAGGTCCCCTCCAGCTCGATCGGGTTCTGGGTCGCGATCACGAGGAACGGCGGCTCGAGGGGGAAGCGCTCGCCCTCGATGGTGACCTGCGACTCCTGCATCGCCTCGAGGAGCGCGCTCTGCGTCTTGGGCGTGGCCCGGTTGATCTCGTCGGCGAGGAGCAGGTTGGTGAAGATCGGACCGCGGCGGAACTCGAAGCGGGCCTGACTCTGGTCGAAGAGGAAGCTGCCGGTGATGTCACTGGGCAGGAGGTCGGGCGTGAACTGGATCCGCTTGAAGCCGAGATCCAGGGTCTGGGCGACGAGTCGGGCGATGAGTGTCTTCGCCAGGCCCGGGTAATCCTCGATGAGGATGTGCCCGTTGGCGAGGATGCCGGCGATGATCTGCTGGAGCACGTCCGCCTTGCCGACGATCACCTGGGCGAGCGTGGCGAGGATCTCCTGACACCGGTCGGCGACGGCGTCGATCTTCATGCGCGCCTCTCGACCTGCGCGATGAGGACCTCGAGCGCGCTCAACGAGGGTCCGCGTCTGGGCAGCGCGCGCCGCTCCGCCGGCCGTGGGAGGTCCGCTCCCGCGAGCTCCGAGAGCCGCGGCCAGAGGATCGCGTCGAAGTACCGACGGCTCCGGATGCTGAAGGTCACGTCGTCGCACAGCCGGACAAACCGCGGATCCAGCTCGGGCGCCGGCCGCACCGGCGGCGGTGCGTCGAGGGCGGAGATCGGGTGCGGCTCCAAGGCGTCCCGCACCCAGCGCCGCGCGCGAACACACCCGACGCCCACGAGGAGCGCGCAGGACACGCGGACGACGGTGGGCCGCCACGAGGCCTCCACCGAGAGGTAAGCGGGCAGGGCGCCGAGGACGACGAGGATGGCGACGATGGCTCGGCCCACGACGCGGCGTCGTGACCACTCAGCGGGCGCCGGCCCTGCCATCCATCGCCTCCATCGAGGCCCTGATCTCGTCCAGGGCGTCGAGGGCGCGGTCGCGCTCTCTCGGCCCCAGCTCGTGGTGGCTGAACCGGGCCAGCTCGAACAGGCCCGTCAGGGTCGGCACCGCGGTGCGCGGAATCGGCAGACGGGTGAGCGCCTCGCGCATGAACTCCATCGGTGTGAACCAGGGCTTGCGCTCGACTCCCGAGTCCGCCGCCGCGCGCTCGAACCTGGCGTAGCAGCGGACGATGGCGCGACGGGCGTCGGCCTCGGCGCGCAGATCCTCGAGGCTCTCCTCCACGGCTGCCTCCAGAGACGCCGGCGGCACTCCGTCGGCGCTTTCGTCCTCGCTCCGGTCCACGCGGTCGGCGAGCGCCACCCACAGGGCAAGGGCGAGGGCCCCGAGACCCGCCGCGACCGCGAGAATCCCGAAGGCCCAGGTGATGACGGCAGGGGCGCTCTTGGGGACGGTCACCGCAACGTCCGGTACCGATCCCGCCCCCGGCCCTAGCCCCAACAGGCCAGCCAAGGGTATCACCCCTTGCCACAGCAGGTAGGCGAGGACGGCGAAGTTCAGCACGGAGAGGAACTGCGTGAGCGTTCGTAGCCATGGCGGGACCCGGGGCGCCTCGAGGGCCGGGCCGGCCTCGCCGTCCCCCGTTTCCCGCTTGAGCAACCACCGCCGAACGAGATCCGTGAAGAACACGAGGGCGGCCAGCGCGAAGAGGAGGGCGATGGTCGCCGTCACCTGCTCCGGCAGGCGGATAACGCCGCTCACATCGTCGACGCCGGTCACCGGCCCCGCCATCCGCACGACCGCCGCGAGGCCGATCACGAAGCTCATGGCGAGGGAGACCCAGATGAGTAGAGGCGCCACAAACGACACCATGACGCCTCCCGCCGCCCTACGCAAGAGCCCGTGTCAGGGCGTGGCTTGCGCGTGCAGGACGTCGGCCGCCTTCTCGCTGATCATGTACGTCGGCATGACCACGAAGAAGCCGGGAATCTTGGGAAACACCGAGGCGTCGACGACGCGTAGACCCTTTATGCCGCGCACCCGGAACGATGAGTCGAGCACGGCGTCCGGATCATCGTCGCCGCCGATCTTGCAGGTGCACGAGGCATGGTGACCCCAGGCCCGGTCCTGGACGAACTGGTCGATGCCGGCATCCGTGGTGAGGTCGATGTCCTTCATGGCGTCCGGGTGGAGCACCAGTTCGCTCGATCCACCGATCAGGGTGTTGACGAACTGGACGCCCTCGCGCATCGCCGTGAGATCTCTCGCGGCGTCCGGGGTGAGCGCTCCCGTCGGGCCGTGCTCGAAGTAGTTGAAGTCGACGAGCGGTGGGTCGAGCGGGTACTTCGTGCGTAGCCTGACCCGCCCCCGGAAGCGGGCATGTGCCTTGAGCAGCAGCCAGGTCCACGTGTCGTGGGGCGGGGCCACCGCCTCCTCCGACCAGCCGGTCTTGTAGCCGACGAATGCGCCGGGCACACCGAAGACGAAGAGATCCGGCTCGTTGTTTAGGGCGACGCTGGACCGAGCCGTGAACCCGAGGACGGCGCCGTTGGTGGCGTAGAGACCGCCGCCCTCGCGCCACTGCTCGAACAACGGATCGCCCTTCTGGCCCGGCTCGGGCCCGTGGAACGTGGCGTCGGCGAGGAGGGCAAACGGCTTCTTGGCGCGGGCCACGATGCCCACCTCGTAGCGGTCCTGCAGGTTCGCGCCCACGCCCGGGCGATCGAGCCGGCAGTCGATGCCGACCGCGTCCAGCGCGGGCCGCGGCCCGATTCCCGAGAGCATCAGGAGCTGCGGTGTGAGGTAGGCCCCCGCCGAGAGGATGACCTCGCGGTCCGCGCGGACCTCCTGGGCGGGCCCGGTCGCCTGTCCAAACCGGCCGCGGTCTCGGTCCGCCCGGTACAGGCGCTCGCCGGGAAGAAACCGTACGCCGACGACTCGCAGGGGGTCCTGATCGTCGAAGACGAGGCCGGTGACATGGCTGTGGGTCTGCACCTGCAGCCGGCCGGTCGCCTGGGCGGATCGGATGCGCTCCCGGGCGCCCGCCCGCCTGCCATTCTCGCTGATGGCCATCGGTACCGCGATGAGGCCGATGCCATGCCGTTGCAGGACCCGTAGATCGTTCGGATCGAACCTCGCGGGGACGAGGTCCGCGAGAAACTGGACATCGTTGTGGCCGATCGGCAGTCGCGCCGGCTGGGCCTTCTTGGCCTCGAGCGCGATGTGCCCGATCGACAGGTCGCTGTGACTGATGGCGTCGCCGGCGAGGCGAAGGACGTCGGGGAACCGAGTGGGCAGCCACCCGTCCTTGCCGTGTCCGCCCGTCGATCCATCACGGTACAGGCACCGCTCGATCCGCGCGAAGTACGTGTTCATCTCGCCGGGAGCCCAGCTCGGATCGCGGGTGGCGGCGGCGATCGCTTCCCAGTCACTGTCGTGCGGCCGGATGATGATCATGGCGTAGTGCGCGGTGCACCCGCCGAGCGTGCGCGCGCGAGGGTAAAAGACGCCTCCGCGGTCACGCTCATACTTGGGATCCCGCTTCTGCCGGTCTTCCTCCGCGTAGTGACGGACGTAGTGGTCGAGGCGCATGGCCTCGTCCTCGGTGGCGAGGCCGTGGAACACGGGCACCTGATAGGTCCAGGGCTCGTCCTCGCCACCGGCCTCGAGCAGGAGGACGCGATGACCGAGCTCGGCGAGCCGTGCCGCGAGCGGCCCCCCGCCCGCGCCGGAACCCACGACGATATACTCATGATCGGGCATACGTCCTCCTCCGCGCATCGGTGTCCCCCTTCGGGAACGTCCGCCGAGGCGCCTCCGTGCGCTTCATCGCAGCGCCTCGACCAGGTAGACGAGTCCGGCGAGGGAGATTGCCGCCGAGCCGTACCGGAGCAGCCGGTATCGGATCACGGTGAAGCGGGGACCGGGCTCCCGGCGCGTCAACGTCAGGAGGCCGAAGACCGGCAACACGACCAACTGGTGCCCGACCTCGACCCCGACGCTGAAGGCCGCGATGGCGACGCCGATGGCCACACCCGCCATGCCCTCCATCGCCGCCAGCAGACCTCCCGCGAAGCCGAGCCCGTGGAAGAGACCGAAGAGGAACGCCACCGCCAGGCGCCCGGCGCCGCGGATCCGGGCCGGCGCGAACACGTTCTGCAGCGCGACCACGACGATGCTCGCCGCGATCACGGGCTCGACGACCTCGCGGGGAATCCGCACGATGTTCAGGACCGCCAGCGTCAGCGTGATCGAATGCGCGACCGTGAACACGCTGACCACTTTCACGAGATCCCACAAGGTCGCGACGGCGAGCACGAGGGCGACGACGAACAAGAGGTGATCGTAGCCCGTGAGGATGTGCGCGATGCCGTGGCGGACATAGTCGCGCGCCATGCGACCCCGGTCGACGCGGGCGGGCCCGTCGCCTCCCGTCGGGCCGGCCGCCTCGACCACGAGGGGTTGCCCCGAGGTCAGCAGCAGGCCGTCCTGGACGACGCGCCCGGCTCGCATGACGCGCACGACGTACGTGGCTTCCCACGGGTTGCCGGGGGCGAACTCGAATTCCCGCAGCACGTTCTGTTCCAGCACGATCCGTGCCGGCGCGGCGGACGCGGCCCCGAATTCCAGCTCATAGGTGGGCCGGCCGGCCGGCGTCTCGGGACGGTGCACGACGCGCCCGGACAGAGGCCGTCCGTCGCCCGTCACCCGGAGATGGTCGAGCAGGTAGTCGCCGTGGCGCCACTGCATCTCCAGCAGGGAGACGGGCGCGCGGCCGCCAAACGCCTCGGCGACCAGCACTTCCTCGCCGGAGACGGTCGCGTGCACGCTCACCCGATCGGAGCCGAGCACGATGACGAGGGCGCCCTGCGCGACGGGATGGCCGGCCGCCGGGCGCGCGCCGGACACGACGCAGGAGAGGAGGGCCGCCGCGACCGCCACGCGGCGCGACGTCATCGGTGTACGTGAAAGGCGTCGTAGCGCGGGTTGACGTCGGCGGCGCGCTGCAGGAGCCGCGTGCCCTCGTCCCGCCGGCCGGCCGCCACGGAGATCATCGCCGCGTGGAAGAACAGATGCGCATCGACGACGCCGGCGGCGAGGGGTTTCCTGATCTGATCGAGGGCCTCGCCGAATCGCTGGTCACGATAGAGCGCCCACGCCAGTGTCTCTTGCGTGGCGAAGGTGTCCCGGAGGGCGGCGTCCCGCCGAGCCCACCGGACGGCGGCGGGACCGTCTTCGCGCACGTCCGCATAGAAGGAGGCGAGGTGGTGGTAGTAGAGGACCTCGCCCCGTCCCGCCGAGTCCAGATAGGCGGCGAGCGCCTTGGTGTGCCACGGTGCCGCCAGGTCGCGCCGGCCCATGAAGGCGTACAGGTCCCCGAGGGCCTGCTGCAACTCCGGTCGCGGCACGCGCGCGACGAGCCGCTCGTATAGCGCCGCCGCCTCGTCGAACTTGCCCTGCGCGCCCAGCAACTCGGCGATGTGCTCGTCCGCGACCCAGTCGCCGGAATACGCCTGCCGCGCCGTTCGGTAGTGTCGCATGGCGTCGTCGTGCCGCCCGCGCCCGAGACAGAGGAGCCCCCGCTGCAGCTCGATCCAGGCATACGCGCGCATCTCCTTGGCCGACATCTCCTCCTGGGATGCCGCGTACAGTCGGTCAGCGACGGCCGGCTCGCCGGTCCTCGACTCCAGATACGCCAGCCGGGCAAGCGCGTCCCATGGACGCGCCCTCGCGAGGACGGTCTCGTACCCCCGGCGCGCGTCGGCGTACCGGCCTTCCTGCAGCGCCACGTCCGCCGTGAGCAGGTCAACCTGTACGCGGGGGGCGCGCGCTGACAGCATGGCGAGGTCCGCCTTCGTCGCGGCGACCTTGTGCCCGTACAAGTCCAGCTTCGCCTTGAGCAGGTACGCCTCGTCGGGGGCCTCGCCCGCGCGAATGGACCGGTCCACCGCGAGGCCGGCGGCGGCGAGGTCGCGGGCGCTCCCCGTGAGCCCTCCGCGGTGATAGAGCAGGGACGCGAATCGCGTGTTAAGAAAGCCCGCGGGGCCCACCATGCCGGGGGCCTCCCCATCGGATCGTGCGCGCGCGGACGCCCCACCCTCAATCGGTTGGGTGAGGCTGGCGATCGCCGCGTCGATTCGACCGAGGTCGCGCTCCCAATCACTCACGCCCACGGGCGCCCTGCCGATCCCATTCGTGAGTGGCGCGAGCAGACACACGATCGACGCGGCCAGAACCCCGACGCGACGAGGTCGCCACCACCGCCGACGCTCACGCGGCCGGCTCGACACCGGAGACGGCGGACGCGCCATCGAGGATCGCGCTACCACGGGTCGGCGAGGTAGGGGAACTGGCTGAGGAACGGCTTGTCGTTCTTCAGGGGATTCGGCGGCGTCTTCGGCTCGATGGGGACTCGGTCCCAGAGTGACTGGTCGCTCAGCAGCTCGATGTGGTATTTCCGGCCGCCCCACTCGGCTTCCATGTCGAGGAACAACGACAGGAACCGCGTGGCCACCTGATCTTCGAGGCGCCGTCCGAACGGCCATGTCCCCGTCGTATCCATGTCGATGGCGCACACGTTGGGCACGAAGATCTCGAACGCGCGCCGGAGGGGGATGTTCAGCCCGCGCTTGTTCCACGTGTCGTCGGGCATGTTGAGTGACTGGAAGAGCACCTTCTTGACACGCGGGAACGCTTCGACGGGCGAGCCGTACGTGCGGTGGATCGACACGGGTGAATTGTCGTGGTCGAACGATGTGCGCAGGCCGAGGGCGCTGATCGACGGCCCGAAGCCCCAGCCGAGGTGCCCGAGCCGCGTGATGAAATGCGGCGCGAGCCAGAAGTTGTCGGCGCCGACCTGGCGGTCGTCCTCCCGTTCGCTCAGGGCGGCGTCCGCGAAGGGCAGGCCGTCCGTGTCGACCAGCTTGTACCGGCTGAGCTCCACCGCCGCCGGTGACGGCGAGGAGAACACCCCTTTGAGCCACGCCCAGAATCGCGCGAGCACGGAGCGCCGGTCGTCCGGGATCGTCGGGATCCTGTGCGAGGCCTTGAGGACCCAGCTTTCTCCCCACACGTTGACGATCCGATCGACGGTGGGCGACGTCGTGATGAAGGCGAGCGGGATCTCGACGACGATCGCGTTGACGTTCTTGCCCGCCTGGGCGTCCCGCCCGCTGTAGACGAACCGGTAGTTGCCGGCGGCGTCTTTCGCGAACCGGGTGCCGTTCCACGTGAGCGGCCCCGCCGGGAGGTCCTCCTTGACGCCCGCGCCGAGCCGCGGCCGGGCGGGGTCGAAGTTGAAGAGCGTGTTGCCCTCCAGCTCGATGAGCGTCTTCGGGATCTTCAACTCGCGCGCGTCCGTCATCGCGAGGGGCACGCGATAGAACTGGGGCGCGTAGTTGATCGAGCGGAAGAACCCCGGCAAGTCGTTGAAGAAGGCGTCGTCCCGGCCGCCGACGAACGTCTTCACCACGTGGCCGCCCGGCGTCTCGATCATCGCCGTCTTGTTCGTGTCGATGACCTTCGACACGTTGCCGCCGGCGAAGTCGATGAACTCGACGTGGGCGCGGTTGTCCCGGTCGACGGTGACGCGAACCTCGGCCGGTTTCGCGTGCAGGTACTTCTGCTTGACGGCCTCGAAGTAGTCGAGCAGCGCCTCGAGGCGCTGGTCATCGGCGAGCGGGCGGGCCACGCGCGGGCCCGGGTAGATGCGGATCCGATACAGCATGTCGGGATCGAGGACGCCGGCCCGGGGGACCGAGGCGAAGGTGAGGGCGACGACGACGTTCTCGCCCGCCCGCGTGTCGTCGCCGGGGAACCCGAACAGATCGTAGAGGTCGGCCGCGCTCACGTCGATGTCGGAAAAGATGGAGTTGATCGAGTTGGGGTCGTTGTGGTCCGCGCCGAGCGAGGGGTGGAGCAGTCGCATGCCGACGAGGAGCGCGATCGTGAGCGCGGCGCCGACGCCGAGGGCCCTGGCCTGTCTCATGGTCGCCCCTCCGTGCCCTCAGAACGTCTTGAGGAACTCGATCAAGGCGTGCTTGTCGTCGTCGCTGAGGCCGGGCTCCTGCTCCGCCGCCGCCAGCGCGCTGGTCCCGAAGTAGTGACCGCGGTTGACGACGAAGTCCGGGCACTTGCTGAGATCGAGCAGCGGCTCGACGAGGTTCAGAAACGCGGCGCGGGCCTGGGCGTCGCTGGGCTGGGGCGGCAACCGCTTCAGATCGTGCTTGGCCTTCAGGAGGAGGTCGAGCACGCGCTTGTCGTGCTTCAGGCGCTCCGACAGATCCGTGCTCTCGGACAGCAGGTTCAGGTTCGCGAGGAGGCCCACGGGGGTCCCCGTCGGGATGGGGCCGATCTCGACCCCCCCCTCGCCGAACACCGACGGGAAGAGGCGGTGCAAGGGGCCGACCAACGGGCGCAGCAGCTCGGGAAGGTAACCGGCGGCCACGCGCAGGTAGCTAGGCGCCGTGGTGCGGTCGATGACGCCGGGGACCTTGCTGCCCAGCAGGGAGTCGCGCTCCCGCAGCTCGGGCCACAGCATCTTCTCGATCGAGTCCTGAAACGAGCGCATCCGGGCGGGCACGGATGGACTCGGCTCGAACGTGCCGACGCTGTTGTTCAGCAGGAACGGCGCCGTGGACCACAGGCTGATCAGCGACGCCGGCCGCGTGTAGCCGCGGCCGCCGGCCGGCATCGTGTATGGTCGCGGCTCTCCCGTGATCGGATGGTGCACGGTGATCGTCCCGACCGAGGGCAGCTCCTTGTACGACTGGGAGGAGAAGTTGTCCCAGATGTTCTTGCCGATCGCGTTCGTGGCGAGCGGGCTGCAGGCATTGGTCTCGAGCAGGGTCACGGGGACGCGCAGCTCACTGGACAGGAAGTTCCCCTCGAGGAAGTCCTCGGCGAGCGCGATCTCCCGCATCGGTCGCTTGAAGTCCTCGGTCTTCGTCCACTGCCAGTACCGGTTCCAGCAGTCGAGATACTTGCCGCCCTGACAGTCGCCCAGGTTCACCTCGGGCGGCGGCTCGGGCGCCTTGCTCGAATGACAGCGGGCGCAGCGCTCCGCGAACGCCACCTTGCCGCGCCGGAGCTTCGCCGCGTCCGCGGTGAGGTAGGCGGCGCCGCCGGGGGCATCCATGAGCCGGTGCGGTGCTGTGGTCCTCAGGAAGAAGAGCGCCATGTTGACGGTCTGCGCTTCCGTCGCCTGCCAGTAGCTCGAGTTGCGCCGGGCCACCTCGATTTCGATGGCGGTGGTGGGCTTGCCGCCCACCAGCGCATTGAAGTGCAGCAGCCACTCCTCGCTGAACAGGCCGATGTTGAGGTACACGCGATTGAGGGCGCCGAGCGCCCCCACCGAATCGGAGCCGTCCTTCAGCACGCGGGGTGTCCACGCCGTGGCCGGCGGCTCGAAGAATTGCGTCAGCGGCCCGCTGCTGACGAAATCGTTGAACTGCTTGTTGTTCAAGCCGCCGCCCGCCAGCGTCTCCTTCCCCGTGCGCTTGGCGCGCTCCAGCCGTGGCCCCAGGTTGTAGACCGCGTTCATGGTGCGCGGGTTGTTGATGTTGTCGGTGGACACGAGCGACGTGTCGAGGCTCCCCGGGCGCGAGGTGTGGAAGAGCTGGAACGCGAAGCTGCTCGGATCGGCGTCCCAGGCGAAGATCCGGTCGATCCAGAAGTACTGCGCGCCGACGTTGGAGCTGAGGTTCTCCCATTTCGGCTTTTCCGGATCCGCGGGCGGCTTGATCGGGTTCGGGCCGACGTGACAGAAGGCGCACGACATGCCGACCCGATACGGCCGCACGAGGCTCTTGGTGAGGTAGTAGTCGGGGTCGTCGTAGTACCGCTGGGGATCCCACTTCTGCGCCGCCGCCGCGTCGAACTCGGGGTTCGGGAAGAGCCGCAGGCCCACGATCCCCGTCGCGTACCCGTAGAGCGACCCGACGGGCAGGCCGTTCTTCCCGCGCGCGCCGATGGGGACGCCGGGATACCGCGTTTCGTTCTCGAACGGATCCGCCGGGCAGTCGGCCCGGCGCTTGTCGAGCCAGAGACCGTATCGGCTCGGGTCGGGGCCGGTGGCCTTCTCGAAGCACGGCTCGTTGACGAGTCCGAGGTAGTACCACCGGTTGTCTCGGCTGAACTTCAGGCTCGGATGGGACGAGAGCGTCTTGAGGAAATCGAGCGCGCCCGCGCTGGAGGTGCCGATGTGGTCCCAGAACCGATCGTTGCCCCCTGTCCACACGATCCACGTGTTCCGGCCCTTGACTTCCTCGGCCGTGAGGGCGACCGGCCCGTCCTTGGTCTGGTCCATGTCGCGGAAGTAGTCCTCGGACGCCACCTTGCCGACGAACCACTCCGCCCCCAGCCCGGCGCGGCGCGCTTCGTCGAGGACGGTCCCCGCCTGCTGACCTTCCGTGGTCGTGCTCAGGACAGCCGCCGCCACGCAGAGGGCCACAACGCTTCCGAGCGCGCAGAATCCTCTCGCCGTCATCGGTAGCTCCTCGTCATCGCTCGCGGGAACGTCATAGCAAGGGTGATCACAGCGCTGCGTTGGAGGGGCTTGCCACTCGAGCCAACTTCGGATCCTCCGCGTGCCGGAGTCTATGGGATCGTCCACGCCCCCGTCAAGCAAATCATGCGCTTACTCGGTGCAAGACTCCTGAGCAGCCTGCGAGCTTTTTCCCGAGTTGGGCGAGGTTAGGGCGATGCGCTGTCCTGCATCGCGCGCCACACGCGTTCCGGGCGGAGGGGCATGTCGAGGTGACGGACACCGAAGGGCGAGAGCGCGTCCACCACGGCGTTGACCACGGCCGGCGTCGAGCCAATGGTCGCCGCCTCGCCGATGCCCTTGGCGCCGAGCGGGTTGAAGGGCGTCACGGTGACCGTCTGGTCCGTCGTGAACGACGGCAGGTCGCCGGCGTGCGGGAGCGCGTAGTCCATGAGCGAGCCTGTCACGATCTGGCCGTCCCCGTCGTAGACCACCTCCTCGAGCAGCGCCTGGGCCGCGCCCTGGGCGATGCCGCCGTGCACCTGTCCCTCGACGAGGAGCGGGCTGATGCGGGTGCCGCAGTCGTCCACCGAGATGAAATCGCGCAGGTCGATGTGGCCGGTGTCGCGGTCCACCTCCACCACGGCCACGTGGGCGCCGAAGGGGTAGACGAGCTGGGGCGGGCGGAAGTACTCGGTCGCCTCGAGCGCCGGCTCGAGGCCGGGCGCCAGGCTCTCGCCGTAGGCGTGCTCGGCGATCTTCGCGAGGGTGAGCCCGCGGGCGGGCACGCCCTTCACTTGATAGCGCCCGTCGTGAAGCTCCACGTCCTCGAAGGCCGCCTCGAGCATCGAGGCGGCGAGGCGGCGCGCCTTCTCCTGAACCTTGCCCGCCGCCTGGAGCATGGCCGAGCCACCGACGGCCAGGCTCCGGCTGCCGCCGGTCCCGAAGCCCATGGGGGTGATCGACGTGTCGCCGTGGCGGACGACGACCTGATCGAAGTCCACGCCGAGCTGGTCGGCGATGATCTGGGCGAACGTGGTCTCGTGCCCCTGGCCATGCGGTGACGTGCCGGTGAAGGCGGTGACGGTCCCGCTCGGCTCCACCCGGATCATGGCGCTCTCGTAAGGCCCGAAGCCGCACATCTCGACGTAGCAGGCCATGCCGATGCCGAGGAGGCGGCGGTCCTTGCGCTCGCGGCGTTCCTGCTGCTCGGCGCGGAGGGCGCCATAGCGCGCGATCTGGAGGGCGCGTGTCAGCGCCTTGTCGTATTCGCCGCTGTCGTAGTTCTGGCCCGTCGGCGCCGCGTAGGGGAAGGCATCGGGCGGGATGAAGTTCTGCCGGCGGATCTCTTCGGGCGGCTTGCCCATCTCGCGGGCGACCTTGTCCACGAGCCGCTCCAGGTAGTACGCGGCCTCCGGCCGGCCGGCGCCGCGGTAGGCGGCGACGGGGGTGGTGTTGGTGAAGACGCAGGTGTTCGTGAGATCCACGTGCTCCACCCGATAGACGCCGACGCCCATCATCAGCGTGAGGTCGGGGATGAACGTGAAGATGGGATAGGCGCCCACGTCCGCCACCACGCGCATGCGCAGCGCCGTGATGCGGCCGCCGGCGTCCACGGCCGCCTCCATGTCGGTCACGTGCGCGCGCCCGTGGGTCGTGGCGGTCATGTGCTCGACGCGCGTCTCGACCCAGCGGAGCGGCACGCGCCGCAGGCGCGCCAGCGCCGCCACCACCACGTCCTCGGGATAGGTCCCGAACTTCACGCCGAAGCCGCCGCCGACCTCGGGGGCGATGACGCGGATCTGGTTCTGAGGCATCCGGAGCGCGTCGGCGAGCCCGGTGCGGAGCACGTGCGGCGCCTGGTGGGTCGACCACACCACGATGCCGCCGCTTGTCGGATCGGGCGCGGCCAGCACAGCCCGCGGCTCGAGCGGCACGCCCGAGAGCCGCTGGCTCCGCATCCGCTGCGTGACCACGCGGTGCGCCTTGGAGAAGGCGGCGTCGGGGTCGCCGGCCTTGATGGCCTGGGTATGCTCGACGTTCCGCGGCGCGTCCTCGAAGAGGAGGGGCGCGCCGTCGGCCATGGCGGCGGCGGGATCCGCGACCGCCGGCAGCCGCTCCCAGTCGACCCACACCAGGGCGGCGCCGTCCACGGCGGCCGCCGGCGTGCTGGCGATGACGGCGGCCACCGCCTCGCCCACATGGCGCACGCGGTCGACGGAGAGCGGATAGTGCTGGCGTCCCCCGCCGCCGCCCGCGGCGCCACCGCCCTCGGCGGAGACGGTCGCGGTCGGGATCGGCGCGCAGTGGGGCATGAGATCGCGTCCCGTCACTACCGCGACCACGCCCGGCCGGCGGAGCGCGGCGGCGCCGTCGATCGAGCGGATGCGCGCATGGGCGTGCGGGCTGCGGACGAAGGCGACGTGCAGGAGGCCGGGCAGCGCGATGTCGGCGACGTACTGCGAGTCACCCGTGATCAGCCGTGGGTCTTCCTTCCGCTTGACGCGGGCTCCCAGGAGCTTCGATGCCATGATGGACGTGTCCTTTCGTGCGGCCGTGGGCTCGCCGCCCGGCCGTGATTGAGATCATACGGCAGGTGGGGGGGTGTCATCGGCCCTTGTCCTTGTCGCCCGCCTCGCGCATCATGTCTGACGGGCGCGAATCCGATCCAGCGCGAATCGAGAGAGGGGGCCGATCGTGATCGAAGCCGGGGTCTTGCTTCCCACCCGGGAATCGGTGATGAGCGGGCGTCCGGCCGTGGGGCCGATGCTGGCGATGGCGGAGCGGGCCGAGGCGCTGGGGTTCACGTCGGTCTGGGTGGGGGACTCGCTGACGGCGCGCCCTCGTCACGAGCCGCTCACCTTGCTCGCCGCCGTCGCCGCGCGCACGCGGCGCGTGGCGCTGGGCACCGCCGTGCTCCTGCCCGCGCTGCGCCACCCGCTCGTCCTCGCGCACGCCGTCGCCACCGTCGACCGCGTCAGCGAGGGCCGCCTCATCCTCGGCGTCGGTATCGCGGGCGACACGCCCGCCACGCGGAAGGAGTTCGAGGCGGTCGGCGTGCCCTTCCGCGAGCGGGTGGGGCGCTGCATCGAGACGCTCGACATCTGCCGGGCGCTCTGGCAGGGGCAACGTGTGAGCCGTCACGGGCGCTACTGGACGCTCGACGACATCAGCGTGGGACCCACACCCCATCGCCCGGGCGGCCCCCCGATCTGGTGGGGTGGCGGCGGCCCGACGGCGCTCCGCGAAGCCGCGCGTGCGCAAGGCTGGTTCCCGATCCATCCGAGCCCCGAGCGCTTCGAGGAGGGCGGGCGCCGCGTCCAGGCGGCGGCTCGGGAAGCGGGCCGCGCTCCCGAGGACATCACCGCCGCGCTCTACACGACGATCGTGCTCGGCGAGCCGGCCCGCGCCCAGGCCGAGCTCGAACGGTTCCTGTCGACCTACTACGATGCGCCCGCCGCCGCCATGGTGGCGCGCCAAGCCTGCTACGCGGGCCCCGCCGAGGGCTGCCTCGAGTGGATGAGCCGCTTCGCCACCGCCGGCGTACGGCACATCCTCTTGCGCTTCGCCGGCGCCGCCGACCAGATAGCCCAGCTGGAGCGAGCCGCGCGCGAGCTGCTCCCGGGCCTGACCCGTTCGACCTAGCGAGGACATCGCCATGCCCGTCTCCTACGAGAAGCGTGGTCACGTCGGCATCGTCACCCTCAGTCGCCCCCAGGCGAAGAACGCGTGGGGCCCCGACTTCAACGAGGGCCTCGCCCGCCACTTCGCCGCCATGGAGGACGACGACGAGATCCGCTGCGCCGTCCTGACGGGCGACGAGGCGGGCGGCGCCTTCTCGGCGGGGGCGAACCTGAAGGACCCGCAGACCCACACGATGGAGTCCGCCGGCGACTTCATCAAGAGCATCGCCCGGCGAAAGAACCGGGCATTCGAGGTCCTCGGCAATTTTCCGAAGCCGTTGATCGGCGCCATCAACGGTTACGCCGTCGGGATCGGCTGCATCGTGACCTTCTGCTGCGATCTGCTGATCGCGTCCGAGCGGGCGGAATGGCGGCTCTCCCAGGTCTCGCTCGGCATCCTTCCCGCCTATGGGGGCGGGGTGCGGCTGGCCCGCTGGGTGGGCAAGGGGCACGCGATGCGACTCATCCTCGGGATCCCGCTCAAGGCCGAGGAAGCGCATCGCATCGGACTCTGCCAGTGGTTGGTGCCGCATGCCGGGCTGATGGACAAGGCGCTCGAGGTCGCGGCGCACGTCGCCACCTTGCCGCCCCTGGCCGCGCGGCTCGCGAAGGAGTCGCTGCTCCGCAGCCAGGACATCCCCAACCTGGCGGACGCCTCGCTGGTCGATCTGTATCGCTTCGCGACCCTCGAGCTGACGGAGGACAAGGCCGAGGGTCACAACGCGTGGCGCGAGAAGCGCAAACCCGTGTTCCGAGGCCGCTAGATCACGCGGCCGTGGAGGTGTCGGATGGACATCGTGATGGATCACCTCATTGTGCCCGCCCATGACCCGGTGGCGTCGGCCGAGCTGCTCGCGCGCTTGCTCGGCGTGTCCTGGGAGGCGGAGCGGGGCCACTTCACTCCCGTCTACGTGAACGACGCGCTGACCCTGGACTTTGCGAAGCGCGACCGGTTCGAGAGCCACCACTACTGCTTCCGCGTGGGCGAGGCCGAGTTCGACACGATCTTCGGCCGCGTGCGAGCATCGGGGATCGCCCACCGCAGCCAGCCGAACGGCCCGGATGACCTACAGATCAACACACGGCTGGGCGGGCGCAACATCTACTGGAACGATCCAAACGGCCACGTGTGGGAAATCCTCACCGTGAGCTACGCCCGCCCGGAATCCTTCAGCCGGCGCTGAGCGTCGCCGGCCGGCGACCAAGGAGGCGACCATGGAGTTTCACGGCGTCGACGTGAGCACGCAGTTCAAGCGGATGCGGGAGCTGGTGCCGGAGGTGTATCGGGCCTTCCTCGAGTTCGACCAGAAGGCGTTCAAGGACGGCGCGATCCCTGGCAAGACCAAGGAGCTGATCGCGCTCGGCATCGCCCAGATCACCCAGTGCCCGTGGTGCATCCAGGCCCATACG
>Ga0070707_100002451_pt1 | contig 17674 bp, 20 predicted proteins | sample KBSK5502metaG_FD_65468 | JGI IMG/M metagenome (GOLD analysis project Ga0070707, IMG submission 65468) | Corn, switchgrass and miscanthus rhizosphere microbial communities from Kellogg Biological Station, Michigan, USA - KBS K5-50-2 metaG | ecosystem: Host-associated > Plants > Roots >... | reverse complement strand
CTGGTTTTACTTGGGTTCAACGCGGACACACTCCTGGATGCGGTGGCGCTACCTCTACTCTCAAAACGCGTTTCCGTACGCCGAACTGATCGATGAGAATCGACGCCGGGATCGCGCCCAGCCCGAGTTCGAGCTCCTCGACACCGCCGTCTTTGACGGCGATCGCTATTGGGAGCTCACCGCCGACTACGCCAAGGCGAACCAAGACGACATCCTGATCAAAATCACGGTGCGCAACGCAGGGCCCGGTCGCGCCGAAATCGACGTGCTGCCGACGCTCTGGTTCCGGAACACATGGAGCTGGGGCCATGACGACCGCGTTCCGCACATTCGAGAACAGGACGGCGCCCTTTTAGCCGAGCACTGGGAAATGGGACAGATGACCCTCGCCTCGGACGGCAAGCCTGACTTGCTGTTCTGTGACAACGACACCAATGCGCAGCGTCTGTGGGGAATACCGGGACGCAGCCGATTCCCGAAAGACGGCATCAACGATCATGTCGTGGCGGGCGCATCGACCGTGAATCCTCAGCGCGCAGGAACCAAAGCTACGTTCTGGCACTGCCTCATCGTCGACGGCGGTGCCAGCGCTATTTTGAGGCTCAGGCTGAGCGCTATCGGGGCGCGCGTCGATCGAGACTTTGACTCGATCCTTGATCAGCGCCGAACGGAAGCAGACGAGTTCTACCACGAGCTGACACCGAGCAACACTCCACCGGACCAGGCTTTGGTGCTGAGACAGGCGATGGCCGGGATGCTCTGGTCGAAGCAGTTCTACCACTACCGCGTTGAGACCTGGCTTAACGGCGACCCCGCCGGTCCGGCGCCTCCCTCCGAGCGCCTGACGGGCCGCAATTCCACCTGGCAGCATCTCGATAACCGCGATGTTGTCTCGATGCCTGATAAGTGGGAGTACCCCTGGTATGCGGCGTGGGACCTCGCGTTCCACTGTGTCGCGTTGGCCCGAGTCGATCCTGAGTTCGCCAAGTCCCAACTCCTCCTTCTATGCCGCGAGTGGTACATGCATCCAAACGGCCAGCTTCCGGCGTATGAATGGGCATTTGGCGACGTCAACCCACCCGTCCATGCTTGGGCTGCCCTGCGCGTCTTCGAGACCGACGGGTCGCTTGACTACGATTTCCTCGGACGCGTCTTTCATAAGCTGCTCCTCAACTTCACCTGGTGGGTGAATCGCAAGGACAGCGAGGGCAATAACGTCTTCCAGGGCGGCTTTCTAGGTCTCGACAACATCGGTCTCTTCGATCGCTCATCGCTTCCCATTTCGGGCCATCTCGAGCAATCCGACGGAACTGCGTGGATGGCGATGTACTGCCAGAACATGCTCGAGCTGTCGCTGGTGCTTGCCCAGCACGACCGCGTGTACGAGGACCTTGCGATCAAGTTCTTCGAGCATTACGCGCTGATCGCGTCCGCCCTCAACAGCCAAGGTCTCTGGAACGAGGAGGACGGGTTCTACTACGACGTGCTCCACGTCGCCGACGGCTCGATGAGGGCGCTGCGAGCGCATTCGATAGTTGGGCTTGTGCCGCTTTTCGCGGTCACCACGCTGGGGCCGGAGACGATGGCGCGCCTCCCGGAGTTCATGCGCCGGGCAGACTGGTTCACAACGCATCGACCCGAGGCGATCGGCGTGATCGAGCACATGCGCCACGAAAGCCACGCCGGCTGGCGGATGCTTTCGATTGCATCGCCTGACAGGCTGCGGCGAATTCTTGCCCGCGTGCTGGATCCAGACGAATTCCTCTCGCCGTTTGGTGTCCGGGCCTTGTCGAGGTGGCATCGCGATCGTGTCCTTGAGGTCGACGTGGGCGGATACATGGCACGACTCATGTATGAGCCTGCGGAGTCAAGCACCGGACTGTTTGGCGGTAACTCCAACTGGCGGGGCCCGATCTGGATGCCGGTGAACTATCTCCTCGTTGAGGTGCTCAGGGTGTACCACCGATTCCTCGGCTCCGAATTCACAGTTGAATGCCCAGTCGGATCCGGGCAAACGCTGAATCTCGATCAGGTGGCCGACGAGATCGCTTCCCGACTGATCGGTATCTTCTTACACCGCGACGGCCGGCGTCCAGTATTCGGACCTTACGAGCGGTTTCAGAGGGATCCGACCTGGCACGAGCTGATCCCATTCCACGAATACTTCAACGGCGACACGGGCCAGGGCATTGGGGCCTCCCATCAGACTGGCTGGACGGGACTCGTTGGTGACCTTGTGATTCGGCTGAACCAGCGGAATACATCAACTCGGCCTGCCGTATCTCCGGAGGAGGCATGAACAACACTGGGGCCGGTCAAGTGAAGATCCCGATGGCAGCCGAGAGAGCTCGTCTGAAGGATGGCGTCCCCATCGAACTCAGTCCCCGGCGTGTCCGCACTTAGGCGAGCTGATCGCCGACAGCGAGCACGTGTTGCTTGTCTACGAATCCAAACGACCACCGGCGTACTGGTTCCCGGTCGCGGACGTTCGGATGGAGAACATGCAGCAAAAGGACTCGGATTCGGCCGGTACGCTTCGCTGGCGGCTGGTGCAGGCATCCAGACCTCGGCCAACGGCCTCGACCTCGGCGCGATGGTCGATTCCAAGGCCAAGCGACCGGACCTGTGAGTATGGTGCTCAACATCCTGATATTCATCGCGCTGGCGTCGACTCCCTTGTACGCGCCACAACTCTCCTTCGTCGGCTACGCAGCGTTTGTTTTTTATGGCGCCTCAATGTTGCTGGCCGCTGTGCGGGGCTATGCAGGATGCGAGGTGCTGGCCATCTCCAACTGGATCCTGGCGAGGGACGACCAGGTTGGATGCCTTGTGCTTGGTCCGGTCGACTACGCGGAGCATCGCTTGACGCGGGGCCAGGTCCCTTAAGTGGTTGAGCCGCCCTCCCCGCTTCGTCGGTGGTTCGTGTTCCACTTTGCAATCGACTGGGCCGTAGCTGTCCCGCTTCTCGTGGCCCCCGAGTCCCTGCTTCGATTCTTCGGCTGGCATGAAATCGATCCCATCGCCACACGCCTCTTCGCGGCGGCGCTGCTCGCCATCGGTGGACAGTCACTGCTCGGCCGAAACGGGTCAGTCAACGAGTTTCGGGCCATGCTGAACCTCAAGCTGATCTGGGCCGCAGCGGCTGTGATCGCACTTGGTATCGGTGTGCTGTCTGGCGGCCCTGCCCTGACCTGGCTTGGACTTGCCGTCTTTGTCGGTTTCTTCGGCGTCTGGCTCTACTGGCGGGTCAGAATTGGTCGCGCAGTGCGGCTGGTCGAGTCCCCCAAAGTCACCTGAGCTGAAGGATCGGATGGATCAGGCGATCGACTTCGAGCTGCCCGATCAGCAAGGGGAGACCTGGCACCTGGCCGAATTCCTGTCGCGAGGACCGGTTGTCCTTGTCTTCTATCGCGGTGATTGGTGACCCTACTGCAACGGGCAGTTGGCCTCGTATGCAAGAAACTGGGACCGGTTCATTGGTGAGGCCGTGAGCCTCGTCGGGATCTCAGTCGATCCAGTCCAGAACAATCGAGCCATGGTCGAGAAGCTGTTGCTGCCCTTTCCGCTCTTGAGCGACCCGGAAGGCCGAGTGATCAGAGATTGGGGGGTGTGGACCGACGCTGACGGCGGCCTCGCCAAGCCGGCGATCTTTGCCATCAAAAGGGATGGGTCGGTGGGCTGGTCGTTCACCGGACGTGACTTCGCGGACCGGCCGACCGATGAGGAATTGTTCAATTCGCTTCGCGGAGGTAACTGACATGGCGCGTGGAGATCGACCGTTGCCGTTGGAGCAGCTGGAGCCGTACATGAGGGGCGCCAAGTTCGCCGTCCGCGCCTTGAGTCGGCGCCACGAAGCACACGATCCAGACATCGTCGCGGACGCCGAACGTTACTTCGAGATGGCTGAGCGCTATCGCCAGGCGGCCATCGCCACCTTCCGCCTGCGAAGAGAAGCAGGCGGAAGCACCTAGCTCTTCAGCCTCCGTCCGGCATTGACAAGTGCTACTGGAGGTTCGCCACGACGCAAGCTCACGTGATGTGGCACGGGTTGGATCGGCGACGCACTCCGTTTCGAATCCGGCGACGACGGCCAGACAACCGCATTTGGCCAGGTGGGCCACGAATTCAACGGGACGTTCTTCCCCCGCCTACTGATCAACCGAGCACGATTGGGGGAAGCTGCTGCCGTCAACCGTCTTATTGGGTTATCTCCGACATCAGGACTCCGACCTGCGCCGCTTTTGGTTGAGCCGCTGACATCAGGCAGTAACACAAGCCTGGGAACGTGAGCGGTGCCGCGATATGTCGCGGTAATCAAGCAACAGAAAGGAGTTACGACTATGAAGCTCGTCCGCCTCGCGTCCATGGCTGCGTCCATCGTGGGTGTGTTGGCGTTCGCACAACCAGCCTCGGCTAACTCAGTCGCGGCAAACTCAGGCTTCTACGACCACCAGGTCATCCAGTACCAGGCCACTGCAGAAGTCACCTCGTCGCCGCACGCCGCCCAGTTGATCAGCAAGGGCAACATCGTCTTTCATATCGTCGACGCTGATGGCAATGTTCCGGCCGTGCAGCTTGCACGCCTTCACGCCGCCCTGCCCAACGACCCCACGGGCGGCAACGTGCTCAACTTCATTCCAACCGAGATCGGCTATTCAGGCGGTGCCTGGAATCTGCAGATCTTCCACTGGAACACCGGGGTGACTCCGATGGAGCTGAGCAAGGACGACGACATCTTCGCTGCCGTCGCGGCGGGCCAGGGGACGCTCGAGGTAACGTCGACACTGGTGCGCTGCCCGGTGATCGACTTCGCGGCCCTGCGCTAATGGTCTGAGAAAGTTGAGAAGGGGCCCCTCTTCTGGTTCAGCACAATGTCGATTGGGCGGAGGCCACGGCCTCCGCCACGTTTTTCTTGACGATGAGGTCCGCATGATCGCCCCAGGAGCCTGACTCGGTGCGACTCTCACGGTTGCTGCGTAGCGTCAGAGGGCGGATAGCGCTCGCCTCGCTGGCGGCGTCCGGGCTCGCGCTCGGTGTCGAGGCGGTCGGTGTCCAGGGTGTGGGCGCCGCTACGTTTCAACGCTTGATGGTCGAGCACGGCGCCAGTGCCGAGCTGGCTCACGCCATGTTCGACGAATCGGTGACGCGAGTCGTGATCGTCACGACACTGCTGGCCTTGCTGGCTTCCTTCGCTTTGGCGATCGTGCTGGCCCAGGCCGTGACGCGGCCCCTGGACGGAGTCGCCCGCGCGGCGCGGCGCCTGGCCGAGGGGAACTATGGCGTCAGGGTGGAGCGACCCGCCGCCCCCGAGTTGGCGTCCCTGGCCGACTCGTTCAACCAGATGGCGGCGGGACTGGAAGATCAGGAGCGGCTGCGGCGCGACCTGATCAGCAACTTCGCGCACGAGCTGCGGACTCCGCTGACAAATCTGAAGGGATACCTGCAGGCGCTTCGAGACGGGGTCATGCCGACCAGCGCAGAGGTCTTCGCCTCACTCGACCAAGAGGTGGATCGCCTCTACAGGCTTTCGCTCTCACTGGACGAACTCGGGACCGGCGGGTCACCCACGGCGCCCTCCGGACTCGGCACCATCGACCTCGGACAGGTCGTCGAAGCGGCATTAACGCTCTCGTATCCGAGCTTCGACCGTCGCAGCATTAAAGTCGATCGGACTTTGCCTGCCGGGCTGCGCGTTTTGGCCAACGCGGACCACATCGCCCAGGTGTTACTCAATCTGTTCCAGAACGCCGCCCGTTACACACCGGAAGGTGGCTCAGTGTCGATTCGCGCCGCGGTCGACGACCGGTCGGTCGTGGTCAGCGTCAGCAACAGCGGCGAAGGCATCCCGGCCGTCGACCTGCCCCACGTTTTCGAGCGCTTCTATCGTGTCGAGAAATCGCGTGACCGGTCTCGAGGCGGGGCGGGGATCGGCCTGGCGGTGGTCAAGCAGCTTGTCGAGGCGACGGGCGGTCGGGTTGGAGTCGAGTCGGACCATGGTGTGACCAGGTTCTGGTTCAGCCTGCCAACCTGAGCGAAGCAGGTGAGCGCCCTGTCGAGCAGCGATCGGCTCATCGTGTCTGGGGTTTGGGGAGCGCTGCGGCTCGATAACCGACTCCGCGTACGGTGCTTATGTAACGGGGCGCCTCGATATCGTCACCCAGCTTGGCCCTGATCCGTTTGATGGCGACATCAATCGCCCGGCCCGTGACCTCTCCGCCCAGCCCGTAGACAGACTCCACAAGATGCTCGCGCGAGAGCACCCTGCCGTTGGCCCGGATCAGGGTCACGATCAGACGGAACTCGAGGTCACTGAGCGCGACGATGTGCCTAGCGCACAGGACTTCTCGTCTCTCGAGGTCGATCTGCAGGTCGCCGTGATGCAAGACCTCGGTGGGCAGGTCCCCCGGCGAGCTTCGACGGATGAGGGCGTTGACCCGGGCCACCAGCTCGGCGGGGCTGAAGGGCTTGGCCAAATAGTCATCGGCGCCTTCGACCAACCCAGTGATGCGGTCGCTGACCGTTCCCCGCGCGGACATCATGAGAACGGGCAAATTGTTGCGCTCGTCCCTGAGGTGGCGGGCCAGAACCAAGCCGTCCACGTGCGGCAGCATTACATCCAGCACTACCAGGTTCGGACGGTGCGCCTCGATCTTTCGCAGCGCGTCCTCTCCATCCACCGCTGTGACCACCGCATAGCCGGCCCGCTGTAGGTAGGCCCGCACCAATTCAAGGATTTTGGGATCGTCATCGACTACCAATACCGATCCTGTCTCCATGGCCTCGTTGGATGGTACGGGTCTTGCAGCAGCCCTTGTCGCGTGTAACCGGCGTGTAACACCGGGTCTTGATACTTGGCGAGAGTTAAAGGCCACTCATCGGAAAAACGCTGAGGTTGAATAGATGAAGTTGCTTCAAGACCGCCCTCACCTCTTCAGAGGCGTTGTCGCCCTGGGTGTGATTGCGATCGCTGCCGGGTGTGGCTCGAATAGCCCAGGCTCAGCTTCAGCCACTGCCTCGCCGGCCGCGTCTGCGGCGAGCGGGGTGGATCTGGAGCAAGGTACCGCCACTGTGATGAATGCCCAGGAGACAGTTCTGACCTCGCCTGATGGCTTCACGCTGTACTACTTGACGGTCGACACCACAACAGCCCCCAAATGCACTGGAGCCTGTTTGACCAATTGGCCCCCGCTGCTTTCCAACGGGAATCCCAGCAGCATGGTGCCGCTCACCGGAACACTGACCGTGGTGATGAACGCCAACGGCGACCAGGTCGCCTACAACGGTCATCTCCTGTACAGGTTCGCGGGCGACAAGGTCAAGGGTGACGCCAAAGGCGAGGGACTGCAGGCGTTCAGCGGCGTATGGAAGGTTGCGACGCCAGGTCTCACCGTAGCGGGATAGACAAGCGAGTCGCCGTCGTCAGACGCATGAGCATGCGACGAGTTGTGGTTCGCGGTTTCGGCTCCGGCATGGTCGCCGGACTTCTTCTGGTGGCGCTGATGTATCTGGCGAAACTCGTCGTCGGCACCACCCCGCTGCCACAACTGCTACAGCAACCCATCCTCGCGGTGATGCCGGGCTTCGTCTTCGGGTTCCTGATCGACACGCTCCAGCACGCGGGCAAGGTCGTTGAGGAGGCGGGCCTGATCGTCGGCATGATCGTTGGGCTTGGATTTCTCGGTGGAGCGTGGGCCTGGGCGAGGCAGGTCTGGGCTCGGCCACCGCACGCTGTCTTGATCGCTGCCGCCGGCTGGGCGATTGTCGCCTTTGTGCTGCTTCCGATATCAGGGGACGGCTTCCTCGGACTCAATGAGGGGCCGACCGCACCTCTGGTCTGGGGCCTGCTGTTCGCTGCGTACGGCGTGGTGCTGCAGATGGGCGGCGATCCCGCGACTGTGACGCCGGTCCGGGCAGACCCAGGGCGGCGCCGCATGTTGCGGCTGATGCCGATGGGAATCGCGGCGTTGAGCGCCGGTGGGCTCGTCTCGCTGCTGCTACCGCGCTGGTACCAGGCGGTCTTCAAGGCACCCGAGGCCGGGTTGTCGGGAGCATCGCCGGAGATAACGCCGGTCGAGAACTTTTACGTTGTATCGAAGAACTTCAGCGACCCGGTCGTCTTAGAGCAAGGGTGGACGTTGAAAGTCGGCGGGCTCGTCGACAACCCGCTACACCTCTCCATGGCGGACCTGAGCGCTCTACCGAGCGTCACCGAGTACGTAACCCTCGAATGCATCAGCAACAACGTTGGAGGATCGTTGATGAGCACCGGCCAGTTCACAGGCGTCCGGCTTCGCGATCTGGTCAGCGTGGCGATGCCGCAGTCAAACGCGACGCACGCCCGTTTCAAGGCGCGAGACGGCTACACCGAGAGCTTGCTCTTGAGCCTGATATCGAGCCAGCCGGAGATCCTGGTCGCGTATGCGCTGAACGGCGCTCCGCTGCCGACCGGTCATGGATTTCCGGCCCGCATCCTGGTGCCCGGACATTACGGAATGAAGGGCCCGAAGTGGCTTGACTCGATCGATCTGGCGAGCCAGGACGATGGGGGCTACTGGGAGTCTGAGGGCTGGGACAGGATCGCGCTGGTCAAAACCACGGCGCGATTTGACGTACCGAAGGACGGCGACATCGCGAACGCGGGGGAAGCCGTCCGTCTTTTGGGGGTGGCGTTCGCAGGTACGCGCGGGATTAGCAAAGTCGAGTACAGCACCGACGGCGGCAAGAACTGGTCGGCGGCCTACCTCGCAGCGCCGCTCTCAAGCCTGACCTGGGTGCTGTGGGACGCAACCTGGATCCCTCGGCAGGCAGGGCCGTATGTGCTGCAGGTCAGGGCGGTGGACGGAACCGGGGTGCCCCAGCAGCCAACTGCATCTGCAAGCTATCCAAGCGGCGCCTCCGGTTATCACACAATTCGCGTCGATGTATCCGGATAGCAAACCTCTTCTTGTATTGGGGTGGCGGGTGAAGTTGCTCGACCAGATCCGCCGCTCGTCGGCTAGCTTCACCTGGAGTGGTCGTCCGCCAGGTCTTGGCTGACTATCTCGGCGGTTGCGGCTCGAGCTCCCGCGCGAAGAAAGCCGAGGCCGCCTTGAGGATCTCATTGGCTCGCCGCAGCTCGCGGACTTCCTTCTCCATTGGCAGTCGACGACATCGACGCCTTCGTCGCTAGCTTGCGAGCCGGCGGCGCGGAGCTCGTTGGCGAGGTGGAGCGCTACGAAGACAGCTATCGGCTCTGCTACGTCCGCGGCCCGGAGGGGATCATCGTCGAGCTGGCGGAGCGGATCGGCTGAGCTCCCGGCCTCGAGTCCGTCTTCTTTGCGCGGCGGCCGGCGTAGGAAGGCTGAGCCTGGTCTCCGTCTCCCGAAGAAGCGTAAGAACGCTTTCCCTAGGATCAGGTCTAGGTTCAAATAGTGTCGTCCATTGCCTGAGGTCAAGCCACAAGCCGCCGAACCGTTAGCGAATTAACCGCCGTCCCGCACCGGTTGGGCGCTCAGGCCGGCCTGGCCATGGCCAGAACCTGCTCGCGGGACACCTCCATGTTGTGTGCTTCACGGCCGTGGCGCTGAACAACTGGTACCAGCGTGTCCTCCGTACCGCGCGCCTCGAATCCGCAGTCGCACCGAACGACCAGCTCGATCTCGGCGGGATGCTTCCTGGAAGGCACTGCGTCTAAACCTCCAGCGGGCAGGCTATCACCACTTATTCCAGCCGGGGTCGAGCCATACCTTGACCTCGGGTTGACCCTCGAACATGCGGCCGAAAAACTCCTGGATCTGGGGGCTGCCGGCGAAAGCCTGGGCCTGCTCGGGTGACTGCCACGTATCGATGCCAAGGAACTCACGGCGATCCTGTGGGTTGAGATAGACGACGTGCGAGATGTCCCCCGCCTGTCGCGCCATGTCCTTGGTGGCCGACGTGACCTCATCGTGAATCTGCTGAATCGTCGCCGGCTCAGCCTTGAGACGAGCGCGAATGGTGATTGTCACTGCCACTTCCAATTCCTCCTTGCCAACCCCGGCGTCCCATTGCGCCGGCGAGTCCACACTAGGAACAGGCGATTGGAGAAACTTTGGCGATGCTGCGGATCTACCTGACAGGGGATCTGTGCTTGAGCAAGGATGGCAGGCTGCTCCGCGCGGGCCGCTTGCCTGGACGCCAGGGACGCCGCCTGTTTGTCTACCTCGCACTCGAGCGCAGTCGGCCGGTTACTCGGGACGAGCTGGTCGAAAGCCTGTGGCCGCAGCAACCACCGACGGCGTTTGACATGGCCTTGAGTGCGATCGTCAGCAAATTGCGCAGCCTCCTGGAGGAGCTGGGGCTTGACCGCCGAACCCTTACAGCGGCGTCCGGCTGTTACAGGCTCGAGCTGCCGGCCGGTTCGTGGATCGACATCGAGACGGCAAATGAGTCGGTTCACATGGCCGAATCGGCGCTGCTTGCGGGCGATACGCGAGCAGGGTATGGACCTGCCGTTGTTGCGTGCGCCATATTGCGCCGGCCGTTCCTGCCAGGCGAGGACGCCCCGTGGATCGAGATGCGGCGTGGCATTCTTCGCAAGTCACTGCTGCGTGCGCTGGATTGCCTCGCCCAGATCCACGATATGAATGGAGAGCGCGCGCTAGCACTCCGCGCCGCGCAGGATTCGGTCGAGCTTGAGCCATTCCGCGAAGAGGGTCACCGGCGGCTGATGCTCATCCACAAGGCCTCCGGCAACAGAGCCGAGGCGCTGCGCGCGTACGCGAAGCTCCGGGCTTTGCTCGAGGCCGAACTTGGGACGAGTCCAAGCCCTGAGACCCGCAGGCTCTTAGACGCGATGAACTGACAGAACATCGCGCTCCGATCAGTGACGTGCCTAGGTGTGCGGTTCAATGACACGTCTGATCTAGTCGATGCCGCCTCGACAGTCCGCCGGGAGACCAGTCGTTAGGCTCGGGGCGGGCTCGTCGAGGTGCGGATCCCTCCCGAATCGTGAGGCCGGTGAGGGCGCAATGACTAGTCGGCGACAGTCAGGATGACATTGCACGTGCAACCCAGAAGAGACTGGGCGCGTACTCCCGTGCCCTGCGCAGCGCCGATTCGGCGTTGCGCTCGGAGCCTGGCCGTACATGCACCTGTGGAAGAACAAATCCCGCCCGGTCTCGAGGGCGACTACGACTGGTCGAAGTTCGGGCTCGGCGAGATGCTCGTGTTCGAGAAGTATCCCGAGAGCACGTTCGCCGAGACCCTCGAGTTCGCTCGCCGCTGGGGACTGGACAAGAACGTCCGCGCCGACACGTACATGGAGCTGGCGGCGCCGGTATCGCTCTAGCCGGCTCTGGTCAGGCGGATCTCGACCTCACGGACCACATAGCTCCATTCCTCGGTCGTGCGGAGTGTGGCGAGGAGCTCGTCGAACGCGGCGGAGTCGCGCGGCGAGAACTCGAACCAGGTGAGGAAGTCGAACGGCTCGCTCAGCTCGCGGCTGTGGTGCAGGCGGCGGGCGACCCGGGGCAGCTAGGGAAGGCTGCGCGAGATGTGGTGTGACCGGTCTTCGAAGATCGCGCGCCGCTCTTCCTGAGGCTTGGCCCACCACGCGTCGGACTTGCGAATCGGCATGAGCGCAGCCGCACTCGATGAAACCCTCCCCAGCGGCGGCGACGCGACCTCCAGCGCCGTGTGTTCCTGAGATGTGACACAGCGCTCGAAGCTCGTCTCGCCGCGAAGCACCCACTCACCGCCCAGCTCCGTGAAGCGGTCCGCGGACTCCAGCACGGCGAGCCGACTCACGGCCGGCAGCCCGTCACCCGCCACCGCCTTGATCGATTCGACCGACCAGGTTCCGGCGTTGCCCCCGACGAAGGCGACCTTCAGCATGGTTCAGTGATAGCTCCTCAATGTTCGAACCAGGCTCCGTTCGAGCGCTGACCTTCGACGTCTTCGGCACCACGGTCGATTGGCGCTCGGGGGTCATCGCCGAGGGCAAGCGCATCGAGGCCATGACCGGTGTACACGCCGACTGGGCGGAGGTTGCGGACGCCTGGCGGGACCTCTACATCCCATCGATGGAGCGCGTGCGGCGGGGCGACCAGCCCTGGACCAACTTCGACCGTCTACACCGCATGTCACTCGACCAGGTGCTCACGGCTCGTGGACTGGACGCGATCGATGCCGGCGCACGGGAAGAGCTCACGCGCGCGTGGGAGCGATTGCCACCGTGGCCGGACGCGGTCGCGGGGCTGGAGCGGCTCGGCCGCCGATTTAGCGTGGCCACCCTCTCGAACGGCAACCGCTCCCAGCAAACCGCGTTGGTGGCGTTTGCTGCACTGCCCTTCCAGCGGCTCCTTTCCGCGGAGGACTTCCGGCACTACAAACCTGATCCGGAGATCTACCTCGGCGCCGCCTCCGCCCTTGGCCTCGAGCCCGGCCAGGTGATGATGGTGGCCGCCCACAAGTCCGACCTGCGCGCGGCTCAAGAGGCAGGGATGCGAGCCGCCTTCGTCGAGCGACCGCTCGAGAAGGGCCCAGGCCGACAATCCGAGCTGCTGCCAGACCCGCCTGCAGACGTGCAGGCGAGGGACTTCGTCGACCTGGCCAAGCAGCTCGGTTGCTAGCGGAGAAACTCCGAACCGTATCTTTCCATCGATGATCGTCGTCACGGGATCCACGGGCCGGGTCGGCGGGCTGGTGGCGCGGAGGCTCGAGCGACAGGGCCATCCCATGCGGCTCCTGGTCCGCGATGCGGGCAGAGCCCCGCGCGTCGCCAGCGCGGAGGTCGTGGTCGCCGAGTACGGGAATCCGCAAGCCCTTGCCCACGCCCTTCATGAAGGCGACCGCGTCTTCATGGTCTCGCTCTGGGTAGGCGGTGATGTCCGCCTCGACCTTCACCGCTCGTTCGTCGCCGCGGCGGCGAAGGCACGCGTGGCGCAGGTCGTCTACCTCTCGTTCGTCAACGCAGGACCGAGGGCGATCTTCTCCCACGCCCGCGAGCACGGCGCGACGGAGGAGATGCTGCGAGATTCGGGCGTGCCGTGGACTTCGATTCGCAACAGCATGTACGCCGACGACATACCCGGCTGGTTCGACCCCGATGGCGTGGCGCGGGAGCCGGGCGAGGACAGGCGCATGAGCTTCTCCTTTCGGCCGGAGCTCGCCGACGTGATCGCAGCCGCGCTCACCCAGCCCGGTCACGCGGACACGATCTACAACATCACGACGCCCCAGTCCGTCTCGCTGCAGAAGCTCGCCGACATCGCCACCCGGGTCACAGGGGACAGATACAGCTATGACCCGATCTCCGACGCCGAGTGGATCGAGCGCTGGAAGGCTCAAGGCCGTCCCGACTGGGCGCTCGAGGCGGGACTGACCTCTTACGAGGCCATGCGTCAGGGCGAGTTCGACGTCGTAACGGACGATTACGAAAAAGTGACCGGCCGCAAGCCGGCGACGATCGCCGAGATCATCGCGGCCCTCGTCGACGAGATGCCTCTGACGGTGGCCCGCCGAGCCTGACTCGCCGAGTGGCCTGTTTGATTTAGCGGCCAAGGCGCTCGCTCGGTCGGCGACGCAGCGACGATTACGGCGTCATAGCGACGTCCAGCCAGACCTCGTCCCCCACGGCGACGACCGGGTCGGCATCACCGACCCTGGCTCCCCCCATCCGCAGACCTTGTCCTTCAAGCAGCGCCACTGCGTCTCTTGTGGAGATGCCAGCGTCCTGGCCGCCCGCCCGCGGAATCAGCAGGGTGAGGCGGGCGCGGGCATCTCCTCCCAACTGCGCTCGGACAGCCGGTCCAGGCTCCCGGCTGCCTCATCGGCAACCAGGAGGTACGTCGCCAACGCTGCGCCTCAGGTGGCCTCTTCCCGGACGCTGTCCTGGACCTGGCCGCCGGAGCACCAGGCCTCGAGTCGCGATTCGTGGGTGTCGCTGCGGAACCGGACCTCGACCTGCGTCCCGCTGTCGGACGATCCGGTCTCGACGGTAAATCCGCTGTTGGGCGTGGCCCAGTCGAGCGACGCCACGTTGCCGCGACAGCTCACCTCCGCGGTCCCGCCGACGAGGCCAAAGGTTCGGACAGCCGGCGGCGGGGTGGCTGCGAGACTGCTGGTGGCCGGCGCCGTCGGCAGGGGAGAGGTGGCCGGCGGCGTCGGTGAAGGAGATGGAGCGGTGGCCGGCGTCGCCGACGGCGCTGTCGACGAGGATGGCGAGGAACTTGATCCCCGAGACACCTGACCCTGGTCGCTCGGAGGCGGGCCCGCGGAGCGCTGAGCGATTACCTGGCCCCCCACCACGGTCACCGCTTCGTAGACGGTGGCGGTCGCGAGCACTGTGCCGGCGAGCCAGATCGCAACCAGGAGAAGTCTGCGACGCGGGCCCGCCGGCCGCGGTAAAGACACAGGCTCGGTTAGCCGTTCTCTTCGCGGATCTCTTCGGCGACGACCTGACCGCCGGCGCATCCGGCCCGTATCTCCGAGCGGTGAGCGTCGTTCTCGAATCGGACCTTGATCTCTGTTCCGCCGTCTTCACGCTCCGTCTCCACGCCGAAGCCGGCGTTCGGGACGGCCGACACGAGCGCGATGGCGTTGCCAGTGCATGAGAACGTCGCGGTGCCGCCCACAAGCGCGAACGTGCGAGTGGTCACCGTGGGGGGTGGCGCCGGCGTGGGCTGGACGAGGTTTTCGTGCACGGCCTCGTCTTCTTCTTGCTCCTCGACGTCCTCGTCCTCGTCCGGCTCCTGAAGCTCCTGCTGGTGCTCAGGTTGCTCGGCCTTCTGCGCTTCTGGCGTCTCCGCAGCCTGGGGGGAGCGCTCAGACTGCAGGAGCACGACGGCTTGGCTGTGCGATCCTTTCGCCGCCGCGGCGGCGCCGCCGATCGCCAGGACAGCCACGATGATGGACGCGAGGATAACGATATGCCGACGCAAGAGTTCCTTCATGCGCCAAGGCTCGCGGAAGTCGTGTTGCAGGCGCCCTAAGCCAACCCTAAATCTTCCCTAAGGGGCCGCTGTAACCCCCAGGGATAGTCACTCGGATGCCGCTGCTCACACTTATCGAGGACGACGAGGGTATCCGCCGCTCCCTCCGCGGGGCGCTGGAGGGGCTTGGCTACGCGGTGCGGAGCGCGTCGAGCGGCCTGGAGGCGCTTCAGATGATGAGCGCCGAGGCCGGAGATGTGGTGGTCCTGGACCTGGGCCTTCCCGACCTCGACGGGGTGGAGCTGCTCAAGATGCTGCACGGCATCAGCTCGGTGCCGATTATCGTCGCCACGGCGCGAGACGACGAGTCGGAGATCGTGCGCAGCCTGGACCTGGGGGCGGACGAGTATGTGGTCAAACCGTTCTCGGCGGCGCAGCTCGACGCGCGCATCCGGGCGCTCCTGCGCCGCGCCGCGCCAAGTGAGCGCACCTCACCGATCACGATCGGCAAGCTGGTGATCGACCCGGCCGCGAGGCAGGCTACGCTCGAAGGGAGGAGACTCGGCCTGACCCGCAAGGAGTTCGACCTGCTGCATCACCTGGCCAGCCGGCGAGGCGCGGTGGTGACGAGGCGGGAGCTGCTCTCCGAGGTCTGGCGGCAGCCACTTGGCGGCGACGACAGGAGCGTCGATGTGCACCTGTCATGGTTGCGCGGCAAGCTTGGCGAGACCGCCGCCCAGCCTCGCTATCTGCGTGTGCTGCGCGGCGTCGGCGCTCAGCTCGTCGACCCGGACGCCGATCCGGACGCCGAGGCGACGTGAGAGCGCGGCTTGCGCTGATGGCCGCGGCCACGACTTCCATGGTCGTGATCGCGTTCGTGGTGCCACTTGGGCTCGCGGTCCGGACGATCGCGGCGAACGAGGCCATCCACGACGCCGACGTCCAGGCGCGGTCGCTGGCGGCCGCCATCGCCACCGTCAACGACGGCGCTGTCCTGGCCGACCTGATCCAATCGGCCAATGCCACGAGCGTCGGCCCCCTCAGCGTTTTCATGCCCGGCGGGCAGGTCCTCGGTGCGCCGGCGACGGTGGATGTCGACGTCGCCGCCGCCCGAACGGGCCGCGCCTTCACCACCTTCAGCGACGAGGGGGCACGAGTCTTCGTCCCGGTCGTGATCGCGGGCGCTGGTACAGCCGTGATCGAGGTTGCGGTGCCGGAGTCGCGGCTGCACCGCGGCGTCGCCACCGCCTGGACCATTCTTGGTGCGGCCGGGCTGGCCCTCGTCCTTCTGGCGGTCCTGGTCGCCGACAGGATCGCGCGGGGGATGGTGTCACCGGCCCTAGCCCTCGCCCAGGCAGCCCGGGACGTGGCGCGCGGCAACCTGGGCACGCGGGTAACGCCGGATGGACCGCCCGAGATGGCCGAGGTGGGCCGCGCCTTCAACTTGCTGGTCGCGCGCATCGGCGACCTGCTCGCGGCCGAGCGCGAGGCCGCGGCCGACCTGTCTCACCGGCTCCGGACGCCGCTGACCGCGCTTCGCCTCGACGTCGAACGGATGCGGGCCGGCCCGGAATCAGACCGCCTGGCGGCCGGCATGGTCGCGATGGAGCGTGCGGTCACGGGCGTCATCGGGCGGATGCGCCGCCGGACGCGAGACGGCGGCCGGCCGTCGACCGATCTTGCGGCCGCGGTGCACGACCGTATCGGCTTCTGGACCGAGCTCGCCCGGGAGCAAGGACGTGAGCTCCAGGTTTCGATCGACCACGCTCCGGCCGCCGTCGCCCTGGAAAAGGACGAGGTCGAGACCCTGGTCGACGAGCTGCTGACAAACGTGTTCGCCCATACCGCTGACGCGACCGCGTGCAGGGTCCTGGTCGAGGCCCCGGAGCCGGACCTGGTGCGCCTCGTGGTCGAGGACGACGGACCAGGTTTTGCGCGAGAGCTCGTGGGTCGGGGCGAGAGTCAAACCGAATCCAGCGGCCTGGGCCTGGACATCGTCAGCCGCATCGCCGAGGGCGCGGGTGGTTCGCTCGACGTCACGCACAGTCAGGGCGGAGGCGCCCGCGTCGAGGTCGTGCTCCGCGTCTCCCGTTAGATCCGTCTGGTCGTCAGCACCGACGTCAGGCTGGAAGACGCGTAGACCATCACGCATAGTCCCCGGCCGAAATAGCTCGAAGAAACCTCGATCGTCCCGCTCCTTGCATGCACGACAAGCGTCTGCAGGACCGTGATATGAAAGTTCTGCGCCCCACTGCAGGTGGAGTGAAGGTGTGTGACGTAGCTTCCGTCGGGAAGTCCCGTGAAAGTCACTGGCATGGTCGCGGGTCGTGCGACCGGTGAGCCCGGCGCCGGCGAGGGCGAGGGGGAAGGCGATGGCGAGGCCGCCGGGGGCGACGGAGAGATTTCGGCGGGAGTCGTCCGCGCGGCCGAGGCAGGCTGCGCGCCGCACGCGACCAGGCAGATCGACAAGACGCAGGCGAGCCGGCACCAGCTCATGCCGCGTACGGCCTCCTCTCGCCGGCCTCGCTCCTTGCCAGCACGGAGCGGACGGCCGCCGCGATGGCCGCCGCCTCGACGACCTTGACCGCCAGGCCGATGAAGTCCGCCTCATGCGCGGTGAGCGCGAAGAAGAAGTAGGCAAGGATCGAGCCGGCCGGGAACAGCAGCGCGGCCAACTTCCAGATTCCGACTCGCAGAAGTCCCAGTGCGAAGGTGCCCGTCATGGCGGCGAAATAGAGCCCGAACAGCAGCTGGCGCTGCGCCTCGACGGCAGGGATGAGGGC
>Ga0070707_100002446_pt1 | contig 17685 bp, 15 predicted proteins | sample KBSK5502metaG_FD_65468 | JGI IMG/M metagenome (GOLD analysis project Ga0070707, IMG submission 65468) | Corn, switchgrass and miscanthus rhizosphere microbial communities from Kellogg Biological Station, Michigan, USA - KBS K5-50-2 metaG | ecosystem: Host-associated > Plants > Roots >... | reverse complement strand
GATGCCGATGGCACCGCGTTGGGCGGCCGCCGCCCGATGTGACTGTTGACCCCGCCCTGTTGCGAGCGCGGGCCCGCGGGAGTTTGATGGAAGGCAGCAGGCTGCGGGCGTTGAGGGATCATCGGTGGAGGTCGGCAGCGGGCGCGTAATCGCCGGAGTAAGCGGCTCGGTGCGGAGTCTCGGGGCTCTGCGCGCTGGCATGGTCGAGGCGCGCTCGAATTGCGCGGAACTGGTCGCAGTGCTCGCGTGGGCACCGGCCGGCGGAGAGTTCGCCTACATGCGCGCTCCATGCCCGTTGCTGCTGAAGATCTGCGAGGACGCGGCGCAGGAGCGCATCCGCGAGGCGTTCGACGCGGCGTTCGGCGGTGTTCCCGACGACGTCGCGGTCCGGCTGCTCGTGGTGCGTGCCCGGCCGGGCCCCGCGCTCGTCGACCTGGCGGCAAGGCCCGATGACCTGCTCGTGGTCGGCTGCGGCGGGCGGAGCTGGCCGAGCAGCGCCGTTCACGGATCGGTGACGCGTTACTGCATCGCGCATGCGCGCTGCCCGGTCCTCGCGGTGCCGCCGCCCGAGCTGATCACCGATCTGCGGCACTGGCCTCATCGCTGGCGCCCTGAGGTCATCACTGCTCCCCCCGCCGGAGCGGCGAGCACGGCCCGCAACAGGGCCGGCCAGGAGCCGGCCGATGGACCTGCGAGCAGGGCGGTCGCGCCGACGGGCTCGGCCGGCCCGCCGGGTCCGGTCGGCCAGCCAGGCTTGCAGGGAGCCTGGGCGGGAGATCACCTCCACGCCTACCGCGGGGCGCCGTATTACCAGCCACGGCCGCCGTCACGCGCGCACCGGGCGCTGAGGCGGCTGCGCCTCGCGGCGATCCTGGCCGCAGTGCTCGCGCTGGCCGCCGTCGGCTGGGTACTGCTCGCGCAGAGCACCGGCCGGCCGTAACTTCCGTGAGACCGACGCCCCCGGTGTTACCGTCGGCAGCGTGAGCGCGCCGATCGCCTCGAGGCCATTCATGCCCGGCTACGGAACGCTGCCCGAGGATGAAGGACGCGGCCTGCTGCCCTGGTCGTGGGCCGAAGAGAGGCTGGCCAGCTCCCACGACTACTGGCTGGCTACGGTGTCCGAGGACGGAACGGCGCACCTCATGCCCGTGTGGGCGCTCTGGCACGAGGGCAGGCTGTGGTTCAGCAGCTCCAATGGCTCGCGCAAGGCGCGCAACCTCGGCGCCCGCCCCCGCTGCACGGTTTCCACCGACAACCCGCTCGAGCCCGTCGTCGTCCAGGGCCGCGCCTCGCGGGTCACCGACCGCGATGCGCTGCTGGCGGTGCTCAGGGCCGAGAACGCCAAGTACGGGACGGACTACGGCGCCGACATGGTGGACCCGGCGTCGAATAGCGTGTTCGCGCTGCGGCCGGCATGGGTGTTCGCCCTGGACTCCGCCGATTTCACCGGAACGCCGACCAGGTTCATCTTCGCCCAGGACAGGGCCTGAGCCGCGGCCGCAACCGAACTGTACGCTAGCCGGATGCCGAGAAGTGCTGGCCGATTCGTCGGCAAGGTCGCGATCGTTACCGGCGCTGCGCAGGGGATTGGCGAGGCCTATGCGCGGGCACTGGCGGACGAGGGGGCCGCGGTCGTCGTTGCCGACGTCAACTCCGACGCCGGCCCGAAGGTCGTCGCGGGGATCGAGGCCGACGGGGGCCAGGCGGTCTTCGCCCACACCGACGTCGCGAGTCCCGAGTCCGCCCACGCGATGGCCGCGCTCGCAGTCGAGCGCTTCGGCGGCATCGACTACCTGGTCAACAACGCCGCTGTCTACGGCGCCATGAAGCTCGACGTCCTGCTCAGCGTCGACTGGGACTACTACAAGTCGTTCATGAGCGTGAACCTAGACGGCGCGCTCGCCTGCACGCGCGCCTGCTACCGGCACATGGCCGACCGAGGCGGCGGCGCGATCGTGAACCAGTCATCGGTGGCGGCCTGGCACTACGCCAGCTTCTACGGGCTCGCGAAGGTCGGGATCAACGGCCTGACCCAGCAGCTCGCGCACGAGCTCGGCTACCTTGGCATCAGGGTCAACGCGATCGCGCCAGGCCCCACCGACACCGAGTCGACGCGGGCCGTGGTCGGCGCGCAGGCCAGCGACCTGGTGAAAGGGGCCGCGCTCAAGCGCCTGGCCCAGCCGTCCGACCTGGTCGGCGCCTGCCTGTTCCTGCTGTCTGACGAGGCGAGCTACATCACCGCGCAGGTGATCAACATCGACGGCGGCCTGATCTTCCGGCCCTGACCGGGTCCCCGCCGCCCCGGACGGGAGCTGACGTGCGCCATGGCGTCGTGCTGTTCACCAGCGACCGCGGCATCATCCCCGCCCGCGCGGCGCGGGCTGCCGAAGCCGCGGGCTTCGACAGTTTCTACGTTCCCGAGCACACCCATATCCCGGTGCGCCGGGCGGCGCCGCACCCGCGCACGGGCACGAGCGAGCTGCCCGACGACCGCTACCTGCGCACGCTCGACCCGTGGGTGGCGCTGAGCACTGCCGCCGCCGTGACGTCGGCGATCAGGCTCGGCACCGCGGTAGCCCTGCCCGCCCAGCACGACCCGATCGCGCTGGCCAAGACGATCGCCTCGCTCGACCACCTGTCGGGCGGCCGGGTCACGCTCGGCGTCGGGTTCGGCTGGAATACCGACGAGCTTGCCGACCACGGCGTCCCCGCCGCCAGCAGGCGCGCGGTGCTGCGCGAGTACCTGGCGGCGATGCAGGCGCTGTGGACGCAGGACGAGGCCAGCTACGAAGGGGAGTTCGTCAGCTTCGGCAGGTCCTGGGCGTGGCCGAAACCGGTGCAGCAACCGCGGCTGCCGATCCTGCTCGGCGCCGGCGGCGGCGAGAACACGTTTGCCTGGATCGCGCGCTCGGCAGACGGCTGGCTCACCACGCCTGGCGAGCCAGATATTGAGTCCAAATTGCCTCGTTGAACCGTGCCTGGCAGCACGCGGGCCGTGCGGGAGCACCGCAGGTCGCCGCCCTGGCCGGCCGCCCTGACCTGGACGTGCTCGCCCGCTGGCGTGACGCCGGCGTGACCGAGGTCCTGTTCGGCATGCCGGACCGTGCGGAGGGCGAGGTGACCGGCTACCTGCGCGGGCTGGCCGCCAAGCTCGGCCTGCCCGCGCGCGAGGCGCCAGGGCCGTAGCGGGAACCGGCCGCAGCAGGGGCGCCCCGGTCTCCCGCGGGGCGCCCCTGGCGCGGTCAGGTAATGCCGTGCCGGCGCGGGCCGACCATGCCCGGGCCCTCGACGGACTTCGCGCTGACGAACACGCTGCCGCGCGGTCCCGCCACGACGGCGTCGTGCAGCGCGCTGCCGTGCAGGTACTTGCGGAATGGCAGGAACCACTCGGTCCAGCCGTTGTCCCACGTGCCGGGGCGCGGGCTGCCCGTGATGGTCACGGGATCTCCCGGCAGCTCGAGCTTGTAATACGTCTCTCCGTGGGCTGGCGAGGTGTTCACGCACCCGTGGCTGACATTGATCCTTCCCTGCGCCCAGACCGACCAGTAGGCGTCGTGGATGTACACGCCGCTCCAGGTGATCCTGACCGCCCAGGGTACCCAGAGGGCGTACCCGGGGCCGGTCATGAACGTGGGATTGGCCTTCTCGATCGTCAGGTATGTTCCGTTCGGCGTGTCGTCGCCTGGCCGGCCGGTGCTGATCGGCCAGCGGCCGAAGAACCGTCCCTTGTAGTACACGTTCATGTAATGGGTGACGGTGCTGGCCTTCACGATCAGCGACGGCCCGATCCTGAACGCGACATGTACGTTGTGGGCCGCGTAGACGCCCTTGGCAACCTCGACGCCCGCCAGCCTGCCGGTGAAGCTCACGTGCGTGCCCGGCGACCAGTACTTCTTCGGCCGGAACTCCACCGTCTTGCTTCCGTCCCAGTACCAGGCTCCGACGATGGGCCGCGACGTGGTAATGCTCAGCGACCGCTCCACGGCCTTGCGGTTCCTGATGTTCCTGCTGAACGTCAGCACGATCGGCATGCCCACCCCGTACTCCTGGTGGTCTGATTCGAGTACGGAGACGTGGACGGTCTTGCGAGGAGTCAGCGTCCGGAAGGAACTGCTCGCGGTGACCTTGTGCCCGCCCGCGCCGACGGCCGTGGCCACGACGGTGTAACTCATCGACGGCAGCAGGTGCGTCCGGCTGCGCCAGACCGTTCCGTCGCCGGCCAGCCCGCCCGTGACGGGAACGCCAGCCGCCTTCACTTCCACGCCCTTGAGCTGGCCGTTGCCGGCCCGCACCATGACGTCGGCGCCTGGCCGGACGGCGCGCATGCCGTTGCGCGGCGTGATCGTCACCCTGGCCGGCGCCGCCGCCTTGGCCTCGGTCGCGCTATGCGTGGTGGTGCCGGCGGAGCACCCCGCCGCAGCCACGGCGAGCGCCGCCATCGCGGCGGCCGCCGGCCAGCAGGCGCCGCGCACTGAATCCGCATGAGATCTCTTCACGAGCGAACCCCGAATCCCCCGTTAGCTTCACCCCGCAGGGGCGTTTAGCCGTACAGCCAACGAGGTACCCAGGCATCCGGAGGCAGTAAGCGCACGCGCCCAAGAGCATGCCTGGTCTTGGCGAATCCATAACGCCGGCGGCGGCAGCTCTGGCGCGACGAAGATCACCTCCACACCGTCTCCACACGGAGTGCATCACCGCGCCACGCCGCGACCGTTACATCGAGTAAGCGGCAGTCGGGCCGTGGCGCCCGAACCGCTCCGGGATCCGGAACCGGAACCGCGGATTGCACGTCGTTCCGGGCAAATCGCATAACCGCACCTGACCGCGCCCGGCCGGATGTTGCGGGGGCCCGCGCAGCAGCTCAAAATACAACACTCAAGTGCCGCCGGCGTTGCGAGACGAACACCGGCGGCATGTTGGTGTTGAATTTCCGTGCGGGCGCCGGCGACCCTGCGACTAGGCGTCCCGTCAGCAAAGCGCGTGGCGATGCAGGCCAGATGCCGCGCCTGTGCAGCCTGGGTGGAGAGCCCGCCGCCCGACTCGCATGTCCCTAGCCAGGAAGCAGCACGTCCGCGTCGAAGCAGGTGCGGTCGCCGGTGTGGCACGCGCCGCCGGCCTGGTCGACCTTGACCAGGACGGCATCGCCGTCGCAGTCGAGCGCGACGGACTTTACGACCTGCACATGACCGGAGGTCTCGCCCTTGACCCAGTATTCCTGCCTGCTGCGCGACCAGTAGGTACAGCGGCCGGTCATAAGCGTGCGGTGCAGCGCCTCGTCGTCCATCCAGCCGAGCATCAGCACCTCGCCGGTGTCGTACTGCTGCGCGATCGCGGTGAACAGCCCCGCCGCGTCCCGCTTCAGCCTCGCCGCGATCCGCGGGTCAAGCGCGCGATCGGCCCTCATGCTCATCGCCCTCCCAGCCGACCCGCCGCGCGAACCTGGTATCCCGCCGCCGCCAGCGATTCCTTGACCTCGCCGATCCGCAGCTCGCCGAAGTGGAACAGGCTCGCGGCGAGCACCGCGTCGGCGCCTGCCCGGACAGCCGGGACGAAGTCGCCGACCTGCCCCGCGCCACCGCTGGCGATCACCGGCACGTCGACGACGGCGCGCACGGCCTCGATCAGCGGCAGGTCGAACCCGGCCCTGGTGCCGTCAGCGTCCATCGAGTTCAGCAGGACCTCTCCCGCGCCGAGCTGGGCCGCCCGCGCGGCCCATTCGACCGCGTCGATCCCGGTGCCGCGCCGACCGCCATGGGTGGTTACCTCGAACGCTCGCGGCCGCCCGGGTACCCTCCTGGCGTCCACGGAGACGACCACGCACTGCGAGCCGAAGCGATCGGCCACCTCCGTGAGCAGGCCTGGCCTGACGATCGCCGCGGTGTTCAGCGATACCTTGTCCGCGCCCGCCCGCAACAGCCTGTCCACATCGTCCGGGCCGCGCACGCCGCCGCCGACGGTCAGCGGTATGAACACCTGGCCGGCGGTCCGCTCCACGACCTCGAGCATCGTCTCGCGCTCGTCGGCCGAGGCAGTCACGTCAAGGAACACGAGCTCGTCGGCACCGTCGGCGTCGTAGCGGCCCGCCAGCTCGACCGGGTCGCCTGCATCGCGCAGCCCCAGGAACTTGACGCCCTTGACGACGCGGCCGCCGTCGACGTCCAGGCAAGGGATGACCCTGACCGCGACGGCCATCAGCGCCCGGCCTCGGTGCTGTTCCGGGGGGACGACCCCCCGGAACCTCCCGCGGCGCGCGGCGCCGTGCGCCCCGCGCCGGCCTGCCCGCGCACGGCCGCAAGCGCGTCGGCGAGCGCGAACCGCCCAGCGTAGAGCGCCTTGCCGACGATCGCGGCATCGACGCCGATTGGCCGGAGCGAGGCGATCGCCCGCAGGTCGTCGAGCGTCGAGACGCCACCGCTGGCGATCACCGGCCTCGGCGTCAGCGCGCAGACCTGGCGCAGCAGGTCGAGGTTCGGCCCGGTCAGCGTGCCGTCCCTGGTCACGTCGGTGACCACGTAGCGGCGGCAGCCGTCGGACTCGAGCCGGGCGAGCACCTCGGTCAGCTCGCCGCCGAGCGTGGTCCAGCCCCTGGCGGCGAGCCTCGTCCCGCGGACGTCAATGCCCACCGCGATCCGCTCACCGTGCTCGGCGATCACCGAGGCGACCCAGTCGGGGCGCTCGAGCGCGGCCGTCCCGATGATCACGCGCTCGCACCCGGTGCCAAGAGCCGCGGCGAGCGAGGCGTCGTCGCGGATCCCGCCCGACAGTTCCACGGCAACGCCAACCCGGCGGACGACGTCGGCGAGCAGCACGGCGTTTGATCCGCGGCCGAAGGCGGCGTCGAGGTCGACGAGGTGGATCCACTCGGCGCCGGAGCGCTGCCATCCCAGCGCCGCCTGCAGCGGGTCGCCGTAGGACGTCTCCGTGCCCGCCGCGCCCTGGACGAGCCTGACGGCCTGGCCGCCGGCCACGTCGACGGCCGGGAGCAGCGTGAGCGCACTCGTCATGCGAGCAGCCCCAACCAGTTCTCGAGCAGCGCCGCGCCCGCGTCGCCAGACTTCTCCGGGTGGAACTGGGTCGCGCACAGCGCCCCGTCTTCGACCGCCGCGACGAACGGCTGGCCATGCTCGGCCCAGGTCAGCAGCGGCCGGGTCAGCGCGCCGCCGGCGGCGGATGGCCACGTGCGGACCGCGTATGAATGCACGAAGTAGAACCGCTCGTCCGGCCCGATCCCGGCCAGCAGCCTGGTCCCGGCCGGGGAACTCACGGTGTTCCAGCCCATGTGCGGCAGCACGGGCGCGTCGAGCCGGTCCACGACGCCGGGCAGCACGCCGCAACCCGCCGTCCGCTGGCCATGCTCAAGCCCCTCGGCGAACAGGATCTGCATGCCCACGCAGATGCCGAGCACCGGGCGCGCCCCGGCCAGCCGCTTGGCGATGATCTCGTCACCGCGGACCGCCAGCAGGCCGCGCATGCAGGCGGCGAACGCGCCGACGCCGGGGACCACGAGCCCGCGCGCGTTCAGGGCCGCGTCGGCATCGGCGGTCACGACGGCGTCGGCTCCGGCCCGCTGCAGTGCCCGCGCGGCAGAACGGAGGTTCCCCGAGCCGTAGTCGAGCACCACGACGGTGTTCTTCGCTCGCCTCCGGGGCGCTTCGCGGCGCCGCCTTCCCCCGGCGCTCCTTTGTCGCTCCTCAGTCCAGGCGGCACCGAGCCCCTTCGGCTCGATCACAGGATGCCCTTGGTGCTGGGTATCCCGCCGCCGCGGGGGTCGGGCGCGGCCGCCGCGCGGAGCGCCCGCGCGAATGCCTTGAACTGAGCCTCCACGATGTGGTGCGGGTTGCGCCCGTACAGCACGGCCAGGTGCACGCAGATCGCCGCGCTCGCGCCGAGCGTCTCGAAGAAGTGCCTGGTCAGCGTCGTGTCGTAGCTGCCGATCAGCGGCGGCATGCCCTCGGGCTCGGCGTGCACGACATAGGGACGGCCGGCCAGGTCGACCGCCGCGCGCACGAGCGTCTCGTCAAGCGGGACGAGCGCGTCGCCGAACCGGCAGATGCCAGCCTTGTCGCCGAGCGCCTGGCGCAGCGCCTCCCCGAGGGTGATCGCCGTGTCCTCGACGGTGTGGTGGGCGTCGATCTCAATGTCTCCGGCGGCGCGGACCAGCAGGTCGATGCGGCCGTGCCTGGCCAGCTGGCTCAGCATGTGGTCGAAGAACGGCACCCCGGTGGCCACGTCGCCGGCGCCGGCGCCGTCCAGGCCGAGCTCCACGGAGACCTTCGTCTCCTTCGTGGCGCGCTCCGCGCGTCCGGTCCTGCCGGTCATCAAAGCACTGCCTCGAGCGCGGCGCGGAACGCGTCCATCTCCCGCGGCCTGCCGATCGTCACCCGCAGCCAGCCGGCCGGGCCGACCTCCCTGATCAGCACGCCATGGTCGAGCAGCCCCTGCCAGACCGCGTGCCGGTCGGCGAACGTGCCGAACAGCACGAAGTTCGCGTCCGACTCGGCGACGGTCAGCCCGCGCGCTCGCAGCCATCTGACCAGTTCGTCGCGCTCGGCCCTGATCGCGGAGACGGACGCCAGCAGCTCGGCCGAGCGGGCGAGCGCCGTCCGCGCGGCGGCCTGGGTGAGCGCCGACAGATGGTAGGGCAGCCGGACGATTTGCAGCGCGTCGACAACGCCGCGATCCGCCGCGAGGTAGCCGACCCGGGCCCCGGCCAGCGCGAACGCCTTGGACATCGTGCGGACGACGGCCAGGCGCGGGTACCGCGGCAGCACCGCCAGCGCGGTGGCCGCCGGGTCGCGGGCGAATTCGGCATACGCCTCGTCGACCACCACCATGCCGGGTGCCGCCGCGCAGATCCGCTCGATCACGGCCAGCGGCACAGCGGTCCCCGTCGGGTTGTTCGGCGAGGTGACGAACACGAGGTCGGGCCGGAGCTCGCGGATCGCGGCGACGGCCTGTTCGGCGTCGATGCCGAAGCCGACGTCCCTGGTCCCCTCGATCCAGCGGGTGCTTGTGGTCCTGGCGATGATCGGGTGCATCGAATAGGACGGCTCGAAGCCGAGCGCCGCCCGGCCGTCCCCGCCGAACGCCTGCAGCAGCTGCTGGATGATCTCGTTGGACCCGTTGGCAGCCCAGACCTGCTCGGCCTTCAGCCCGTGTCCGAGGTAGCCTGCCAGGTCGCGGCGCAGCGCGAGCGCGTCGCGGTCCGGGTACCTGTTCAGCAGGGCCGCGGCGGCGGCCGCGGCCTCGCCGATCTCGCGGACCAGTCCACTCGAAGGCGGGAACGGGTTCTCGTTCGTGTTCAGCCTGACCGGCACGTCGATCTGCGGCGCGCCGTACGGGCGGCTGCCGGCCAGATCGGGCCGCAGCAGCAGCGCCGCCCCGCCGATCTCACCAGCTCCTCTCGCCACTTCGGCCTCTCCAGTACCCCGGACCACTCCAGCTACTGGAGCGGCATCAGCCCCGCCGGCGTCGTGTCTGACGTCTCGGGGGACCCGGATCCGCACGGCCTGTACGTGCGCCGCGAGGTCTTCGGCGCCTCCGAGCGCATCGATGTGCGGGGCAACATGGGCGAGTGCGGCCGCGTTGCAGTTCACGACGTGGATGCCGCGCAGGAAGGTCAGCACCGACAGGCCGCCGGAGTGCCGCGCGGTCCCGCCGGTCGGCAGCACGTGATTCGACCCGGCCAGGTAATCGCCGAGCGACACGGGCGCGTACCGGCCGACGAACACGGCCCCGGCGTTGCGCACCCGTCCGGCCAGCACCTCGGCCCCCGCGGCCTGGATCTCGAGGTGCTCGGGCGCCCATGCGTCGGCGACGGCGAGCGCCCCGTCCATGTCGTCGACGAGCACGCACGCGGACTGGCCGGTGAGCGCCTCCTTGATGCGCCCCGCGTGCCTGGCCGTGGCCAGCTGCCTGGCTAGCTTCGCGTCGACGCGGCCGGCCAGCCCCGCGTCGGTCGTGATCAGCAAGCACGCCGCCAGCGGATCGTGCTCGGCCTGGGCGAGCAGGTCGGCAGCCACGAACGCCGCGTCGGCGCCGGCGTCCGCTACGATCGCGACCTCGGTCGGGCCTGCCTCCGCGTCGGTGCCGACGACTCCGCGCAGCAGGCGTTTGGCCGCGGCGACGTAGACGTTGCCTGGACCGGTGATCGTGTCGACGGCGTCGCAGTCCTCGGTCCCGTAGCCGAGCATCGCGATCGCCTGCGCCCCGCCGACCGCGTGCACCTCGGTGACGCCGACCAGCTCGCACGCCGCGAGCACCGACGGGTGCGGCAGGCCGCCCCTGTCCGCCTGCGGCGGCGACGTGACCGCGATCTGCGCGACCCCGGCAGCCTGGGCAGGGACCACGTTCATCACGACCGACGACGGGTAGGCGACGAGCCCGCCAGGCACGTACACGCCGGCCCTGGCGACCGGCACGTAGCGCTCGGTCACCGAGCTGCCGTCAGCGACGACGGTCACGCTCTCGGCCGGCACCTGCGCCTCGTGCACCAGCCTCGCCCGCCTGGCCGCCTCGCGCAGCGCCGCCGCGACGGCAGGATCGAGCCGCGCCAGCGCCTCGGCGAGCGCCTCGCGCGGCACGATCGTGGTCGGCAGGTCGACGCCGTCGAACCTGGCGGTATGCTCCCTGACCGCCGCCGCGCCGCGGTCGCGCACGTCCTCGCAGATCGGCTGGACGGCGCCGATCGCCGCCTCGACGTCGAGCTCGGCCCGCGGCAGCATCCCGACCAGCGTCCTGACGCCGAGCCCGACGACCGGTTCGCCGCGAAGATCGATCCTGGTGAGCACCTCGCAAGCCTAACGGCTCCCCGGCTCCAGGCCCGATCGGGCGACCGGCCCGGCGCGCGGCCTGCCTGGCCGCCCCCGGCCGGCGCCGGCCCGACCGCCAGAGAACGCGAGCGAGTTGCGTTACTCGATAATCTTCGAGATCGGAATCTCGAGAATGTCCCGTGCGCCGGCGGCCCGCAGGGCGGGAATCAGGGTGTTGACGCCGCGCTTGGGGACGACGGCCTCCACCGCGTGCATGTCGCCGCGGGCCAGCGACGTGATCGTCGGCGACGACATCGCGGGCAGGATGTCGGTCACCGCCGCGAGCTGCGTGTCGGCGACGTTGAGCTTGAGCAGGACGTTCCCGCGGGCCCTGATCGCGCCACGCAGCAGCAGCGCGACGTCCTCCATCGCGGCCCGCTTGCCCGCGTCGTCGTACGCGGCGTGGTTGGCGATCAGCTCGGTGTAGCTGCTCAGGATCGTGTGCAGGATCCTCAGGCCGTTCCTGCGCAGCGACGAGCCGGTTTCGGTCAGGTCGACGATCGCGTCGACGATGTCGGGCACCTTGGCCTCGGTGGCGCCGTACGAGGGGGTCACGACGGCCTTGATGCCGTTCTCCTCGAGGAAGCGCCTGGTGAGCGACGGCAGCTCGCTGGAGATCCTGATCCCCTCCGGCAGGTCGGCGATCGACTGCCAGCCGGAGTTCGCGGGCACGGCGAGCACGACGCGCACCGGGTCGCTGGTCGCCTTCGAGTACGCGAGCTCGCCCAGCGAGGCGACGTCGGCCCCGGTCTCGGTGATCCAGTCCCTGCCGGTGATGCCGAAGTCGAACAGCCCCTCGGCGACGTAGCTCGGGATCTCCTGCGGGCGCAGGAACCTGACCCGGTCGATGCGCGGATCGTCGATCGAGGCGTGGTAGTCGCGCTCGGAGGCGCGCCGCACGGTCAGGTCGGCGGCGTCGAACAGCTCGAGCGTGGATCGCTCGAGCGACCCCTTCGGCAGCACCAGTGACAGCACGCAAGCACCCTACCCGGCGGCCCCGGTCCCGCCTGCCCCTCGCGCACAGCCCCTTCTGGCGCCCACCCCTTCTGGCGCCCACCCCTTCTGGCGCACAACCCTTCTGGCGCACAACCCTTCTGGCGCCCACCCCTTCTGGCGCACAGCGTCGGCCCGAACAACCATGTGCCATCGACGCTCGCGTCGCCCAGCCGGCCGGAACAAGGAAGTGCCATCGACGCCCGCCGGCGAACAACGGTGGCGCATCGACGTTCGCCCGGGGGCGCGATCACGAACAGCGCTGGCACATCGATGCTCAGACAGCCGGGCGCGGCCGCGGCCAGCGGGATGCCAGGGCCGACGGGATCGCTCACGCGCCAGAGCGCGCACAGCACGGCGTACCCGCGGGCCGCGAGCGCGATGGATGTGGCCGCGCCGATGCCGTGATTCGCCCGGTAACGATCGCGGTGTGAGCGGCGCCATCGCACCAGACTATCTGTAAGTCTGTAAGTCTGTAGATCTGCTAGGCAGATAGTCAGCCAGCTGTAATATGCTGGGAGACAGCTTTTCGGCAACTGGAGGAGACATGTCTGCGCCCGCCGGCCGCGCCAGGCGGCTCCGGTCAAGGAGCCGGTCCTTGGCGTTGCGCCGCAAGGGAGTGATCACCGTCCCGCAGGAGGTCCGCGACGAACTCGACCTGCGTGAGGGCGACAATCTTCTTCTCACCGTCGAAGATGGCCGAATCGTTCTCACGCCGACGGCTCTCATCCCACGGGATCAGGCATGGTTCTGGGCCGATTCCTGGCAAGCCGGGGAGGCCGAGGCGGACGCCCAGATCGCCAGCGGGGAAGGGACCGTCTACCGTTCCGACGAGGAGTTCCTTGCTTCCTTCGACCCGGGCGATTAGAGCATCGGGTTGCCCACCTACACGCGGCTGCCCGCGTTCGACGCTGATTGGAAGGCGCTCTCCATCGCCGACCGAGAGCGATTCCTTGCTGCGATCGTCGCTTTCGTCGAGGACCTTGGTGCCGGGCACGGTTTCCGGCCGGGCCTGCGCGTCAAAGGGGTTCGCGGTCGGCGAGGGGTCTACGAGATGACCTGGGCGCCGGACGGCCGCGCCACATGTAGTTATGGCGCGTCGTTGAAGGAAGGCGAGCCGCACATCATCTGGCGGCGGATCGGTACACACGCCATCTTCTCTCGCCCATAAGGTCCACAGTCGCGGCAGCGACCTTACGCGACCACCCTCAGCTCGGACGAGCCGTCAGGCAGGCGGCGGACCTCCAGCCGCTCGGCGACGCGGTCTCGCAGGTCGGCGACGTGGCTGACGATGCCGACCGACCGGCCGCGGTCGCGCAGGTCGTCGATGACCCCGAGCACATGCTCGAGCGTCTCGGCGTCGAGCGAGCCGAAGCCCTCGTCGATGAAGAGCGTCTGCGTGTCAACGCCCCCGGCCTCGGCCTTGACGACGTCGGCCAGCCCGAGCGCGAGCGCCAGCGAGGTATAGAACGTCTCGCCGCCGGACAACGACTTCGGGCCGCGTTCCTCCCCGGTATGCCGGTCGATCACCGACAGCGTCAGCCCGCCGCGCTGCCGCCGCGACTCGCTCTCGTCGCTGCGCCGCAGCTCGTAGCGGCCCGCCGACATCACCGCCAGCCGCACGTTGGCCGCCGCGACGACCTGCTCGAACCAGTGCCGCAGCACATACGTGGTAAGCGCGACCCTGCGGTGCCCGTCCATGCCCTTGGCCAGCCCCGCCAGGTAGATGACCGGCCAGGTCGCGTCGGCAACCGCCACGGCCGCTGCCCGGGCGGCGCGCACCTCGCCCAGCCTGCCGGCGAACCGGGCGGCCCTGGCGCGCAGGGTCTCGTGCGCGGTCCTGGCGTCCTGCTCGGCGTCCCGCGCGGCCGCAAGCTCGGCGGCCGCGCGCTCGGCCGCCGCGCCGACCTCGCCGGCCGAGACCGGGTCAAGTCCCGCCAGCTCGGGCGCCGCCGCCGCGGCACGCAACGCGGTCAGCTCCCGCGCCCACGCCGCCACCTGCTCGCTCAGCACGGACTGCTCGGCCGGCCGTAGCACCGCTGGCCTGGCCAGCTCCAGTGAATCGAAGCCGCCGGCCAGCGCCTCCCGCATCGCCGCGGCCTGCGCTCGCTCGCGCGCTTCGAGCGCCGCGGCCAGCTCGTCGAGCGCCGTCGCGAGCACCCGGCTGCCCTCGGCTGCCTGCGCGATCGCCGCGTGCCGTGCCGCAACCGACCGGTACCCGGCGGCGGCATCGGCCACCGTCTCGCGCAGGTCCGCCAGTTCGGCCCTGGCCTGCTCGGCTTCCTGGCACGCCGCCGCCTCGGCGGCCGTCGCGGCGCGCAGTTCCTCGCCGAGCCGTTCCTGCTGGGCACGCAGGCCCGCCAGCTCGTCCTCGAGCGCGGGCAGCCGGGCCGCGCCGCCCTCCGCGGCCGTCAGCCGCCGCGCCATCTCGGCCTCCGCGGCCGTGAGAGCGGCCCGGGTGTGCCCGGCCGCGACGGCCGCCTGCTCGGCTGCCTGCCTGGCCAGATCGGTGTGGTCCCGCTCGGCGCGCACCCTGGCCGCCTCGGCGGCGTCCCGCCGCTCCCGCGCAGCCGCCACAGCCCCGGCGCTGACCGGCCCGGCACCGGGCGCCGCCCCCGCGGGCGCAGGATGCTCCGCCGATCCGCAGACCGGGCACGGCACGCCGGCCGCCAGGCCGGCCGCCAGCTCGGCCGCCATCCCCGCCAGCCGCGCCTCCATCGCCAGCTGATGCTCGTCGACCAGCCGCTGGTGCGCCTCGACCGCGGCGCGCATCACCGCGGCCCGGTCGGCGACCAGCGGCTCAAGCTCCGCCGCGCGGGCGGCCGCCGCCGCGAGCCGCGCCAGATCCGCCCGCCGCTGCCTGCATGCATCGAGGCCAGCGGCCGCGTCTCTGGCCTCGGCGAGCGCCGCCTCCGCCACGACGACCCGCCCTGGGATCTCCTCGCGAGCGGCGGCCAGCGACCTGGCCTGCTCGGCCGCCCGCTCGGCGACCCGGTCGAGCTCCCGCATCGCGGTCTCGCGGGCCCGCACCGTTGATTCGGCAGCAACGAAATGCTCCAGGGTGCTCGCCTCCCGCAGGCCAGCGTCGGCACGGGCTGCTGAGTCCCTAGCCGTCCGCCTGACCAGCTCGGCATCGGCGGACTCGCCGAGCACGCAGTCAAGATCGGACGCGGCCGCCGCCGGCCCGACGAGCTCGCGCAGGGTCCGCCTCGCCCGTCCAGCCGAGGCGTCGGCCTCGTCGAGCACGGCGAGCAGCGGCCTGACCGTCTCGGCCCGCCTGGCGGCGTCGAGCCGGGCCGCCCGCTCGTCGTGCTCGTGGCGGGTCGTCTCATGGCCGCGCAGCGCCGCCAGCGCGCCGGTCAGTCGCGTCATCAGCTCGGCCCGCGCGGCCGCCGCCCGCTCGGCCGTCAGCGCCGCTTCGGCCTTGGCCGCCGCCAGCTCGACGGCCTGGCTCGCGAGCGCGAGCGTGCCGGCAAGCTCGTCACCGATCTGCTTGAACCTAACGCCTCGCTCCGCCGCGGGCGCGCAGATGAGCCCGGCGCGGGCGGCTGCGTCGAGGCCCGCGGCCTCGGCCGCCGCCGAGACCGCTGCACCGATGGCCGCGTCGGCTGCCTGGCGTTCCTTGACGGCCAGTGCCCGGCGCCGGTCCAGCTCGAGCGTGACCTTGTCGTAGAGCTCGGTGCCGAAGAGCCTGGTCAGCACCGCCCGCCTGGCATCGTCGTCGCTGCGCAGGAAGCGCGCGAACTCACCCTGCGGCAGCAGGATCACCTGGGTGAACTGGGTTCGGCTGAGCCCGATGGCATCCATGATCGCGTCGCCGACCTCGGCTTTGTTCGACGACATCGTGACCCACCCGCCGGCCTCGCGACGGCGCAGGTGGACGCGTGCCGGCTCGGTCGTGTAGCCGTCGCCGCGGCGCTTGGGCCTGCGGTGCTCGGGCACGCGGGAAATCAGGTAGCGGGCGCCGCGCACGGTGAACTCCAGCGTCACCGACGGCTCCGTGCCGGCGGCGGCGAAGTGCGAGTGCAGCCGGTCCCATCCCGGATCCTCCCCGGCCAGCCCGCCGTAGAGCGCGAACGTGATCGCGTCGAGCACGGTCGTCTTGCCCGCGCCGGTCGGGCCCTCGAGCAGGAACAGGCCCCCGGCGGCGAGCCGGTCGAAGTCGATCCGCTGCCTGCTCGCGAACGGCCCGAAGGCCTGCAGTTCCAGGCTGTGCAGCCGCACCGGCGCCGCACCGTGCCTAAGCCGCCGCGGGGTTCCCGCCCCGCTTACCGAATGCCACGTCGGCGTCGAGCAGCCAGTCGTCGCGGCCCGCGTTCGCCAGCCACTCGTCGATGGTGCCGGCGTCGCCGAGGTCGGCGGCCGCCCTCGCCGCGCGGGCCGCCCGCGGATCAGCGGGCGCCCCGGCTCCCTCTTCGGCGTGCAGAACCGCCTCGATGACGTCCCGCAGGACAGTGAGCTGACCGGCGTCGGCCGGGCCGCCGCTGGCGAATTCGACGAACAGCTCGCAGATCTCGACCGGGTCGGCCGTCTTCGCGAGCCGCCCGAGGTCGGCCGCGGCGCTCACGAACTCGCCCTCTGGGTCGAAGTCAAGCACCAGCGTGTGCGGCCATTTCTCGCGCAGCCGCTCCATCGGCGAGGCCGGGCGGATCGTGTCGGTCAGCACGACCCTGAGCCACGCATCGGCGAGATCAGCCCGCCGGCCGGCACCGCGGGGGGTTCCGGCGGGGCGACCCCCCGGGCCAGCACCGCCGGGGGTTCCGGGGGGTCGCCCCTCCGGGTCAGCACTGCCGTCGGCCAGCAGGTCGTCCAGCATGCCGCGGACCTCGCGCAGCGGCCGCGGCACAGGCGCCGCGAGCTTGGTGATGCTGACCTGGCCGACCCCGTCGATCTCGGCCAGTGTGACCGACTTGTTGTGGTGCCGCTCGGAGAATGAGAACGCGAGCGGCGACCCGCAGTACCTGACCGTGGTCCCCGTGGCGCCGGACCGAACGTCCTGCTGGCCGTGCAGGTGCCCGAGCGCGACGTAGGTCAGCCCGTCGAAGACCGAGGCGGGCGCGTCGCCGATCCCGCCGACGCGGATGTCGCGCTCCGAGTCGCAACCCGCCGCTCCCGTCACGAACGCGTGCGCGGCCACGACCGTGCGGCCGATGCCACGCTGCTTCGCGTCGGCCCTGATCAGCGCGGTCGCGGCGGCGAGCACCGAGGCGTGTGAGCGTTCGGCCGCAAGATCGTCCATCACCGCGTCTGGCAGCAGGTAGGGAATGCCGTAGACGGCGACCTCCCCGTGCTCGTCGGCCAGCAGCACGGGCCGCGCGATGTCGGCAACGGACGTACGCAGGTGGATGCCGGCCCACTCGCTGAGCCGGGAGCCGAAGCCGAGCCGGACGGCCGAGTCGTGGTTGCCGCTGGTGAGCAGCACGGGAATGCTGGCGGCGGCGAACCCTCGCAGCGCGCGGTCGAGCACCGCGACGGCGTCGGTCGGCGGCACGGCCCTGTCGTACACGTCGCCCGCGACCACGACCGCGTGAACCTGGTGCGTGACCGCCTGGTCGAGCAGCCAGTCGAGGAAGGCTGCCTGGTGCGGCAGCAGGTCCACGCCGTACAGCGTCCGACCGATGTGCCAGTCCGAGGTGTGGAGCAGTCTCATCGGCGCTCGGCGCTCCCTGCGGGTGTGCCCTGCGGATCTGGGGTTCGGGGGACGCGAGGTGTCCCCCCGCGGGTTCGGTGACAGTGTTTCGTCGTAGCAGTCCTGGTCGTAACGGTGCCGACTGTGAGGACGGTGACGCCTGAGCCGCAATCCATCATCGCCGTCCGCCCGCCGGAACTCCGCGATTGGGCGCCCACGGCGTGTCGCGCCACGCCGCGGGCCCGAGGCGCG
>Ga0070707_100002445_pt1 | contig 17688 bp, 19 predicted proteins | sample KBSK5502metaG_FD_65468 | JGI IMG/M metagenome (GOLD analysis project Ga0070707, IMG submission 65468) | Corn, switchgrass and miscanthus rhizosphere microbial communities from Kellogg Biological Station, Michigan, USA - KBS K5-50-2 metaG | ecosystem: Host-associated > Plants > Roots >... | reverse complement strand
GTGCAGGGGGGATTTTTCAAGTGTAGATTAATCTAAACGGCAAAAGCGAATGATCAGTCTTTGCCATAGAATAGTATGTAGGAATGCAGCTAAAAGCTCTGCTGTTAAAGCATCGTTCAAAGATTGGGTCAAAAAAGCACGGGTTCAGCCGATGATCATGCACAATTTCAGCCAAAGTACCAGCAAATGCGCCCGCGGCATAGACATCCTTCTCCCTGAAACGGATAAAAGTCGCTAGATATTGACAGAAGTGGTCCAGAAGCTGTACCATCAGCGATGAACGCTGAACGTCCTTTTCGGAGCGAAAAGGGCCCCTTTTGAGGAAGAGAAGAGATGGTGGATCAACCATTACAAGAAGAGGTCCTGCAGCCGCGCTTTGGGGTAAGCGTCTCTGTACTAAAAAAGGCGCGCCATTTGCGCGATGGCGTCTTTCCGCAGGCAGGTGTTACCCTCTATATTCAGGATCAGCAGGCATACGCCATCACAGCGGAGCGAGCGATCGTGCCTGTTGCGTTGCTCGAGACCCTGGTACAGATGGCCGACACCGAAGTCATGGATCGTATCGAACGTGCGTTGGAAGCTCACCATAAGCAATCCCGCCGGCCGCTGCGCGAATTGCGCGTCGAAGCGGGGTTTCTGACACAGGATGAACTGGCTGACTTCATCAATGAGCGGTTCGCCTCTCCACGCAAGCAGTCGGTCATAAGCTCGAGGACGATCTGGCGAGCAGAAAATAATCATCCTGTTGCTGCGACGAAGGCACTACTGATTCTCGCCGCCTTGAAGGCGCGCGAGGTGGAGGCCAGCCTGGAGAGCGTGGCGTGGATCATAGGGAATCAAGGGAAGCGCACCAGCAGGGAGTAGCATGCACCTGCATATGCATCTCGAGAGGGACATCGAAGGAAAAGGCTATGCGCAGAAACACGCAGCAACAAACACTTGAGGAGTTTACCGCGGATACGCTCCCTGTAGAACGCATTGTAGAGGGCAACCCCCCATCCGATGGCTCTGACGCGGCAAGCAGCAGGAAGATACTGGTCGCAGTGCTCGACCTGACGAAGCGGCCGGATATCGATTTGAATGACCTGGCCAGACTCCTGCTGGTAGAGGGCGATGGCTCGAATGTGTTTGCCTGGGATCTGGCAGAAACCCCCGATGACATCCTGATTCGCTTGACATGTGCCTATGAAACGCCTGTCCGCGGGCAGTTTGCGCTCCTTTTCCGCTACAGCCAGCACCGCGAGTTCTTGCGCTGGGTGCTTGAGCATCATGGCGTGCTCCCCATTGCTGATAAAGAGTGGCCGGAGCATCGAGCGTCTGAGAATCCCCTTCTGCTTTGCACCACTGACGATGGCTTCGCGTACCGCCTGCGCCTCTTGCGCATTCATCACCTGCTCCTACAGGAGCAGCGCACTCCCGATGTGGAGGAAATGGTGAAGATCATCTTCGAGGTCAGGCGGTATCTCTCTTATGGGGAGCTGGCGACATTTGCCAGCGAAGTGCTGAAGATCCCCGTCCAGGGCACGGAGAGCGAACACCTCCCGGATGCTTTTCGAGGCCCGGACGCAGCACTCTCCCTCCAGCAGATATCGCGCGAGTTCCACGTCCTTCTCCTCCGCATGATGCTGGTTGACGGCATGACCTCCAGCTACTCTCAGAAAACAGTGTACTTTTTCACAGAGGACTGGCTGGCGGAGCACAGCGACGGATCGCCCTGGGAAGCATAGAAGGGAGAGGGCGTGCATGGTTGACTCAACCGACCTTTTCGGACAAGGAGGGGATGACACCAGGAGGCAGGGGGCCCTGCGGCAATTCGGAGTTGTACGAGCGATACGCCGATACCATCCTGTCCGTGCTCCGCACTCGCATCGAGAGACGCTCAAACAGGTGCTGGTCGTGGACCGGCGAGACGTACGCAACCGTGGGTCAGAAGCGCATAAAGCTCGATCCCCGGCTGCTCGTCTGGGTGGCCTGCGCTGCCGCGAAGAGCAACCACTCTCTCGCCCTCTGGCCGACGTGCGACTTGAAGGAGTGCATCCGGCCCGAGCACCAGCTCGAGGTGGTTCCCCTTACGACGGCGACGGTCGAGTTGTGCTTCCCGATCGGCGAATTGAACGAGGGAATCGTGAAGGCTGCCCTCCGCAAGGGGGGCCTGCGGCGAGTGGAGTCACCGCACTATCCCAGGGCTCGTGTCCAGCGAAACAGTGAAAGGATGAAACCCCATGGCACGCGGCACACAGCGCCGGTTTGTGGTGGATAGGCGCACCGGTTTGATCACCATTCTGCCAAAGGCTGGCGCAGCTCATCGAGAGGGATCTGGCCCAGCGGACGATAGTGAGCTGCTGGACGCCCTGGCCGAAGTGGAAGAGATGCTTTCCCCTGTTTTCGCTCAAGATCGTGTTTCGCCGCTCGATCTCATTGCTCTCCTCGCGGACGCCATGTATATCCGGCTCACCGGAGAACTCGAGACGCCCTCGCGCGAACTGCGCATCAAGCTCTGTGAATTTATTCTTACCGCCTGGTCACAGGGGCTGTTCACCCCAAGCGCTGCCTGCCCCTACACCATCGAGGAGATCCTGGCCGCATCCGGGTCTCAGGTCCTTCTGAAAGAGCAGGAAGAGCAGCTTGATGGTGAGGCCATCCGCGCAGCGCTCTCCGCCGCACTGGAGGCGCCTCCCCCTGCTGATGATGGGCAAAGGTCTGCCTACGAGCGCTTGAAACACGACATGAAGGACATCGATCAGATGCGGGATGAGCTGGTGCGAAGGGGAGTGGGCGCCTTGCACAACAGGCAGTACGAACGCGCCGAGCAGTATTTCCGCCAGGCTATCCAGGCTGATATGCTCGACGAGAGCGAGGCCTGCTACTACCTGGCTCTCTGCAGGCTGTGGCAACTCGATTTTGATGAAGCCTCCTACCTGTTCGAGGTCGATTCACAAGACAGAGAGGGCGAGGCCCCGCTGTCCTGGCTGCTCAGCGCCTGGTGCGCCATCTGCGCCTCCTCTTCCATGGCGGCATACCTGGCATTGCTCAGCGACGAAATGGATGACGATCAAGACCCGCTCTCGCACCTGCAAGCGATGTTCGACTTCGACTATGAAGTGTATGATGACCTTTCGCTGCAGGACCTCGCGTCCGCATTTTTCGCCTATCTGCGAGGTGAGTACCACGCCTGCCTGGAACTGCTCGACGCCTTCGTGCCCGATGTCCTGGAGATCCCGACCTGGTTCGTGCCGTTTTGGAGCGCCATGGCCCGGGCCTCGCTGGGAAATTTCGATGAGGCGGACTCCATGCTGCGCGCGGCCCGGGCTTGTGACATTCCCCCGCTCTTGCTCCTCCCGCTGCGCTGGTTCGAGCAGAGCCAGCCGGAGTTTTTCGAGCGCTCCGTTTCCCCTGCTTTTACTCAATACGATCTGTGGAAGCAGGTGGCGGCCCGCAATGAACGAGAGCAGCTCGTACGAGAGGAGCGACGAAAACACCTGCAGTGGCTGATCGATCATATCGATGAAGAGTTCCCAGGGTTCGCCCCGGTACTACGGGAGCTGGACGCTATGCGGGAGAGGGGCAGGTCGGCGAAACAGGCAAGCGATCTGGAATGCCGCTACCTGGCCGAGCCGTCAGGAGAAGACTTCGCCCACACCTACGCCAGGATAGCCGAGCGGCTACAGATGGAGAGCGAGCATGCGCTTCCCATCTTCCTGGCCCAAATCCCACCCCTGTGTTCGCCGCGCCCGGTGACCTACCTGGTTTCGGCGCTCCTCGAACAACTCGGCGACCCCCACACGCATCGTCGTGAGAGTGAGGCCCGGAAAAGGTCCCGGCTGATTCAGCGGCTCAGAGAGCGCCAGGTCGACCTGGTCATCCTGACCCACATCGAGGACCTGGCCACACCCGCCGGGTCGAAGTTGCTGCTGGGGGAGATCGAGTGGATAAGGCACCTCTTCGTCGACGAAATCGGGTCGATCCCCCTGCTGCTCATTGGAGACCGCAGTGTGATCGAGGATATTTGCGCTGCCAACGTGGATTTTAGCCGCTTGCTCACCGCGCTCGTTGCCGACCCGGCCCTCTGAAGCACGTTCTTATTGTCTTTGGACGGATGGAGAGAGGAGTTATCCTGTGGATCGAGCGAGAGAGGCCAGGACAGCCCACCTGCTAGAGTCCGATCAAGCGACTCACCAGGAAGAAACCATAGGGAGCAAGATAGGTGGGGCCTGGAACAAAGCAAACGTACATGCAGGAGAAGAGGCATGAGTAATCATTCGACAGACAGGGGAGCCTCAAACGAGCAGTTCCTCGCCCAGGCCCTGAGTGAACAAGAACTCGTGCGTCTGGGAGAGTTCGTTTGGGAGTGGACGGTGCGACTTGGGAATCTCGCCCTCCCACCGGAAGTTGAGGAGGCTGTTTCCTTCTATGCCGCCTGGTCACTTGCCCCAGCGAACTTCTTACCCCTGGGGCAGAGCGTTCGCGAGGTGTACATCCGCGTGGAAGAACCTCGCCGCCAACGTGCTACCTGGCATGAGGGAAGGCTTTTCTGGGATGCGCTCACCGAAGCAATCGCGTTCCTGCACGATGAGCGCAAGAATAGAATCACCCGCGTGGACGCACAGGGGGAATACAGCGACCCGCCCCCACCTCCACGGGTCGTTGCTATCGACTATATGGCAAAGTTCATTATTGAGGGCGCGCTCGAGGATGGCGGGCGCACCCCTCCTCGAAAGGCGCAGGAGGCCCGCGTTCGCTTTGCTCTGGCGCTGGATCCGCTGTGCGCGGAAGCTTACCAGGTTCAGGGTCAGCTGGAAGAGAGGGCCGGTAGCTTCCACCGCGCCAGGATCTCATACGAGCGGGCCATGAAGATCGCTGCGCTCTTGATCGGCCCGGGGGCCGTTGCCTCGGCTGAAACAAGCCAGGCAGAGGATATCGATTTCTGGTCCGCTTCTGACGCAGCGAGGGCCTACATACGCGCACGCGCGGCGCTGGCCCGGCTGTTGTGGAGCAAGCTGGACGACCCCAGGGGCGCAGCCGCTCTTCTGCAGGGCTTACTTGCCCTCGATCCCGGCGATCACCTCGACACCCACCATGCGCTCCTCTGTTGCCTTCTCGAAACTGGAGAGACAGAGACGCTCGGCATCACCTTAAAGCGTCTCCATTTCGATACCTACGAGTACGAAGGAGAGACCATTATCGAAGATTGGGCCGATACGTGGTGGCTCTATACCCACGCCTGCTATTTGTACCGCGTCGCTTCTTTGTCCGGACAGAGCGAGCGAGTACTTCTGAAGGCAACCCTTGCCCTCATCCGTGCCTTTCATGCGAACTCATACGTCCCGCAGCTGTTGCTCGCGGAAGGCAGCCCGGTGGAACAGGGCGACGATGCGGAGTCCTCTCCGGGCACGCCGGGAGAGGCGTTCGCGTATGCAACCATGGCACTTCCGGCCTGGAGGAATACCCCTGGAGCACTCGAATGGCTTAGGGAAACGCTTGCCCGGCTAGAGGGATAGGTCGAAGCTTTATGCATGTGCCCATCATTCCACATCAGCCCTCACCCGTCCCGACACCGCACTCAACGTGGCAGATGGGTAAGATCAGGAGAACGTAGAGAGCCAGGGTCAAGCGCCCGATGCCTAAATAAGCGAGCAAACTCTGCGCAGTAAAGGAGGAAGAAGTATGACCATTGGGCAAGGCTACAGAAGGTGGCTTACCCCGCGTGCGCAAGAAGCGCTTGCCACTTCGTGCAACGTGTTGATCGATGCGTTTTTTGATGAGTGGAGGCTGGTCGAGAGCTGGAAGCCTGAGAGCATTCTCTCTACGAGGTTGGGAAAGCACCTTCCTCGTCACTTCTCGCAGAACTACACCCCGCACTTCTACAAGCGATTCGGGGTCTGCGTCGTCACCGTCGCTTGGAAACTCGCGCAGCCAAAGCCTCAACCGCTTGCATCTCGCGCAGAGCAGTTGGCAGCGTGTGCCATCGTTGAGGAAGCCAGAGAAATGTTCAAGGGAGCGAGCGGGGAGGAAGCAGCGCAGGCGTTTCAGGCCTTTCTCGACGGGTATGTGGAGCATTCCAATGTCTGCTCACTCTTTGATCCGCCTGACCACGGGATTGACGCAGGCCCCGGAGAGCATATGGCCTCTCTCGCACTCGAACACTGGTTCCGACCCTTCTCAGGTAAGTACGCGGCCCACCCCTACGCCTTTGGTGGAGCAAACGTTCTGCGTGTTGGGCAAGCCTATAAGAAGCACCTCCTGCCATCTGAGCAGGAGGCGCTCGACGCAGGGATAGCGGTACTAATCGACGAACTCTTCGAGGACTTCACGCCTTCGGTGAGCTTGCGGACAGGGGGGAATAGCGCACTGACTACTCTGGGAGAACATCTCCCTCTGCACTATCTTCCCAAATACACATCCGTGTTTCTGAAACAGTTCGCCGTCTGCATCATGACTGTCGCGTGGAAGCTTGCCCAGCCACGACACGTGCCGCTCTCCTCCGTGGCCGAGGAACTCGCGGCTCACGCCATTCTCACGCAGGCCCAGGGATGCCTCGCGCTAGAGCTGGAGAGTGCTGAAGAAGATGAGGGAGACGAAGAGATAACAGCAGAACAGGCCTTCGAAGATTTCAGAGAATACTACTTTGAAGATGAAGACTTCCTGTTTCTGTTCGATAATTCCTACGATGGCGTCGAGACGAGCCCGGTTGGGCAGATGCTCCACATGACCTCGCTCGCGTTCGCAGACTGGTTTCGTCCCTTTTCAGCTGACCCGGCGCGTATCGCGCATCCCTATGTCTTCGGGCAGGAGCCTTGACGAAAAAGGCCCGAATGCAACAGAGCTGTCATCAAGTGCAAAGTAGCGAAATCGTGAGCTGCTCTCACCCAATCTAAGCAGGCTTCAGGTCTGCTTTGAATGAAGCAAACTCGTATGAGAAATCATGCTTGGGATACTGAGATCTCGTACGAGTCCGAGCAAAAAGAGCAGTATTTCTTTTACGGCCTATTAAGCCCGCCGACGAAATTTACAACGGTAAGGTCGTCGCCACTCAAAAACCGCTCAAGAAATCCTTTCAGTCGGGAAAAGTTGTCGTGTCCAAGATAATCTCACATCTCGCCCTCCCTGAAAAGGCGTTGAAGTCGCTCTCTGTCGTGCATTTCGGCTCAGGTGTCAATGATAACCGCTCAGCCTGTTGAAAAACATCTGTATTGATGAGTCTTTCCCATTATATGTGCTTCATTTACACTCAGATTTTGAGTTGCAAATACGAAATGATGAGGTTATTTGGAGTTATTCAACAGGCTGGTTCGTTTGATGAGAAATGGCCTACCAATGCGAAACACCAGATTGCATGGAGCCTGACGAACTGCTTGCACCCAGTAAGCAGTTCGTCAGGCTCCATGCAATCTCAGAGCGGCCTTCCTGATGCGCCGTCAAGCTCAAGAATTGGCTTGCATCAGGCTGTGGATTGCCCATGATCGTAGGTGTTGAGCCGCCTGAGCACTCTTATCGTATGCTTACGTCCCTAAAATTTCGTAGGCCATCAGATGAAACCGTCTTGAGGCGCAACCAGCAACCAGAGGCGACGAAAGCCAGGAGGAGCCCTGTCACCACCGGGAATGCCGCCGGCGCGACACCATAGAAGAGGATCACGAAGAGCGTTGCGCCGATCATTTCAATTATCAGTCCGACGGCGGCTAGTGGTGTCAGGATGGGGAGGATGCGCAGGTACGTAGGCAAGATCAGGCCAAGTCCCCCGAGCATCTCGGTGATGCCGGTGAAGTAGACAAACGGCTTTGGCAGTGGGGAGAGGAGCCATGCCGCCAGTGCTGCCCCCGGCAAAGAGTCCGGCGGGAGCAGTTTGACGAGGCCGCCGTACAGAAAGAAGAGGGCAAGCACTACCTGCATAACCCGGAGGGTGGAGATCATGGCTGGCTTTTCCCACAGCGCGGAGCTGCTCCTTCCGCTCGTCTGTTGATGGCTCAATGCATGTTTCATGGTTCTTTTCCTTTTCTTGAGAAGCCAGGAGAGATCTGGCTTGTGTTGTATGATGGTCATGAGGGGATCAAGTCTACTCGTCTCGCACGTTGACAGCATGGATCGGGCTCGCCGGCACATCCGTCTCATGACCCATCGATCAGATTTCCCTTATCACTTCTCTGACACATCACAACGAGGGAATGTGACCGAAGAGCCAACACCAGTGTCATGCTGCGATCCACCCACGGGTTGCGCAACGAGCTGATCCAGGGGAGAAATCTGCAAGCCGCGTGACAGAGAAGAAGCGAAGAGGAAAAGAGCGTTCTCCCCTTGCAAACATACCATATGGTATGGTATGCTCTGAGCAAGAGAAACGTATCGAGCAAAGGGAGGAACCGGTCATGGCGCAACTCAGCAGACGCAGATGGCTCGAAGAAGGGCTCGCCCTGCTTGAAGAGGCCGGAGCCGAAGCGCTCACGATTGAGTCCTTGACCAGCCGACTTGGGGTAACCAAAGGGTCCTTTTACCACCATTTCACCAATTACCAGGACTTTAAGCAGAGGGTGCTCTCGTTTTGGGAAGAAGAAGGAACGCTTCGCATCATCCAATGGGCCGAACAGGAGGCTTCCCCACCAGAAAAGTTGGCACGGGTGCTGCGAGCGAGTTTACACCCTTCCCGGCTCGATGTGGCTCTGCGCGCCTGGGCCTTACAGGACGAACAGGTGCGCGTTCACCAGCAGCGCATCGACCAGCAGCGGCTGGCGTATCTGGAAGCGGTGGTTTTTGCCATCAGGGCTGATCACCTGCTCGCAAAGCTTCTTGCCAGACTTCTCTACAGTATGTACGTGGGCAGCCAGCACATCATCCCATCCATTGAGGGCGAGGATCTGGGCGCTTTGTACCAGCTCGTCCAACAGTGGTTGGCAAAGGAGAACCAGCAATGTTTGTCATGATCTATACCCAGGGTCCAGCGTGGCAGACCGTGAAAACGGTGGCTGAGCTGCCCTTTTATCGCGAACATTACAAGTATATGCGACAGGTTTTTGCGACCGGGCAGCTCCTCATGGGCGGTCCGTTCCTGGACAATCAGGGCGCCATAGGCATTCTCGATGTCGAGGACGAAGCGCAGGCGCGGGACATCGTCGCCCACGATCCCTTTGTGCAGGCACGGGTTGTTGAACCTCACCTGCATCCCTGGCATGCCTACTTCAATCAGTATCAAGCTCGCAGCGCTCAATCAGAGAGCTGACGCGAAAGAGCCAGATTGGGCGAGAGGCTGGGAGGGGGTCAGAGGAAAAGCGAGTGCCCCGGATGCAGAAAAAGAGTGAAGCCGAAGAGGTGGGGGGAAACTGGCGCAAGGCCGCGCGAGTTTTGTTCTGAGGCAAGGTCAAGGGTGGTCCTCTGCTCTTTCCTTTGCTTGAGCTTAGCTCATTGCGCAACCCGTGGGATCCACAAGACCCGGCTCGAACGTCCCAGACAGTGTCACATCAGGCACGTGTGGTGTGTCACCTCTCTGACAACACATTGTGGAGGGAGAGAACCCATGGAGAAACACGACTGGTTGGCGGAAGCATTCGAGGCCGAGCGTCCCCACCTGCGAGCGGTGGCCTACCGCTTGCTCGGCTCCCTCTTGGAGGCAGACGACGCCGTCCAGGAAGCCTGGTTTCGCCTTAGCTGCTCCGACACAAGCGAAGTCTCGAACCTGGGCGGCTGGCTGACGACGGTGGTCGCGCGAATCAGCCTCAACATGCTGCGTTCACGCAAATTGCGGCGCGAGGAGTCCCTGGAGGCTTCTGTGCTTGAGCCAAGCACGAGGGAGCCTGGCATGATCGATCCTGAGCAAGAGGCGGAGCTTTCCGACTCGGTCGGTCTTGCGCTGCTCGTGGTCCTGGAGACGCTCACGCCTCACGAGCGTCTCGCCTTCGTGCTGCACGATATCTTTGCTGTTCCTTTCGAGGAAATTGCTCCCATTGTGGAGCGTTCAGAGATTGCCACGAGGCAGCTTGCGAGCCGTGCTCGCCGCAGGATACGAGGAGGGGCCAGGGTCGCCGACGCTGACCTCAGCGCAAGCCGAGAAGTAGTTGACGCCTTCCTGGCGGCCTCGCGTGCCGGCAACTTCGACGCGCTGCTCGCCCTGCTCGACCCAGACATTGTGTACCGGGCCGACTGGGCTTCGGGCAAGTCACAGGTCGTACGTGGAGCGACGGCTGTGGTCAGACAAGCAAGAGCCTTCTTGCGGCTTACCCGGTTCGCACAACCAGTTCTGGTGAACGGCGCAGTCGGAGTCGTCGTGGCGCCTTTTGGACGGCTGCGCTATGTCGCCCAGTTCACGATCACAGGGGGCAAGATCACCCAGATCCACGTGATGGCTGACCCCGCAGTTCTTCGCCAGTGGCATCTTGCGGTGCTTTCCGACTGACGAGCAGGCACAGCCTCTCATAATCGACCGTTTCTTGACACGTTGGCTCAGCTTTTCCTTTATCGTGGGTGTAAATTTTGAAATTTTGCGGGCGAAATCTGCATCATTACGTAGGCGGCAGAACAGGCAAGAGTAGGGAGAAAATGCACATCTTACCCCTGTAAGACTGTCACGTCTGGCTCGGCGGGCTATTTCCCACCCATTGTCTATTCACCCGCATAATTATACAGATTTCGCCCGCAGAATCTCAAAATTTACATCTCAGTGGCCTGCGGCGCATGATGTTTCAACTCCCGGGATAATGTCTACTGGTCGCCTGACTGGTCACCTGCCCAATTCCACCGAGGCACTTCGTGCAGCGGATAGAGGTCTTCATCGCGCTCGGCATGGGAATTCTGCATCGCCACCTGCGAGCCAAACTCGACATGTTGCCGGACCGCCTCCCGGAAGGGTTCGTCGTCGGGCATACCTACCGCATCAAGCGCGGCCAGGTACAATTCGACGAAGCGTTGCCGTTGGGCTTCGGTAATCTTGAGATGACGATGTGCGGCGATCAAGGTGTCAAATCCGCCCAGTTCCCGGGTAAAGCGATCGGGTCCGCCGAAGGATTCGGCGGTAAAGGCGGTCAAATGGTCGACGTGGTGCGGTTGTCCTGCGCCGAAGAGCGGCTGGAGCAAAGGATCCTTGAGCACGCTAGCATAGAAAGCCTCCTCCAATCGGTGCAGCGCATTGAGACCACCGGCGTGTTCGAAGAGGGTTGGCATTGTCGGTCCTCCTTGGTGTCATGGTCGCCTCCTTGATGGGTCACGCGAAAAGGAGGCCTCATGTTCTTCGTTTTCTGTGCAGACAGGTGTTTCCGGCTGTCCCAGAAACAAGCAGGCAACGAAACCTCGGGTCAGGTTGTCTATCAGACTACTGGCCTGTCGGTGTGATTCTAGCGAAAAGATCAGCCGTACCATATAACTGAGGTTGGGCTTACACTTTTCCCTCTTTCATGCGTCGAAAGTATGTAATTCTTCCTGGTAAAGAGCTGTTTTTTGCTTGTGAGCGTCTCCTGTTATTCCGCTATCCGAAGCCTCGAGTACGGAGCTTCAGGAGAGATACAAGAGCCTCTAGAGCCACTTCGTTCATAATCTCAACCGCAGTTATATGGTACACAGTACTTTTCCGTCAGAATCGCACTGACGTTCGATGTCGCTTTTGCGACAGGGATGAGGATGAAAATGGGCTATACTGTGCTCAGAGATGAGCGTGAGAAGGCCGATGGCCTGAGTGGTGCCCTTAGCCCGGCACTGACGTTGACCCAGGGTGTGCCCAGAAGAGGATGATTGTTGCCACAGAGCACGCGAAGGACATTTGTTTCGTTTCACACCCAGCGCTCATCTTCTTGATACGCCTACCAAGATGCAGGAAAGGAGCGCTGTCTCATGCAAGTCCTCTACGAACGATGTGCAGGAATTGATATCCACAAGAAGATGGTAGTGGTCACCGTGCTGATCACGCTTGGTAGTGGCCAGGTGCAGAAGTTCACCCGCACCTTTGCGACGATGACGGCAGATCTACTGGCATTAGGCGATTGGTTAGACAGCTTGCAAGTCGTACATATTGCGATGGAGAGTACGGGAGTCTTCTGGCATCCCGTCTACAACATGCTCGAAGAAGGGCGCACGCTCTTGTTGGTCAACCCGCAGCATATCAAAGCGCTTCCCGGTCGCAAGACGGATGTGAAGGACAGCGAATGGCTTGCCGATCTCTTCCGGCATGGCTTACTCAAGGCTAGCTTTGTGCCTCCTAAACCCATCCGAGAGTTGCGCGAGCTGACGCGCTATCGCAAAACGCTCATCCAGGAACGCGCGCAAGAGATCAATCGCCTACAAAAAGTCCTGGAAGGGGCCAATCTGAAATTGGCCGCCGTCGCCACCGATGTCATGGGTAAGAGTGGACGCGACATGCTGGAGGCCGTGGTAGGCGGCGAACAAGATGCCGAGGTCCTGGCAGAGCTGGCCAGGGGCAAACTGCGCGCGAAACTGCCAGCCTTGCGCCAGGCGTTAGCTGGTCGCATACAACCGCACCACCGTTTCCTGCTGGAACGCATTCTGGCCCACATCGACTTCCTTGAGGAGTCGATGGTGCAGATCCAAAGGGAAGTCGAGCAGCGATTACGTCCCTATGAAGAAGCGATGACGCTATTGCTGAGTATTCCCGGCATTCAAGAGGTGGCCGCCGCTGCAATTCTCGCGGAAATCGGTGTAGAGATGGACCGCTTTCCCTCGGACAAACATCTGGCTTCATGGGCGGGACTGTGTCCTGGCAATAAGCAAAGCGGCGGCAAGCGATTAAGCGGAGCAACGACCGTGGGAAACACGTACCTGCGAGCGATGCTTGGGGAGGTAGCCTGGATCATCTCGCGCATGAAAGATAATTATCTCTCCGCGCAGTATCACCGCATTGCACGCAGGCGAGGCAAGCAGAAGGCGATTGTCGCAGTCTCCCATAGCATCCTGGTGATCATCTACCACATGCTGCGTGACAAGAAGCCGTACTCCGACCTGGGAGCTGATTACTTTGATAAGCTGGATACGGCTCGGATCGAGCGTCACCATGTTCGCCGCTTGGAACAACTGGGCTATACCGTGAGGCTCACACCTAAGGACGCGGCCTGATTACCCACCGTGAGGGGATTTTCGAAGGACAGGCCTGTTGTGCTCTGTCGGTTTGAGCGGAACCGGCAAACTCGCCACCGCTCTCCAAAGTCTATGATTCCCGATCTTGAAAGGGAAACTTCATTATCGGCCTGTGCAAAGTGTAGCAGGTCTACTGTTCTGAAATCGTTTCTTGTGCGTTTCCTTTGCGATTGAAGTACACCTCCTTGTGATAAAAATGGTTGGAGGTTCTGAGTCCTTGCCCTCTTGGTAATTTGGCTGAAAGGTGGACGGATTTTGAGCCGAAGGGTGGGAATCGGCGGTTCGTCTCCAAGTGATGCCGCTCCCGATGGGGCTTCTTGCATCACCACCTTGTAAATTGGCCCCTTTTGTCCCATGGGAGTACACAATGAGATCACGATAGGAAATCCGCTCACAGCATTCCAAAATTCACTCCATCGAGGAACCCGTACCAGCCTTTTCCAGGTCTGTCTCAAGCGTGCGACTGCTGTTAGCAGCCTCGAGATCGAGACGGATAACAGCAGCGGTCCCCTACTGGCCCAGCGCCTGGATAGCTCGCGGGATGCCTTCGCGGTAGGTCGGGGCGGCAACCGGTTGCCAGCCCAGCTCGCGGGCGGCCCTGGCGTTGGAAACGCGCATGGTCGTGGCGAAGAAGTCGGTCCCATACGGAGCCACCAGTCGCATGACCCAGGCGGGGAGCGAGAGGGGCATCGGCGTGTGAGACTGCTGGGCAAGCTGCGCGAAGAAGTCTCGTACCCGCACCGGTTCATCATCGACGATGTTATAGGCCTGGCCTGGTTTGCCACGTTCGAGCGCGGCCACGATGGCGGCAGCAGCATCCTCGAGATAGATCCAGGACATGACCGCGCGTCCACCATCGGGTAGGGGTAAGCTGCGGCGGCGCAGCATCTGGATGATGGGTCGGATGGAGGCCGGTCCATAGAAGGCCCCGTACCGCAGTGACACGCCTTCGATCCAGCCCGCCTGCGTCGCCTCGAAGAGCTGCCGCTCCAGCGCACGGAACCCTGCCAGGTGCCGCTCCAACTCCTGAGAGCGCCCAGGCGGGGCGAACGGACAGTCCTCGGTGAGCACCTGCTCGCCCCAGTCGCCGTAGCCGTAGCCCATCGTCATGGACTCTGCCACGAATTTGCGCGCGTCGACGGCACGGGCAGCGGCGAGCAGGTTGGCGGTGCCCACCTCGCGCAAGGCGTTCGTCTGGTACATATCGCGGTGACGCAGCGGCGTCTTCTTGAGAGCGGTCAGCGCATGGACGACCGCGTCGGCGTGCAGCCCATCGACGGCTCTCAGCAGGCCGTCACGGTCCATGGCGTCGGCCACAACTGGCTGCGCACCCAGCGCGGAAAGCGAACGCGCGTTGTCGGGCGTTCTGGTCAGGCCGATGACCTGGTGGCCGCTGGCAAGCAGGGCGCGAACGAGAGGCACGCCCAAAGCTCCAGTCGCCCCAGCAATAAGGACTTTCATCTCTATCCTTCCATCCTTTCCTGTGCTATACTATGAGGGCATTCACTAGTTCCGCTGATATCTAACTAATCTAGATATCAGATTAACTAAATTATAGCCGGGAGAGAGGAACCTTGTCAAGCCAACGCGCTCACTTGCAACAAGCGTTAAGTGAGCATTTCCGACGCCAACTGAGCACCTATTCGCTCCTGTTTCATCAAGCAGTGGCCGGGCGCCTGGGAATACATGTGACCGATCTCAAGTGCCTGGATCTGGCCCGTGGGGAAACGAGGCTGACGCCGGGTCGCTTAGCCGAGTTAACCGGGCTGACCACGGCGGCAGTGACCAGCATCCTGGATCGCCTCGAACAAGCCGGGTTTGTCCAACGGGAGAGGGACCCCTCCGATCGCCGGAAAATCCTGGTGAGGCCGCTGGCAGGACGGGCAGAGGAGGTGGCGCGCCTCTTTGCACCGCTCGACCAGGCGTTGTCTGACCTCTTTGAGCAGTATACGACCGAGGAACTGGCTTTGCTCAATTCATTTGCCCTGCGGGTGGGCCAGATCCTCCAACACGAGACCGTCAGGCTCCGTGAGGAGTCCAGCCGGGAAACGACCGAGGAACACAGGTAATCGCATTCCCCATGGAAGGGCGACGACATTCCTGGCGACCGGAATGTAAGGCCCAAATTGTCCATTTTGGAATAAGCTGGTGATTGCTTTGCCATTCCTCCCTCCTCACAAGGACCCCTGCTTTTTCCTCGTTCGATGGATCGCCTGGTAGACACGGATGCGGTTATAGCGTTGCAGCAGCACGGGTGAAAGAATGAGCAGCACATACACCACACAGGCCATGACAAAACCCATCCCAGTGGTTCGTCCAGACACAAGCTGCCAGATGGAGAAGAGGAGAAATGCAAGGAAAGCCCCAGATGGATCGCCTCGTAGACTCGTGTCCGTTGCTCACATGTGAGCAGAGACTCGATGGTGCTTTTAATGTCAATGACGCGAACGCCATATTTTTTTCTAAAATAATTGCCCCCAGTGGGGATAGAGCGTTTTATCCACAGGACACCCAGCCGCTCATACAATTGAGGGCTTTCAAAGCGTTTCGGGGCAAACCAGAAATCGCAGGCGCGATGCTGTAACACCCCCAGCCGAGGCTCGCCCAAAACATCTGTATTCGTGGTCGTTCCTTTGGTTCTCGATTTCACTGCTCTGCTCCTTCAACCGTTTCATAGCTCTGGTTGCTGTCTTAATATATCTGATCACAGAGGAATTGCACAGCAATTACCAGCTTCATTCCAGGCCGCTTCGCGAAAGAGTTCTTCGCCTGAACGCGTGAAACGAACAAGCCTGGATCTCATTGCGTACTCCCATGGGACAAAAGGGGCCAATTTACAAGGTGGTGATGCAAGAAGCCCCATCGGGAGCGGTATCACTTGGAGACGAACCGTCGATTCCCACCCTTCGGCTCAAAATCCGTCCACCTTTCAGCCAAATTACCACCTCTTGCTCGAGAAGTACTGTACAGTTTACGTATTTCCCGCTATACTCTTGACACTAGATTAAGCCTGCGTTTTCTGCACGCGTGGTTATGAGAAAGGGCACGAAAACCATGAGTGAGCCATTATCAACTGACGCGCATAGTGGTGTCAGTGCAACCACTTCATTGCCAGTAGGGGCTGGCGGCATTACGCTCTATAGAGAACCAGAGGATACAAGCTCGGTGATTACTGACGCCATTACCAATGCCACCTCATCGGTTTGGATAGAGATGTATGAGTGGACCAATCCCCATGTGATGCAGGCACTCCTGCAACGCAAAAACCAGGCTAATACGGCAAACCAACCATTCGATGTACAGCTTATGCTTTACGAGCAGGCTCCAGCTAACACGTATAACCCCTCCCATTTCACGGCTCCCGATGGCAGCGACTTTACGCTCTCATCAAGTATAGAGACCATCGCGCAGTTGCAACAGCTCAATATGGGTATTCAGGCCAGTTTCTGCAACGCAGTCGTGGATACTGAGAAACATGCCAAGTTTATGGTCATTGATGGGAAGACGGCCTATATCATGACGGCAAACTTCACCGAGGTAGCCCTTGGGGGAAGTAGCTACAGCAACTGGCCCGCTCACGTCATCGGGGAAGTCGTTCATGCTCTCGGTGCAGCTTTGACCCACGGTGCTACAACCGGTGGCAGCCGTCCTGAAATCAATCGTGAATACATTGTGGTCGATAACGACGCAAACGATGTGCATGCGCTTAAAACACTCTTCCAGAACGACTGGAATCAGCAGGCTCCTGACTTCACGACGTTATATGCAAGCGCACCAAACCTCCTCATTAGCGGCTCCAATGCCCGCCCCAACCCCACCAATTCGCGTGTATTGCTGAATGCGTTGATCAACTTTGCCTGCCAGCAGAGCAGTGACATCGCAATTGAAATGGAGACCTTGTGCGACGAATCACCAGGTGCGGGCATTGGCAGCATTGAGCAGGCATTGATTGACGCTGCCAGGCAGGGCATCACTGTGAGGATTATCTTATCCTACATGGCTGGCCAGAGTATAGATACGAGTAATGCCCAGGCCATCCAAACGCTCACAGCGGCGCTACAGTCCCAGTCACCGCAGAAGCTGTTCATTCGCAAAGACACGAAGAAGTACATGCATGCCAAGCTCATCTTAACCGAGGGAATGGCTTTTGTGGGATCGCAAAACCTGACACCAGGGGGGCTTGCCTGGAACCGAGAAGTGGGCATCCTGGTCTCAGATACCACTGCCCTGGGTCAACTCAAGCAAGCATTCGAGAGCGATTGGGACGAATCCACTGATGTGAGCGCTTTGAATTGAGGTGAGAAGCGCTTCCATCCTTTGTTTCGTCGCTCTATCCTACGCGATAGCAGGCCTTCAAGTGATGGATGTGGGACCGTGATGTGAATGGTCAACTATGCTGCTTCATGGAAGTAACGGTTCACCACCGCTTTTGGTGAATCCGCCCCAAAAATGAAAAGGCCTGAAGAGAAGTGATCATTTCCTCTCCGAGTCTCCCCTCAGTAGCCCACTTTGACTTGTGAAGGACTACGCCTGTCTATGTAGGTCTGCATCAAGTCCTTCGGTCCCTGGCCCTTCCTTCGTCTAGATAGCAGGTTCCTACACCCCTTGATGGCCTGCCTGGTA
>Ga0070707_100002443_pt1 | contig 17691 bp, 13 predicted proteins | sample KBSK5502metaG_FD_65468 | JGI IMG/M metagenome (GOLD analysis project Ga0070707, IMG submission 65468) | Corn, switchgrass and miscanthus rhizosphere microbial communities from Kellogg Biological Station, Michigan, USA - KBS K5-50-2 metaG | ecosystem: Host-associated > Plants > Roots >... | reverse complement strand
GTCAGAAAACGCACAAAGGTCTCCTCAGCTTTTGGGGAAGGCTGAGTGCGACAAGCGGCTTGGCGCTATCGGCCGCCTGCCTGGAGGAACTACAAGATCGCTGTGATCATAACAAACGTTCCAGCCGAAATCACGTGTCCAATTGGCATGTTTCTACTGCTGAACCCCGCCGTCATCCCAGCAGCGCGATGGCCTGCCTGTTCTTGCGGATTGAAGCTGATCCATACCACGTCCCCGGCGTTCGGATGTATTGGCGCGCCATTCCAAACCTCGTTGCCGGCTGGCGCACCAGTGTCAGTTTCGCGATGAACTTTCTTCCTCGTGATTTCGTCGAGCACTTAGGCAAGGTCGAACTCCTTGTGCCGCGTTGGTTCGATAACGATCCGGCCCGACTCCTTTACACAGCTCGACGCGATCCTCCACGCACAGACGCACGGATTTTAAAATATTCTTCGGAATCCGCACTGAAGCGCTGTCCCCATTTTTTCGCCACTGCGCGCAGCACTGAAAACTCCGGCTGCCGAATCCTCCACACCAACTCAAACCATCCTGACACGGCTGGTTAGGCGTCAACATTGTATCTACTTCAGGTAAGCCATCGCCCAGGCCAGCACCGCGGTACCCACAACGATCCGGTAAATCGCAAATGGCGCGAATCCCCTGCGCCGCACCCAAGCTAGAAACCATGCCACTGCTCCATATGCCACGATGAAAGACACCACAAATCCGATCGCAAGAACGACCCAACCGTGTCCGTCAATATGCGATACGCCTATTGCGTTTTCGCCTTTGCCGCGCAACGATTTCAACAAATCGTAGCAGGTAGCCACCACCATTGTTGGTATCGACAGGAAAAATGAAAATTCCAGCGCCGCTGCGCGGGACATTCCCGCCAACTGGCCCGCAGCAATCGTGGACATCGACCGCGACGTTCCTGGAAATACGGCAGAGAGAATCTGACATGCGCCGATCCACGCGGCTTGACCGAAACTCATCGCTTCCATGCGCCATGTGCGGATCAAGGAATTCCGAGCGTCCGCGCCCGCAGCTTCGGCCTTTGCATTTCTCGCGTCCACCAGCCACATCACGATTCCGCCGATGAGCAGCGAACTTCCCATGATCACCAGGCTTTCCAAATGTTTTCCGATAATCTTTGTGAACAGGAAAGCAGGAATTGCAGTGACCACGAACGCGATCAGCGTGAGGCTCAGCGGGTGTGTCAAAATTGTGCGATCACCCTTTTCGCCCTGCGGAAATGTCGCAAACAGTTTGGCAATTCTTTCTCGAAAATATACCGGCAGGCACAGAATCGCGCCGAGTTGAATCACAATTGTGTACATCTTCCAGTAGCCGCTCGCGAGATCAATGTGCAAAAGCGCTTCGGCAATTCTTAAATGGGCTGTGGAACTGACGGGTAGAAATTCTGTAAGTCCTTCGATGATGCCGAGTATCACGGACAGCAGGTAATCGTTCAAATGGTCTCTCCGAATAGAATGTGCTTCTGCATTTTTACCGCATTGTCACGACGTTGACCTAGGCGTCGCGCTCAGTTTCTTGCGCATTTCAAATGCATCCAGGCGGCCTGGATAATAGTTTTTCAGCACCGCTTCCCTACGGTATCCGTGACGCTCCCAGAACGCAATCCCGGCGTCGTTGCTCGTTGCAGTTTCAAGCAGCACCGTGCGCACTCCGCGGAACGTCAGGTGTGCCTCGTTTTCCTGCAACAATTCCGTGCCAACTCCATGCCGCCGGTACGATTCCGCTACATCAAGAGTGACGATGTGGGCGAGCGGCGGATTTTCTTCGCTCAAAATGAACCCGACGATTTTCGTGCCGTCCACGGCGACCAGGCACTCCGCGCCAGGCTGCGAAAGAAAGTACCGCAGCATGGTTTTGGAATACGCAATGCCCGGCGGAAAACACGCCTGATCCAGTTTGTGGAGCGCAGCAAAATCGTGCGGCTCGTATTGTCGAATCGCCACAGCCACGCCGCCGATTCTAGGGACCGCGAGGGCTTCTGTCGAAGGATTTTCGCCGCTGATACCGAAGACTCTGCTATGCTTCCGATGCGGCCATCCAAGGGCCGTTTTGTCCACTCTTTTTCAGGAGGCGCCTGTGCGAACCGTAATTCCCCTCACGGGAAGAGCGCGTCTCCGTGTCTCTTTCCTGAGCTAATCTCCATTTCAGTTTGAGTTACGTCTTCAGCCATTCGGGATGGCGGCTTCCGTCCGTTTGAAAAAAACGGGGGCGCCTCGAATTTGCCACGCGTGTTCGAGAACGGCTTTCAGGTTTTGTCCTTACAAATCCTGAACAAAAAGGAGATTCGCAGTGTATTCATTGGAAGATTTGGGATGGTGTGAGTATTTTTCTTCGCAGCACGAGGCAAGTAAAACCGGTTCGGAGTTTGTGCCGGCGCGTGTGACCGAAGACAACCGAGAAATTTACCGGATCGTCTCCGCGACCGGCGAATTTCTTTCCGAACTGAGTGGAAAACTCCGGCACGAAATTCTGGGCCGTGCGGATTTTCCCGCCGTTGGCGATTGGGTGCTTGCGAGCCTGCGGGAACGTGAACGGCGTGCAACGATTCATCGTGTGCTCAAGCGCAGAAGTAAGTTCTCACGCAAAATCGCAGGCAGAAAAACCGAAGAACAAATCGTCGCTGCAAATGTTGATGTTATTTTTCTTGTGAGTTCGCTGAATCGCGAATTCAATCCGCGCCGCATCGAGCGATACCTCACGCTGGCGTGGGAGAGTGGCGCGAAACCGGTGATCGTGTTGAACAAATGCGATCTCTGCGAAAACGCAGGCGAGCTTTTAAGCGAAACGGAATCCGCGGCAATGGGCGTTCGCGTGGTACTCGCGAGCGCGTTTCGCGGAGACGGCATCGCTGAGATTCGCGAAATTCTGCAGGCTGCCCCAGAAAACACTGGAGCGAGTTTGACCGCGGCGCTGCTTGGTTCCTCCGGAGTTGGAAAATCATCTCTCATTAACGCGATTCTCGGAGCGCCACTCCTTGAAACAAAGAGTATTCGCGCCCTTGACGATCGCGGGCGGCACACCACCACGACGAGGCAACTGATTGTTCTTCCGGGTGGCGGAGTGCTGATTGATACGCCGGGAATGCGCGAACTGCAACTGTGGGATGCGGGCGAGGGAATTGGGCACGCGTTCGGCGAAATTCGAGAACTGGCTGCGCGCTGCAAATTTCGCGATTGCAAGCACGAGAGCGAGCCGGGATGCGCAGTGCGTAGGGCTGTGGAATCGGAAGCGCTCGATGTGGAACGGCTAGAAAGTTTTCACAAGCTCGGACGCGAGGAAAAATTCCTGGAGGCGAAACAGGATGCTGCGGTGCGCTCGCAGCGTACGAAAGAGCTGCGAAAAATGATGAAATCAGTGAACCAGTTTTACCGCGACCGCGGGCGATGAGAAAAAACAAGAGCGGAATACGGCAAAGGTGAGGGGCACATCGATCTTCCTAACGTAACCTATGCTGCCAAGGTCCGTCGACCCCGCTGGCAGACTCGCCGCTCTCGGGATGAGAAATTTAGGATAGTGATAGAGCGTCGAAAGGGGCGCGCGGCGCCCCTTTCGAGTGCGGTTGCGAATTCGACGTGGTCATAGTTTGACGGTGACGGTTTTTACCTCGGTGTAGTTGGCCAGGCCATATTCGCCTAGTTCGCGGCCGATGCCGGACTGTTTGAAGCCGCCAAAGGGAGCGGCGGCGTCGAAGACGTCGTAGCAATTGACCCACACCGTGCCGGCGCGAACGCCATCGGCGATCGCGTGAGCCTTGGTGATGTCCTGCGTCCAGACAGCGGCGGCGAGGCCATAGATATTTTTGTTGGCGCGGTCGACGACTTCGTTGATGTCCTTGAATTTCAGAATGGACATGACGGGGCCGAAGATTTCTTCCTGGGCGATTTTCATGTTGTCCTGCACATCGGCGAAAACGGTGGGCTCGATGAAGTAGCCTTTGTCGCCAACGCGATTCCCACCGGCGAGAAGTTTTGCTTTTTCGTTTTTGCCAGCCGCGATGTAGCCCATCACTTTGTCGAATTGGTCCTGATCCACTTGTGGGCCCTGCTCGGTATTTTTGTCGAAGGGATTTCCGACGGTGCGCTTTTTGGCGCGGGCGACGGATTTCTCCACGAATTCGTCGTAGATCTTTTCTTCGACGAAGGTGCGCGAGCCAGCGCAGCAGCACTGGCCCTGGTTGAAGAATAGAGCGAAGTGCGAACCTTCGATGGCCTTGTCCAGATCGGAGTCGGCGAAAACGATGTTGGGGCTTTTGCCGCCGAGTTCGAGCGTGACGCGTTTGAGATTCGTGTCCGCAGCGGCCCGCATGATCAGGTGACCAACTTCCGTTGAACCGGTGAAGGCAACTTTGTCCACGTCCATGTGGCGCGCAAGCGCTGCGCCAGCGGTGGGGCCGTAGCCGGGAAGAAGATTGACGACGCCTTCGGGAAAGCCGGCTTCGAGAATGAGTTCACCGACGCGAAGCGCGGAGAGAGGAGTTTGCTCCGCGGGCTTCATCACGACGGTGCAGCCGGTAGCGAGAGCGGGACCGAGTTTCCACGCTTGCATCAGGAGCGGAAAATTCCACGGAATGATTTGGCCGACGACGCCTACCGGTTCGTGCTTGGTGTAGCAGAAATAGCGGCCCTGCACGGGAATAGTTTTGCCCTGAAGCTTGTCGGCCCATCCGGCGTAATAGCGATAGCAAGCGATGGTGAGAGGGAGATCGGCGGCGCGAGCGACGGAATAGGGCTTGCCGTTATCGAGTGCTTCGAGTTGCGCGAGTTCGTCGGCGTGCTTTTCGATGAGGTCGGCGAGCTTGTAAAGAAGATTGCCGCGTTGCGACGCGGTGATTTTTTTGCGCCACGGTCCGTTGTCGAATGCAGCGCGAGCGGCGGAGACGGCTTTGTCGACATCGGCGGCATCGGCTTCTGCGACGCGGGTGATGACTTCTCCGGTGGCTGGGTTGATGGTCGGAAAGGTTTTGCCGGAGGCGGAGTCCACCCATTTGTTGTTGATGAGCAGCTTGGTTGCGGAGACTTTTACTGTCGGTTCAAAGACTGTGGTGGCGGTAGCCATGATTCAATCCTCCCTAAGAAAAACATTTCGGGGAAGCGTACTCCCGTGGAGCGGGGGAAGCAAGAAAGTGGGTAACGACCGCCGTAGGGAAGAGAAGTTGGTGGTTGGAGGGGGGTACCTACCCTTTTGCGTAAGAGTGGCAAATGCAGGACTTATTTCTTCAAGAGCGAAAAGAATGAACCAAGAGTGAAAGGTGCGCACAGAAAACAAAGAGGTTAGCGGGAAGGGAAGAAAAGAACTTGCCAGGGGTGATCACTTCGAATCACGAGCCTGATCCGGCGATGCCTTTCAGATTGCCTGGAGCCGTCTCATCCACCAGTACTTGGCTAGTGACCTGCTCCAAAGGCACGCTGACACGGTCGGGCGGCGCTCCGCGGCGCGTGCGCCAAAATTACATCGTGCACCCCATGCAGGTCACGTATGGCAAAACTACCAATTTCAATTTGCCGCGTTCCGGCTGGTTGTCCATCGCAGTCGCACATTTTGCGCTTTCTTTAACAGCATCGAGGAAGACTAGAGCACAGCTCGCGTTTGTCAAGCTGGAGCAACCGCGCTATCATCCGAAGATTACGATCTGCGCGATCCAGTTGAGGTAAGCCATGGCGCAGTGGAACGCTCCATCGCTGTTACTGCCGCTGATTCCACGCCACAGTTTTGCAGTTCTGTCCGTCGCGGATGGCACCCGCTTTAACAAGTTTTCCAGGATGAAGTTTGTGAGGTAACCGCGATGGCCACCGAGATGCGGAAGACCGGAGTTGACGTCGTCGGCGACATGCCATGGGGGACACACTTTTGTCTCTTCTACGAGACCGGAGCGGATCTCCTTGAAACAGTGGTCTCCTACTGCAAAACTGGATTGGAAAACCGGGAGTTCTGCCTTTGGGTGGTTGCCGAACCCCTTACCGGGGAAGATGCCAGACAAGCATTAAAGCGAGCTGTTCCTGAGCTCGATCGATACCTGGCTGACCAGAGCATAGAGATAGTCGCGGCTCGCGACTGGTACCTACGGGATGGCACGTTCGATCTCAACAGAGTCATTCATGGTTGGAACCAGAAACTCGCGAGCGCATCGGCCAGAGGCTACGCCGGCGTAAGAGTGACAGGAGATACGGCCTGGCTCGAAAAGAAGGACTGGAAGGATTTCTGTGAATACGAAGAGTCACTCAACCTGGCGGTCGCCAATCAACGTCTGTCGGTGCTATGCACGTACCCGCTTGCCGCATGCGGAGCTGCTGAAATCCTGGATGTGGTGCGAACACATCAATTTGCAGTGACAAAGCGGCGCGGAAGTTGGGACGTTATCGAGACCGCCGGGCACAAACAAGCTAAGGCGGAAATCAAGCGACTGAATGAAGAACTCGAACAACGTGTTATAGAACGGACCAGTCAATTGACGGCCGTCAACAGCGAGCTGACAAAGGAAGTATCGCAACGTCAGCGCGTCGAGGAGGCGCTGCTGCGTAGTGAGGCCTATTTAGCGGAAGCACAGAGAGTGAGCCACACCGGCAGTTTCGGCTGGAGTGTTCCGAGTGGGCATATCGTCTGGTCAGACGAAACGTTTCGAATTCTTGAATACGACCCAGCCAACAATCCTACAGTGGAATTCATACTGCAACGAACACATCCGGAAGACAGAGCCTTCGTCCAAGAAGCGCTCGATCAAGCAGCACGAAATAGGGAGACTTTTGATTTTGAACATCGGCTGCTGATGCCGGACGGCTCGGTGAAGTACGTTCGAGTTGTGGGTCATCCCTCAACAAACGATGAATCGGGCAAGTTTGAATTCGTGGGAGCGGTGACGGATATCACCAAGAGCAAGCGAGCGGAAGAATCGCTGCGCCGGAGCGAGGGTTATCTGGCCGAAGCGCAGAGGCTCACACATACGGGCAGTTGGGTTTGGCGGGTAGCGGGACGAGAGGCCCTGCATCTGTCCGAGGAATGGTATCGGGTATACGGCTTCGACCCGGAAGCGGGCGTGCCGACTTGGGAGCAACGGCTGAAGCGCATCCATCCGGAGGATCGAGCCATATGGCAAGCAACTATCGATCGAGCCATACATGAAAAGTCGGATTACGAAGTGGAATTCCGCATCCTTCTTCCGGCCGGCACCGTAAGATACATCCACACCGTTGGCCATCCTGTTGTGAGCGCATCCGGGGATTTGGTGCAATTCGTGGGTAGCTCGATTGACGTCACCGAACGCAAGCGAGCGGAGGCGCTGCGTGACGGAGAGAGTCACATTTTGGAGATGATAGCGCGCGATGCTTCGCTGGAGGAAATACTCGAGAACCTGGTGCGCGTCGTGGAGGCGCAATTTGCCGGCTTGCTTTGCTCTGTCCTGCTCCTCGACGACGATGGAAAGCACGCGCGGCACGGTGCAGCCCCTAACCTTCCCGAGGCCTACAGCAAGGCCATCGATGGACTTTGCATCGGACCGAAGGCAGGATCTTGCGGCACGGCCATGTACCGCAGAGAGGCAGTTGTCGTCTCTGACATTCTCCAGGATCCGCTCTGGGAGCCGTACCGAGAGGTGGCCGAGTCCTATGGGTTCCGCGCCTGCTGGTCCACTCCCATACTTGCGCATTCGGGCCAGGCGTTGGGCTCATTTGCCATGTACTGCGGCGAACCGCGCGGTCCGAGCCGGGCTGAGACGCGTGCCCTCGAAATGGCCACGCACCTCGCCGGCATTGCCATGGAACGCAAGCTGGCGCGTGAAGAGCGCGAACGATTGCGCCAGGCACAAGCGGATCTCGCGCACATAAATAGGGTGACTACCATGGGCGAGCTGACTGCTTCGCTGGCGCACGAGATCAGGCAGCCGATTTCCGCAGCAGTTACAAACGCTAAGACCTGTCTGCGATGGCTTGGTCGCGATGATCCCGACGTGGCAGAGGCACGCGAAGCCGCCTCGAGAATTGTTAAAGACATAACCCGCGCGGCTGACATCATTGGCAGAATCAGCTTGCTGTTCAAGAAGGGCGGGCTGCAGCCGGAGTTGGTTGATGTTAATGAACTCATTCGAGAAATGATTGTCCTGCTGCGCAGCGAGGCCAGCCGGTACGCGATTTCGATCCGCACCGAGTTTGCCGAGAATCTTCCACAGGTCATGGCGGACCGTGTGCAACTGCAGCAGGTTTTCATGAACCTGATGCTCAACGGGATCGATGCCATGAAGGAGACGAGCGGAGGAAGTGAGCTTACTATCAAGTCGAAAGTCGATGATGGTCAACTGCTGATCTCGGTCAGCGATACCGGTGTGGGATTGCCTCCGGAGCAGGCGGACCAGATCTTCAGTGCTTTCTTTACGACCAAGGATAACGGGACTGGTATGGGGCTTCCCATCAGTCGCTCAATCATCGAGTCTCATGGCGGCCGCTTGTGGGCCGCCGGTGCTCCGGGGCGGGGCGCGACTTTTCAGTTTACGCTGCCTGCCACGGTTGCGGCGCACGCATAACCTTTCGATCTGCGCTGGTTGGTCCGTCGTCAGCGAACTGGCTCAACCACTCCTACTTTGTTGACGCCGCTGCAGGCCAGGTATACGCGGCCGTCGGAGGTAGCTGCCATGTTCCGCACGGTTCCACCTCCCGAAGGAATTTTTGTAAGCGCAAATTCTTCCGTTTTCGGATTGAAGCGGACAAGCGTATTTGGAGTTACGCCGGACTCGCTGTACCAAACCATGCCGTCCGGAGTGATCGTAATTCCATACGGATCGGATCCGGATCCGCCGGGAGAAGGCCACATCTTGACTGCGCCTGACACTGGATCAAGGCGCCCGAGGTTCCCGCCCTGGTAATCGGTGAAGTACACTTTGTCGTCAGCGGCAATCGCCAGACGCCGCGGTCGCACGCCTTCTGGTAGCGGATATTCCACGATCTGCATCGTTTTCGGCTCAGTTTTGGAGATATCGATCCGAGCCAGCTTGTCGGTGCCGAATTCGCAGAAAAATGGGACTCCTTTGCTGTTGATCTGGATTCCGTATGGCCGTGCGTCTTTGGTTGGGACAAGCTTCAATTCAATTTTTCCGGTTTTTGGATCGAGGCGGCCCACCATGTTCCCGACCTGCACGGTGAACCAGAGCGTTCCATGCGCGTCGAAAACGGCCGTGTGCGGATCTTCCGCCTTCGCATCCGGCATCTTGTACTGAGTGACTTCGCCGGAGCGCGGATTAAGCTTGCCGATGTGCGCGGCGAAATTTCCGGTATACCAGATGTTGCCGTCACTATCGGCAACAAGGCCATGCGGACCATCGTTTTTCCCCTTTAGGGGATACTCTTTGAAATCTCCAGTTGCTGGATCGAGCCGCCCGAGCTTGCTCACCATTTGCTCGGTGAACCACAGTGAGCCATCCGGTGCGACCGCAGGATCATGAGGGTGCGCGCCTTTCGTCGGCACATCCCATTCGCGGATTTTGACGTTGAGATCGCCGACTGCCGATGTACCCGTGGACGGCCACGAAGCAATCCCGCTGGCAAGCGCCACGCCCGCAATCCACATACTCCAAAGCACGCTGGTTTGTAAGTGCATAGGTTCCTCCCGGCCGGCGCGAACACGGCCTACGGGTGAAGTCCGCGAGCTGTGTATGGCTAGCGTAGTCCCGTGAGCAAGCGCAGTTCAAGCGGAGTTCAATCACAGAATGATAAAGCTGACGGTCTTTCTAGGCTCCTGTGGTCGGTGGATTGGTCCGCGGGTGGCGCGTTGAAAAGGAGTTGGTAATGTCGTGGAACGGTGTTATGGTTCGCGGTGCTTTCGGTTAACTAGGCCATTCGTTTCAATCCACTCTGTATCAAACGCAAAGAAATGCGCAAAGGAGATTTATGAAAGCACGGGCACGTGTGTTGAGTTTCGCAGTATTGTTCGCAGCCGCCGCTGTGTGCGTGGCCGCCGACAATGTGAATATGGGCACTTGGAAGCTGGACGAGGCCAAATCCAAGATCGGTGCGGGAGCCCCAAAAAACACGACTGTAGTGTACGAAGCGGCTGGCGACAGCGTGAAAGTGGTTGTAGATGGCGTTGGCGCGGACGGCAAACCCTCGCACAATGAATGGACGGGGAAATTCGATGGCAAAGACTACCCCTTGGCCGGTGATCCGACGGCCGACACACGGTCATACAAGCAGATCGACCCCAGTACCCTGGAGCTGACCAACAAAAAGGGCGGCAAGGTTGTTGTCAGCGGTAAGATCACGGTTTCGGCTGACGGAAAGACGCGCACTGTCTTCACCAAGGGTGTGGACGCCAACGGCAAAAAGGTGGTAACCACGGCGGTCTACAACAAGCAGTAACGGGCAGTAATTTGCAGAGACAACAACTCGCTAAAAGGCCGCGTCTTTGCGCGGCTTTTTTTGTGCTACTCGTACGCGCGCATACGTCTTAGTTCGGCGTTCGGTCTATGGGGAGGTTGGCTGGCCTGTCGCCAGTGTAGGTCCAGGAATCCAATTCCAAACTGTTGAAGGCAGGATTTTTCGGGCTGAACTTGACGACAACTTTTTTTCCGACCGGCAATTCTCTCGCGGCAAATTCACGAGCGTTCTCTTCTCTTGAAAAATTCTTGTACCAACTTCCCCACACGCGATAGCCCTTGGCATCGCGAAAATCGTAGCTAAACGTGGCGCAGAAATAGTGCCCTCCGCCGATTCCGGTATCCTGACGACGCTCAATATCGATTCGCGTGATTAAGCCGTCGGCCGTTGGCCAGGTCAGCGATGCGCGGTACAGCCAGAAACCGCGTGCAATCGCAGAAAGCACTGCTATGCCCAGCGCCAGCCAGACCGCCATTTGAAATGTGTGTGCGGGAAACATGCTTCATCGTAAGCTCCAGCCAGAGCCACTTAAAAGTCAATTCCTAAAATTCAACGGACGCTTGGCGCTACTCCATTCTCAGCGCGTTCATGGGCGAGATGGAGGCTGCGCGGCTTGCGGGAATGATCGCCGCGAAAAAGGAGCAGATTGCGAGTGATATCGTGGCCACGCTCAGCGCGGGCGGGTCCCAGGAGGAAACGCCGTACAACTGAGCGGAGATCAAACGGCCAGCACCCACGGCCAGTGGCAGGCCGAGCAGCAGTCCAATCAACACGCGCTTGAACGCGCCGCGCAGCACAAGTTGAATTACCTTGGGCCGGTCGGCGCCAAGCGCCATGCGAATGCCGATTTCGTTGGTTCGCTGCGCCACGGAATATGCCGTGACGCCGTAAAGTCCAACCGCAGCCAGGATCAAGGCCACAATTCCGAACAGGCCTGCGAGGCTGGCTACGGCGCGCTCCTGGTCAAAGGAAAGAGCGATCTGCTGCTGCATCGTCCTGACGCTATTGATCGTCAGGTTGGGATCCAAATCAGCGAGCAATCGGGTGAGCTGCGCTTCGAGCGCGCCCGGGGACATATTGGTTACCAGCAGAATTCCGCCGATGAAATGGGAGCGGAACTCAAGCTTCTTCATCAACGGATTTTGATAGTCGACATTCTGCGCCAGCGGAACATAGAACATTGGCCGAGCGGGCTTGTCGAGGCCCCAGCCAGCGAATTTCGCATCGCGCACGACGCCAACGATACGGAATGTGCCAGCAAGTTCGGGCAAGTCCAGGCCGAAGTGCTGATCGAGCGGGTTCTCGTCACTTTTGAAGAAGCGCTTCACGAAGGCCTCGTTGACGAGCGCGACGGGCGCCGTGGTTTCGTTGTCCGCGGGAGTAAAGGCACGTCCACGTAAAACCGGGATACCCAGGTTCTGAAGATAGTTGGCGCTCACACGATCCCAGGACGCGCCAGCTTCTTCGTTCAGCTTGGCAGACGGATGGCCGGCTATCATGATGAGTTCGCCCCAGTTGTCAGTGAGCGGGTTATACATGGCTAGGCCGGAGCCCTGGACTCCAGGCAAGCGATTGAGTTGTTCCTCCAACTGGCGATAGAGTGCGGCTAATTTGGGCTGTGTGTAGGTGGCTGGCGGACTGTTGATGTCCACCTCGACGCGGCCTTGCACCCGATACCCGAAATCTTGATGCTCGAGCTTGTTCAGGCTGCGTCCTAGCATGGTGGCACCCGCGACCAGCACGACTGACAAGGTTGCCTGTACAACTAGCAAAGCTTTGCGGGCGAAAGAAGAACGGTCGCTGGTGCCGCGACCCGATCCGCGGAGTGCCTCTGAAGGATCGGTTTGCGTGGCAAGCCACGCTGGAGCCACTCCGAAAATGATTCCCGTCACCAGCGCCAAGCCGAACGCAAACGCCAATACGACGAACGATGGCGCCGTACTGATGGGAAGAAAATGAGAGCTGTGAAACGCAAGCACGAGAAGCAGCCGCGCCGCTGCCCAGGACACGGCAAGCCCGACGATGCCCCCGCCAACGGCGAGCAGGATGCTTTCCGTGAGCGCCTGAGTGACTATTTGCCGGGGTGTGGCACCGACGGCGATCCTCACGGCCGTTTGGCCGCGACGTGCAACGCCTCGAGCGAGTAGCAGGTTTGCAACATTGGCACAGGCGATCAGCAGCACCAAAGTACAGACAGCCAGCAAGATCCGGAGACTCCGGCCGTACTCCTCTTTCATCACTGCCACACCCGCGCCGGCGGGCACCACATCCACGGTTTGCTTGGGAAGCATCCGGACTACATCGGCCATCCAGTTGGACGGATACCCGGAATCGTTTTGCATCCATTGCCGCAACGCGCCAGTAAGGCGTGGAGCCATCCCGTCTGTTGAAGCTCCTGGGCGCAAGCGGCCAATCATGCGGAGCCACGCAGAAATGGACTGATGCAACAGTGTGTTGTCGCCATTGACCATCGGTTCTTGTTGCAGCGGGAGCCAAATATCAGGAGGATCGCTTTGCAGCGTTTCCCCGAAAAATCCGGCGGGAGCCACACCGATCACCGTAAACGGATGACCTTCTATCGCGAACGTAGAACCTACGACTGATGGATCGCTGGCATAGATTGTCTGCCAGACGCGATGGCTTAGCACGGCCACCGGGGGAGCCGATGGCTTGTCGTCGTCCGGCGTGAACACCCGCCCGCCGAAAGCGCCTACACCTAGCGTTGAGAAATAATTTCCGGTGACGTACTCCGAGCGCAGCGGTCTCGCGAGAGATTCGACGCCTTCACGCCGCGCACCCACGCGCCAGCGGCCGGCCTGGAAAGCCGCCACTTCTTCGAATTCTGGCGCCTCCTTCTTCAGATGCTCGAACAACGAATAGGAAAACATCCCCCACTTGTCCTGAGGCCCGCCTTCCACGCAACAATCGTCGCCGGAACCGACCCGGTAGAGCCTGCCAGGATCGGCAACCGGCAAGGAACGCAGCATCACGGCGTGGATCAAGGTGAATATGGCGGTAGTCCCTCCGATTCCCAAGGCCAGCGTCAGTACCGCCGCAACAGTAAAGATTGGGGATAAGCGGAACTGGCGCAGAGCGTAACGCACGTTACTAAGCAGGTTTGACATGGAGGCCCCTCTCAGTACCGTACGAAGATCTGTCGCGTGGAGTTCCGCAATTTGCCGGCTTGGGGACCCGCCAACCGTGAGGCGCATGGCGACGTTCTAGTGACGTTTGGGGGAGTCTATTCTCAGGGAGGACTAAACGGCGAGCCAGTCCCATGCAAACAGAAGGGGTTGCTGCGTTCTATAGGGTGGTTACGCTATGGCGGAGAAGCTGTTGCGGGCGGTAGTGATTGTGGCGGCTCGAAGCACTTCTCGCTGCGAAGCGCACTGAATTTGGAGGTGCACATGAAAACTCGGATGATCGCTGTAGTTGGTTTCGTCGTTGGCTTCGGTGGTCTGATTACGAATACCGGCCAGACACAATCGACCGGGGCTCAGCTGAAAGGGTCTCTGAATGGGCCGCAATCGAACGAACAAACTCCGAATAATCTTTTGGCGCGGCTTTCTTATGACAGCACGTATGTCACGGAAGAGAGAGGACAGCCACATTTTTCACGGGATTTTTCGCGGATCTGTTTTGAGCTTTATCGTGACGGGCGGTATCGGATATCGAGGATGGCGATTGGTCGGACGGAAAACCTTCGTGGAACACTGCCGGGGGAGCAGGTCAGTCAAGTTGCCAGCCTTTTGAAGAAGGTGGATTTTGACAGCAAGGGAGGTGGAATTGTCCGGCAGGGCTCAGAAACGTTTGTCGCGGAGATTATGCGAGGCGGACAAACTGCGCGTTTTATCTGGGTCGATCCTGACCATCACCGGCCATTTCCGGAGGCGGCGGAAAGCGTCATTCGATGGCTGCAAGAGTTTAAGGCGCAGGGTGCGACGGCGCTGACGGCGCCTGAAACGAGCACGATGCAAATTTGTCCGCGAATGTCTGACAGGCCGGTGCAGCCAGTTGGTGAACGCCGAGCCAATGAGGGCTTGGCGTGTGCGCCGGCAAGCGAGAGAAGGGAGGCAGAATCCGGCAATCTGAGGCGCGCATAGACACGAACCTGCGGTGAAAGAAATCTCGACAATACCGAGATGAGGTGGCGCACAGTGTCGCTACATGTCGCAGCTTTTCGCTTGCTTTGGCCAGACGGCTAGTATCAACTACCTGCACTTTTACTCGACGAAAGATCCCGTCCCGGAGATGTGCTTGAGACCACAACTTCTCGTTCTGCTGGCATTGTTGGCGTCAGGACCGGTCTTCAAAGGCGACGCCCTTTTGGCTGCCCCTCGTGATGCGCAGGAAGCCACTGACTACGCCTCGCATTTCAACCATGGCGGTGAACTGATACAGCAGATGCGCTTCCACGATGCCGTTGCCGAGTTTCGCGAAGCTCTTCGCCTCAAGCCAGACTACTTGCCTGCTCATCAGGCGCTCGCCGTGGGTTACGCAATGACCCAATGCTTCGACCTCTCCTGGCAAGAAGTGAGTTTCGTGCGCAAGGCAGGCGCGGAGATGCCCGAAAAATTCGCAGACGCGTTGGCGCAGGAAATTTCTGAAAAGGACGCCGCGGACAAGCGCGATAAGAATGAGCGGGAACTTTTATCCGCACAGAAGGTTGCCGCCGTCGAGCCCAAGAAAGCCGCTGCACACGCGCTTTTGGGCCACGCCTTCGCAAGAACCGGCGACTTTGCCGCTGCTCAGAAGGAAGCCGACCTGGCCCTTGCGCTGAATCCCATGGAGCCTGAAGCTCATTTCGTCCTCGCGACAATACTGGGAGGGGATCCTCCTACAAATCAGCAAGCCTTGCCACACTTGAAACTCTATCTCGAGAACGTTTCCCGTGTGGCACCCGCTTTCCCGGATATTGCCCAGGCCTACTGGATGCTTGGCGACATATACGTACACATGCAAAAGGAAATGCAGGCGATCAGCGCCTATGAAGACGGCCTCAAAGTTGATCCCGTAAACCCTCACCTTCTGAACAACGCCGCCTGGCACTACGCCACTGCGTCGGACACCTCTGTTCGGAATCCGCAAAAGGCGCTCACTTACGCCCAGAAGGCAGTGGCAGTCACCAAGGAAGCAAAATCCGGCGTTCTGGACACCCTTGGCGAGTCTTTCTACGCGAATGGCCGCTTCGATGAAGCCATTGCGGCGGAGAAGAAAGCGCTGGCGATTTCTCCCGACAACGATCTTTTCGGCGACCAGTTGAAAAAATTCCAGAAAGCAAAACAAAATGCGGCCTCGCCCAAGCCTTGAGCGAGCCACGGAGGACGAACCATGCATCGCCCACTGCTGATTCTCTTGCTGCTCCTGTCTTCGGCGCTATCCGCCGCTGCGGAAGAATTTGCTTTGAAGGACGGCACAAAAATTGTTGGACACATGCTCGCCGTTAAGGGTGACAGAATCGAAGTTGAGACCCCTTACGGCAAAATGTTGCTCAAGCGTAGCGATATCCTCGCGATCAGCTTTCCGGAAAACGAAACTGGCGATGCTCCGGCTGCAGCTGCCGCGAAAAAGGATGCCCCGAAAATCGACGAGTCTTTGGATGGCACGCTCTACGCCAATAAGACAGGCAAATTCTCGCTCACGCTGCCGCTCGAGTGGAAGATTAACCCGGATCTTCGAGTATCCGGCGATATGATGGCCGGGCTCAGCTCTCGCGACAACCTGCGCTACCTTGTGGTCGTTCAGGAGGAGTACGCAGGCTCACCCGAGAGTTATGGAGGACTAGTCGAGATTCAAGCCAAGAGAAACCTTGACCGTTACGAGAAGCTTTCCCAGTCTCCTGCGACCATTGACGGCAAATCCGCTTTGCTACTTTCCTATCGCGGGACGTCTCCAAAGGCTAATAATCTTCCGATTCAGTTTCTTGTTGCCATTATTCCGTCGGGGAACGGCTATTCACGCATCACGACCTGGTGCGTTGAACCGCTTTTCAATGAAACCCAGGCCATGTTCGAGAAAATCATAAGCTCGTATCACAGCACGGGCACTGCGTCTGCTGCGGTTCCCGCTTCCCCGCCGCATCCTTGAATAGAGCGTCAGGCAGCGTGTGATTGCCTGCGAGTCCAGCTCATCCCCGCTGACGCAAACAGTTTGCCGAAATCTTGACAGTTTTCCCTTCACCGACCAAGTCGCCAATCGAGGGCGCTTGGTCACGGTGGAGAAGTTTAGCGTGCGGACGCGGACTTAGATTTGGGCGATTCCTTTTCCGCGGGGGGAGCGTCCGCCTGAACAAGAGGGACGTTCACCAGATGCTCGGAAATGAACCAGACCTGGAGCTCGTTGGTGCGGATGATGTCGCTGACAAGCAGGTCGTTGGTTCCGTCGTCGCCGGATTCAGCGGCTTGTTTAGCCATGGTGCGAGCTTCCTTGAGGACGATTTCGTGGGCCTCGAGAAGGCGTGAGATCTGGACCGGCACTTCTTCGCGGCCGCGTGGCGGGCGAGGAATGATAGTGGTTTCGGCGACGTCGGCGGCCATGGCGAGGCTGACGGCGCCGAGGCTCTGAATGCGCTCGGCGATAGAGTCGACAAGTTCGTTCTGTTCTTCGTAGTGCTTATCGAAAAGAAGATGAAGCTGATAGAAGGTGTGACCAACGACCTGCCAATGATGCTTTTTGTAGAGGTCGCGCAGCGTGATGGTGTCGGCGAGGACCTGATTGAGATTTTCCGCGCTTTCGGCGCAGACCGATTCATCGAGAGCGATGGAGAGCTTGGCGATTTTTCCATAGGGCTGAATTTCGCGCGCGTGCTGGTGAAGAATGGGGCGGGCACGTTCAGTGCCGGCATGATGATTGACCTTCGAATCTTTTGGCATACGACGATCTCCTTGTGTCGGGCTTTTCTATTGGCGATGGTAGCCGTGGAAGTTAGATGTATGTACGCGACGAGAGGATAGGCGAAAAAATCGCAAGGCGTCAATTGGGGAGAAACCTGAAAGTATCAGGCGCTTGTAGAAGAAACAGGCTCAGACGCGGGTGAGGCGGCGCGTGTGACATAGACGGCGAGAAGGAGAGAGGACATGAGGAGAACTGCAGCCAGAAAGTAAGGAGCGCCTGGGAGATGGATTGCGTACTTGGGAGAGATAGCGATCGCAAAAATTTGCGTGAACAGCGGAGGCCCGGCCATGCCGGTGACGGCGCGAAGAGAATTGATGGCGCCCTGGAGCTTTCCTTGAGAGGAGGGATCGACGCGGCGGGACATGAGGGACTGAATTGCGGGTGCGGCGATTCCCCAGAGCGC
>Ga0070707_100002442_pt1 | contig 17699 bp, 10 predicted proteins | sample KBSK5502metaG_FD_65468 | JGI IMG/M metagenome (GOLD analysis project Ga0070707, IMG submission 65468) | Corn, switchgrass and miscanthus rhizosphere microbial communities from Kellogg Biological Station, Michigan, USA - KBS K5-50-2 metaG | ecosystem: Host-associated > Plants > Roots >... | reverse complement strand
CCGTTGGCCGAGCCTGGCCAAGCCTGCCGGCACGGCGCCCAGATGGCCGCCGACGCCATCAATGCCGCCGGCGGCATCAAGTCCAAAGGCGGAGTGCGATTCGAGCTGATCCTGGGCGACACACAAACCAAACCTGAGGGCGGCCGCATCGAGGCCGAGCGGGTGGTGAACCAGGGCGCCCAGATGCTCATGGGGTCCTTCGACTCGGGCAGCACCAATGCGATGGTGTCGGTCGCCCAGCAGCACCGCGTGCCGTTCCTCGTCGACATCGGGGCCGCCGACCCGATCACGGCCAATGTCGCGAAGTCGGTCAAGGAAGGGCAGCAGAAGGTCCAGTACGTTTACCGCAACTTCCCGACTGGATCGGGCTTCGGCCGGAAGGCGGTGCAGTATTTCACGGAGATTTTCAAGGAGGCCGGCGTCACGCCGAAGCGCGTCGTGCTCATGCACGCCAACGACCTGTTCGGCCAGAATCAATCCCGCGGGTTCCAGGCGGCCCACAAAGCCGCGGCGCCGTCGTGGGACATCGTCGAGGTGATCCCATGGCCCGAGCCCCCCTCCGACCTTTCCACAGAGGTGTCCAGGCTCAAAGCCGCCAAGCCCGACGTCATCGCGCCGATTACCCGGCCGGCCTCCGCGCAGCTCCTGTTGCCGGAGATCAGAAAGCAGCGGGTCGAGTCCATGGGAGTCGTGGGCCCGGGGAGCCCCGGTCTCTACGAGGCCGGTCAGCTCGCGGTGCTCAAGGAGGACCTCGAGTACGTCTTGACGAGCGTGCCCTGGCCGAACTTCAAGAACCCGCGGACCAAGGCGGTCGCGGAGGAGTACCTGAAGCGATCGGGCGGGAAGACCTTCGATACGAACTCGGGGTACTCCTACGACGGGATGTTCGTCATCGCGGACATCCTCGAGCGCGCGGCGAAGCTCGATGATCCCGACGCCATCGTGGAGGCGATGAAGAAGACGAACTACACCGGTGGCCTCATGCAGTACGGCGGCCCGATCCACTTCAACGAGCTCGGCGACAATCCCAACGCCATCCCGACGATGATCCAGATCCTCGGCCAGAAGCCGGTCGCCGTCTGGCCGAAGGACGCGGCGCTCCAGAAATTCGCCTTCCCCCGGCCGAAGGCCTGATCCCGCGGGGGCGAGGGCGACCTCGCCCCTTCCGTTCCATGGATCCGGCCCTCGTCGCTCAGGGGTTGTTGTCCGGCCTGCTGTTCGGCGGCGTCTACAGTCTTATGGCCGTCGGGCTCACCCTGATCTTCGGCGTCATGCGTGTGGTGAACTTCGCCCACGGCGACATGATGGTGTGGGGCATGTACCTGGCCTGGCTGCTGTCCACCCGGCTGGGGCTGGACCCCTACGTGAGCTTCGCGGCGTGCGCCGCCGGCTTGTTCGTGCTGGGGCTCGGGCTGCAGCGGTGGCTCGTGGACCGGATCGTCGACGCGCCTCACGAGATGCAGATTCTCCTGATGCTCGGCGTGGCGCTGATCCTCGAGAACGTCGCCCTCATGGCCTTCGGCCCCGATCCGCAGCGCGTCGCCTCGCCGCTCGGCCGCGCGACGCTCTGGCTCGGGCCGGTCTTCGTCGACATCGCGCGGCTGGTGACCTTCGCGGTGGCCCTGGCGCTCACCCTCGTCTTGTTTCTCTTCCTTACCCGCACTGATCTGGGACGCTTGATGCGCGCGGCGGCGGATAATAGCTACGGCGCCCTCGTGATCGGCGCCGATGTGCGCCGGGTCTACGCGGTGGCGTTTGGCATCGGCGCGGCCTGCGTCGGCGCCGCCGGCGCCCTCGTCTCGCCCATTCTGCCGTTCCAGCCCTCCGGGGGGCTCCCGCTCTCGGTGACCTCCTTCAACATCGTGATCATCGGCGGGATGGGCAGCCTGGTCGGCGCCTTCGTCGGGGGGCTCCTGGTCTCCCTCGCGGAGTCGATGGGCGCGGTGTTCCTCTCGCCCTCCATGAAGGAGCTGGTGAGCTTCTCGCTGCTCATCGTGATCCTCCTGTTCCGCCCCGCCGGGCTGTTCGGGAGGAGCGGCGCGTGAAACTCGCCGCGCTCGGCGCCGTCGCGGCCCTGCTCCTCCTGCCCGCGGTGCTCGACAAGTACGTGCTCACCGTATTCATCTTCATGTTCTTCTACGCTTTCCTGGGCCAGGCCTGGAACGTGGTGGGCGGCTACGCGGGTCAGCTGTCCGCCGGCCACGCCGCATTCGTGGGGATCGGCGCGTACACGGCCGTCTTGCTGTCAATGAATGCCGGGGTCACGCCCTGGCTGGGGATGTTCGTCGGCGGGATCCTGTCGGCGGCCCTGGGAACCGTGATCGGCTACCTGGGCTTTCGATTCGGGCTGCGAGGGTTCTATTTCGTGCTGCTCACCGTCGCCTTCGCCGAGATCTGCCGCATCGTGGCGCTGAACACCGACGCGGTGGGCGGCGCGCTGGGTCTGTACATCACATATACGGGCAACCCGTGGCAATTCCAGTTCGCCGACAGCCGCGTTTACTACTACGTGGCGCTCGCGCTCATGCTTGGTGCCACCGGCATCGTGACCTGGATCGAGCGGAGCCGCTTCGGGGCCTACCTCGCGGCCATCCGCGAGGACGAAAATGCCTCGGAAGCGCTGGGCGTGAACACGTTCAAGTACAAGATGCTGGCCATGATCGTGTCGTCCTTTCTCACCGGCGTGGGCGGGGCCTTCTACGCGTTCTCGCTGTTCTCGCTGCAGCCCAATGCGGTGTTCGGCATCCCGCTCTCGGTGGAAATCATCATCCGTCCTATCGTGGGCGGTGCGGGCACGCCCCTTGGGCCCATCCTCGGGTCATTCATCTTGACCCCGCTGGCCGAGATCTCCCGCGCGTACTTCGCCCAGCGCGGTTGGGCGGGCGCCCATCTGATCGTCTACGGGATGCTGCTCGTGGGTGTGGTGCTGTTCCTGCCGCGGGGCGCCTACCCGGCCGCGCGGCGGTTGCTCGGGAGGCGCGGCGCGTGAGCCTGCTCGAGCTCCGCGCGGTGTCCAAGCGATTCGGCGGCCTGCAGGCCGTGCACGGTCTGTCGCTCGAGATGGCCCCCGGTGAGATCCTGGGTCTGATCGGGCCGAATGGGGCTGGCAAGACGACGATCTTCAATCTGATCTCGGGCTTCCTGGGCCCGAATGCCGGCGAGATCCGCTTCGACGGGCGCAGCGTCATCGGGCTCAAGCCCCATGCCATCTGCCTGCTCGGCCTGGCGCGTACCTTCCAGATCGTCCGCCCGTTCCCGCACTTGTCGGTTCTGGCGAACGTGCGCGTGGGCGCGCTTGCCAGACACCCGCGCGCCGCCGACGCCCTGGACCGCGCGCGCGCCGTCGTCGAGCGGGTGGGCCTCGGCGACAAGGCTGCCGCGCCCGCCAGCAGTCTGACCCTGTCCGAGCGCAAGCGCCTCGAGCTGGCGCGGGCGCTGGCCACCGAGCCGCGCCTCCTTCTCTTGGACGAAGTGATGGCGGGTCTCACCGCCACCGAGACCGAAGCGATGTTGACGCTCCTTCGCCGCATCCACGAGGTGGGTGTGTCGCTGCTGCTCATCGAACACAATATGCGGGCCGTGATGTCCCTGTCCCAGCGCATCGTGGTGCTGTCGTTCGGCGAGAAGATCGCCGAAGGTGCGCCTTCCGCCATCGCGAGCGATCCCAAAGTGATCGAGGCCTACCTCGGCGAAGAATATGTCCACGCTGCTCAGGATTGAGGGCCTCGAGGCCGGGTACGGCGACGTGACCGCCGTGAGCGCGGTCTCCCTCGAAGTTCGCCGCGGCGAGGCCGTAGCCCTCGTCGGCTCGAACGGAGCGGGTAAGACCACGACGCTGCGGGCCATCTCGGGGCTCTTGCCGGTGCGGAGCGGGACGATCGAACTCGAGGGCCGCCGGCTCGGCGGCCTGTCGCCGGCCGAGATCGTGGCGCTGGGCATTGCGCACGTGCCCGAAGGGCGCCAACTGTTCCCGTCGATGACCGTGCGGGAGAATCTCGATCTTGGGGCGCGCTCAGCCGAAGCCCGCGCGAGGAAAACCGAGACTCTGGAATGGGTGTTCGGATTGTTCCCCCGCCTGGCCGATCGGCAGCGCCAGGTGGCCGGCACGCTCTCGGGAGGCGAGCAGCAGATGTGCGCCATCGGGCGCGGGCTCATGGCCCGGCCGAAGCTCCTGATGTTGGACGAGCCCAGCCTGGGCTTGGCCCCCGTCATGGTGAAGGCGATCTTCGAGAACCTGGAGCGGATCAACCGCGAGGGGACCACGATCCTGGTGGTGGAGCAGAACGTGCTGCGGTCACTGCAGCTCTCCCACCGCGGGTATGTGCTCGAAAACGGCCGCATCGTTCTCGACGGCGCGCGCGACTATCTCCTCGCCAGCCCGCATATCAAGCAGGCCTACCTCGGACTGTAGTCCTGCGGCATCGCGCGACCCCGAGGCCGCCCGGGGGAGCCTGTTCCGCGAGGTCCCGAAAAATGGTGCAAATCACGAACAAACCTATCAGAATGGATTCATGTCTGTCGGCGTGCCTTCTCCAGGCTAATAGGGCGCGGGCCCGTGCTGAGGTCCCTTCGAAGCTTCCTGCTCTCCTTCGCCCTGATCGCCGTCCCGTTGGGCGTGCTGGCTGTCGCCGGCGTTTCGGTGGCGCTACACCAGCTTGCCGAGGCCCGGGCGGCGGCCACGGAGCGCACCCTGAGCACGGTCATCGCCTTGGTGGCGGACAGCCTGGATGGGCTCCGCCGTGAAGCGGTGCTCCTGGCCCGCGACCCCTCCATCGTCGAGGGCGCGGTCAAGGGCGACTGGGCGACGCTGGCCCGCGGCGGCTCGCCGCGCATCCTGGCCTTGACGCGCGAAGGGCTTGCCGATCTCGTCGTCGTCCGCGACGCGCGCGGGGCACCGCTCGTCCAGGTGCCCGCCGTGCCGCCGCCGGTGCCGGCCCTCGCGCTCGCCAATGACCCGCTCGTCACCATCCGCACCCTCAATGGTCGGCCCTACCTGCTGGCCGCCGCCCCTGTCTTTCCCAATGCCCCGCAAGAAGTCGCCGGGCGCGTGCCGGTCGGAACGGTGGTGGTCGCCCGCCGCTTCGAGTCCCTGGGCCGGCTGATCGAGCGCGTCCCCTTGCGCCCCTCGGTTCTCTTCATGGCCGGCGACCGCATGCTCGGCGCAACCCGCGCGGACGCCCCCGTGCAGGGCTGGACCGCCGCGGTGGCCGCGGGCGAAGTCACCATCGGCGGCGCGCCCTATACCCTGCAGCCTCTCAATGGCGCGGTCTCGTCTCCGGACGGCTCACTCTGGGCTCTCGTGCCGGACCGCGACTTCCGGCACGCACAGCGGCAGCTCTGGCTCGGGCTCGGCGTCCTCCTGGGCGTCGCGGCCATCATCCTCGCCGTCGGGGTGGCCGTTCTCACTCGGTGGGGCAGTGGGCGGCGGGCGCGCGCGGCGGAGAAGTCCGAAGGATGGCGGCAGGCGCTCGAGCGCCGCAACCGGGAGCTGGAAGCGCTCAATGCTATCGCCGTGACCATCGGCCGGAGCGCGGATCTCGTCACGACCGCCGAAGAGACGCTGGACGTGGTCCGTAGCGTGGCCCGCATGGACGTGGGCGCGGTTTACCGCTTCGACGCCGGCGCAGGCCAGCTGGTCCTCCTCGCCCAGCGCGGCCTGAACGAGGAGCAGGAGGCTCGCATCCGCGTGCGGCCGCTGGACGGCAGCCACGTGGGGGAGGCGGCGCGGAGCGGACACGCCCAGGTGGCGCACCTGGACGTGACGCCGCCGCTCGAATCCGAGCTGCGCGAGATGGCGCTTGCGCGGGAGCACCACACCCAGCTGTCGCTGCCCATCCCGGTGAAAGACCAGACCTGGGGCGTGATGGCCCTGATCTCCCAGGAGAAGCGGGAGTTCAGCTCCGAGGAGCTGGCGGTGCTGGAAGCGGTGGCTCACTACGTGGGGGTCGCGGTGGAGCGGGCCCGGCTGCGGGAGATGTCTGAGGCACAGCTGAAGCGGCTCGAAGCCCAGCGTCAGATCGAGAGACATATCTCCGAGCAGCTCGACGTGGAGCAGCTGCTGGTGCTGGTGGCCGGCGCGGCGCTGCGGCTCATCGGCGGGGCGTTCTCCGTCGTGTACCTGCGTGAGGGCGACGAGCTCCGGCCGCGCGCCTGGTCAGGGGTGGGCAGCTGGATCCGGCAGGTGCGCATCCGCGTGGGCTCCGGCGTGGCCGGCACGGTGGCGGAGACGGGGCGCGGATTCATCGTGAACGACTATCCGGATTCTCCACTGGCCCTGCCGCCGTTCAGCAATGCCACTCAGCGGCTCATGGCGCAGCCGTTGATGGCCGGCGATCGGGCGCTAGGCGTCATGGTGATCAGCCGCGACCAGGGGACGCCACCGTTCGTCGAGGAGGACCAGGCCACGCTGGCCGACTTCACCACGCAGGCCGTGGTGGCGCTGGAGAAGGCGCGGCTGTTCTCCGAGGCGCGGCGGAGTGCGGCCGAGTACCAGGCGCTCTTCGAAGTGGGCGCGCTGGTGGGTTCGGTGCTCGACGTGGACCGCGTGCTCGATCTCATCGTGGATCGTTGCCGCGCGCTCTTGGGCGTGGCCGGCGTGGGGGTGTTTCGGCTCGACGCCGCCGAAGGGTATCTGGCGTACGAGCGCGGGATCGGGCTGTCTCCCGAGTTTCTCCGGGCGGTGCGGATCGGCATCGGCGAGGGAACTACGGGCAAGGCGGTGCAGGAGCGCGTTCCTGTCTGGAGCGAGGATCTCCTCTCGGACGTCAGCATCACGCTCAGCGACGAGACGCGGGCGCTGGTCGAGCGTGAAGGCTACCGCAGCGTGCTCTCGGTGCCCATCATCACCCGCGGTGAGGTCCATGGGGTGCTCGCGGTGTACTGGTGGGAGCCCCGAAAGCCATCGCCCTCCGAGGTTTCGCTCCTCACGGCGCTGGCGGCGCAGGCCGGTGTGGCGCTCGAGAACGCGCGGCTGTACGGGGCGGCGACCGCCCGCGGCAAGCGCCTGAGCACGCTCGGGGGGTTGACCGAGACGCTGACCGCGACGCTGAGCCTCGAAGACGTCCTGAGCCGTGTCGTCCACTCGGCCGTCGAGCTGTTCGGCTCGAGCGTGGCGCGCCTCTGGCTCATGGACGACGACGGCCAGGCGGTATCGCTCCGCGCCCACGCTGGCGCCACGGCGCCGCTCGTGGGCGTCACGCGGCTCGGGCTCGGCGAAGGGCTCATGGGCCGCATCGTCACCACCCGCGCGCCGCTCGTCGTCCCCGACCTCCGCGCCGAGCGCACCGCCCGCAACCGTGAGCGCATCGAGGCCGAGGGCACGGTGTCCTTTGCGGGCGTGCCGCTGATCCTGGGCGATCGGGTGCTGGGCGCCCTCTCGGTGGCGCTCCGGGAGGCCCGCACCTTCGCCGAGGAAGACTTGGGCCTCCTCCAGTCGCTGGCCAACCACGCGGCCATCGCGATCGAGAACGCGCGGCTCTTTGACGAAGAGCGGACCAGCCGGGAGCACCTGGCCGCCCTGCTCGAGCTGAACAAGAAGATCGGCGCGCTGGCCCCGACCGACACCTTGCTCACGTCGATCGCCGAGGAGGCCGCCCGTCTCCTCAACCTGGACAATGCCGGCTTCCGCCTGCTCGACGGCGAGGAGCTGGTGGTCGCAGGCATGGCCGGCACCGCGCGACAGACCATGCTCCGCCCCCGGATCAGGGTCGGGCAGAGCCTGAGCGGGAAGGTAGTGCAGGAGCGGCGGGCGATCATCTGCGGGCTGGAGGGCAACTCGGGCCTGATCGCCGAGCATCTGGCCGCCGACCGCCGCCTGGGCTATACGACCTTCCTCGGCGTCCCGCTCCGGGTCGGCGATCGCATCATCGGTGTTTTGGCGTTCCGCGCGCGCCGGCCGCTGACGGAGGCCGACCAGCAGGTGGCCGAGGCCTTCGCCGACCAGGCGGCCATCGCACTGGACCACGCCCGCTTCTACCGCGAAGCGGCGCTGCAGGCCGACCGGATGCGCGCGGTGGCCGAGCTGGGGCGGACGCTTGTCTCGACGTTCGACGTCGATCAGATCCTGGAGACGGCGATCGCCCGGGCGCGCGACACACTCGGCGTCTCCCACGTGAGCGTGTGCCTCGAGGAGCCCGAGACGGGACGGCTGCGCTTCGTTCGCGACGCGGCGTTTCCCGACGAGTTCAACCAGGCTCACGTGATCGAGCCGGGCGAGGGCGTCGCCGGCCGCGCCGTCGCCGAAGGCCGCCCGGTCTGGACGCCCAACATCCTCACCGACGCGCAGATCCGTCTGCGCCCCGAGACCCGCCGTCGCATCGAGCAGGTGGGCACGCGCGCGGTGCTCGCCCTGCCGCTGATGCGCGAGCAGCCGTTCGGCGCCATGGTCGTGCAGCGGGAGCCCGGGCACCGCTTCAGCGGCCTGGAGATCGAGTACCTGACGGCCTTCGCCAACCAGGTCGCCGTGGCGCTGGAGAATGCCCGGCTGTATGAGGCGCTCGAGGCCCGCGCCAGCCGGCTACGCGCCCTCGCGCGTCTGACCCACATCGTCTCCTCGTCGCTCGACATGGACGAGGTGCTCGGCACCATCGCGCGCGCGGCGGCCGAGCTGACGGGCGTGCCGCTGGCGGTGTTCTGGGTGGCCAACGAGGTGGCGCGCACGCTCGAGGTGCGCGCGGTGTCGGACGAGCGCATGGCCGCGGACTTCCCGCACCGGACCCTGCGCTACGACCAGGGCGCGACCGGCGTGGTGGCGGCGCGCCGGGAGCTCGTGAACATTCCCGATCTCGCCGTGGACGATCGTTATCTGTCCCAGGAGTGGGCGGTCGGCCATGGGCTCACGAGCTTCTTCGGCGTGCCCATTTTGTTTCAGGACTCGCTCCTCGGCGTGCTCATGCTCAACGGCCGCAAGCCGCTCCGGCTGGGGCATGACGACCTCCAGCTGCTGGACAGCTTCATTGCCCAGGCGAGCGTCGCCATCCGCAACGCGCGGTTGTACACCGACACGACGCGGCGCCTCGCCGAGACCCGCGCCCTGCTCGAGCTGGCGGAGATCCTCAACTCGACGCTCGATCCCAGCCGGCTGCTCAAGCAGGTGGCCATCAAGATCGCCCAGCTCTGCCACGTCGACCGCTGCACTATCGAGCGCTGGGACGGCGACCAGGTAATCCCGCTGATGTCCCAGTTCGCCGACGGCCGCAAGGCGCCTGAGATGTGGAAGGCCTTCCGCGAGATGCGGGCCTACGCGCCGCGCGAGGTTCCGGCCCACACCCAGGCCATCGAGTCCCGCCGGCCCGTGGTCATCCCCGACACGGCCGACACCGATCTCATCCCACGCGAGTGGATCGACGTGTTCTCCCTCAAATCGTACATGGTCGTCCCGCTCATCCAGCAGGACGCGATCATCGGCGTGCTGAACCTGGACTATGCCGAGCGAGTGACGCCCTTCGAAACCTGGCAGCAGGACCTGGCCATGGCCATCGCGGGCCAGCTCGCCCTTTCCCTCGAGAACACGCGCCTGTACGGCGAGGTGCAGGAGCGCCTGCGCGAGACGACGACCCTGCTCGCGGTGGGGCAGGCGCTGTCGCGGCCGGGCTCGCCGGCCGAAGTGATGCGGGGCGTGGCCCGGGAGGTGGCGCACGCCTTCGGCGCCGATACCGTCGGCGTCTACGAGCTCGACGAGCTTCGCGACAACCTCGTCCCGCGCGCCGGCTACCGCGTGCCCAAGCATCTGCTCCACCTCTTTCTCGGGCGGCCGCTCGCGCTCGCGCGTTATCCGCTGCTCGCGCAGTCCTGGCGAGAGGGCCGCGCCATCTGGTCGAAGAACGCGGTGACCGACCCGCGCTTCGACCCCCAGGTGTTCGAGGGTCTCGAGCCCCACTCGGTGCTGCTGGCCCCGACCGCGGTGCGCGGCGAGGCCGTGGGCGCGCTGATGCTCGTCTGGTGGGGCGCCGGCAAGGAGTTCTCCCAGGCCGAGGTGCGGCTCATCGAAGGTGTGGCGTTCCAGGTGGGGCTCGCCACGGAGAACGCCGAGCTGGCCCGCCAGACCCAGCGCAAGCTCCACGAGACCGAGACGCTGCTCTCGGTGAGCCAGACACTATCGTCCACGCTAGATCTGGAGACGCTGCCCCGCCAGCTCCTGCGCCATGTCGTGCATGCCCTGGGCTCGGACAGCGCCGGCATCTGGCTGCTCGGGGAAGACGGCGAGTGGATGGCGCCCTTCGTCGGCTACCACGTGCCTCCCGACAAGCTGGAGCGCCTGCGACAGCTGCGGCTGTCCATCGTGCAGCACCCGTTCTACGCGGAGGCGGCGCGAACCCGCCAATCGGTGATCTCGACCGACGCGATGAACGACCCGCGCATCCCGCAGGAGATCCGCGACGCCGTCGGCCAACGGACGCACCTGTTCGTGCCGATCGTCGCCAAAGACCGAATGATCGGCGGGTTTGCCGCCACGTGGTGGGATCGGGCGCGGCCGCTGTCGGACGACGAGCAGCGTCTCATGGAAGCCATCGCCAGCCAGGCCGGGGTCGCGCTGGAGAACGCGCGACTGTTCCGCGACAACCAGCGCCGGGTCGAGGAGCTTTCGGTGCTCCACGAGCTCTCGCAAGCCATCACGGGCCAGCTCGACCAGGCCGGGTTGATCGAAACCGTCCATCGCCAGGTCGCCCGGGTGCTGGACGTGAGTCACATGGTCGTGCTGCTGCACGACTTGGCCGAGGACCGGCTCGAAGTGGTCCTCCGGGTGCAGGTCGGCGCCCGCGGCGACGACGAGCCTCCGCGCTTCTATCCGCATCGCACGGCCGGACTGGCCGGCATCGTCTTCGACACCGGCCGGCCCATCCGGACGGATGACTACATCGGCGAATGCGCGCGCCGGGAGGTGGCGCCGGTACCGGCCGACGAGGGGCTGAGACACTGGCTCGGCGTGCCCATGGCGGTGGGCGATCAGCGGCTGGGTGTCCTGGCCCTGCGCGGACGTGACCGTCCCTTCAGCGACGCCGACGAGCGGATGCTCAGCAACATCGCCCACCTGGCGGCGCTGGCCCTCCGCAGCGCCCGCCTTTACGAGGAGCGGACCCGGGCATTCGCGGAGCTGGCGGCGGCTCAGGACCAGCTGGTGCGGACGGAGAAGCTCCGGGCGCTGGGCGAGATGGCCTCGGGCGTGGCCCACGACTTCAACAACGTGCTGGCCTCCATCCTGGGCCGGGCCCAGCTGCTGCTCGACAAGGTGCAAGAGCCCAAGCTGCGGCAGTGGCTGCAGGTGATCGAGCGGGCGGCCACGGACGGCGCGCTCACGGTTCGGCGCCTCCAGGACTTCACGCGCATCCGGCGCGACCAGCCGGCCGTCGCCGTGGACCTCAACCAGGTGATCCAGCAGGTGCTGGAGGCCACTGAGTCCACGTGGCAGCAGCAGGCGCGCAGCCGCGGCATCACGATCGAGGTCACGACAGCGCTCGCGATCCCGCTGCCGCGAATCGCCGGCGACCCGGCCGAGCTCCGCGAGGCGCTGACCAACCTGATCCTCAATGCGGTGGACGCGATGCCGCGCGGCGGGCGCCTGACGCTGACCACCCGCAACGCCGGGGGTGAGGTCGAGGTGACCGTCAGCGACACTGGCATCGGGATCCCGGAAGCGATCCAGCAGAAAATCTTTGACCCGTTCTTCACGACCAAGGGGCCGCGAGGCACCGGGCTCGGGCTCAGCATGACGTATGGTATCCTCTCGCGCCACGGCGCCCGCGTGACGGTGGAGAGCCAAGAAGGGCATGGCACCACGTTCCGGCTGGTCTTCCCCGCCGCCGAGCAAGTCGGCGAGGTGGCGCCGGCGCCTCTGGCGCCGGCTCAATCGACCGTTCTCCTGCGCTGCCTGGTCGTGGACGACGAGGCGGTGGTGGGCGAGGTGCTGGGCGACATGCTGATGTCGGCCGGCCACGAGGCCGTGGTGGTCTTCAACGGCCCGGACGCGGTGGCGCAGTTCAAGGCCCAGCCCTTCGACATCGTGTTCACCGACCTGGCGATGGCGGGCATGACCGGTTGGGAGGTGGCGCGAGCCATCAAGGATTTTGCCCCGGCGATTCCGATCGTGCTAGTGAGCGGCTTCGGCGTCGAGGTTTCGGCGGCGGACCTCCGCGCCAATGGCGTCGATCTGGTCCTGGCCAAGCCGCTCAAGATCGTGGACGTCCTGAGCGCCATGACGTCGCTGCGCGTGCCGGGGCGAGCTCGACAGGGAGAGAAGCCATCATGACGAGCCCGATCATCACCGAAGCGGTCCGAACGCTCATCGACCGCACGGACTTGACGCGCATCGAGGCAGCCGCGGCCATGGAAGCCATCATGTCCGGGGCAGCCACCAACGCGCAGATTGCCGCCTTCCTCACCGCCCTCCGGATGAAAGGGGAGACCGTCGAAGAGCTGATCGGCTTCGCCCAGGTGATGCGCCAGAAGGCGGTCAAGGTCCGGACGCACGGCGCCGACCTCGTGGCGCAAACCGGCACCGATCGCGAGATGCTGATCGACACGTGCGGCACCGGCGGGGATGCCTCCGGCACCTTCAACGTCTCCACCGCCACCGCCTTCGTGGTCGCCGGCGCCGGGTTGAAGGTGGCCAAGCACGGCAACCGGTCGGTCTCTTCGCTCTGCGGCTCCGCGGACGTCGTCGAGACGCTCGGGATCAATCTCGAGCTGCCGCCGGCCAAGGTCGCCCGCTGCGTGGACGAGGCCGGAATCGGGTTTCTCTACGCCCCGCTGCTGCACACCGCGATGAAGCACGTGATGGCCGCGCGGCGCGAGATGGGCATCCGGACGGTGTTCAACATGCTCGGGCCGCTCACCAATCCGGCTGGCGCCAACGCCCAGGTGATCGGCGTCTACTCCGAAGCGCTGACCGAGCCGCTGGCGCGCGTCCTGGCCGAGCTCGGCACGATCCGGGCCTTCGTCGTTCACGGGGCCGACGGGCTCGACGAGATCTCCAATACCGGCGAAAGCCGCATCTCCGAGGTGCACGAGGGCGTGGTGCGCAACTCCCGGGTGCGCCCGGAGGATTTCGGCATGCCGCGGGCGAGTATCGGCGATCTGCAGGGCGGGGACCGGGAGGAGAACGCGCGGATCATCCGTGACGTGCTTGCGGGCGAGCAGGGCGCGCGGCGCGACATCGTGCTGATGAACGCCGCCGCCGCCCTGGTGGTGGGCGCCAAGGCCCGCGACCTCAAGGAAGGCGTCGGGCTGGCCGCCCAGTCCATCGACTCGGGCGCGGCGACCCGCAAGCTCTCGACCCTCGTGGAGCTTTCCCAGAAGCTGGCCGCCGACTGATCCCGCGGCTCAAGCCCATTGACCCGGCCCGGGGCGGGCGGGTAGAATAGCGCCGGGTCGACGTAACTGCCCGTCGGTTCTGAATTGAAACCCGATGCATCGCTCCCCGACGGCGTCGAGCGGCCGGAGGAGTTCTAGAACAGTGAGAGCCGAGTCCGTCTCAGCTCGCGTTCCCCGGTATCACCAGATCGCCCAAAGCCTGCGCGAACGCATCCAGGCCGGCACCCTGACCGCGGGGACTCGACTGGACAATCAGCGGAGTCTGGCCCGTGAGTTCGGCGTCACTCTCATGACCCTTCGTCACGCGCTCGAGTTGCTGGAGCGCGACGGGCTCATCGCGCGCCGCCACGGCCTCGGCACCTTCGTGGCGCGCCCTTCGATCGACTACGACATCCTTCACCTGCGCGCCTTCGCCGGGGACCTGACGGCGCTGGGCGAGGACGTCACCACGCGCTTCCTCCGCGGCGCCTTCACGCGCGCCGACCGGCCGGTGGCCGGGGCGCTCGGACTGCGGCCCGGCGAGCGCGTCTTTCTGCTCGAGCGCCTGCGGCTGGTGGGCGGGCTGCCGATGAGCTTCCAGGCCTCGTACTTGCCGGCCTCGATCGGCGAGGAGGTCGCAAAGGCCGACTTGGCCGTCACGCCGCTGCGCCAGGTGCTTTCCTTCAAGCTGGGCATCGAGATCGCGGGCGCGCGCGAAACCGTGTCCGCCGTGTCGCTGGAAGGGCGAGCCGCGCGTGAGCTCGGCCGGCGGCCCGGGATCGCCGCCTTCCGCTCGGATCGCGTCTCCAGCGGCTCCGACGGCGCGCCGATCGTCTACGACCGCGTCTTCATCCCCGGCGACCGCTTCCGGATTACCAGAGAACTGCAGTATGCAGGGTCGCACGGACAGAGTTCTCGGTAATGCGGACGCCCCGATGAGCGCTTGCGCGAAGAGGCCAGACCGCCAAACCGACTGGAGTCGCATTCAGGCGAGATGAAAGACAGGAGCAAGGCATGAAGATGCTCGTGATGATCAAGCAGGTGCCGGACACCGCGACCCAGGTCAAGATCGCCGGCGATGCGAAGACGATCGATGCCGCCGGTATCACGTGGATCGTCTCCCCCTACGACGAGTACGCGCTGGAAGAGGCGCTGCGCATCAAGGAAAAGCGCGGACAAGGCGAAGTGGTGGCCGTGTCGCTCGGCCCCGATCGCGTCAAGGAGGCGCTGCGCTCGTGTCTCGCCATGGGCGCCGATCGCGCGATTCACCTCCTCGATGCCGGCTGGGACAGCGCCGATACTCTGATGACGGCGCGGGCTTTGGCGGCAGTGATCAAGCAGGAAGGGCCGGCGCTTGCATTCTTCGGCCGCCAGGCCATTGACGACGACATGGCGTCCGTGGGCGGCCAGGTGGCCGAGTTCTTGGGCTGGCCATGCGCGTCCTGGATCATGGAGGAAGCCGTGGACGAGGCTGGCAAAACGGTGCGCGTCGGGCGTCAGGTAGAGGGTGGTCTCGAGCTCTTCGATCTGCCGTTACCGGCCGTGGTCTCTGCGCAGAAGGGGTTGAACGAGCCGCGTTATCCCACGCTCAAGGGCATCATGGGAGCGAAGAAGAAGGAGATCCGCGACGTGAAGGCGGCCGACCTGGGGATCATGCAGGAGCCGCCTGCGCTGTCGGTGCTGAGGCTCGAAGCCCTGCCGCCGCGGCCGCCGGGCCGGATCATTCCGGGCGAGCCCGCCGAAGCCGTGAAAGAGCTGGTCCGCGCCCTCAGAGAGGACGCCAAAGCAATTTGAGGGATGGCTTGACGTTTATGCGAGGCAGGTCGGATGAGCCCTTGGGCGAAGGAGCCCAACCGCACAACTGGATGGTTTGACGTTTGAGCGAGGCAGGTCGGATGAGCCCTTGGGCGAAGGAGCCCAACCGCACAACTGGATGGTTTGACGTTTGAGCGAGATAGAAAGGACAGGACATGGCAGGCGCGTTCTGGTGCATGGTCGAGGACGATCGCAAGGGTAACCCGAAGAAGGTGATGGCCGAGGTGCTGGGTGAAGCGGCCCGGCTGGCCGGCCAGGCGGGCTCGCAGGCCGAGGCCCTCTGGCTCACCGACAAGGCGACGCCCGACGGCCTCAAGCAGCTGGGCGAATGGGGCGCCAAGCGGGTGTGGCTGGTAGAGAATGCCGCGCTCGCGCCCTACCGCGGCGAGGTCTGGGCGCCCGTGGTGGCCGAGCTGGCGGGCAAAGAATCGCCGCAGGCGATCTTCGCGCCGGTGACCGCCCGGCAGCGCGAGCTGATGGCGAGGGTGGGCGCGCGGCTCGGGGCGGGGCTCTCGGCCGATTCGACGAGATTGGCCATAGAGGAGGGCAAGCTCGTCGCCACCCGGCCCATCTATGCGGGCAAACTGCTGGCCAAAGTGACCTGGGCCAAGACGCCCTGGCTGGCCACGCTGCGCCCGAACGTCTTTCGCCCCGCGGAATCCCAGTCGGGCGCGACGGCGGCCGTGGAGAAGCCCGCCGTGAGCATTCCCGCGGCCAGCATGACGCTGGTGGAGCGCCGTGAAGAGACCTCGACCGGCCTGCCGGAGTTGAGCGAGGCCGAGATCGTCGTCTCGGGTGGGCGCGGCATGAAGGGGCCGGAGAACTTCGTGATCCTGGAGGATCTGGCCAAGGTGATCGGCGCCGCCGTCGGGGCTTCGCGTGCGGCGGTGGACGCCGGATGGCGCCCGCACCGCTTCCAGATCGGCCAGACGGGTCGCACCATCTCACCCAAGCTCTACCTCGGCTTCGGCATCTCAGGCGCCATCCAGCACCTGGCCGGCATGCGCACCTCCAAGGTGATCTGCGCGATCAACAAAGATCCGGAGGCGCCGATCTTCAAGATCGCCGACTACGGGATCGTGGGCGATCTCTTCGAAGTTGCGCCGCTGCTCACGCAGGAATTCAAGAAGCTACTGGAGAAATAGCCGGGCAACCCATGCACGTCGAGCTCAATGACGAGCAGAAGATGATCCAGGCGGTGGCGCGCGACTTCGCCCAGAAGGAAGTGCGCCCGATCGCCGAGGCTATCGACCGCGAGGCGCGCTTTCCGCACGACACCGTGCGCCGCATGGGCGAGCTCGGGCTGATGGGCATCGCCATCCCGGAATCTTACGGCGGCTCCGGCGGCGACACCGTCGCCTACGCAGTCGCGCTGGAGGAAGTCGCCCGGGCCTGCGCCTCGCACGCCGTCGTCATGTCGGTGAACAACTCGCTCTACTGTGATCCAGTCTACAGTTTCGGTACCGAGGAGCAGAAGCGACGGTTCCTGGAGCCCTTCGCCTCGGGCCAGAAGCTCGGCTGTTTCTCGCTGACCGAGCCCGAAGCCGGCTCGGACGCGACCAACCAGAACACGCTGGCCGCCAAGGACGGCTCCGATTACGTCCTCGACGGCCGGAAGATCTTCGTCACCAATGGGCGCGAGGCCCAGGCGGCGCTCGTCTTCGCCCAGACGGACCGGGCCAAGCGCCACCACGGCATCAGCGCCTTTCTGCTGGAGAAGGGGACCAAGGGCTTCACCGTGGTCAAGACCGAGGACAAGCTCGGCATCCGCGCCTCGGACACCGCCGAGTTCCTGTTCGAGGGGTGTCGGGTGCCCACGGCTAACCGGCTGGGCGCGGAGGGCGAGGGCTTCAAGATCGCCATGGCGACGCTCGACGGCGGGCGGATCGGCATCGCGGCCCAGGCCCTCGGGATCGCCGTCGGCGCCAACGATCTCGCCGTCGGGTACGCGCGGGAGCGGAAAAGCTTCGGCGTGCCGATCGGGCAGCACCAGATGGTGCAGTGGATGCTGGCCGACATGGCCACGGCGATAGAGGCCGCGCGCCTGCTCACGTGGCGGGCGGCGTGGCTCAAGGACACGGGAGCGCCGTTCGGCGCCGAGGCGGCGATGGCCAAGCTCTTCGCCGCGGAGGCGGCGATGCGGGTCACCACCGACGCCGTCCAGGTGCACGGCGGCTACGGGTTCATCAAGGAATACCAGGTGGAGCGGTATTTCCGCGACGCGAAGATCACCCAGATCTACGAGGGCACGTCGCAGATCCAGAAGCTCGTGATCGCCCGCCACCTCCTGAACGAGGTGGAGTAGCAATTCGAGCCGAGGCGTGGCCGGCGAGGCAGTTGCGAGCCGCACGACGAGGCGAGGGCTGAATAGAAAGAGGGAGTCAGCGATTATGGCCGACGACAAGAAGCGGTGGGAGAAGGAGACCTACGGGCCCTTCGTGCGCCAGGCGCCGGAGCGCGAGGTCCACTACGAGTCACTCTCGGGCATCCCGATCCAGGCGCTGTACACGCCGGAGGATCTCGTCGGGTGGCGCTACGAAGAAAAGCTCGGGTACCCGGGCGAGTTCCCATACACGCGCGGGCCGTATCCCTCGATG